>Ga0209512_1000509_pt1 | contig 62697 bp, 52 predicted proteins | sample frozenSSSSmetaG_FD_184142 | JGI IMG/M metagenome (GOLD analysis project Ga0209512, IMG submission 184142) | Glacier valley bacterial and archeal communities from Borup Fiord, Nunavut, Canada, to study Microbial Dark Matter (Phase II) -... | ecosystem: Environmental > Aquatic > Freshwater > Ice >...
CAACCTTAAATAGTCAATAAATTCATGATCAGCCTCGTAATCTCGGGGACTGGTTTTGAGTTTTTCTCCATCGATTTGACCAAAAAGTGATTTGAATTCTGGGTTGCTTTCAATTTTGGCAAGTTCTGCTCCTGAGTAATCAATTTCCTTCCTAATTTTCTTTAAGGTATCAGCCATCGGCATCCATATTCCTCCTGCCAAAAATGAATTGTTTGGCTGAATCTGAAGGTAATATCCTGGCCCTTCCGACTTCTTTCCTTTGGGAGAGAAGTATGCGCCAAAATTTGATTTATAAGGAGCTTTATTCGCTGAAAAACGAATGTCTCGATTTTGCCTGAATACACATTCTTTGGGTTGAAATGCCAGCATAGCCGGTTCCCATTCACCAATGCCTTTGAGTAGAACGCCTACATCTTCCAGAAACTCAGCTCTTGTTTCCTGATACCACTTCTTATTGGCATCCATCCATTCTTTGGAATTATGTTCGGCAAGGGCAGCGAGAAAAGGCAAGTATGGACGCATTATTTTTATTTTTTGTAACTAATGAAATCTTAAAATCGTCAGTGTTCCGACATGGGAGTAAACTTTATTGAAGCAAAATTGATTTCAATTAGGAAAGAAATCTTCTTAAATTATATCGAATAATCCAGAAGTCATGACAACGAAGGTAACATTAGACATCAACGAAAAACTTGCCGAAAAAGCAAAAAAGTATGCTGAAGAGCAAGGGCAAAGTTTGTCGGATTTGGTTGAAACGTTTTTAGCGGATGTTACTAAACCTAAGGAAAAAGTCTTAGAGAAAATAACCCCAAAGAACCCTGAGCTTGTGAAGAGGATTTTGGATGGGACTGAGCCTATTCCAAAGAAGTTGGAAGCTTTTTTTTCACGTAAGGTAAAAGTTAATCCTGAATTAGAGTATTCTGAATTGTCAGAAGACAAAAAGACTCTTACAGAGGAATTAATGAAAAAATATGGCTCATAATATATTTGTTGATTCGGATGTTTTCTTGGATACTTTATTAACACGAGATCCATTTGCAGAAAAATCAAACACAATATTTCTCTTGGCTGCCAACGGAGAAGTTTCAATTTTTCTTTCAAGCCTCATGATTTCCAATTCCTTTTACGTGGCTAGAAAAGAAATTGGGAAAGAGATAACAATAAAGTCCATACAACAGATTTTAGAGTATTGCCAAATTCTTCCGGTTGGAGATTCTGAAATTAGAAACGCCTTCCGAAATGGATTCACGGATTTTGAAGATGCTATTCAATTTGAAACCGCCAATCAAAACCCGAGTGTCGAAGCTATCATTACCCGAAATAAAAAAGACTACAAGTTATCCACACTTCCAGTATTTACTCCACAAGAATTCCTAGCACTTTTTAAATAAAATCCACCAAACCTTCCAGCTTCATTCCTCGGCTACCTTTGATCAGAATCAGGTAATCCTCAAGTTTGCTGTCCTGAAGCCAAACGCGGAAGGAAAAAGGATCTGGGAAATACAATGCCTTCGGGTATTTGGCTAAAGCAGATACAATCAACTTCCCAGTAAAGCAGACTTTCTCTATCTCATATTCGCTGATAATTTCTCCCAGTCGCGCATGCTCCGCTTCAGCATGCTCTCCCAATTCAAACATATCGCCGAGAATCAGCATTTTGTGCTTTTTACCAGTCATTTCACCGAAGGTGCGAATAGCTACTTCCATGCTCGATGGATTAGCATTGTAGGCATCAAGAATGATAAGATTACTTCGCTTTTCTACAAGCTGAGAGCGCATATTCGAAGGTTTGTATTCCACGATAGCCTGGACCGCTTTTTCCATCTCCACTCCAAAAAACTTCCCGATAGTCAAAGCTGTAGCGATATTTCCAAAATTATAGGCACCGATAAGAAAACTTAGGTAAACTTCCTCCGAGCCCTCAACTGAAAACTTCACGAATGGATTGGCTTCCTGAAAAGTTACCTCGCAGAAATCACCTTTTGCAGGGTAAAGAATTGGATCTTCAAATCTTTTCGAAAAATTAGACAAGATTGGATCCTGAGAATTGAGAAAAACCTTACCGTCATTTGCTCTAAGAAACTGGAACAATTCCGTCTTGGTTTTCAGCACTCCTTCCGGGCCACCCATTCCTTCCAGGTGTGCTTTGCCGATGTTGGTAATTACCCCATGTGTCGGCTCAGCGATCAGACAAAGCTCTTCAATATCTCCTTGCTTGTTGGCCCCCATTTCCACGATTGCGATCTCATCATCTTCCTTGATAGCAAGCAAAGTTAACGGCACTCCGATATGGTTATTAAGGTTGCCTACCGTTGCAGCTGTTTTGAACTTCTTGCTCAAAACCTCCTTCATCAATTCCTTGCTAGTTGTTTTGCCATTTGAACCAGTCAATCCGATGATTGGAATCTCTAAGGTTTTACGGTGATAATTCGCCAAATCCTGAAGCATTTTCAATCCATCTTCTGCCAAAAAATAGCGCTCATCGTCCTCCACAAAGTGTTTGATATCGTCGATTACAACTACCGACGCACCCATTTCTAATGCCGTTGGAGCAAAGGAATTGGCATCGAAGTTTGGACCTTTGAGTGCAAAGAAGATATTTCCCTTATCGATTTTCCGGGTGTCTGTGCTGACGCCAGTACTATTTTTGAAGAGCGTATATAAAATGGAGATATTCATCGTTTCTGAAGAAATTAATCCCAAAATAAAGGAATCATTCACATCTTTGAACTGCGACTCACGTATTAATTTTTGACTTGCCCTTTTCTAATTCATGAGAAAAATCTGGATTTTCACTTTTCTAATCATCAGTTTCAAGCTGAGCGCACAAGAAATTTTTAGAATAGATCAGCCACCTACAGTAGAAATCGGTGGTGAAAACTTAAGTGCCGCCTTCGCAGGAGGAATCAATTCATCTCAGATCCAAACCATAGATCTCACAGGTGATCAGGTGGAGGAATGGGTTACTTGGGACATCAATTCGCGTCAACTTCTTGTTTTCAAAAAGGATGGAGAAACCTTCATGCATCTCCCGGAAATGAGCTATTCTTTTCCAAATGACATCTCTGGCTTTTTGGTATTGAAGGATTTTGATGGCGATGGTAAAAAGGACCTGTTCACATCCACGGCATTAGGTATCAAAGTCTATAAAAACACTTCTACTGGTAGTCAGATTTCATGGGCTTTGGCTCAAAACTTCTTGAAAATTGATGGATCAGGAAATATTCAAGCGAACAACCTGGACACTCCTATGATCCAAGATCTAGATGGAGATGGAGATTTGGATTTGGTGATTTTCAATTTCGCGGGAGGTGATTACATGGAGTTTTACAAAAACACCAGCGTAGAGCGAAAGGGGTCTGCTGACATTGATGGTTTTGCGTTCGGGGAAAATCACTGGGGAAATTTTGAGTTTTGTGGTTGTGGAGATATTTCCTTCGGGAAAACCTGCGAAGGACAAGACTTAAATACTCGAAAACTCACTGACGAAAATGACAAAATCCTTCATTCAGGAGGGCATTCTATTTTATATCGAGACCTAGACAATGATGGCATAAGTGACTTGCTCCTGGGGCGAGATGAATGTAATATTCTTTATTTCTTACCGAATTCAGGAACAAATGAAACTCCTTTTTTTACGAGTTTCAGCAATGAACTTCCTGATTACGGTCCGCTACCAGCATTCCCGGTTTTCCATATTGGCACGATCCAAGACAATGAGCTGATCATCTCTTTGAATACCAGCGAGCCATCAATTAATTATGGAATTGATTTCTCAAACTCTGTTTTGAGAATAAATGATGAGGGAAACGCAGATGTATTTCTACAGGACCAGATGATAGATCTGGGGGAAAATACTAGGCCGATATTTTTAGGAAATAAGGCTTCTGGGGAATTAATCGTCACTTCCAATGTAACCGAAGGTGGTAAAGTCAAATCTGTTCTAAATAGATTTCAGGTTTTCGATGGACAGTTTTCTAAGGTTGAAGGAGAATACGCAAATCTCGCACAGCTAGATTTGGTGGATGCTCAGTACATACATTTCAGGGATCAAAGCGGGGAGCTTCATGTCCTAGCTTCTGGGATTGATTACAATGCCAGCATACCTACGCAGGTGATTTTTGATCTGAATGATATGAGTTCTCTACCACTCACTTTTTCAGGATATATTCCGCAGCGTGGTGATTTCCTTCAGTTTTTTACCTACCAACAAAAAGATCACCTCTTGGTGGCTGCGCAAAATGGAAGTTTAGATCTTTATGAAGTTGATTTTGCTACACTTCAAACGACTTTGCTTCAAGAAGATTTTCTGGGTTTTGTAGACAATCCTGCCAATAGAAATCTCGCTATCGCAGTAGAATCACTAGCAAAGCCTAACCTTTACGCAGTGGATCAAAATGGCTATTTAATTAAAATTGAAGACTTCATGAATTCCGATACTCGTCATGAAGTTTTGGTTCAACTAGGTGATCAGAATCTACCGACGAAACTGGGGAGAAATACTTGGATTGCCTTAGTGAGTCCGCCTTTATCTGGTTCGTCTGATTTGGTACTTGGTACTCGAGCTGGAGGGTTGATTTACTTGAGTTCCACGGATTCTTCGCAGCTTCCGGATGGAGAATACCAATTCAAAATATATCCAAATCCTACGGATGGGCCCATCAAAGTGATCTCGAATGCTCCTGCCAAAGCGCGATTAATAAACTCACTTGGGCAAATTCTACTCACGGATATTGATATTCCAGCAAATACTGAGATGGAGATTCAAGCAGGATTTTTGGCTCCGGGACTTTATATATTGAATCTGGAGATTGACGGGAAAGTCACCAAATCTAGTAAAATCTGGATACGCTAATTACAGGATTGGCTTTTTGAATTGTTTGAAATGGGGTAGTTTTGGATATAATATAAATCCATGAAGAACATCTACTTACTTGCAATCTTGGGGATATTCCTCATTTCTTGCTCCTCGGATAAGGCTGAGCCCGCCGATCTGATTTTTACCAATGGCATAATTTACACTGTCAATGAATCTCAGCCCACGGCTGAAGCAGTCGCAGTAAAAGACGGGATGATTTTAGCCGTAGGCACATCCGAAGAAATCGAAAAACACAAAGGTGAAAAGACCGAAGTGATCGATTTACAGGGAGAAACAATGACTCCTGGTATCATCGAATCTCACGCCCACTTGATGGGAATAGGTTACAACAAGCTAGAACTTGATCTCATGTATGTTAAAACATACGATGAACTAGTTGAGAAAGTAGCTGAGGCTGTCGCCAAAGCTAAACCTGGCGATTGGATCACCGGACGAGGCTGGCATCAGGACAAATGGATAGAGAAGCCTGAAAAAATGGTGAAAGGTTTCCAAACTAACGATCAACTAAACGAAGTTTCTCCTGACAACCCTGTTTACCTTTCTCACGCAAGTGGACACGCAGCTTTTGCCAATGGCAAAGCTCTAGAACTTGCTGGGATCAGTAACCTGAAAGGAGAAAGACCAGGTGAAGTAGAAGGTGGGGAAATCATTCTTGACGAATTGGGAAATCCTACAGGAATACTCTCTGAAAGAGCGGCGGGACTTGTCGGGAGATTGATTCCAGCTGAGACTCCAGAGAGAGCTGAGGAGGCATTGACTTTGGCACTGAAAGAATTGAATGAAAAGGGGATTACAAGTTTCCACGATGCTGGTGCAGGTCAAAAAACCATTGACCTAATCCAAAAATTCAAAGACGAAGGAAAGCTTACTGTCCGTCAATACGTAATGTTGACAGGAACACAACCTGCGCTTTTGGAGAAATGGTACGAAAGAGGTCCAATGATCGATTCGGCAGATCACATGCTAACAGTTCGCTCGATTAAATTGAATTGTGATGGAGCATTAGGATCCCGAGGCGCTTGGCTCTTGGAAGATTACTCCGATCGCCCAGGGCATCGTGGTCATGAAACCTTACCTATGTCAGTTGTCTCTGAAGTTTCCGAGAAAGCAATTCCAGCAGGTTTCCAAGTTTGCTCACATGCCATTGGCGACCGTGCAAATCAGGAAATTCTTGATCGCTATGAAGCTGCTTTTGCAAACTATCCAGATTTCAAAAAACTGAGATTCCGAATTGAGCATGCACAGCATATTCATCCAGATGACATTCCTAGGTTCGGTGAATTAGGAGTGATTGCGGCTATGCAAGCGATTCACCTGAGTTCAGATCGACCTTGGGCAATCGATAGACTAGGTGAAAAGCGCATCATTGATGGAGCTTATGTTTGGCAAAAACTGATGCAATCAGGCGCTGTAGTCACTAACGGAACGGATGCACCAGTGGAGCCAGTTGATCCTATTCCTTCCTTTTATGCTTCTGTGACTCGCAAGACTTTGCAAGGATTGCCAGAGGGAGGCTACGAGGGAGATCAGAAAATGACTCGCGACCAAGCATTGAAATCATATACTTTGGATGGTGCCTTCGCAGAATTTGATGAGGATTATAAAGGTTCCATTGAAGTAGGTAAAGCAGCGGATTTCACTGTTTTTGATAAGAATATCATGGAAGTTCCAGAAGATGAAATTCTAAACACCAAAGTATCGATGACAATTGTCGGAGGTAAAGTAGTGTATAAAAAGTAGTGATCAGGTTTCAGATATAATAATTTCCCGTAAACCCATTTTCGAATTTAGGCCCAGCGGCTAGAAACCTTTGTAGCAAGGAAAAATTCAGAATGAGCCAAAGCCCAGTCTAACTTGATCTATCCTGTTTTCACAAACTCATTTTAAATTGTAAATCAAAACCTGAAATTCTTCAGATATGGGCTGAACCTAATCTATCGAACTCATTATTTTTTCCTATTTTCCGATCTAAACATAATTCACGATGAAATCGAGCATGTTGCAGACTACACATTCTGAGATGATTATAAACAATGCGAGATTCCATGTGTCCATTAAAATAATTATAAAACACATGAAAAGACTCTTTACCTTTTTCTGGCTTTTTTGCCTGATAAGTAACCTGGCGCTTGCCCAAGACGAAGCGCCCAAGCCAATGACTTGGAAGGATGTTCCAACTTGGAAATACATGAACAATGGTTCTTTCAAAATCTCACCTGACGGCAAATGGATTGCCTACGGTATGACCGCCTTGGAGGCTGATGGAGAAGTGATTCTTCAATATGTGATTGATCCCGATTCCACGCAGACATTCAAAATAGGATTCACAACTTTTCCATCCATTGAATTCAGTGAGGATAGCAAGTGGATTGCTTTCAAAGAATATCCAACTTTTAAGGAGAAGGAAGCCAACAAAAAGTCTAAGGGCAAGCCGCTTCACGACAAGGTCACCTTAATGAAATTGGGTTCAAAGGAGAAAGAAGACAAGATGACTTTTGAAAACGTAAGCAATTTCTCCTTCAATGGAGAAGCAGCTACTCATCTTGCTATCAACCTGACCAAAGACGGTGGCGGAGATGCCAAAGGCTCAGATCTTTTGATCTATCATCTCAACACAAAAAAAACGCAGAATCTTGGGAATGTAGCTGAATTCTCTTTCAATAAGAGTGGCAACTACTTGGCATATACCGTAGATGCTGCGAACGAATCCGGAAATGGTATTTACTTATTGAACTTGAACAACAACAGTATTTCTGTGCTTGACTCGGACAAGGCTGCTTATAAGTCAATCAACTGGACCGAAAAGGGAGATGCATTCGCCGCTCTGAAAATGGTTAAGGACAAGAAGTATAAGCAAGATCAAGGGAAATTAGTTGGGGTGAAAAACCTAACAAGTCCTCAGGTGACTGTATATGATCCAGCTAAAGATTCTACAGGCTTTTCGAAAGAATACACGATCAGTCCAAATCGTCGCCCAATGTGGTCGGAGGATTTGACCAGACTTTTCTACGGCATTCATCCGCTTGTTTTAGCCAAAAAAGAAGAGGAGAAGAAAGAGGTAGATAAGGATTCTGTGAAACTAGCAGAAGCGGAAGCGATGAAGAGAATCATGGCAGATACTTCTCTTAATTCCATTTCAGACCTTAAGAAAGCACTTTCCAAATTGGACTCTGGAAAAGTAAGTTCGAAAGATAACGATGCTGACAAACCAGATATGACCATCTGGCACTGGAACGACAGCAGACTCCAATCTCGCCAGCAGGTACTGGAAAACCAGGATAAGAACTACAGCTTCTATGCAATGTATGATGTGGCTGCACGAAAGCACATTCAGCTGCAAGACAGCACTATGCGGGACTTGAGCATTCTTGACAAGGAGAAATATGCGATCGGCTCAGACAATCAGTCTTATGAATTAGAATCTAACTTGGATGGTCAAAATTACCGTGACTTCTATATTGTAGATTTAATGACTGGAGATAAAAAGACACTTTTTACAAATTTCTATCTACCAGGATACTCTTCCTACCCTCGCAGCTCGCCGGACGGCACGAAGTTGATGTATGGATACGACGGCAACTATTACAGCTATGATATAGCATCAGGTGAAGAGATGAATTTGACGGCAAGCTTGCCAGTGACTTTTGTAGATGTGGAAGACGATCACAATGTGAAAAAGCCACTGGAAGGCTCACTTGGCTGGAGTAGTGATAGTCAGTATGTATTGCTGAATGATGGCTGGGATATCTGGCAAGTTCCTGTTACAGCAAAGGCCAAAGCTGTGAATTTGACCCAAAACGGGAGAACAGATAAAATCAGATATCAGTACCGTTTTTCTCTTGATCCAGATGAAAAAGGTATAAATCTCAATAAGCCACTTTATATCCAAATTTACGGAGAGTGGACTAAGAAAAGCGGTATATCTGTAATCAGTAGTTCAAAAAAAGGATTGGTACCTGGAGCGAAAGCATTGGTTTGGGAAGATGCTAGCGTAGGATCTTTGAAGAAAGCTGAGAAGGCTGAAGTGTATTTCTTCAACAAGGAAACATTCAACCAACCAGATCAGATTTATGCGGCAGATGCTTCTCTTTCTTCGCCTATCAAAGTGACAGAAAATGCTCCTGATGCAGGGAATTATGCGTGGTCATCAGGCACAAGGTTAGTGGATTATGTGTCTGACAAGGGAGATACGCTTCAAGGAGCACTTTTCCTCCCAGCCAATTATGTGGAAGGTGAAAAATACCCTACCGTAGTTTATTACTACGAGAAACTATCCCAAACTCGTCACAACTGGGTGAATCCTGGCTTCAGTGGCACAGGCTGGAATCCAAACATGTATACCAGCAACGGCTATGCTGTATTTATTCCAGATATCGTGTACACAATGGATGATCCAGGAATGTCTGCTGTTTGGTGTGTGATTCCTGGCGTGAAGGCAGCTATTGCAACTGGAGTCATCGATGAGGAAAACATCGGAATCCACGGTCACTCTTGGGGTGGCTATCAAACGGCATTCCTGATCACTCAGACGAATATGTTCAAAGCTGCAGCGGCAGGTGCTCCGTTGACCAATATGATTTCCATGTACGATTTGATCTACTGGAATTCTGGTGGAGGAAATATGTCGATTTTCGAAGCTTCTCAGGGTAGATTTACTGGAGCGCCTTGGGAAAACTGGGAATCGTATGAGCGCAATAGCCCAGTTTATCATGTGAAGAATGTAACTACGCCACTTTTGATGCTTCATAATGATAAAGATGGCGCGGTAGATTTCACTCAAGGAATTGAGTATTACTCAGCTTTAAGAAGATTGAAAAAGCCAGTGATACTAGTTCAGTATAAAGGCGAAAATCACGGTCTTGGAAAACTCGAAAACCGAAAGGATTACTCCGTACGGATGATGGAATTCTTTGATCACCATCTGAAAGGAGCTGATGCGCCAGATTGGATGTCAAAAGGAATTGACAAGATTGATCTGGATGAACATCTTAAAGAAAGAGCATTTTAATTTGAGAGGAGCTGTATAAGGCTCCTCTTTTTTCTTTGCAAGATGCCTAATGAATGATAATATCTATCGCATTTCCATCAAATAGCCCCTATTATCATCAAACGGTTGGGTAATTGTTTCACTTTCGCTTTATTTAAAAACCAATCGCAAAAGCGAATCAATACAACCCATGCAAGAAATCACCACAGAAAAAATCGTTAACTCAGAATTTGACATTGCGAAGCTCAAGTCTATATGCCATCAGGAAATGGATTCACATTATCACGAACACCTCGAAACCTATATTTATGATGAGGATTTTGATAGTGTTTGGGATAGTTATGTCAATATTTCTCCTGAAAAAGCATGGGGAGGTAAAATGGTCCGCTTCAAGCAATTGTATTCTAGAATAAACGGTGAGGAAGTTTTTCCCGGGCAAGTGTATACTGGCGGTATTGGTGTAGGACAAGTGATTTTGCTAACGCTTCATGTATTCAGCGGGGTAGTGAAATTGGTAGTAGGACATGAAGTGAAGGAAGTGAATAAGGAGAATCATCTGATCAAAATATGCTACTTGGAAAACTCAAAGTCTGAAGGCTCCCAATTGATTAGATTTAAAACGTTGCCAAATGGAAAAACAGAAGTTTCTCATAAGACCTTCTATCGTAGCGGATCCATGTTCAGAGATAAATTCATCTATCCATATTTTCATACAAAAGCCATTAATGAATTTCATGGAAATGTAAGGAGCTTGATACTTTCAAAAGTCTAAGAATATAATTTCAGTAAGTTTTAGAGAAGGAGTCTGGATATCAGTCTCCTTTTTTTGTCTTTGGCTTTCTGTTTGTAACTTCTAGACAAACGAAATTCACTCACCAAACTTTTCTTGAGCATGACTGAGGACAGAGTAGAAACTTTTGATGCCATCATAATTGGATCTGGCCAAGCTGGAAACCCGCTTGCGTTGGCACTAGCCAAAGAAAAATGGAAAGTGGCCATAGTAGAGAAAGGCGCTTTAGGAGGAACATGCGTAAATACAGGATGCACACCCACCAAAGCATACGTCGCGAGTGCCAGAGCTGCTTGGGCTATAGCTAATGCTCATACGCTGGGAATTGAAGTGCCCAAGTCGCCTAAAGTCAATTTGAAAGCAGTCAAAAAAAGAAAGGACAAACTTGTTAATGGCTCTAGGTTAGGAATTAGAAAAGCTCTTGCTGATTCGCCTCAAATTTCCATGATCAGAGGCGAAGCTACTTTCTTAGATAAAACTAGGGTAAAAGTAGGTTCTCGAGTCCTGAAGTCTTACAAAATATTCTTGAATGTAGGGGCTAGAGCTAGAATTCCAGAGGGATTTGAAGATGTAGATTACCTCACTAATACTTCAATACTACAGCTTGAGAAAGTTCCTGACCATCTCATCATAGTCGGAGGTAGCTACATAGGATTAGAGTTCGCACAGATTTTTAGAAGATTGGGATCGAAAGTTACCGTTTTGGAAATGGGTAATTATCTGATTTCAAAAGAAGACCATGACACATCAGACCTTGTCAGAGAAATTTTAGAAAATGAAGGGGTAAAAGTGATTTGCGGAGCCAAATGCCTGCAAGGCCAAAGCAAGAAATCTGGTGGTGCCACAGTTACTTTTCACAAAGAAGGAAAAGATAAGCAAGTCAGTGGATCTCATCTCCTCATCGCAACAGGAAGAATGCCTAATTCCGATCTTCTCAAACCTGAAAAGGCAGGCCTGATAATTAGCGATAAAGGTTATGTAGAAGTGAACTCAAAGCTTGAAACAAATATTCGAAGCATTTACGCTTTGGGAGATTGCAATGGTAAAGGAGCTTTTACGCACACTTCATACAACGATTATGAAATCATGGTAGATCAGCTTTTGGGAGATAAGAAAAGAACCTTAGATGATAGGATAACCAACTATGCTTTATATATCGATCCCCCACTTGGACGGGTGGGTATGACACTTTCTCAAGCAAAGGAATCCGGGAAAAATTTACTCTTTGCACGTATGCCTATGAGTGATATTTCGCGGGCAAAAGAAAAGGGAGAAACTGCGGGGAAAATGGATGTCATTGTTGATGCAGATTCTGAACAAATCCTCGGAGCAGCAGTTTTGGGGACAGGAGGAGATGAAATCATCGGGACTTTTTTAACCGCCATGTATGGCAAAATGAGCTACAAAATCCTGATGAATTCCGTGCAAACTCACCCTACGGTCACAGAGCTGATTCCTACACTACTTCAGCAGCTCAAGCCAGTTAAGAAATAACTATGAAAAAATCACATAAAGCATATGCCATCCTGAATATGATCGTGTTGATCGTAGTAATCTTCTGGAATTACTGGGTGAATGCAAAAGGTCTGGATGGGAAAACCGTTAGTTCGGTAAGTGCCGACTATGAAAATCTATTCACGCCAGCAGGTTATGCATTTTCCATTTGGGGATTGATATTTTTAGCGCTATTCGCACAGGGAATCTTCTTTATTTCTCGTGCTTTTAGCTCCACCAAAGATTCTGATTTTCTATCGCAAATCGGTCCCTATTTGATTATGGCAAATATCGCGAATGGCCTGTGGGTCTACATGTGGCTGATGGAATATACAGGGATCAGTGTCATCATTATGTTGGGGATTTTAGCCAATCTCGTTATTACTATCCTGAATACAAATATGGAGCGATGGGACGCACCAAGGCCGATCATCTTTTGGCTCTGGTGGCCTATTGCACTTTACAGTGGCTGGATTGCCGTGGCGACTATTGCTAACATTTCAGCTTATCTGGGGAAAGCCGGCTGGGGAGCTGGTGACTCAGAGATCACTTGGGCTATAGTTATGATAATCGTCGCCGTAATCCTCAACCTCTTTATGATCTTCACAAGAAACCTACGGGAATTTGCTTGTGTTGGAGTTTGGGCATTGATCGCAATTTCAGTGAGACATTGGGGAAGTATACCTGAGCTACAATGGACAGCGCTTTTCGGAGCGATAGTGCTTTTCATAGCGATCAGTTATCATGGTTATAAAAACAGAGCAACGGCACCATTCAAGTTTAACTAAATCAACTAACATGAGAATTTTAAATAGATCTGAAAAACTAGCCTTAGTATTACCAATATTGGCTGCTGCAGGCATTATGTTCTTTTCACAGAAAGCACAAGCTCAGGATTTGGAGACGGTTCCTTATGTGGATCTTGAAAAATATTCAGGAGAATGGTTCGAAATAGCTTCTTTTCCTCAGTCCTTCCAAAGAGGTTGTACGTGTACCAAAGCCACCTATTCTGCTAATGAAGATGGTACGATAAACGTAGAAAATACATGTAACATTCCTGATAAAGGAACTACTAAAACTTCCAAAGCCAAGGCATTTGTGGAGGAAGGGTCTGGAAATGCCAAGCTCAAAGTTCAATTCTTCTGGCCATTCAAAGGGAAATACTGGATCATTGACTTGGCTAAAGATTACTCTTACGCGGTAGTGGGACACCCAAATCGCAACTACCTCTGGATTCTGTCTAGGACGCCAAAGATGGATGATGGGACCTACCAAAAGCTAGTAACTTCAGTAACAGAAAAGGGGTTTGATGCCAGCAAACTCGAAAAGACGATTCAGTGTGATTGATTAAGTATTATGTGATTATCCGCAATGATGCCAGTCGCTATAATTTCTTTGCTTTACAGGACGGAAGACCGATGACAGAAGTGGCATGAAACCTAGAGTTAACTTATTCTTAGCTGCTTTTGGTCTAATTGATCATGGATTTTGTGTAGTTTTGCCCTGTCATTCTAATTATCTTCATCTTATAATGAAAAAACAACTCCTTACCCTAGTACTTTTGGCACTCACGAATTTTGTTCTGGCCCAAAATGAGTTCAATCACTGGTCTCTAGAAACTAATGCGGGTTTCAACAAAGCTATGGCTCCCCTCACTGCGGGTTACCTTTCGCCTACTTTGAATATTGGCCATCTTGATTTCGGTGTGCGCTACATGTTTAATGAGAAATTTGGTTTCAAAGGAGACATAGGTTTCGGCTCATTTTCGGAAGCTAAAGATGTAAGTCCTGAATTTTACACCAAATACGTAAATGTGAGTTTTCAAGCAGTTTTTAATATGTCAAGGGTAATGCACTGGGAGTCATTTACCAAGAAGTTTGGAGCATTAATGAGTTTTGGTCCTGGAGTGGGATATCTCAAACACGATGCTCGACCAATTGCATTTTTTGACTTTGATCCTGACCGATTCTATTCCATAAATTCGAGTGTCACTTTGCTGTACAAAATATCAAACAGAATCTCTTTAGCTGGAAATACAGCCATGATTGTCAATGGCCGCCAACGGTTTACTTTTGATGGAAATGAATATAATTCTCCGGGAAGACCAGATGTTCCAGAGGTACTATTTGGACATGCCACTGGAACTTGGTGGACAGGAACTTTGGGTCTGAATTTCTATTTAGGTAAAAATGAAGAGCATGCTGATTGGTATATTGCTGCCGATAAATATGTTACTAAGGAAGAGCTAGCCACGCAGATCAATGGCATCAAAGACATGTTGAAAGATTCTGATGGTGATGGCATTCCTGATTACTTGGACAAAGAGCCAAATACACCTGCTGGAGCTAGAGTAGATTCTCATGGCTCCACGATGGATTCTGACGGAGATGGCACTCCAGATCACGTTGACAAGTGCCCATTCCTTCCTGGTCCAGCATCTACAAACGGATGCCCGGTAGAAGAAGTAACAGAGCAAATTGACTTCTTCAGAAAAGCAATTAATGACGGCTATGTAAATGTGTATTATGCTTTCGATAGTGCTAAGCCACTTGGATACTCTACTAGCGCTGCAAACTATGTGTCAAACTTCTTGAAAAAGAATCCAGGAGTAAGTGTTGAGATCAAAGGATATGCAGACGAATTAGGACCTGAAGATTACAATAGGAAGCTTTCTGAAAAAAGAGCTAAATCAGTATATGATATTTTGGTAGCCTCAGGTGTAGATGCTTCAAGACTTTCTTACAAAGGGTACGGAGAAGATACTAGTGTGGACAAAACCTCTGCTGACGCAAGACAATTGGCTAGAAGAGCTAGCTTCGAAGTGAAATAAGGTTTTTATAACCTTAAATGAAAAACCCGGTTCCTTTTGGAGCCGGGTTTTTATGTTTTATCTAAGGTATGCCGAAAGCATCCAAACCACCTTTTCCTTGGCGGTGATGTAATCACTCATCAAAGAGGCAGTTCCTTCATCATTCGAAGATTCTGCAGCTTCCAGAGTTTCTCTTTCTAATTGTAATAAGGTATTCAAATTACTTTTTACAGTCTCCACCATTTTGGTAGGTTCAATGATCTGTTTTGCTTCCTTTATCGTAGCTGTTTCTATATATTCCTGATAGGAAGAAAGCGGTCTAGCTCCCAAAGTCAAGATGCGTTCAGCAGTTTCATCTACAGCTAGATTAGCAGCATTGTAGAGTTCTTCGAATTTAGCGTGAAGTTCAAAGAAATTCGGGCCTGATACGTTCCAATGAAAATTTCTCAAATTCTGATAGTAAACCTGGTAATTAGCAAGCAAGTCATTGAGCTTTTCCACCAAAACCTTACTTTCTTGGATTTCTAATCCGATGTCGTTCGTTTTCATATGTTTATTATTTGTTTTTCAATGGTCATATGGAATCTCGCATGCAATATAATCATCCCGGTGTGTGACGCCCGAGGGATGCTCGATTTCATATTTAAGTTGTTTAATTTTCTCTACTTGAATTAAAGTATAAATTTACTCTATAGGCTTAGGCCTTCCCAACTGATAAAATCTATCTCTAAGTCATACTATCTATGTGATTAGGAAGTTAGTAACGGTAGTAATTCAAGTTCGATTAATGAAAAAAAGATTTCAAGACCTTACCTCCTTAGACTTTTACACCAACAAGAAGCAGGTCAAATGGATTGTTGTTGCTGCATCCTTATTGATAGGAGCTGGTTCAATCTGGTATACAAATAGCTTGGTGGAGGAATTGCGAGAGCGAGAAAGACGCCAAATAGAACTGCTTTCCAGTGCCTTGGAGTACGCGGCCACTACGACGGAAAACCTGACTTTTATCAATCAGGAAATTATCCAGCAGAATTATTCCATACCTATCATTATGGTGGATGATACTGAAAACCCCATTGAATTCAGAAATATCCCTTTTAAGAATAATTCCAGTGCTAAGGATTCTGTAGAAACGTTGAAAAAGGAGCTGGCTGAGATGCGCGCTGAATACGAACCTATCTTACTTCCTGAGGCGGATATCCAAGTTTTTTATAGAAACTCGGAATTACTTATTAATTTAAAATATTATCCCTACGTTCAGTTGGGAGTTATTTTGATTTTTGGAGTACTAGCTTACGCACTTTTCAATCAAAGCAAAATCGCCGAACAAAACCGTGTTTGGGCTGGACTGACTAAGGAAACGGCACATCAGCTTGGAACTCCTATTGCTTCATTGATGGCTTGGATTGATTACCTGCGCAATTCTCCCGTCTGGGATGAAAACAAAGAAATCATCACTGAAATGGACAAGGATGTGGTGAAGCTGCGGATGGTGACTGAGCGATTTAGCAGCATAGGAAGCAAACCTGTGATCCAGTCAGGAAATGTCTTTGAAACAATCGAAGAAACCATCAATTACCTACGACCTAGAATTTCTACCAAAGTGGAAATGAATATTCATGCAGATTCCAAGGATCTGGATGCGATGATGAACAAGCCACTTTTTGAATGGGTTATCGAGAATATTTGCAAAAATGCCGTGGATGCGATGAAGGGTAAAGGGAAAATTGACATTGAGATTCTTCAGGACAGCGACAAATTTGTGATCATTGACATCACAGATACTGGCAAGGGAATGGAGAAAAGAATGTACAGGCGTGTCTTCAATCCAGGATTCTCTACTCGACAAAGAGGTTGGGGCCTCGGGTTAACACTTGCCAAGAGAATCGTGGAAGGCTATCATGGAGGAAAGATATTCGTCAAACACTCTGAAGTAGGAAAAGGAACCACTTTCCGGATTTTGCTTCATGGAAGTCATGAGGGAGCATCGCAGTTTATTACAGAAGGAATCCTTGAATACTAAGGATTTACGAATTACGATTTTTGATTTACGAGATTTTCTAGAACTCCCGTTTGTATTCCGCAAAGTTGACAGCCTTGGATCTTAATGGATGAAATTGATGAGCTCGGAGCTTTCCAGAATTGCTTCCATTTTTTATTTTTCAAAAATGTTCAGAATTGTAGGTGGATTTTAACTCTATGGGGAATCTCGTAAATCGTATTTCGTAAATCTAAAATTTATCTGAAGCTCTCATTTTCCTCATAAATGCTACATTAAAACCCCGGTCTCATTTTTAGCGGTTTTTTCCTACCTTTGCACCCTTAATTTGATGTCTCCCATGAGTTTGAAAGAAGAAATCCAGAAGCGTAGAACCTTTGCAATTATTGCTCACCCCGATGCAGGTAAGACCACTCTGACTGAGAAGTTGTTGCTTTTTGGTGGTGCGATTCAAACTGCCGGTGCCGTGAAATCGAATAAGATCGATACAGGAACCAAGTCGGATTGGATGGCGATAGAGAAGCAAAGAGGTATCTCTGTGGCGACTTCTGTCATGGGTTTCGAATACAAGGACATCAAAATCAACCTGCTCGATACGCCTGGTCACCAGGATTTTGCTGAGGATACCTACCGTACTTTGACGGCGGTCGATTCAGTGATTATGGTGATTGACTGCGTGAAAGGCGTGGAGATTCAGACGGAGAAACTCATGGAAGTTTGCCGTATGAGAAATACTCCAGTGATCTGCTTTATCAATAAACTCGATAGAGAGGGCCGCGATCCTTACGAGCTGATCGAAGAAGTGGAGCAAAAGCTCAACATTCAGTGTCGCCCGCTTTCTTGGCCTATCGGTATGGGAAAAAGCTTCAAAGGTGTTTACAACTTGTTTGATCATAAACTCAATCTTTTTACGCCTTCTCAACGAAAGTTGAGTGATGTGCGTCAATCATTTGCAGATGTGAATGATCCAGAATTGGATGGATTAATCGGGAGTAACTTTGCCAAGCAACTCCGCGAAGATGTGGAATTGATCGAGGGAGTATATCCTGAATTCGATCCTACAGAGTATTTGGAGGGAAAAGTAGCGCCGGTTTTCTTTGGATCTGCAGTGAATAACTTCGGTATCAATGAGATGCTGGATACTTTTATCAAAATAGCTCCAGCACCGAAAAGCCGTAGAACGGAAGATCGTGAAGTGAAGCCAGATGAGAAGAAATTTTCAGGCTTTATATTTAAGATCCATGCCAATATGGATCCAAATCACCGAAATAGAATTGCTTTCTTGAGAATATGCTCAGGGACTTTTGAGCGAAATAAGCCTTACAATCACGTGCGTGGTCCTAAACCTTTGCGCTTTTCCAATGTGACTCAGTTTATGGCGCAGGATAAGGAAATGATCGATGAGGCATTTCCAGGTGATATTGTAGGTCTGTATGATACGGGTAACTTGAAAATTGGCGATACGCTGACTGATGGCGAAGACATGCAGTTTGTAGGTATTCCGAGTTTCTCTCCGGAGATTTTCCGTGAAGTGGTGAACAAGGATGCAATGAAAACCAAGCAACTGGAGAAAGGCTTGAAGCAACTCATGGAAGAAGGAGTGGCACAGATGTTCACCTTCGATATGGGTTCTCGTAAAGTAGTCGGTACTGTCGGCCAACTTCAGTTTGAAGTAATCCAGTTCCGATTAAAAAACGAATACAATGCTACGGTAGAGTTTCACCCGATGAACCTGTACAAAGCTTGCTGGATCACCAGCAAGGACAAAAAGCAGTTGGATGAGTTTGTCCGTTCCAAAAACCGTCACATCGCCCATGACAAGGATGGTAAGCTGGTCTTTATGGCAGAGTCAAAAGCCTGGCTTCAGATGGTAATGGATAATTACCCTGATATTGAATTCCACTTTACATCGGATATTTAATCAAAAACCCTCTAGATGTAGAAGATCTGGAGGGTTTTTTTACAAATTGCCAATACTGGTGAAAAGTGACTCATAATTCAAGATTTCAAATTTCTCTATTCCTTCATTACTGAATAGTAAAATCTGATCTTGAAGATCAACAATACCTTCCTGAATCAATTTCTTTTCCTCATCCAAGTAAACTGGTACAGATGATTGCTCAAATAAAGGATTCAATCGCATGATTTTAGTATTCTTTGCCACAATGACTATTGCCCCATTTGCCGGTTCAAGGTCACTTAATTCTTGATACAGCTGATCTAAACAAGTTTTACATCCTTCGGGATGAATGACTAAAATCCAATCAACTGCATGAGAAATTTGCAAAATCTCAGCAACCCTATTTTTATTTTTACCTGAACATCCCAAAACCAAAAAGAATATAGAAACGATAAGAATTACTTTAATCTTCATATTCAAGTCCTTCAAAACGAATGATGTCATAGCGTAGGAAATTCTCATCAAAGTCATCCCGATTTGGATTGTTGGTCGAGACATATAATCCTCCTCTACCTACGAAATAGTTCCATTTTTCTAGTTCATGATTTTCAAAAAGATGTTCACCAATAATATTTAGATTTTTATCTAAAACCATCACTCCTACTTTGGGAGGGTTTGTTTTTAATTCCATGGGACTCAGTCCATATTCCTCCCAGTTTATGCCGACAAAGTAAAATCTGTAAAAAACATCTCTGTATTTGTCTTGAAGAAGCAAATCATAATGACCCTTTGTTAGATTGTCAATTACAGCTTGATCACCAACTGGATAACCATTAATTATTCGAAAATCATCAATAGATTTTGATTTTGCTTCAATGTTCTCAACTAACTCTCCACTTTCTTTTGATATTACTGACAGACGATGGTCAGTATTTGGAGATATTATAATGCTATCTCCTCTGTCGGCCCACGTGAAATCCACACTTTTTTTACCATCCTTCCATACATCTTTAGGGCGATAGACAGGTAACCATTTTGCTTCCTGATCAGTTTTATTGGCAAGATTAATCGTGTAAATGAGTTTTGAGTTGGAAGCCTCACTCTCGTTTATTTGATAAATATTCTTGAAAAAAGGTTGAGCTCCATAAAGTGTTGAACCATTGAATAGAAAGGGAGTTTCATTTGTGGAGGTGAGGTAATTAACGACATTTTCAGGGTTATTAATGGATGTCTGACTTTTCACCTTTCCTTGGAAGTCTAAAATGAAGACGGTTGGTGGGATTGACGCTAAAAGTATACTATCCTGTGAAGCAATAAAAAAACCATTGGTCACACCAACTCTATCAGGACCATCCTTAAATATCGGAATACGTGCCTTGGATAGTTTATCTTGTAAGCTAATGATTTCAATTGCAGGTCCTATTTTATTCCACACAGCTAAATATTCGCCAGAATCAGTTTCGAAATATTGAGTCCTATCTCTGTCCTGTGAGAATTTTTCATACACAGCAATCTGAAGTTGCCCGTGTTTTTTATAATAAACAATATTTTGGTTTTCAGATTTTTTTTTAGAACATCCTATTAAAGAGAGCAATACTATTATGCTGATAAATATTTTCATCAAAATTAGTTTAAAGAGAGAAAGGCCGTTATCTAAAATGAATAAGCATAGTTAGAAACGGCCTTACAGATATTTTAATCAATCAACTTGAGGATCTTCACATCCACAAGGTTTGTCATCAATGGGCTTTTTGCAGTATTGTCCATCCCAATTGCAATTCATCATCTGTTGTGCATCTACATCTGATGACCCAACATAGGAAAGTCCTAATCCCGCTATTCCAGATAAGAATAAACCACAGACAATTAATTTTAACTTTTTCATATTAAATATAATTTGCATTAAAAAATCCCTTTGAGTAGGCGGATTTGTTTTCCTAATCACCTGGCCAAAAGATCACTAGCAATATAGGTGGTGGGGCGGTAAAAGTGCGACTAATTATTAATATTTTTTTTAAGAATTTAGTAATCAACATTTTTAAACATTTTAACGTCAGAATTAACTTTATAAAACTGAGGATGAAAGAGATTGAACTGACTAAGTCTTTTTTGGAATCTTAAGGGGTTTCGGTTTTATTGAAAAATTCGGAATTGGACTCCGGACTTTTCCACATTACTTCAGAATATTAAAAGTCGAAACCTTCCAGGTTTCAAAAACCTAAAAGGTTATTTACTTATCCGCTTACTTTTCAATAATGTAGCTAAATCTTGAAGTTCCAGGTTTACCACCTTTACTAATTCCTTCTATCTCTCCATAAATCACATTCTCCGCATCAGAATTGTAAAAGGAAACAGAGGCTTTTCCATGTGAATCCGTTTGAATATTCGGTGCCCAAAAAAGTGTTGCGCGTCGATCTAGTTTTGCCTGATTATGTTCTTGTAGAGGGTACTTTGGGGAATAAAACTCTTTTGCAATCTGATAGCCTATTACTTGGAGTCTTTCATCTTTTTCACTTGCTGCGATTGCGCCTCCAATTTCCTTTTTGGTGTAAAATCCTATCACGCCATTGGCTCCTCTTGCACCGAAGATCGCAGTATCTGGTCCTTTCCAAACGGTGTAACTTTGAATTTCGTGAACGGGTAGGCTTTGTAAACTCTCCAGTTTGATGGGGAAATCATTCAGCAAAATCAAAGGTTCCATGTTGCTGTTGATGGAACCTACACCTTGGATTAGAATCTTGGAACTTGGTCCAGTGCCTGTTATTTGAACACCAGATACCCTTCCTTTGACGAGATCTAGGGGGTGCTGTTGGTTTTCTAGACCAATCTTTCCGGCCACTTGCATCTGGACAGTTCCAGCACCATAGGAACTGGAGGTTTTGGAAGGCTCTTCTATTCGTTTTCCCTTCAGCTCAACTCCTTCAAGGGCAAATTCTGAGTTATCAAAGTCAAAGGCTTTTTCTATCGCTTGACGCTCTACGGCATTTGTCATGAAACTCTGCTCTAAATCGCTCGGTCGAATAAGTGTAGAAGGGATGTGATAGGCAAGACTCGGAGAATGATGGGAGTTATCTGTCAAAACAGTAGCTATTCTTCCATTACTCGATTTTCCTTGTAACATTATTTTCGTTGAGTCAAAAAAGGTAAGGTCATGAATTTCAAATTCACCAATTGAGTTGCTTGTGGCCGTCTTAGATTCAGCAATCGGAAATAAAGACAAGTAAGAAACCGTTCCTTCCTCGATAGGCTGATTATTCTTAATGTCTGTAAGAACTCCTCTAATCGACAAACCTCTTTCAACTCTATAAATAGGATCTGGCGCATTTTCGCTCAATGCCTGTTTGATTGTGAATTTTCTCCAGCCCTGCGTCAGCATCAGGATATCTAGCTCTTTTTCACGATCCTGATTGGTGGAATTGAAATAATATCCGGGTGATTCGATGTGTCCTTTAAGTTCTGAAGAAAGTAAAAGATTAGATTGTATCGTTTCCTTGTTTTCATTCAGAGCTACCTGACTACCATCAAATACACTTAATGACATATTAGCCGCGACTGGATTTCCCTCTTTATCTTTTGCTTCTATATCGACTTGAACTCGTTCTCTTGACTTATAAACTGATTTGTTCATGGAAGCAGTGATGGTCATCTGATCCTGTTGATCAATGAATACTAGCCGCTCTGCCAGTGGATTTCCTGTTTCATCCAAGGCCGTGATTTGTGCAATGCCAGAGGGAAACTCTGTCTTCGGGATTCGGACAAAAACGATCTTTTTTGAAAGATCTGCCTTACTGGAAGCACCGACAATACCTCGAGTTTGTGCTAAGAGAAAAACGGATTGTAAAGTGGAGTTTTCAGTCGCTTGAATCTTAATTAAGATGTCTGATGATTTGGGAGAATTGGTTACTGACATCACGATGCCGGATTCAAGCGGACTGGGTAAAATCACTTCCTGACCACTTGACTCTATCTGGGCTTTGTATTGTTCGCCTTTTTCGGGAAGTAATGCAAATACTCCCATTCCTAATTGATTACTTTCAAACTCAGCGATCACTTTTTCACCGTCAAGAATTTTTCCTTTCACGAATTTTCCTAGACCATCTGTTCCGATAGCCTTAAATGCCACTTTGCTCATAATCCCCTCGACCAAGCTACCGCCTTCAGGAAAGAACTGGATGTCTAGATTTCCCTGAGTTAATTGCTCTTGACTTTGTGTTTTTTCATTGTAGATTTTTAGCTGTTTGTGGAAAAAATAGTCTTCCCCTGAATTTCTCATCCAGTTGGTATAAGATCGCAGCAAGTAGTTACCAGCAGGTAGCGATTCATCCAATTCTAGCTGACCAGCCGCAAAACCATCAGGAGAAAAAAGCTGATGATGCTGGATAACTTCACCGGAACTATTGATCAGCTCGAGGTAAATAGTATTACTGAGTAACGATGGTTCATGGTATGGACCTGCGGTAAGATAGGCTTTAAACCAAATCGTTTCGCCAGCGGCATAGTCCTCTCTGTCTACATGGATATAAACTTTCTCTTGGGGGCTTTCAGTGAGATATTTCTCAAAAACGGAAATGATTCTTTCTAAAGGATCAGTAGCTGGAGAGAAGGAAATCAGGAAAAAGGCAATAAAGCCAAACAGTGTTCCGAGGCGGTACTTTGTTTTTTTTGGTTTTATCAAAATCCTCATCTTTAATTTAGTTCTTAAGTAAGATAAATATTTAAGAATAATCTAGAGTATTAGTTTGTATGATTTTGATAAATAGTAAGCCTTATTTTAATTGGTGTATGGCAATTACTTATGGATAGAATTCTACTTTTCAAAGTACCATAAGCGCCAGCAGGACAAGGTTTATTCCTATCCTGAAAATGAAGGCGATATTATTCTTGACTGGATTTTCTATTTCTTCCTTATGCTTTACACTCTGAAAGAAGAAGTAAGCTGATCCTATAATTGTCAAGGAAACGATGATGATCAATGGAATGATTAGAAACTCTAGCTCCTTTATTCTACTTGCAAATACATTTACAACAAATGAAATCAGAGTCACTACACTCCCAATGGAATGGGCTTTTTGGATTTGGGATAAAATATGGAAGTCTGGATCTTTCAAAATAGGATGAAGGATAATTTTAGCAAAAAGGATGGTTCTACCACGAATTTAATGGAAGTCCGGTAATGAAAATCTACCTCCTAGCTGAATAACGCTTAAAGAAGCCTGATATTCAGTCTTAAAATGCTCCTGGCCTTTTCTCCATTGATATTTAAGCCTAACAAGAACCATGTTTTCCACTAACTTAAGGGTAGAACCAAAAGGATAAAGCGTCTTAGAATAAGTTTCACTTTAGGATTTGGCACATCGGTCACCCGGCATCTGTCATAGGGCTTTCTAAAAATACCTCCTCAAACTCAAACCTCTGCCCATTAAATAAACCTTTATCACTCAGCTTCAGGTCAGGTATTACTAGCAAAGCCATAAAACTCAGTGTCATAAAAGGAGAGTTTAACGTTGCTCCCATTTCTTTAGCAAGTCTATCGATACGTGTGTAGGCAGCGGCAACTTCGTATCCATCCGAAGCGGACATAATTCCTCCGACTGGAAGAGGAAGTATTTCTTCCTGTTCTCCAGAGACGGCTGAAACTCCGCCTTTTGCAGCTATGATTAGATTGACTGCTTTGCAAATGGATTCATCATCGATGCCGACAGCGATGATATTATGTGAGTCATGGCCTACTGAGGAAGCAATGGCTCCAGTTTTTAGTCCAAAATTCTTAATGAAAGCTATTGCTGGTGGAGCATCTTCGTAGCGATTGACCACCGTGATTTTTAAGATGTCTTCAGCAGGATTTGATTCTGCGAAGCCATCTTTGATTAGAATCTCTCCTTTGATTTCCGGCGTGATCAATTGTCCGTCCAGAGCTTCGATGACTCTGACTTTGGTTCCGTTTGCTTTGAGTTGAAAGTCTTCTGGTTTCTTTATTGAAGTATTGAAATTATTTATAATCTCATTTTTGATTGGCTTAATCAGCGTCTTTCCATTTTCAGCTACTTTCTCTCCATCTATATAGGTGCTGATGACTTTGAAATCTTTCAAGTCTTTCACCAGAATAAAATCAGCTGGATCACCTTTTCTAAGTTGTCCTACATTTAGAGAGTAATGAGCAATCGGATTCAGGCAAGCCGCTTGAAGTACATGAAACACATCTTTGCCTTTTGCGACAGCTCTAGCGGCTAGCTCATTGATATGAGAAACTGCTAGATTATCGGGATGCTTATCATCCGAGCAAAACATGATCATCTCTGGATATTCATCGATCATATCGATCAACGCCTCGAAATTTTTGGCGGCGGATCCCTCGCGGATAGCGATTTTCATCCCTAGCTTCAATTTTCCCAAAGCTTCCTCAGCCGTGAAGCACTCATGATCGGTACTTGGGCCGGCACTTACGTATTTCTCTGCCAGTTCTCCTTTTAGTCCTGGCGCATGTCCGTCGATGGGTTTGCCGTATTTCTTTGAGATTCGGATTTTCTCCATCACCAATTCATCCCGATTCACCGTCCCAGGCCAGTTCATCATTTCTGCGAGGTAATGAATCTCTGGTCGAGACATCAGGTTTTCAATGTCTGCTGCATTGATTTCTCCGCCTGCCGTCTCGAAAGGAGTTGCCGGGACGCAGGAGGGGGCACCGAAGTAGAATTTGAAAGGAACCTGCCTGCCATTGTCTATCATATATTCCACGCCTTCCATTCCGCAGACATTTGCTATCTCATGCGGATCGGAGACTGTCGCCACGGTGCCATGAACCACAGCAAGTCTGGCAAATTCCGAAGGGACAAGCATAGAGCTTTCCACATGCACATGTGCATCGATAAAGCCAGGCATCAAATAGGGCAATGAAGAATCCGCTTCGATTTTTGTCAGTTTGGCAATTTTCCCATTTAGTATATTGATAGAAACAGCATAGATTTCACGATTTGGGATATCTACGAATTGACCTTGGATCTGCATAAAAATATAGAGGGAAATTAATTGGAGAGAATCTGTATAAGAGATTCGTTTCCATGTGTTGGGGATAGGTTTAGATTAAAACTACTATATTTGCGCAGTAATAAAAAAAACGAATCAAGCGGGTTTTTTGAATGAATAAAATCGTCATCGCCATCGATGGATATTCGGGATGTGGGAAGAGTTCCACGGCCAAAGCAGTTGCAAAGGATTTGGGATATACTTACATCGATTCCGGAGCCATGTATAGGGCGGCGACTCTACACTTTTTGAATAATTTCCTTTCTCCAGCCAACCCACATGATGTGGAAAAGGGGCTGAAATCACTAGAAATTTCTTTTCACCTAAATCCTGATACGCTCAAACAAGAGACATATCTAAATGGTTTGAACGTAGAGGATGAGATCCGTACGATGCGTATTTCTAATAAAGTATCTGAAATCGCTACTATCGCGTCTATCAGAAAAGAGTTGGTAGCACAGCAGCAACGCCTTGGAAAGAAGAAAGGTGTGGTCATGGACGGACGGGATATCGGGTCAGTGGTTTTTCCAAATGCGGACCTGAAAGTTTTTATGACTGCGGATTTAGATACCCGAGCTGTAAGAAGGCAAGAAGAGCTTTTGGAAAAAGGCGAACTAGTTGATCTGGAGGATATCAGAACCAATCTTGCAGAGCGAGATCGAGTGGATTCTTCCCGTGCAGAAAGTCCTCTAAAGAAAATGCCAGATGCAGTGGAGGTAGATACCAGTAATATTACCTTTGCGGAGCAAGTGGGAAAGATTGTCCATGCAGCAAGACAAATCATAGATAAACAAGAGAGCTATGCAGGTAACCATTGATAAAAACTCTGGGTATTGCTTCGGAGTAGAATTTGCCATCAAAATGGCAGAGGATGAGATGGAGCAAAGCGATCAGCTGTATTGCCTTGGCGATATCGTGCACAATGATATGGAGGTTTCGCGCCTCAGTGCAAAGGGTCTAGTGGTGATCGATCGTGAGCAGTTGTCAGAATTACGTGATTGCAAGGTGTTGATCCGTGCACATGGAGAACCTCCTGAGACTTACAGAACTGCCATAGAAAATAATATAGAGTTGATTGATGCTTCTTGTCCAGTAGTGTTGAAGCTTCAGCACAGAGTGAAGACGGCTTTTGACAAAATGGAGCGAGAAGAAGGTCAGATTGTCATTTATGGCAAAAAGGGCCATGCGGAAGTGATTGGCTTGACTGGGCAGACGCTTGAAAAAGCTATCGTGGTGATGGAAGATACTGATTTGGACAAAATAGATTTTTCCAGGCCAGTGACGCTTTTCAGTCAAACAACGAAAAGTACCAAGGGATTTTACGCTATTTCTCAGAAAATAGAACAGCGGATCCAGGCAGCTAAGCAAGAACTGAGTAGGGAAACTTTCAATGCAAATGATTCAATTTGCCGTCAGGTCTCCAATCGTGAACCACAATTGGAGCGTTTTGCTCAAGAAAATGATGTGATCTTATTCGTTTCTGGCAAGAAAAGCTCAAATGGAAAGGCGCTTTATCAAGTTTGTCTTGGACAAAACGAAAGAAGCTATTTCATAGAAAATGAGACAGAAATAAATACTGATTGGTTTCAAATAGATGAAAAAGTAGGGATCTGCGGTGCTACTTCTACCCCGATGTGGTTGATGGAGCAAGTGAGGTCATATGTGGAATCACTCGAAGAAGGAGTCCTTTCAGTCTAAAAATAGGATGTATTAAAAACAAAGGAAGCCATTCTTCCAAAAGTTCAAACATTAAAGTTCATATACGCTCAGATTAAAAAGGTTATTTATTAGATTTGGGGCGTTTTTCAAAAGCTCATAGTTCAAAAACAGATATGTCTAAAATAGTGAAGCTTAAGAAAGGTTTTGACATCAATATGGTGGGAAAGGCTAAGCAAGAGCTGGCTGATTTCGCCCCGGCGCAAACCTTCGCAATTAAGCCGACAGACTTTATTGGGCTCCAGCGCCCTAAAGTACTTGTCAATGAAGGAGATACCGTAAAGGCAGGTACTCCAATCCTGATCGATAAAGCATTGGATCAAGTGATTTATGCGGCTCCTGTTTCCGGCAAAGTTGTCGAGATAAAGAGAGGAGATCGTCGTAAGTTGCTTGAAGTCAAGATTTTGGCAGATGCGACCATCATTCACGAGCAGTTTGCACAAGTTGATATAGCTTCTCTGGATAGAGATGCTTTAGCAGCTAAACTGGCAGCAAGTGGCACATGGCCTAACATCATCCAAAGACCTTTCGGTATAGTCGCAAATCCAGCAGATACGCCTAAGAGTATCTTCATCTCTGCTTTTGATACTCATCCTTTAGCTCCGGATTATGCTTTTGCATTGCAAGGACAGGAGAAATATCTTCAGGCAGGTATTGAGGCTTTGGCTAAACTGACGAGTGGCAAAGTTCACTTGAACGTAGATGGTTCTAAGGCTGTTCCAGCGGTTTTTGCAGATTTGAAAGGCGCACAAGTGAACAAGTTCTCAGGTCCACACCCTGCGGGTAACGTAGGTGTGCAGATACACCACTTAGATCCAATCAACAAAGGTGAAATTGCTTGGACTGTCACTCCATATGGAGTAGTTCAGATTGGTAAATTCGTTCTGGAAGGTATTTACGATGCTTCTAAAGTTATCGCAGTTACAGGATCTGAATTGACCAAAGCCGCTTATGTAAAGACTTATAGCGGTGCTTCTATTTCTACTTTTGTGAAAGGGAATCTTAATTCTGGTCACGTAAGAGTGGTTTCTGGAAATGTACTTACTGGCGAGAAGATCTCTTTGGAAGGTTTTCTAGGCTTTTATCATAATCAGATCACTGTCATTCCTGAAGGTGATTACTATGAATTTATGGGTTGGGCAAAGCCTACCACTAGATTGAGCTACCATAGAGCACTAGGTTTGCTTTCCTTCCTTACTCCAAACAAAGAATTTGTTTTGGATTCTAACGGTAGAGGAGAAGAAAGAGCATTCGTTCAGACTGGTGTTTTTGAGTCAGTTACTCCAATGGATATTCTTCCGGTTTATCTTTTGAAAGCTATCATGGCTGAAGATTTTGACGAAATAGAAGAATTGGGGATCTATGAGATCGTGGAAGAAGATTTAGCTCTTTGTGAGTTTGTGGATGTATCAAAGCATCCTGTGCAGGAGTTGGTGAGAAAAGGAATTGAATTAATCCAATACAGTTAATCCATATGAAGTTTCTAAGAGATTTATTGGACAAGCAGAAGCCACTTTTCGAAAAAGGGGGCAAGCTTGAAAGTCTATATTACGCGTTTGAGGCAGGGGATACATTTATGTTTAGCCCTAAGCATACTACAGGTATCAAAGGAGCACAAGTAAAAGATGCTATTGATCTGAAGCGAATGATGATCACGGTGGTAATCGCCATGATTCCTTGTTTGCTATTTGGTATGTATAATACTGGTCATCAGCATTTGTTGGCGACTGGCGGCACTGCAGGTCTTTGGGAGAATTTTGGTGATAAAACCTGGATAGGTGTAATGCTTGTTCTTCCTATCGTACTGGTAGCTTATACAGCTGGTGGTATTGTTGAAGCAATTTTCGCAGTGGTTCGTAAGCACCCAATCAACGAAGGCTTCCTGGTAACAGGGATGCTAATACCTTTGGTAGTGCCTGCTACTACGCCATTGTGGCAAGTAGCTTTGGCTACTGTTTTCGCGGTAGTGATAGCAAAAGAAGTTTTCGGTGGTACTGGCATGAACGTGCTTAACGTCGCTATGACCGCTAGAGCATTCTTGTATTTCGCATATCCTGCACAGATTTCTGGTGATCAGGTTTGGACTTACTTAGGTGATAAAATGCCAGTGGATGGCTTCTCTGGAGCTACAGCGCTTTCAGTTGTATACAATGCAGGCGTTGAAGGAACACAGACCGCAGTCGAAGCGCTTGCAAGCCACAACACAGTACTTGGATCAGGCTTATTTGAATTTACAAACTTGTTTATCGGATGGATACCTGGTTCAATAGGCGAGACATCAACGTTGATGGCTTTGGTTGGAGCATTGATCCTGATTGCTACAGGGGTAGCTAGCTGGAAGATTATATTCTCTGGCTTTGCTGGTGCTTATATCATGGGATTTGTGATGAATCTTTTTGCAGTAAATGAATACATGGCGCTACCTCCTCAGTATCACTGGGTGATGGGAGGTTTGGCATTCGGTATTGTCTTCATGGCAACTGACCCGGTGTCTGCAGCACAAACTGAAACAGGTAAATGGATTTATGGTCTTTTGATCGGATTTCTTACTGTGATCATACGAGTGACAAATCCTGCATATCCTGAAGGAATCATGCTTGCAGTTCTGTTTATGAACGTGTTCGCTCCATTGATCGATTATTATGTAGTTAAGGCAAATAAAACAAGGAGGTTACAACGTGCAACAGTCTAACACTTATATTATTACATTCTCCGTTATTTTGACGGTGATTTTGGGATTACTTCTTTCTGGTACTTCGCAGGTGCTTGGTCCCATGCAGAAAGAAGCAATTGCCCTAGATAACAAGAAGCAAATCTTAGGTGCTTTAATTTCAGGTGATGAAATTGCTGCAATGAGTCCTAAAGAAGTGAATGCTTACTATGAGAGTAGAGTATCAACTGTTGTAGTAGATATCAACGGTAAGGAAGTTACGGAACAAGATGGAGTTGCAGTGACTGCTGAAACGGTAGATGTGGCAAAGAATTACAAGAAGCCAAAAGAGGAAAGATTGTTTCCAGTTTATATTTACCATGCCGAAGGAAATCCTGATGATGTAGCAAATTACGTTTTGCCACTATATGGCGCAGGTCTTTGGAATGCTATCTGGGGATATATAGCTTTAGATACTGACATGAATACTGTAGGAGGTATCACATTAGCACATGCTGGTGAGACTCCTGGACTTGGCGCAAGGATCACCGATTCGGAAGTGCAGTCTCGCTACGTTGGAAAGACAATTTATGATGAGTCGGGAAAACTTGTAGCAGTAGAAATGCAAAAAGGAGAAGGTATTGATTACTCCAATAGTCCTCATAAAGTAGATGGTATGTCTGGTGCTACGATTACTGGCAAGGGAGTAAATAATATGCTTTATAATTACCTCAATTATTATCAAGCTTACATAGAATCTAAAAAGTCATCTACTGCTGTAGCTGCACTTTAATAAAATTATCAACTCAACAATTTCATAAACATGAGTGCTGAAACTGTAGAAAAGGCGATTGTGACAAAGCCCGCTGAGGCTTTATTATCTAAGCGCCGGAAAAAATTAATATCGGATCCATTAGTGGATGATAATCCAGTAACTATTCAGGTATTGGGGATCTGTTCTGCTTTGGCGGTAACTACCCAGATGAAGCCTACTTTGGTTATGGCTATTGCGGTAATCTTTGTGGTGGTAATGTCCAACTTTGTGATCTCTTTGATGAGAAATACGGTCCCTGGACGTGTTAGAATTATTGTACAGCTTGCCGTGGTAGCGACTTTGGTTACTTTGGTAAACGAGGTATTAAAGGCTTTTGCCTACGACATGTACAAGGAGCTGTCTGTTTTCGTCGGACTTATTATTACCAACTGTATTGTAATGGGTAGACTTGAAGCATTTGCAATGGGTAATAAACCTTACGATTCAGTATTGGATGGATTTGGATCTGCTTTGGGTTATTCTTGGATCATTTTGGCGGTTGCCTTCTTCCGAGAATTACTCGGTTCAGGGGCTGTATTTGGTGTTCCTGTTTACGATTACATTTCTAGTTTATTTGGGCCTGATTTCACATTAGCTACCAATGGTTTGATGGTGTCACCGGTAGGTGCATTTATGATTTTGGGAATCATCATCTGGGTACAGCGTACCAAGACAGGTTATGTTGAACACTAATTAATTAGCGAAAAAATGGATTTATTTAATTTAGGTATTCGGTCGATTTTTATCGACAATATGATTTTCGCTTACTTCCTTGGAATGTGTTCATTCTTGGCTGTTTCCAAAAAAGTAAGTACTGCAATGGGTCTTGGTGCTGCTGTAATATTTGTATTGACAGTAACTGTACCGACCAACTGGATGCTAAACGAGTATGTTTTGAAAGAAGGAGCATTAGCTTGGATCAGTCCAGGTTTGGCTGAGATAGATCTTTCATTCTTACAATTCATCATGTTCATTGCCATCATTGCTGCAATGGTACAATTGGTGGAGATGATCGTAGAGAAATTTGCTCCTGCACTTTATGGTGCTTTAGGTATCTTCCTTCCTTTGATCGCTGTAAACTGTGCGATTCTAGGTGGCTCACTTTTCATGGCACAAAGAGATTATACACTTGCAGAATCTGCCGTTTACGGTTTCGGATCAGGTGTAGGATGGTTGTTAGCTATTGTGGCATTAGCAGCTATCCGTGAGAAATTGAAATATTCCCATGTCCCAAATGGCTTGAAAGGTTTGGGGATTACCATGCTTTTGACTGGATTGATGGGATTGGCATTTATGTCCTTTATGGGTATTGATTTGTAATCACATTCGGTTTAAGAATATATTTGAAAGCTCTGGGATAGTATCTCAGAGCTTTTGTTTTTAATGGTAATTGATATTTGTCAATTACCTAGTAACTTTTACACTGTAAACGTATTATTCAAAAACCCTGTCTCTTATGAAAACCCTATTAACATTCTGTTGCTTCATAGCACTTACATTTTCAGTTTCCGCTCAAAGTGGAGATTGGATCGAGCTTTTCAATGGTAAAAACCTTGATGGCTGGAAAATTTCTGAAAAATCTGAATCTTTTCAGGTTGAAGATGGTGTGATTAAGGTCGCAGGACCACGTGGACATGCTTTTTATAATGGAGATGTAGCAAATCATGACTTCAATAATTTCGAAGTGATCGCTGAATTGAAGACCATGCCTGGCGCGAATTCCGGTATTTTTGTCCATACGGAGTACCAAGAAGATGGCTGGCCAAACGTAGGCTATGAAATCCAAGTAAATCAAAGCCATACGGACTGGAGAAAAACAGGTAGTGTATATTCATTCCAAGATGTGAAAGAAGTCTATGTAAAAGACGGAGAATGGTACACTGAGCATATCATCGTTCAAGGTGATGTAGTCACTGTGAAAATCAATGGAGAAACTGTCAATGTATATGATCAGTCTAAAGATGAAAACCGTAAAGATGGTCTAGGTACCAAAAAAGCTGATCATGGTACTATCGCTCTTCAAGCGCACGATCCTAAATCTGTGATTTATTACAAGAGTGTGAAAGTGAAAATCCTTCCAGATTAATCTGCGAGAAAAATAGACTGAAAAGTATCTTCAAGTATAAATCCTGATTATTATTGAGTAATAATCAGGATTTTCCTTTTACATCGATGAAATTCACTTACACACGTATCATTTCCTATTTTCTTAGAGGGCTGTTATTTATTACTCCAATTGCCGTAACGCTCTACATCATTTATCAAACTATCCTATTTTTGGATAACCTTATTCCGGCTCCCATTCCAGGAATTGGGATTTTGATGGTAATCGGTTTGATCACTTTCATGGGATATATGGCAAGCCTTTTCTTTGCTAAACCTATTCTTGATTGGTTTGAGCGAGGACTGATTAGCATTCCTCTGGTAAATTTGATCTACACAAGTATCAAGGACTTGATGGGAGCTTTTGTCGGAGACAAAAAGAAATTCTCCTCCCCAGTGAAGGTACAGCTAAGTGATACTTTTATTCGCTTGGGCTTTATTACTCAAGAGGACATGTCAATCGTAGGAGAGCCTGACATGGTCGCGGTTTACTTCCCACACAGCTACAACGTCTCTGGTAATGTATTCTTGGTACCCAAAGACAAAGTAACGCCGCTAATAGGAGTGAAAAGCTCTGACGTGATGAAATTCATGGTGTCGGGTGGGGTTTCACCGCTGATCTAATTAAGGCTTATGATATCTCACAAAAGCTATCCATTCGCCATCAGGTGACCAGCTATGCACGTTGATCGTACCTTGACCACCGTAAAAGACTTTTGTTAAATCTTTGATTTCTTTAGTTTCCACATTGAGCAAGCGAAGTTTAACGTCCTTGCCAAATGGGTGAGATCCTTTTTGATCCTCTAAGTAGGAAATAATCACTGCTGATTTATTGTCAGGAGATGGATGCGGGAACCAATTGTCCAGTGAGTCATTGGTGAGTTGTTCGGCACCAGTTCCATCAGGTTTCATTCGATAAGCATGCATGCTTCCTGTACGGTTAGAATTGAAATAAATCCACTTGCCGTCATAAGAGTATTCAGGACCATCATCAAGACCTTCGGCAGTGGTAATCCTTTTCTCTGTACCTCCTGCAGTTGGGATGGCATATATATCCCATGCTCCATCTCGCTGAGCGCAATACACCAATGTTTTTCCATCTGGACTGATTCCATGCCAATAGCTTGGATGGTCTGGCGTAATCAATTTTGGCTCGCCACCAGCAAGTGGAACGGTATAAATTCGAGAGCCAAAGTCTTGATCACTTTTGCTGATCACAAGAAGTTTTCCGTCGAAACTTAGCCCATGATCATTGTTTGCTCGGGAGATTTTATCAGGCTGAATTTGCCCTAATTTATTTCCGTCAAAATCTACTTTCTCAAGATGTCCTCCAGAATTGATGAGTAAGTATTTTCCATCTCTAGACCAATTGGGTGCTTCGAAATGTCTGACTTCTTTTAAGATTGTTTTCTGTTCTCCAGTCTTTACGTTGAGGATTACTAGCTCACTGGATGTTCCCTCCGGAGCTTGTTGAGCATAAAGTGTACTAGAGGTAAACAGCAAGAGTAATGCGAAAAGGTTTTTTAGGTTTTGCATGATAGGTTTGGGTTGTTAATTCTGTTAAGATAATAAACAATAAATAATGCTATGGTAAAACTTCCACCACCTGTTCGTTTCTTTCAATGAAGCGACCAATTTCCCAAATTACTTGATCTTGCTGCTTCATGGAGTCTTCAAACCAAGCTTTGTTTTCAGGGTCTACAGCAAGCATCAATCCTCCGCTTGTCTGAGGGTCACAAAGTTTTACCAAGTCCATTCCTACCACACCTTTTGTCTTAGCGCTGTAAGCGTTCCAGTTGCGGTAGGTATTGTCAGGGAAAATAAATTGATTGATGTATTCCTGCACACCTTCAATCATAGGAAGTTTAAGGAGGTTTATCTCAGCAGAAAGACCTGCGCCTTCACACATTTCTATCAAATGCCCCAGCAATCCAAATCCGGTGACATCTGTCATAGCATGAACTTCCTCATGATTGCCGAGTATTTCACCAATAGAGTTCAATCGGCAGGCCGTATCAACCAAACTCAGGTAATCCTTATCCGTAATTTTTTGACGCTTCAGCGCTGTTGCCAGTACGCCTACCCCAAGCTGCTTGGTGAGGTAAATGATATCTCCGGCCTTTGCAGCGTTATTCGTTTTGATCTTATGTGGATGTACAATTCCATTTACTGAAAGTCCAAAAATCGGATCCTTTGCAGCGATAGAATGCCCGCCGGCTAATTCGATTCCTGCAGCTTTGCAGATAGTCTTTGCACCTTCCATGACTTTGGCGGCCAGGTCTGGAGAAAGTTTTTCTACAGGCCAGCTTAAGATTGCATTAGCAAATATTGGCTTACCACCCATAGCATACACATCCGAAAGGGCATTTGCAGCAGCGATTCTCCCAAAGTCAAAGGGATCATCTACTATCGGTGTGAAGAAATCCACTGTATTGATCACTGCTAAATCTTCGGAAACCTGATACACAGCCGCATCATCTTTATGAGAATTTCCAACCAGAAGATTTGGGTCATTTTGTGAAAAAGATCCGCTCGCCGTTAAGATCTGATCAAGGATTGCTGGCGCGATCTTGCACCCACAGCCGGAGCCTTCACTCCATTCAGTCAGTCTTGTTGGTGTGTTTTCCATGGAATTTGGTTTTTGCATCGAGTAGTTTTTTGATGGATGTATCTTGGTCAATTCCAGATAGGTCTAGTTGGATTGTTTTTCCTTCGGCATGCTTATCCAAGTCAAATGTGTAAGCTTTATCATAGTAGATCAGCATGTTGGATATCCATTCCGGATGATTTCCTTCTACTATTGCTTCGATAGCCTGCGAAGTACGCAAACCGCCCAGACGTTTTTTTAGTCGCAAAACAGCAAGTATTAATTCATCTGCGGGCAATACAGCATATTCTTCAGCGATCAAATCGATTCGCTCTTGTTCAGTTTTCAGGATATCAATAAGCGGTGCCGCCAGCATTTGATGATAGAATTTGTCCGGCAGAATCAGTCTTCCGATTTTCCGACTTTCGTTTTCTATCCAAATAAATTTTTCTGGATTTTGCTTACGCAAAGCTTCTGCGAATATGTTTTCAAATTGCTCTACAGTGGGTTGAGCAGGTTGTCCGATTGATCCAAAGGAAGATCCTTTGTGATTCGCAAGTCCTTCCAAGTCGATAATTTGCTCGCCAGCTTCCTGGAGTTTCTGAAGTAATCTAGTTTTACCAGTTCCGGTTTTGCCTCCTAAGACTAGCAGGTTCCAGTCTTGTCTCACCAAGTCAAAGCTATAGGTTCGGTATGTTTTGTATCCGCCCTTCAGACGATAAACTTCAAAACCTACCATGGTCAGTAGCCAGGATAGTATTTGACTTCGCATTCCCCCGCGCCAACAGTAGACAATTACTTTTTTCTGAGGGAATTGCTTGAGAACATCTTTTAGGATTAGGTGAAACCGAGGGCCAACCAATTCGAAACCTTTGATTGTCGCTTCTTCTGATCCTTTTTCTTTATAGAGTGTTCCTACTACAATCCTTTCCAGGTTATTCAGGATTGGAATGTTGATGGATCCGGGGATCTGGCTTTGTTCAAATTCTCCTTCACTGCGCGCATCGATCAATGGGAATTGATCCCGTAAACTCCAAAATTCAGATAAAGAAATTAATTGCTCCGCCATAAAGTTTGAAGATAAAAAAAGCCGCAAGGAATTCCTTGCGGCTCTGAATGTAATATAGTCAACTAATTAAAGTTGAGCGTCTAGTTTTTGGGATAAAACAGATTTTGGAACTGCTCCAACTTGCTTATCTACGATTTCTCCACCTTTGAAGAATAGAAGCGTAGGGATTGATCTGATACCGAATGCTTGAGCTACGCCTGGATTTGCGTCCACGTCCACTTTTCCGATTATGGCTTTTCCGTCATAATCACCAGCTAGTTCTTCTACTACTGGACCGATCATTTTACATGGCCCACACCATTCTGCCCAAAAATCCACTAGGATTGGCTGCTCAGATTTGATGATTTCTTCAAAGTTTGCGTCAGTAATTTCTATTGCTTTTGACATTGTATGTTTGGTTTTTAAATTTCAGAGTTTTCAAATATATGACCAAAAGCCAATAGCGTATTAATAAGTTCCGAAGGATTTAATTTTTTTGTCAATCAGGAATTGACAAAAGTTATAAGGACGCTTAACAATTAATAATATTCGTATTTCTTTTTTTCGACAGGAGTAGTTCCAAAATAAAGGTCATTTGTAATTTCCTCTATCAGTTTTCCTTCGGAATTATAGTAGTATTCATATGCAGGTCTGTATTCAGCACTTACAATCCTGAGGGATTTCGCCACTAACAACCCTTTATCATTATAGTCATATTTATAATTATAAAAGGGTTGCGTCATTCCAGTCTGAGAATAATATTCTCCCACAATGATTTCTGAATTTTCGGACTCGTATAAATACTCATTCAAATCGTAGTTAGAATCAGTTCCTCTCCTATAAGAGGAAAGCCTACCCAAGTCGTCGAAAATGTATCTGGAATATTGATCAAAGTGCCCTTCAATCCCACTCATTACATCAATTTTTTTACCATCATTTTCATAAAAGCGCTGAAAATTATAGGAAAAACTAAAGCCCGATGGAGTCGGAAAGAAAATGCTAGTCTTATCAAGCATTCCATTAGCTAAATAAATGTTTAAATCAATTTTGGTAGTATCTCCATTTTGTATTCGTACTGTGAAAAGCTCTCGCTCTTGCGAGTCATAATAATAGTCCGTCCTAAATTGGAATTCGAGAGTACCTGGACCATAATAGAAGTATTCACTCTTGAGTTTTCCTACAGGAGTTTCATATGGTTTTGCTAATACTTGATCCAGTTTTAATAAATTTTCATCAAGTTTTTCTGGTATAATTGGATCTTCTGGATTAGTACAAGATATAAGAAACCCAAATGCGAGAATATTTAATAAGGACTTCATGATAGTAGGTTTAGTATTTTGGAACTTGTTGAATTTAAGAAGATTACCTTAAAAACTAATTAAAAGGGAGACTAATTATTTATTTTCTCCAACCTTCTTAACCCATCAAACCACTCGATAAACTACCTCAGGAATTTGTTTCAGTTCATTGATCATTTCGGAACTTGGATTAATGGAGAATCTTTTAGAGAAAAGCTCCAAAGCAATATTCTCTTTGCGGTCCACCACATCAAAATACAACTTGGCATCTCCCTTATATTTCTCTGTAATTGCCTGCAGCTTTTCCATCAAATCCATTGTGAGATCATCCAGATCAATGTTGACACGAAGGCCTTTCACCATTTTGCCACGGATTTCATCGAGTAGCGTAATGTTGCCAATCTTAAATTCAAGTTCATTTTCCGCCCAGCGTTTGCCAGCTACCGTACCGCTGATGAACAAAAACCAGCCTGGCATAAAGTATTCTTTGAACTTCACATAATCATCTCCAAACAAGAAGAAGGTAAAAGCTCCCTGATAATCTTCCAGCGTCAGAGTTCCGAATGGCTTTCCGTTTTTGGTTGTGCGATGCGCAAAAGTCGAAACTGATCCTGCCAGTTTGATGTCAGTTCGATTTCTCAGACTTTCCAAGTCATTCAGATCAGGCAAAGAAGCATTGGTAAAAGACTCTATTTCCAGTCTAAACTGATCGAGCGGATGACCTGAAATGTAAAGGCCTACCACTTCTTTTTCGATATTCAATTGCTGCAGCTGCGTGAAAGGCTCCATGGGAGCAATAGTAGGAAGCGGAACTTCCATGTTTCCAGCTCCTCCGCCAAAAAGGCTCACTTGATTACTATCTTCTTCCTGCTGGACTTTCTGAGCATACTTGGTTGCCTTCTCTATCAAATTCAAATCATTGTCTGCAGCCTCCAAATATTGTCTTCTGTGATGCTGTGGGAAGCAGTCAAATCCACCTGCCATCGCCAGAGCTTCCATGGTTTTCTTATTGAGCGCCTTGGAACTTACACGCTTCGCAAACTCAAAAATGTTTTTATAAGGGCCATTCTTCTCACGTTCCTGAATGATTGCATCTACTGCTGCTGAACCGGCACCTTTGATAGCAGCCATTCCAAATCGAATTTCTCCTGCAGCATTTACGGTAAATCCATTTTTGGATTCGTTCACGTCTGGTCCCAAAACTGGAATCCCAGCTCGCTTACATTCTTCCATGAAAAACGTCACCTGCGTGATGTCATTCATGTTGTTACTTAGAACAGAAGCAAGATATTCCGCAGGATAATGCGCTTTTAGATAAGCTGTTTGATAGGCAATCCAAGCATAGCAAGTCGAGTGGGATTTGTTAAATGCATAGGAGGCAAATGCTTCCCAGTCAGTCCAGATCTTCGAAAGTTTCTTGGCGTCGTGACCTTTGGCTGAAGCTTGCTCGACGAATTTTGGCTTCATCTTATCCAGGACATCCTTTTGCTTTTTACCCATTGCCTTACGCAAAACATCCGCCTCACCTTTGGTGAATCCTGCGAGTTTTTGCGATAAAAGCATCACTTGCTCTTGGTAAACCGTAATTCCGTAGGTTTCCTCCAAGTACTCCTTCATATCGTCCAGATCGTATTCGATCTGCTCCGTTCCATGCTTTCTTTTGATAAAAGAAGGAATATATGCCAAAGGCCCTGGGCGATACAAGGCATTCATGGCAATCAAATCTGCAAAAACAGTAGGCTTCAGCTCACGCATGTATTTCTGCATGCCAGCAGATTCATACTGGAAGATACCGACTGTTTCACCACGTTGGAAAAGCTCATAGGTCTTCACATCATCGATCGGGAAATGATCAGCATCTAGTTCGATTCCGTGTCTTTCCTTCACAATTCTGATGGCTGTTTTGATAAGTGTCAGGGTTTTTAGACCCAAAAAGTCCATCTTCAGCAGACCCGCAGATTCTACGACGGAGTTATCAAATTGCGTACAAACCATGTCGGAATCTTTTGCTAAAGCGACAGGTACATAATTGGTAATGTCATCGGGAGTGATGATGACACCACAGGCGTGGATTCCAAGGTTACGAACAGATCCCTCAAGCATCGTGGCCTGATTGATCGTTTTGGCAGCTTCATCTTGACCTTTAGAGATTTTAATTAATTCATCGGCTTTAGCAATCATTTCGCCTTGACCTTTCAGTTTGTCTGAAAGAGCAGCTCTATTTCCAGCCAAGCCAAAAAGTGCTTTCAATTTGATGTCAGGTACCAAATTGGCCAATCTTCCAGCTTCAGCAAGAGGAAGATTTAGAACTCTAGCGGTATCTCGAATGGCAGATTTTGCAGCCATCGTACCGTAAGTGATGATTTGGGCTACCTGATTAGAACCATATTTTTTGATTACATAATCAATTACACTTTGACGACCTTCATCGTCAAAGTCAATATCAATATCGGGAAGGGATACTCGATCCGGATTTAGGAATCTCTCAAAAAGGAGATTGTATGCGATTGGATCAATATTCGTGATACTCGTGCAATAAGCAACGGCAGAACCAGCAGCGGATCCACGACCTGGCCCCACAGAAACTCCCATTCTCCTCGCCTCAACAATGAAATCCTGAACGATCAAGAAGTAACCTGGGTATCCGGTATTTTGGATAGTAGCGAGTTCAAAGTCTAATCGCTCTTGGATTTCAGGAGTGATTTCTTTGTAACGTTTCTTCGCTCCTTCATAAGTAAGGTGTCTTAGGAAAGCATTTTCTCCACGTTTTCCACCATCCACTTCATCTTCGGCGTGTTTGAATTCTTCAGGGATTTCAAAGGCCGGAAGAAGCACCTCTCGTGCGAGTTTATAGGTTTCAATTTTCTGGGTAATCTCATTGGTACACTCGATGGCTTCTGGCATATCCGCGAAGAGCTTTTTCATCTCATCGGGAGTTTTGAGGTAGAATTCATCATTGGGGAAGCCATAGCGAAATTCGCGTCCACGCTTTCCTATGTACTTTTTAGGCTTGTCGTACAGCTCACCGTCTTTTACACAAAGCAATACATCGTGTGCTTTAGCATCTGATTTCAGACTGTAGTAGGAGTTATTCGCTGCGAAATACTTCACATCGTATTTCTTGGCAAACTCCAGCAGCACTTCATTTACTTTCTCTTCCTCAGGAACTCCATGTCGATTCAGCTCTACGTAAAAGTCCTCTCCAAATTGCTCTTTGTACCAGACAAAAGCTTCCTCTGCTTGGGTCTCGCCCACGTTCAAAATCAGGAAAGGAATCTCTCCCCAGAGTCCGCCTGTCGTGGCGATCAGATCACCTTTGTATTGAACCAAAAGCTCTTTATCAATACGGGGCAAATAATAGAAACCCTCGATATTGGCGTAGGAAGCTAGTTTTGCAAGGTTGTGATAGCCAGCTTTATTTTTTGCTAAGAGGACGGTTTGGTAGCCATCGTCTTTGTTTGATTTGTTTTTTCGATCCCTACAGAGGTTAAATTCACAGCCCAAAATCGGTTTGATGTCTTTTGTCAAAGCTTCTTTCACGAAGTGAAATGCCCCCATCATATTGCCATGATCAGTCATCGCAATGGCTGGCATTCCCAGTTCTTTTGCGCGAGCTACCATAGCAGGAATCTCACATGTAGCCTGCAGTACCGAATACTGACTATGCACATGCAGGTGTGTGAATGGGATGTCGGTAAGATCCGAGATATCGGCTTTTCCAGCTTGTTTCAGGACATCCTTTGCGGCAGCTTTCTGCGTGTCTTTTGCTTGCGCAAAGTTTGCTTCCTCCAGCTTCGGCGCTTCATATATTACTTCTTGAACCGTGATTCCAGCGACTGGAGCTTGCACTCCCTGCGTGATCAGTCCAAAGAAACAGCGAGCTGTAGCGTCCACATCATAAGCCGCATCGTGGGCATCGCCGAAGCCTTTTCCAAAAAGTTTTTGGTGAAGTTCAGTAAGTGTGGGCCATTTGAATTTGCCTCCTCGACCACCAGGAAGCGCACAAAAATCTGTGGAAATGTCTTTGGTGTCCAGCTGCCTTGCCGTCAGTGGCATGGTCGCTTCCGCTCGGTAATATTCCGATCCGACTACATTGACATCGAACTCGACGTTATGTCCCACCAGATAGGTGGATTTTTGAACATCTCCTTCGAATATTCCAAGGATCTGCTTTAGGTCATGTCCTTCTGCTAAGGCACGCTTGGTAGAAATCCCGTGGACCTTCTCAGCATTGTATGGAATGGTAAATCCTTCTGGTCGGATGATGTAATTATGATTGGAAATCAGATTTCCCTTCCCATCATGCAGTTGCCATGCGAGCTGGACTAGCCTTGGCCAGTTGTCCACATCAGACATGGGAGCATTGTAATCGCGGGGAAGGCCGGTGGTCTCGGTATCAAAAATTAAATACATACAGCTTGGGGAATTGAGACTTCAAATTACCGCTAATCTGGGAAAGGAGGCAAGCGAAGCGGAGGTAATTGTCAGGGATTTTCACCGATTAAACAAAAGAGCCTTAAGTGATAGACTTTTAGTATTTGGGGCAATAGAATTAATAGATAGCAGGAATGGAAAACCAGATGATTTGATCAAAAGGTTTTCAATGAAATAACGTGGATTTTTAACTTATCAAAGCGCCAGTTCAATATCTGGATTCCAGAATACTTTATCAAAGTTCTGAACTTTGTCTTTTTCAATTTTTACTCCTTCTTTCTCCAGCAGTTCCTGCATCTCAGTGGGAGTGGAGAAATGTCCTTTCCCTGTCAATAATCCCTGGCTATTTACGACTCGATGAGCGGGAACATCTGACATGGTATGTGCTGCATTCATGGCATATCCTACCATTCTGGCACCACTTTTTATTCCCAAATAATGAGCAATCGCACCGTAATTGGTCACTCTTCCGCTTGGGATTAATCGGACAACTTGATACACCAAATCGAAGTAATTAGGCTTTTCGGGTTTCATTAGACCAGTTGATAAGTTCTTGATTGATTACTTTTCTCACCTTGACTTCTGTTGCCTTTTCGCCTGACTTAATTGGGAATTGATAACGGACAATAATGCTTTCAGGCTTTCTTTCGATCACATTTAGCTGGGCTCCTTCTACGTAAACAAGCTCTGAAAATTCATCCAAGACGTTGTTGAGCTGAGTTTCTAATTCTTGCAATTGAATTTTCGAGTAGAAGGGTACTTCCGAATCAAATATCATCTGATGCGAATTGTTCTTGGAGTAATTCACCACTTCAGAAGTCAAAGCAAGCGTGTTTGGGACGATGATAATCTCACCTGTTTCACTTTTCAGCACCATATTGATCAGGGTGATGTCTCGAATGAAACCAACATTTTTCCCAATCAAAATCTTATCCCCGATCTCTAACTGATCCGAAAACATGATGATCAAGCCATTCACAATATTGGTGATGTAATCTTTGGTGAGCAAAGCAATTGCTGCAGCTACGATTGTAATGCTGGTAAGGAATTTTAATGGTTCGACACCAAAAAGCAACATGAAAGTCACCAAGATGACGATCATATTCAGCAAAGTGGCAAGACGATCAATACCAATCACGAAGTTGGGTTGCACTCTGGACTCCTCAGTTCTTTTGAGGTAAAACTGAAGCGTGATAATTCGAGCAAGGGAGATGATAAGATTTCCGCTAAGAAGGAAAATCAATGCGCGAACCACATTAGCTAATATTACATAGCGTTCAAAAAATGGTGTGAGCCAGGTGTTTGATTCAAAACCTACAATCAAAATGATCAGTAAAATCAGCTTAAAAAGGAAGTTCCTTCTTCTCTTATTTTCCTGATTCTTAATGATGCTTTTGAGTTGATTCATGTCGTTTTTGAAAAATTAAGCCTAATTTTAACAAATATCAGAAAGAATTCCGGAGTAGTATGAGCAGAAATATCATTATCACAGGCGCAGGAGGAAATTTGGGTTCAGCAGTTGTTGAGAAGTTTAAGCGTGAAGGATATTACATCATAGCGCTTCTGCATCCTGGCAAAAACCATGAGGTCGAAGAAGCGGATGATTCGTATGAAGTGGATGTGACTGATGAAAAAGCAGTTGCTGAGTTTATCAAAGAATACCACATGCAATATGGAGATCTAGATGCGTTGGCTTTTTTAGTCGGCGGATTTGCAATGGGAGGAATAGCAGATACAAGTCAGGCTGATCTGGAGAAAATGTTCATGCTGAATTTTTTCTCAGCATTTCATTTAGTAAAAGGCTTTTTACCTGTTATGAAAAAGCAAGGCAAAGGGACTTTCCTTTTTGTAGGAGCTAGACCGGCCATGCAGATTGAGGATGCGGGTGGGACTTTGGCCTATTCTTTGAGTAAGAAATTAGTCATCTCGCTAGCTGAAATAGTGGGTGAGGAGACCAAGAATACACCGATCAGATCGCATGTTTTTGTGCCAAGTATTATAGATACTCCTCCAAACCGTGAGTCTATGCCAGATGCTGATTTTAGCAAATGGGTACGTGCGGATGAGATCGCTGAGACCATGCATTATGCTGTAAATATGCATGCATTGCGAAATATGACATTCAAACTTTATGGTGAAGTTTAAGTTATAAATTATCCTTATGAAAATGAAACCTCTTTTACTCTCGTTTTTGGCCTTGATGCTGGCAATCCCGGCTTTTTCTCAGTCTGATGAAGATGCTGTAAAAGCCGTAATCGAATCTCTTTTTGACGGAATGAGAGCTAAAAATGCAGATCAGATTGCTGCTGTTTTCTCAGAGAATGCAATCATGCAAACTATAGAAACGACTGGTGAGACTGGTGAGATAAAAGCCGGTTCTGTTGCTGATTTCGTCAAGGGAATAGGAAGCCTGCCTACAGAAGCGAAGCTTGATGAGAGAATCACCGACTACAAAATCAATATTGATGGGCCAATGGCTACTGCCTGGACGCCCTATGAGTTCTATTTTAATGACCAATTCAGCCATTGCGGCGTGAATTCCTTTCAATTAGTAAAAATGGCCGAAGGCTGGAAAATTGTTTACCTCATCGATACTCGCCGAAAAGACGGCTGCTCTTGATAATTTATGAATACGTTTAAAGAAAAAATATACCAGACTGCCATCGCGCAGGTTAAAGAGAAAATCAATCTATTGAAGACCGAGCGAAAGGCGATCAATGATGGGATTTTGGAGGATACTAAAAGTAGTGCAGGCGATAAGTTCGAGACTGGCAGAGAAACTATGTCCCGTGATCTTATGACTGTGGAGAATCAGCTCAAGCAAGCGAATTTTGAATTCGATGAACTGTGTAGATTTCAGGCCATCAAAGAACCTTCCTCCACTGTTCAGGAAGGTAGCTTGGTTCAAGTTGGATCAGATAAATATTTGATTTCAATCAGCTTGGGGCAAGTAACTGTAGATGGTCAAAAACTATTTATGTTAAGCAAAAATTCTCCACTTGGTGAGATTTTGGTTGGCCATAAAAAAGATGATCAGATAGATTTCCGAGGAAAATCTATTACGATTACAGAATTACAATAACTAAAACTTAGTCTTTCTTTGGGACAAAACTCATCAACTCGGTGGCTCCATCGAGTAGGGTGAGTTTGTCTTTCCCTACTTTCAGTTCCCCGACTTTGTTTAAAGTGGCCATGAATTCCTGTTCTCCTGAGCCGGGACATATTTTTTTGGTAATTGCTCCAGGATCCAGTTGTAGTCCTGTGCCTTCCAGTGAGAAGTTTCCCGAGAAATTATTGCAACCGGTAAATCCTGCGAGTTTGCCTCCTTCCAGAAAACTTAATGAAGGAATGCCACCGACGAATTGATTCATATCGAGTCCATTTCCCATAAGTGAGGAAAGTGCCCAGCTATTTCCCGTCAACAGATTCAGGGGATTTATAGACTTGGTGCTTCCACAATTTGAAAAAAGCAGGAGCAGAAGTCCGATCGATAAGGTTTTTACAGCTCTCATTAGTTTAAGGCTTTAGCGCTTACCTAATTTAAGGGATTTGTGTCCAAATTCAATTTTGTGTTTTGAGGAGAAGGGCAATGATTCTACTCAATTCTCAGTTTTCGGTGAAATTGTTGAGGTATTTCTAACAGAGTTTCGGTTTTTTTCAAAAAACTCTAATGGATTGTTTGGCTAATAGAAATTTTGGCAGTAAGATTGTCCTGTCAATTGTCCAGTTATGGTATTTGCAGTAAAAATCTCTTCAGACCTAAATCTACTTCCAGCTATGGAAGCGAGAGCCTGCACCACTTTTTCTATGACGACATGGATTGGTACCACGATTACGGGTTGATCCCGTCGCAATTTATAAAGTACCCGCCCCCGTGGCCTTTTAATAGGTCTATATTAATTTCCCAGTAGTTAATTTCAGAAGTTTTATTTTATGAAAATCATCAAGTTCGGTGGCTCATCCGTAGCGAACCCAGAAAATATACAGCGAGTTTTCTCCATCATTAAGGACAAACTCAAAGAGCATGAAGTAGCCATTGTTTTTTCTGCTTTTGGTGGGGTAACGGAGAGCTTATTGAAGATTGCTCAGCTAGCAAGAGAAGGTGATGAAGCGTACCGAGAAGTGCTTCAAACTCTGGAGGAGAAGCATTTGACCATTGTACGCCAACTTATTTCAGTGCAGAGCCAGTCCACCGTGATGACTTTCGTGAAAGTGCGATTTAAAGAACTTGAAGATCTTTTTCATGGTATCTACCTGATCAAGGAAAACTCTCCTCGTACACTTGATTATGTGGCAAGTTTTGGAGAGAGACTTGCAGCATTTATTCTTGCTGAATCTATGCAGGGAAATGGGTTCAAAACCCAGTTCCTCGATGCCCGTGAGGTGATTCGTACTAATGATCGATTTGGTCAGGCCAAAGTTGATTTCGAAGTTACCAACACAGCTATCAAAAATTACTTTGCGAAGCATGATGGGATCAAAGTGATCACAGGATTCATTGCTTCTACTGCCAAAGGAGAGACTACTACGCTTGGAAGATCTGGATCAGATTATACCGCTGCTATTTTTGCGGCAGCTTTAGACGCAGAAAATCTTGAAATCTGGACTGATGTTTCTGGAGTGTTGACTTCAGATCCAAAATTGGTGTATACAGCATTTACTATTCCTCAGTTGAGCTACAATGAGGCGATGGAGCTTTCGCATTTTGGGGCAAAAGTAATCTTCCCGGCGACCATGCAGCCTGCGATGCGCAAAAGCATCCCGATTTATATCAAAAACACCTTTGAACCAGAAAATCCAGGCACCCTAATCAATGGAGAAGTAAGCCCTGGAGCATTGATAAAAGGAATTAGCTCTATTCAAAATGTTTCGATTGTCACCGTGCAAGGAGCAGGAATGCTGGATTCTGTAGTAGGTACAAGTCGTGTATTCAAAGCATTGGCAGAAGCAAGAGTTAATATTCTATTGATTTCTCAGGCTTCTTCAGAGCACAGCCTTTGTTTGGCGATCAAAACTCATGAGTCTTATCTGGCGAAGGAGGCAGTGGAAAAGGAGTTTTTCTACGAAATCAAGTCTGGTGAAATGGACGAAGTAATCTTGTTGCATGACTTGGCTACTGTAGCTGTAGTAGGTGAAAACATGAAGCATAACCCAGGAGCTTCAGGACGAATGTTCCGTGCATTGGGAAGAAATAACATTAACGTAGGTGCTATTGCGCAAGGAAGCTCGGAATTAAATATTTCAGCGGTTATTCCTCAGCCAGACCTACAGAAAGCTCTGAATGCGCTTCATGAGGCATTTTTCCTTTCAGAAAACAAAGTGCTTCACGTATTCTTAGTAGGAGTTGGTTTGATTGGGCAGGCTTTGATTAAAATGATTACCAATCAGCAGCAGAAATTGCGAGGAGAAAATGAGCTGGACATCCAGATTCACGGAATGGCGAATAGTCGATACATGGCTTTCCATGAAGATGGCTTTGACCTTTCCAATCCATATGAATTGAGCGAGTCGGACACCAAAACTGACCTCAGCAAATTCATCAAGACTATGGAAGAGATGAATTTCTCCAACTCTGTATTTGTGGATTGTACCGCAAGTCAGGATGTGGCAGAATTGTACACCAAAATTCTTGAAGCGAAGGTTGCGATTGTTACTCCTAATAAAAAAGCCAATTCAGGCTCTATGGAGCAATATAGAGCATTGAAGAAGTTGGCGAAAAAACGTGGCGTAAAATTCCTTTACGAAACCAATGTGGCGGCTGGCCTTCCTGTGATCAATACCTTACAGGATTTGATGCTAAGTGGAGATAAAGTGATTCGCATTGAAGCGGTGCTTTCTGGCTCCATGAATTATATTTTCTCCGAATTAGAAAAAGGAGATCCTTTCTCTGAAGTGGTGAAAAAAGCGAAGGAACTTGGTTTCACTGAGCCAGATCCTAGAGATGATTTGAGTGGCATGGATGTGGCGAGAAAGATCTTGATCTTAGGTAGGGAAGCAGAGCAGGATTTGGAGTTTGATTCTATCGAGATCCAAAGCATGGTTCCTGAGGATTGTCAGAATTTAGCTTCAGTTCCAGAATTTTTTGAAGTGCTGAGAACACACGATATAGACTTTGCTGAAATGCTGAAAACTGCTGAAGCGAAAGGAGAGAAATTACGCTTCATGGCGACTTTGGAGAATGGTAAAGCGAAAGTTGGCTTGAATTCGCTTCCAATTTCACATCCATTCAGTGGATTGGGAGGAAGCGATAATATGATTCTCTTGACCACTGATAGATATCGAGATAGACCTATGATCATCAGAGGTCCAGGTGCTGGTGCAGATGTAACTGCAGCAGGTGTATTTGCAGATGTGATTCGTATAGGTAACTACACTAGAGAATAATGTTGCGCTCCGTCAAAGCTTATGCTCCTGCAACTGTCGCGAATGTGTCCTGTGGATTTGATATCCTTGGCTTCGCGATTGATGCCATGGGTGATACTGTAGAGCTGGTTCTGAAAGATGAGCCGGGATTAGTTGTCGTTTCTATAGAAGGAGACGGTGGGAAGCTTCCTCTAGAAGCTGAGAAAAACACCTGCGCAGTGGCCATTCAAGCCATGTTGGATGAATTGGATTCTAAAGTTGGAATGAACATTTACCTAACCAAAGGTTTGCCTTTGGGCTCGGGAATGGGGTCTAGTGCAGCAAGTGCCATTGCGGCATTAGCTGCTGCTAACAGGCTTTTGGGTGATCCTTTCGAGAAAAAAGATCTTTTGCCTTTTGCGATAGCTGCAGAAAAGGTGGCTTGTGGAGCTGGGCATGCTGATAATGTAGCGCCAAGTTTACTAGGAGGCTTTGTGTTGATTCGAGATTATCATCCTTTGGATGTGATCAAACTGCCCGTACCAGAAGGCTTGTATTGTACCTTATTACACCCACATTTCGAGTTGAAAACTGCGGACTCTAGATCGGTGCTGAGAGATCAGATTCCTATGAAGCATGCGACTATTCAGTCAGGAAATGTAGCAGGATTGATTGCAGGTTTATATGAAAGTGATTTTGAATTGATTTCCAGATCACTTCGGGATGTGATTGCAGAACCTTATCGAGCGGTATTGCTTCCGGGTTTTTACGAAGTAAGAGAAGCCTTAAAGGTCGCGGGTGCATTAGGAATGGGAATTTCTGGCTCAGGTCCCACGCTATTCGCGCTTTCTCGAGGGAAAGAAATTGCTGAAGCTGTAGGTGAAGCAGGCAAAGAAATGTTTTCAAAAATTGGACTGGGTGTGGATGTGTATTTCTCTGAAATCAATACACGAGGCGCTTACGTCATCGAAGAAAAATAAGATTATGAAGTTTTATAGCACAAATAATCCTGGCCATCAGGTAGATCTTGCCGAGGCAGTAATCAAAGGATTGGCACCAGATCAAGGGCTTTATATGCCGTCTGAAATTCCTGTTTTATCTAAGGAGCTTTTGGATAAGTTTCCAGAAATGACTTTTCAGGGAATAGGATATGAAGTAATTGGAGCCTTATTTTCCACTGCCCTGAGTCAAGAGCAGATCAAAGAACTGGTAGATCATACGCTGACTTTTGACGCCCCACTAGTGAAAGTGGAGGAGGATGTCTACAGCTTGGAGCTTTTTCATGGGCCGACGTTGGCATTCAAAGATTTTGGAGCGCGATTCTGTTCCAAATTGATGAGTATGCTGATGGAGAAATCCGATCGTAAAGTTCGTGTGCTTGTAGCGACTTCGGGTGACACCGGAAGTGCTGTAGCAAATGGATTTCTGGGAGTAGATGGTGTGGAAGTGATTATACTTTTCCCTAAGGGCAAAGTAAGTGAACTACAGGAAAAGCAGTTCACGACCTTGGGTCAAAATATCACTTCACTTGAAGTTGATGGTGTTTTTGACGATTGCCAGCGTATGGTGAAAGAAGCATTTTTGGATGTTGAGTTGAATAAGAAGCTATTGCTTACCTCAGCTAATTCCATCAATGTGGCACGTTGGATGCCTCAGTGTCTGTATTATTTCTACGCTTTTTCAAGACTTCCAAAGAGCAATAAAAAAGTAGTTTTTTCGGTTCCATCGGGGAATTTTGGAAACATTGCTGCAGGTATTTTAGCTCAAAAAATGGGCTTACCAATAGCTCATTTTGTAGCTGCGACGAATGTCAACAAGATCGTGCCTGATTACCTGCAAGGTGGATTGTTTGCTGCCAAGCCTTCAATTGCTACTGTAAGCAATAGCATGGACGTGGGGAACCCAAGTAATTTCCCGAGACTTTTGGCGCTGTATGATAATGATGACCAAGAGTTGAAATCTCAGGTTTCCGGCTGTTATTATTCAGACGAAGAAACGGTGAAAGCGATGCAGTCCGTGAAGGAGAAAGGCTATACGCTCGATCCACATGGAGCAGTTGGGTATTTGGGATTGAAAGATTTTATGTCAAAGAATGCTGATTACCAAGGAGTGTTTTTGGAGACTGCACATCCCGGGAAATTCAGAGAAACTGTAGAGAAGGCGCTGAATTTGACCTTGACTTTGCCAGAGAGATTAGCGGCTTTTATGGATGGCAAGAAAAAAGTGGAGGCTTTGGGAAATGACTTTGAGGAGTTTAAAGGGTATTTGAAGTCGCTTTAAAAGTTGGGTAGAGAAAGCATTCGTCTTTTATAAGCTCGGTCTTACCGATTAAAACCCAAAGTTGATAGTGTCATTTGATACTATCACGGGTATTGAACTTAAGGTTAACTAGGATATGTTTTGGATGATTGGGAATGAGAATAAATGATTCACCTTTTGCATATATTCATCGAGAAAGAGTAAAAGCGACTTACTTGCTGATAAACACTTGCAATTCCGGTACTTCCGTCACCGGTCTTCCAGCCCGTATGTCAAGGCGATTTTGATCACTGACCTATCTGCACATAAATACTGAAATAAACCTACTTCTTCCTTTCAATCGTGTAGCTCACCAAGCCTTCTAGCGAAGTTTTGTAGTCTGATTCGGGGAAAGATTTCAGAATGTCTAGCGCTTCCATGTAGTATCTGTCCATGATAGTTTTAGCATATTCGAGTCCGCCACTTTTCTTCACAAAGCTGATCACTTGATTTACAGCTTTTTTATCCTCGCTACGATTTCGGATCAGATGAATGATTTTCTTTTTCTCTAGCCAATCTGCTTTTTGCAAAGCAAAAATAAGGGGAAGTGTCATCTTCTTCTCTTTGATATCAATTCCAACAGGTTTGCCAATTTCATCTTCGCCGTAATCAAAAAGATCGTCTTTGATCTGGAAAGCCATACCTACTTTCTCTCCGAAATCTCTCATTTTTGCGATTATTTCGTCACTACTTTCGGTACTAGATGCCCCTACAGCACAGCAGGAAGCTAATAAGCTGGCAGTTTTTTGTCGAATGATATCGTAATAAACTTCTTCCGTGATATCGAGTTTTCTTGCTTTAGCGATTTGGAGTAGTTCGCCTTCAGACATCTCTTTTACTGCATTAGAGACGATTTTCAGAAGTTTAAAGTCGCCGTTATCCACACTTAAAAGCAAGCCTCGGGAGAGAAGATAATCTCCTACGAGCACCGCGATTTTATTTTTCCAAAGTGCATTTATCGAGAAAAACCCACGTCGGTAGTTAGCATCATCGACTACATCGTCATGCACAAGCGTAGCTGTGTGCAACAATTCTATAAGCGCAGCACCTCTATGTGTTGAGTCATTGATACTGCCGCAAACACCTGCCGTCAAGAAGACAAACATGGGGCGCATCTGCTTGCCTTTGCGCTTGACAATGTAATTAGTAATGTGGTCGAGGAGTTTGACCTTACTTTTCATAGAGTCTCGAAATTTCAGTTCAAATTGAACCATTTCGTTTTCTATGGGGACTTGTATTTTTTTAAGGTCTGGTTTCATCCGGTCTTTGATGCTGTAAAAATAATACCCTTTCTCTCATGGACAAGGGATTGAGGGCCTAGGTGTAGCAATCAATTGAAAATGACGTTGATTTTAAGAAATTATGTATTTTGTACCTTAGAATTTTGTATTCATGTCCCAAGAAACTATGAAAACTATTAAGATTGAAATCAAATGGGCATTGATCTTTGTATTTATGATGCTAGCCTGGATGGTTTTGGAAAAGTCCCTAGGCTGGCATAATGAGAAAATCGCAGATCATGCCACGATGACCAACTTGGTGGCCATTCCTTCCATTGCGATTTATATTTTTGCATTGCTTGACAAAAGAAAGAATTTCTATCACGGTGTGATGAGTTATAAGCAAGGATTTATCACGGGTTTAATTATCTCTGTTATTGTGGCTATGTTTAGCCCGCTTACACAATATATCACTACGGAATTTATTACTCCAGAGTACTTTCCTAATATCATAAAGTACGCAGTAAGTTCTGGGGATATGACTCAGGAAGCGGCAGAAGAATATTTCAATTTGAAAAGCTATATGCTCCAATCGATAATCGGTGCGCTTGTGATGGGGATATTTACTTCTGCAATCGTAGCTATTTTTGTGAAGTCAAAGTCATAAAGATGATCCATTCTTCACGTTGATCATTCACGGAAGAAGGGGCTTTTTCACTATCTTTGATTAGATTTTTAATAAAAACCAGCCACTTGGAGGAGAAATACATCAAACATAAGTACGAGCCGATACACCCGAGCAAAGACGAATGGCCAGTGGTGAAGCTGGCTAGAGAACGTAAGGAGTTTGTGAAAAAAGTGGCGGATCTATCTGAAGATCGGATTCTCAAACTCACAGGCAATAATCCTGACATTCTCAAAGAAGAGTTGGAGACTACATTGTACCGTGAAAAACTCCGTATCAAGCAAAATCCCTGGGTAGTTGATCCAGATGACGATGGGTCTTTTTGGAGTGGGGTGAAATCTTCTTTGGTTCAGATAAGTACTGAAGCTGGAAGGAATAGAGTCAAAAAATTCCAGAAATATAAGTCCGTCTTGAATAGCATCACTGCTCGCTATGCCGAGGAGATTGCGAGTAATTTCAAGGCTACGCATTATAAATTCACGAGATCTGTAGTCACTTATGGTTTTTCGCGTTTGCTGAATGCGGCGAGAGTGAAAGGTTTTAAATCGATATTCAGTAATCAGTATACGCTTCAGGATAAAATCCAGATAACTGGCGAAACAGATCAGTTGCGTGATCTGGCGACTAAAGGCACTGTCGTGATGGTTCCTACGCACTTCAGTAATCTTGACAGTATTTTGATTGGATGGGTGATTTCCGTTTTGGGATTGCCACCATTTATATACGGAGCTGGATTGAATCTCTTCAATATTTCCATTTTCGCTTACTTCATGAATTCACTTGGAGCTTACAAAGTGGATAGAAGAAAGAAAAATTTGATGTATCTGGAGACGCTGAAGACCTATTCCAAAGAAGCAATTCAGTTTGGCTGTCATTCTTTGTTTTTTCCTGGAGGGACAAGATCCAGAAGCGGAATGATCGAATCGAAGCTGAAACTGGGTTTGTTGAGTACAGCTATAGAGGCTCAGCGGGCTAATTTTGAGAATGGGATAAATGATATTTCGGGTAAGATTTTCATCGTACCTGTGACAATCAATTATCATTTTGTGCTAGAAGCACCAAGTTTGATTCGTGATCATTTAAGCATCACTGGACAAGAAAGGTATTACAAGGAGAATGATGAGTTCTCTAATTCATACAAGATCTCTAAGTTCCTAATCAAGTTCTTTACTAAAGGATCTGATATCTCAGTGTCTGTAGGTAAAGCAATGGATGTGCTTGGGAATTATGTAGATGTGGATGGGAGAAGTTTGGACAAGCATGGCCGAGTGATTAATACTCGGGATTATTTTATCTCTGACGGGAAAGTATCTGTGGATAATCAGCGGGAGGAAGAATATACGAATATGCTTGGTAAGCGAATCGTGGAGGAATTCCATAAAATCAACCGGGTGTTTAATTCTCATTTGGTGGCTTTTGTGGCATTTGAAATGATCAAAAAGCAAAACAGAAAGCTGGATTTGTTTGACTTGCTTAGATTACCGGAAGAAGAGATTTCCATTCCATACGAAGACTTTAAAACGAGTTGTCAGCTCGTTTTGGATAAAATAAATGAGCTGAAGTCTCAAGGACTAATCAATACAGCGCCACATCTTTCACTTGATATGGATGAAATCATCAAGCGGGGAATGGAGAACGTAGGTATGTATCATGCAAAGCGACCAATTATTCAAGATAATAATGGAGATATCGGTACGGACGACATGAGCCTACTTTATTTTTATCATAACAGATTAACAGGATATGGACTCGAAAAACTCTACTAAACCAAAGTATATCGGTGTAATCGGAGTGGGAAGCTTTGGCGCAGCAATAGCGAATATTTTGGCTGCCAAAAGCCTAGTCATGGTCTATGCACGAAAGCAGGAAGTGGTAGATGAGATAAATGCTTCGCATTCTGCACAAGGTAAAAAGCTAAGTGAAAATATAATAGCTTCTAATGATCCAGAGCAACTTTGCAAAAGTTGCGATGTGCTCTTTTTTATGGTTCCTTCATCTGGATTTCAGAATGTGGTGCGCACTTTTTCTCCTTTTCTATTTCCTTATCATTTGATTATTCATGGTACAAAAGGGCTTTGCCTGAACCTCAAGGAAGGTGAAACGCTGGAAACAGTTAAGAAAATCAAGCGAAGTCAAATTTTGACCATGAGTGAGGTGATTCTTCAGGAAACTGTCGCTGTCCGAGTGGGATGCTTGGCTGGGCCTAACCTATCCAAAGAACTTGCACAAGGTCAGCCCGCCGCTACAGTAATCGCCAGTAAATACAATGAGGTAATCCTCGAAGGTCAAAGCTTATTGCGATCTGAGAAATTTCAGGTTTATGGGAACTCCGATATTATAGGTGTAGAGATCAGTGGGGTTTTGAAGAATATCATTGCCATTGCCTCCGGAGCCCTTGCGGGCTTAGGTTTGGGAGAAAATGCAAAAGGCCTTCTGATCAGCCGAGGAATGGTGGAGATGATTCACTTGGGTAATGCACTTGGAGGAAGCATCAAGTCTGTCATGGGATTGGCGGGAATAGGAGATTTGGTAGCGACTTGCAACTCGGTTCACTCCAGAAATTTCAGTGTTGGTTTTAGGCTAGCCAAAGGTGAGTCGCTTGATGCTATCCTCGCTGATATGGATGAAGTGGCCGAAGGAATCAATACGGTAAGAATCATCAAGGCTTTTTTGGAAACAGCTGATCTTCGGGCGCCGATTACAGAGAATCTTTATCGTGTGCTTTTTGAAGATTTGGAAATAGAAGAAGCTCTTCAGTTTTTGATGAAATATCCATTTAATGTGGATGTGGATTTCGTGTAGACTATTAACCGCAATGGACGCGGAGTTTAGCGCAGAGGGCACCGAGTTACCCAGCTTCTCCAGAAGCGGGATTTGGAGCATTGCTTTATGCCAACTATTGAGCTCTCAGGTTTTTGAGAAAAAAGTGTTAGGACTTAGTAGAATTAGAAAAGCCCCTTTTGATCTTCAAAAGGGGCTTCTTCATTTTGTTTTTATTAGTGTAATTATCTAATTGGAATCAATTTCACCATCAATCCAGTGCCTTGGGTAATCGCATAGATATAGCCATCTGGGCTTTGAGAAACCTGACGAACACGTCCGATGTCCTGAAGCATTACTTCTTGGGACAATACATTTGATCCATCCATATCCACATGATTGATGTGCATCTTAACCAATGCTCCAATAAGTATATCGCCTTTCCAAGCTGGATACCTATCTGAAGTAACCATCGTCATACCTGCAGTAGCAATAGAAGGAACATAATAAGTCAGCGGTTGCTCCATTCCTTCTTTTTCCTGTATGTCAGAAACTGGCGTATCGTCGTAGTCAATACCCCAAGTAATCACTGGCCATCCGTAATTTTTTCCTTTTTCTAACAAGTTTAACTCGTCACCGCCTTGAGGGCCATGCTCAGTTTCATACAGTTTATTGTTTTCCTTGTCGAAATACAGGCCTTGAGGATTTCTGTTGCCATAGGTCCAAATAGAAGCTACAGCTCCTTCTGTGTCTACAAATGGGTTATCAGTAGGGATTCTTCCATCGTCATGAATACGGTGTATTTTCCCGTGAGAGTTAGTCAAATCCTGCGCATTCGTAGGTGTGTCTGCACGCTCTCCGCTGGAATAGTAGAGATATCCGTCATTGTCAAATACAATTCGGCTACCATAGTGAGCATTGCTTTTCCAAGCTGGAAGAGATTGGATGAGTTCTTCCTGACTAACTGCATTATTACCTTCTAATTTGAACCTCATGATGGTCGTAGAAGAGGTACTGTCTGGCATTTGTTTTCCATAGGAAATATAAATCCAACCGTTTTCATCAAATTTCGGATGAGCTGAAATATCCAAAAGTCCAGATTGACCTTGGGTCCAAAATTCTGGAAGTCCTTGGATTTTTTCTCCAGTGAACTTGTCGTCTTTGAAGATAAGGATTTCTCCTTTTTTCTCAGTGACTAGCATTCTGCCATCGGAAAGCCAGGTCATTCCCCAAGGATTGTCAAATTCTGTGTAAAGAGTATCGACTTTGATCAACATCTTCTCAGTTTGAACAGCATATGTCTCATCGATAGGTTCAACGGCAACTTCTGTTTCTTTTGGTGAGCAGGAGATCCAAGTGGAAGCACCGGCTACGAACAGGGCAATAGGTAGGTAACGTTTGATATTTTTCATAGTCATTTAATTATTCGTGCAAGATAAAGGACATCTTTCGAATCCTGAAGTTTTTTACATAAAGTGATTAATTAATAGGAGTTTAGGCTAGGGTAGTTAAAAATGATTCTGCTTCCTTCACCATGTCCGGAGATCCTATTAAAAGTGGTGTTCTTTGGTGAAGAGTAGTTGGCTGGATTTCCAAAATCCGTTGAGTCCCATCCGTTGCCATTGCGCCAGCTTGTTCCGCTATAAGGGCTAATGCATTTGCTTCATATAGCAAGCGTAGCTTTCCAGAAGGGTTCTTCTTTGTGGCTGGATAAAGGTAGATTCCACCTTTTAGCAAATTTCTATGAAAATCAGCGACCAGCGAACCGATGTATCTTGCAGAATATCTTCTTTCCTTGCATTGGCTAATGTAGGCTCTGAACCCATCTTCCCAATCGTTTTGAGTTCCTTCGTTTACGGAGTATATTTCTCCATTGGTTGGAGCTTGGATGTTGGGGTGAGAAAGGAAAAATTCACCTAGAGACTGCTCATATGTAAAACCGTTTACTCCGCAGCCTGTAGTATAGACTAGCATCGTAGAAGATCCATAAAGCACATAGCCAGCGGCTACCTGTTCGGTGCCTGCTTGCATTATGTCTTCCTTTTGGATTGGGCTGCCAGTTGGCGTTTTTCTTCGGTAAATCGAAAAAATCGTTCCTATACTGATGTTTACATCAATATTTGAGCTGCCATCCAGTGGATCTATTGCGACGACATACTTGCCCGAGGTATTTTGCAAATCAATCACGGAATCCTCTTCTTCGGAAACTATGGCACAGACTTCGCCACCTTTACTTAAGGCACGCATAAATCTGATATTTGCTATGACGTCGAGTTTCTGTTGGTCTTCACCTTGTACATTGACTTGGCCAAAAGCCCCGCCAATATTCGATAGACCTGCCCGAGTAGTTTCGCGATTTACTATCTTGGCGGCAAGTGCAATGTCGCGTAGAAGTTGAGAGAGTTCACCCGAAGCAAAAGGAAAATCGCTTTGTTTGAGTTTGATGAATCTGTCTAGCGTAGTACCGACAGAGTAGGCTAAACCGCTTTGGTCAGGCTGGTAAGGAAGGATTTTCATGTATTAGAATAGTTCAATTGGTAGTTGAATACTTTGGAAAAATAGGTAAATATTTTCATGACAAAAACTCAAATTTACAAATTTGGAGGAGCATCGGTAAAAGATGCGCCCGCAGTTAAAAACTTGGCTGATATTCTCCGTAATCGATTGCGGAATAATTTTGTGATTGTTGTTTCTGCTATGGGAAAAACTACAAATCACCTGGAAGACATCCTTTCACTCAAGTTGGATAATCTGGATTATTCTAAGAATAGTTCAATTTTAAAAGACTTTCACCTAGCTATTTGCAAAGTGCTCTTCCCTGATGGTCATGTAATTTTCCCTAAAATCGAGAATTACTTCATCCTGCTCCATCATGAACTCAACAATCCTATTTCCAAGGATAATTACGACGAGTATTATGACCGGATTATAGGTTTTGGAGAATTGCTTTCTTCCCGAATCGTCATGGAGTATTTGTGTTCTCAAAACTTGCTTATTCTATGGCAGGATGCCCGGGAGTTGATTTGTACTGATAGCGATTTCCGATTTGCAAAAATAGATTGGGACAAAACGCGCAGAAATTGCCAGACTCAACTGAAACCAAAATTGGAGCAATTCCCAGTCTTGACTCAGGGATTTATAGGAGCAGATCCTATGGGAAGACCGACTACATTGGGGAGAGAGGGTTCAGATTTTACGGCGGCAATTCTGGCAGCAAGTTTGGACGCTGGATCTGTGACAATTTGGAAAGATGTGCCAGGAGTACTCAATGCAGATCCGAAGTTTTTTTCAGATACTAAACTTTTTGCTGAGCTGGATTATCAGCAAGCTGCTCAAATGACTTATTACGGAGCGTCAGTTATCCATCCTAAGACGATCAAGCCTCTGGCAAATGCTGGAATTCCGCTATTTGTGAAGTCTTTTCTTGATCCTAATTCTGCCGGGACAAAAATTCATAGCTCGGCTGTGCAGATTACCATTCCAACAGTCGTTTTGAAACAAAATCAGATTCTGGTTAGCTTTAAGGTAACTGATTTCAAGTTTATCGAAGAGGATCAAATCCACGAAGTCTATGAGCAGTTGAAATCATTGAAATTGCGGGTCAACATGCTTCAAGTGGCTGCAATCAGCATTTCTATCGTGATCGATGCACAGCTTTTTAAATTGGAGAAGTTGCTCCAGAACCTAAAAGATAGTTTTGAAATACGTTATAACGAAGGTTTGGAACTGCTGACAATTTTGCATGCTGATCCTGATCAAACCCAAGGTTATCTAGATGGGTATGATGTACTACTGAATCAAAGTACTCGAAATACGTATCAGGCAGTGCGAAGAAAAATTACAGAAAAGCCGTTTTAGTCAATTTTGACGTTAGTGATTTTAATGCTCTCAGTCACTTCAGGATTATGGGAATTGATATAAAGTCCAGCGAGAACTTTACCTCCCAATGCAGGTATTTCATGCTTTCCGATTTCTTCCATTTCTCCGCCCTCTTTAGCTGCTCTGAAAATGATTGTGTTGCCTTTTCGCTCGAGTTCAAGGGTTTTGTAATGGGAGTTCACTGCAAATATTTCATCCTCGGGATCGCGCATCATCGCATCTTGTGCTACTCGCCATTGTAGGACAGTAAGTCCATCGCCATGTAATACAGCTGAGCAATGAATGGCCCCGTCATCTGTTGAAGAGCGAATCATCCAGCCTGTTTTGCGGTGTGGATCCACACCTTCACCTACCCATTCGAAGTCAGCAGAAAGCGTAAAGTCACCTTCCATGGTATTGAAAAGATATGAAAATTCATCTCGTTCAAACCAGATATTGTAGCCAGACCCTGTGAGAGTATAAGTTTCTGATTTTGGATCAAAAGTGGCCGATCCCTTCAATTTGGGATTACCGATGTCTTCGAAGTTCTCAAAAATCCCTATAGGTTTGATTTGAGGAGTTAGGATTAACCAAAAGATTAACCAAATGGAGTAAATAGGATTCATAGGTTTTGGGGTTTAATATAGGTAGGATAATGAATTTATAAGTCTGTAAATAATTGCTGAGAACTTGGAGATCTTTAAAATAAAATTTGACTCTTATTTTAAGGTCTACACCGTATTAGGTTCAGGATGCAGATACCCTTCTCGGTAAGGTCTTCTCAAAAGCGCAGTGGCTTCCTCATCTCCAATTACGGTCATGGTTTTTGGGTCATAGCGAAGCGGTCTGCCATTTAGTGCCATGGACATGTTAGCCAGAATACAAGAAGCAGTAGAAATATGACCTTGAAGAACATCTGCAACTGGGAGCGTTTCGTTTTCAATTGATTTTAACCAATCCTTCATTTGCTCTCTTGTGGCGGGAGCTGCATGGATTTCTATGTCTTTTTCGGTGACGTCCTCCGGGAATTGCTCCTTCTCCAGTAACACATCGTAATGAATTGGGTCGCCTTTTCCGTCAGGATAAAAATCGGCTCTCATAGGACTTCCTGCCAACATTCCATTTTCACCATAAATCTTAAATGCCCATGGATAATCCTTGTCCACAGGATTGCCCTAGGTGCGATGCTGCCAGACCACATTCATTTCATGAAATTCAAAAAGTGCAGTTTGAGTGTCTGAGATATTGGAGATAGAGTCTTTGTCCACGTAAATCCCACCTGTGGAGGTCACTTGCACAGGCCAGCCTAGATCCAGCATCCAGCGTACAGCATCAAACATATGCACACACATGTCGCCCACTATGCCATTGCCATATTCCATAAATGCCCTCCAGCCACGGTGTAAAATACCACGATAAGGGAGCATAGGAGCAGGGCCTGCCCATAGATCATAATTCAAATTTTCCGGAACCGGGATGACATCCGGATGGCTTCTATTACGCATATGATAATAGCAGCAAACCTCCGCATGTGAGATTTTACCAAGTATTCCTGAGTCGATGATTTCCTTTTTTGCTTGGACTAGGTGGGGAGTACTTCGGCGCTGAGTACCAATCTGAACTTTACGGTCATATTTTCTAGCTGCTGCCAAAATCGCTTCTCCTTCGATCACATCTACCGATATAGGCTTTTGCAAATACACATGAGCTCCGCTTTTCAGTGCATCAATTGCAATCAGCGCATGCCAATGATCTGGCGTTCCCACCAATACATACTCTGGTTTTTCGGTTGCCAGAAGTTCTTTATAATTCTCATAGAGTGCCGGTATTTTTCCGGATTTCTGTCTGGTCGCGACGAGCTTACCAGCTTCTGCCAATTGCTTGCTGTCTACATCACAAAGTCCCACGACTTCCACATCCGCCACTTGTATCAATCGGAAAAGATCCGATTTGCCGTACCAACCTGTTCCGATAAGCGCCACTTGTAGCGGTCCTTCACGCTCTTTAAAGTTCATGCCTAGCAAGCCAAAACTTGCTAGTGACATAAGAGCTGTACTTCCTTTTAAAAATTCTCTTCTGTTTAGTGGATTCATAGGTTAAGGGTTTGAGGGTTATAATTTACAAAAACCAACGGCTTTGGCAAGAGCGTTTTAGCTGTATGGCTTTATATCAGAACGATGGGGTTTCAGATGCTTTGCTCCGAAAAATGCATTTAAGTCTAAGGTATTTTCCACATAAAATTTTGATACTATCATGCTGGTCAATCGGGCGTGTGCCCTGATTACCTTAGAGAATAGAAACTTTTGATAAAAATGCTTTAATAAGCCTACAGCTATCCTTGACATAAGTTGGGAGAACGTTTGCTGTTGATTTTTGTAAAAATAGACAGGTATAATGTGGCCCAAGCCGAGCAAACGATAGTGTAGAAGAATAGAAGGTGTTATGAAAGCCCTAGACATTACTATATATAGCGTCTTCAATTCACATTTTGAGTGTAGGAGAGAAAGTAATAAAGGAACCTTAGATAAAAGTGCTTTTCAGATACCCTGATGGAACTACATCCTATTAATCACGTGGTTTCCTACAGTACATGGTTTTGGCTGCAAAGCATCTTTAATTAGAGGACCAATCCAGTTGTTTGCCTTGTTTTGCCGCTTCAGCGTCTTTTGATGTTCCTACTGCAATACCAATTGCCAGCCCGATTGGCAATCCTATGCCTATAAATGCCATATTCCCAAGCACGGCACCAAAGACTACTCCCATTGGAATACCAAAAGCTGCCATGCCCAAAGCAAGCCATTGCAGTTGAAAATGATTTTTGGAGATTAACCCGACTTCCTTTTCAAGGAGTTTTAAAATAGATGCTTGTGAGGCTGTAATTTGCTTGACAAGCTGGGGTGCAGGTCCCGGAAAATTGTTTATACCTGCCACAATTTCATTGATGTGGGCTTCGGTGTATTGTGGAATGTTTTTTTGCCCTATTGCATCCAATAGTGAGTTCAG
>Ga0209512_1000511_pt1 | contig 62482 bp, 49 predicted proteins | sample frozenSSSSmetaG_FD_184142 | JGI IMG/M metagenome (GOLD analysis project Ga0209512, IMG submission 184142) | Glacier valley bacterial and archeal communities from Borup Fiord, Nunavut, Canada, to study Microbial Dark Matter (Phase II) -... | ecosystem: Environmental > Aquatic > Freshwater > Ice >...
CAATTAAAATGGCTTTAGATTTTCTAAATAAAGGGGTAGAGTTAAATGATTACGATGCAATTTGTAAATTACGAGATTTGTATTTAGAGGGTAGATATGTTACTAAAGATACCATTATGGCTAAGACGTTGTCAGATATGGTTAACGGACGAACACCTTTGTTGGAATAATTAAAACATAAATGGATCCAAAGAACAATTCTATTTGGAATTTTTATTTGTTGTTTTTAATCGTTCAATACTTCGTTCAAAATTTATAATTTGTCAGCAAGCTATCTTGCAGATATCCAGTAGTTCTTTGATTTTGTGCTGATTTTTTGTTGTGTGTGGGTTTATTCCGAACACGCTAATTTTTTTTTTGTAATAGAGCGTCTTGATATTAGTCATCCAAGAAGACATTAGTAATGAGTTTTAGGTAGCTGTTGAAGTAATAAGTTTATTTTAGTTGCCATATAGCGATGTATCTGCCATAAATGTAAAACATGATAAACTATTTTCAAAATACTGACACTTTTCTCCAACTATCTGGGGAGATATGATAATAAAGGCATTGCTTGGATTTAATATAATCCTTAAATTTACCATCGAAGATTCAGTTCATGAATGGTAATAAGACAGAATATCTTTTTGATGCCTCAGGAGTAAAACGAGTAACATAATACAGTTATGCCGTAATAATACCATCAAGCGAAATCTAACTTCAGAAGGTTTTATTCAGAATGAGGTCACCAAACCGGCAAACAATAGATCCAAATGGAAATACACCTTCTTCCTAAAAGATCATCTCCACAATACCTTTGCTCAGCTTATTAATGCCAGTTTTGGCGATATAATATACAAGTTTTAAGATTTAATTTAAGAAATATAATGGCAAGTAGTTTAAAATTATTGAGATTAAATACTTTTCAGAGAATTGTTTATCTAGTCTTATTGATTTTATTGGTAAGTAAGTTTCTTTCAGATAAAAGGTATGAATATCTTTTCGAAAGAAGTTTTATTGGGCTACCATACATCTTGCTATATTTAATACCCTTTGTTATACTTGTTATTCAGGTCTTGAAAAATTTATACTTTGGCTGGTTAGCATTTTTGATAATGTACTTATTTGTTTCAGTATTTTTAATTGTTGATATTGTTAAAGATTTTGGATTATCATATCGTTATCAAACCATAACTGATTATTTGATTTCATCTATAATTATAGTAGGCATAGGGCTTTCTATTCTTTTTTTTATAAAAATAAAACCAGCTAATAAATAAATGAAAAATCACGGCAATGCAGTATACACATTTATATTGGCAGTAAGCGGGTGGTTTCGAAGCTTTGCAATAGTGGAACGATACCCGTCCGATTAAAGCGACAAAAGCCGGTTATACTGGAGGAAAGGTTTATTACGCTTCCAAATACACCGATCTAACCAACAAAATTAAAACCCGTTACGATTCGCTTGGCATTACTTATAGTGGCACCGACCATGCCGGGATTGGTTATTACACTACTGCACCCAGTGTCAATGAAACCTTGCAATACTTTTATCATTCTGACCACTTGGGTAGTTCAAGTCTTATTACTAATTTAGACGGCAATATCGTACAACACATCGAATACGTTCCTTTTGGTGAAGTCTTTATCGAGGAACGCAATAACACATGGAATACCCCATATAAATTCAATGCCAAAGAGTTGGACGCGGAAACGGGATTGTACTATTATGGTGCAAGGTATTATGACCCGAGGACAAGTGTATGGTTGAGTGTGGATCCGCTGGCTGAGAAATATCCGAATATTTCGAGTTATGTGTATTGCGCGGATAATCCTTTGAAATATAAAGATCCGGATGGAAGGGTTATTATTCCTGTTCATGGTAAATGGTCAAATACGGGTAAATGGCAAAACTTAAAAGGCATTGTTAATGCCTGTTTCAATCTTTTCGGAGATAATAAACTTGGTAAAGCTTTTGCGTGGGCTGGCGGTAATTATGCAAACATGAGAACTTCTGCTGCCAAGGCGTTAATCAACAAAGTTAGAGAGCAATTGGCAAAAAATGGCAATTCCGAGCCAGTAACATTAGTTGGACATAGTCATGGTGGAAATGTAAGTATTGAGGCTATCAACATGATGGTGGAAATGGATGAATTCAAAGATGTGAAGTTTAATCTTTTAACAATAAATACCCCTGTTCGAAATGATTATCAACTTTCAGAAAAAGCTATCAAAAGAGTAACACATGTAAATGTTTACGATCCTAAAGATCCTGTCCAAAGTAATGGTGGTAATAGCTTGATAATATTGCCAGACAATCAATCTAACATAAAACCAACCGGTGAACTTGGACCTGCCGGAAGAACCTTTAATAATGCAACAAATATTGAGGTTGATAATCCTCAAGGAATTATTAATGGTTGGGCATTAGATGGAGGTATACAATGGGGTGATCCTCACAATTCACACAATAGAGTTAATGATTGGATAAATAAAACTAAGAAAGAATGAAAAATCTAATAGTATTTATTGTTTTGCTTTTAAGTTTTAGCTGCAAATCCTTTGATTATAAAATAGCCAGTTTGGAACAAAAGAAATTAAAGTTTGACGAACTACCATTTGAGATAAAAGAATACCTTACCAATCCATTTGATCCGATAGGTGATAGCTATAAAATGCTGATAACAATTAATATAAATGACACAGCAAGATATCGTTTAGAAACTATTAAAACATGGTATGGGCCTTGGGTAGATTATGAAAAATTGAAGGATAAACAAAAAAATATTTCTTATCGAATTAATCAAGGTGTTCCTTCTCCTTATATAGTTTTCAGAAATAAATTATACATACCAGATAGATATAATATTTTGGACAGTAAAAGTGTATTTGAAGCAATATATACGGAATATCAGTTGAAGTAATGTGGTCGTATTCTTAGAATTGTTGATGACAAAGCAATGTATTGAAAATAGCGTATATTTATAAAAATGGTGAGTATCTGTGTTCAAGTGTGGATCCGTTGGCAGAGAAATAACCGAATATTTTGTGTTATGTGTATTGTGCAGATAATCCGTAAGCATTCGGTAAACCCCGTCTTCCATCTCTAAAAAAAGATCCTCTATTTCCAGAGAATCTCTTAAATGTTCATAGACCTATGATAGATTTATGATACGAAGTTAGAGATTTCTTCGGTATTAGCCTTGAAGTTGTGAGGAAGCAATTCTGGCAGATCTTTGCTGTTGTCCAGATCATAATCGTGTATGATTGTTCAGGAAGATGGACTTCCTCTTGGGGTACGATAAGATTACACCAAAGGGCAACAACAGTGGAAACTCCCGCTATGGAGCGTTTCCAAAAACAATCCAGACTGAACAGGGTTTGTTATCTCTCTTTTTGCCAAAGGAATATGCATTTCCGATATGAACATTGAGAAAAAGTGGATCCAAACAATTTCAAACTTGCCTTGGTTCTTAACCAGTTTATCACTATTTTTGGATAGCCCCTTACTAGATAAAAAATGATCTCAAATTATCTAAAATACACTTCAACACTTATTGTCATCCTCCTCCTATGTCAACATATGGATGCTCAAATAGTGTCAACGCTTCAATCTGAAAATTCAGAAATCGTTGTAAACAAAACAATTAACAATCAATACAATCTGTATTTTTTATTTGAAAAGGAGCAAATAAGCACATTGGACTCAGAAAATCCTATTTATTTGGAAGTGAATAGTGTGAAACTTGTTGGCAAATATTCGACAGTTCAATTAGTTCATGATACCCTTTTTTGCAACGCCATTCTTACAACGACTAATGGATCTCAATTCTCCATATCAGACAACTATATTGCGCTAGGAAATAACAAATTTGAATTAAAAAGGGATATAAAGATCATAAAAGCCTCTGTTTCTGGAGAATACTTTAATTCATTTTTTGGATTTCAAGCATTCAAGAATGGTTTGTTGACAGATAATGAGTACTTTATACCGGGAGTGTGGTATAAAGGTAATTTTGAAAGTGATTGTCATTTACCTTCAGGAATACCTCAAAGTACAGATAGTATATTTTACTACAGAGAAGACCGGATTACACTGCCGTTGGTCATGTTTCGAAATAAATCGACCGGGACTACGATTGGCATCATTCATAAAAACTCAGATAACAAGACAGTTATGTCCGATAATTCTAATGTGCTTACGAACAAAGAGTATCAATATGGATCAGTTGGAATTAAGCAGGTTAACAACACGACGTATCAAACATTTGTTTATCCCGGCTCAGAAGCGAATAGGGCAGCTGGTAAAGGTTTCAGGTATCATCCGGTAAAAGCGGGTCTTTTGCATCATTACGATTTGGTTTTAACATTCTCAAAAACCTCAGATTACTCTACTGCTTTAAAAAATACTTGGGAAGAGGGTTTCAATCTGTATAACCCGAAAATTTACAATGTCAATCTTTCCACTTGTTACGATGGTTTAATAGAAACGCTTAATAAGTATTATGTGCCTTCAAACGAACAAGGTGGAAACAGAGATGCACCTGGATTTCCTTTCGAAGTTGGCTTGGACAATTTTTTGCCACGAGGAATTGATTATCAAATGGGCTTTGTAGGAATGCAGATTCCTACCGGATATTATCTTTTCAGGAATGGGGTTGAGATAAAAGATCAAGCAACACAATGGAAGGGTGAAGCTGTTCTCGATTTCTGGGCAAACAATAGTCTCTCTACCTTGGGCTACCCACGAACCTGGTACGATCCAGGATTGAATGGTCAAATCGGTCGTTTTAGAAATGGAAGTGATATCCGGGTTTGTACAGGAGGCATGGAGGGTTTATTAACTGCCTGGTGTTTTGCAGAACGAAATAATATTCACAAATTATCCTGGCTGAGTGCATGTACCAGGTTTGGGGATTGGCTAGTTAACAATCAGAACATGGATGGAAGTTACTATTTTTCCTACGATCATAATGCGATCACAAATGGGAAACATTCTGTGACAGATTCCAATAAATATCTAACCATTTGTGCCATTCGATATTTAACGGAGCTTTATATTGCTACGAATAATCAGACGTATAAGGATGCTGCCTTAAAAGCAGGAGCGTTTTGCTATACGAACATTCATCAAAAATATCATTATGTGGCTTGCGTAGTCGATAATCCACGAACCATTGACAGCGAGTCCGGGCAAATGGCGATGAACGGTTTTCTGTCCTTATATGATTTGACAAAGGATATCAAATGGCTGACAGCAGCAGAACAGGCAGCAAGTTACACGGAATCCTGGGTGTTCTCCTTTGAGATTCCTGTAGAGAATGACAGGACGACTGCCACTTCCTTTCCGAAAGACAGAAGTATTGTTGGTCAACATCTGATAGCCATCGGACATGCGGCCGCCGATTTAGGTTTTGCATGGTCGTCATTCAATTTCTACAGGTTGTATATCGAAACGGGGAACGAACATTATTTACAGGTTGCCCGAATGTCGGCACATAACAGCAAACAGTCCATGAACTGGGACCAATCGTTATACCCCGGACAGGCAAAAGGATTACAATTGGAAGCTTTTTCGGTTACAATTCCACGCCACTCAAATGGAATAGAAACGACGTTGAACTGGAATTATGCGGCGCATCTTGATCCTATGTTTCGTTTTAAAGATGCATTTGGCACCCCGGATCTTGAGGAAGTTCAGAAAATGTCAGCCGAAGAACGATTGAGGCTCATCAACATTTATTCTAAGGTTCAATCTTCAAATTATGGGCAAGAAATACCAAATGCAGTGGAAGCTAACTTAAAAAAATCGGTGCGAATCTATCCCAATCCGGTGGAAAAAAACGGTGAGTTGGTCGTCGAATTGGCTAATCCGGATAATAATGAGTTGACGCTTGATATTTATAACTTGGATGGTACTAAAGTGTATAACGATCGATTCAGTTCAACGCTGCGAACGATTAAAAAAAAATTAAAATACAGTCGGGACACTATATTCTAAAAGTCTCGGGAAAAAACTACAATTCAACCCAAAAGCTATTAGTTAAATGAAAAGATCATTAAAAGCATTATTCATAGGTATCCTAGCCCTATTCGGTTTTTTTACTTTCTATCTGAATATCTTGGATTATTTAGATAAATTTTTAATTGTCCTGTGATTATATTGAACGAATTTTAATGGATGGTTTCGCTTATAAATATTACTAAATATCGCAAAATCATGAAACAACTTTTCATACTAATGATTCTTTTTTTCTTTACTTGGACATCACAGGCTAAGAAAAATATTTATCCCTTTGAGATTGTCGTGAGTCTTGCAGATGTAATCGTTATTGGAGAAATTTATGAAGATTTTTACTCCTTTCAAACATCTCAAATATTAAAAGGCAATGTAGATAAAATGCTTTGTATAAAAAAAATCGATGAATGGGAATGTGATATGCGAACTGTTGATTATAAAAAGGGACAGACATTATGTTTGTTCTTGAAGAATATTAATGATACTTTAAGTATTATAAACGGCAATACAGGAGAAATGCTTATATCAGAAGACTCAATTTCTATTGGAGAATACGAAGATTATCAACAAATTAAATATAAATCCCAGTCTAATAAGCTTCCATTAAGTGAGTTCGTTACTGGCGTTAAGCTTTTTTGCAAAAGTTTCCAATACACAGGAAAAGATGAATTATTCTATTACGAAAAGCCATTTAAGATTATAGGTCGTCAAGAATATCTTAAAATATTTGCTGATCAAAGTCAATTTACAAAATGGTTGCTTACCAAACTGGCTAATTATCCAATTTTAATAGTAAAATGAACCACTTGAACTTACATCACTTTGTCTTCTTTACACAAAATTGAGGATAAAAGTCCTTATTTCCAAATGAACTAACGGTACTGCTGTAAGCCCACGACGAACCAAATCTTGCGAGCGCACAATCGCATGATTAACTTGCGTGGTTTTATCCCTTAGCTACCTGTTTCCAGTTATTGGGCAACAGCTCATCGAGTTTTGAAGGTGCTTTGTTGAAACTCCCCAAAAGGTGTTAGTCTATTTTTTAAAAATGGTTTAGATTTGTTATAAATCCTAATGAGAAAATGAATCTTTTTAAAGCTTTAAGAATATGAAAAAGAATGAAATCACTAATGAATATGAGGATATTTGCAACATGCTTGAATCTTTTTACTTGGATGATAAATATGATGAAGTAATCCAATTAAGGGAAAAATATCAAGATTCTTTTTTATTTGATGAAAGCACGGAAGAATATCCACTAATTATTGAAATATTCTCCGGTAGCTATATTCAGTTAAATATGTTTAGTGAAGCCCTTTTTTTGATAAACAAGCATATTGAATTTATTAAGAATAAAGGATACAACGATGCAGAGGGGATGGATGACCTCTTAACATTCTTTCAATTCAAGACTATTATATATCAAGAAATGAAGAAAATAAGAAAGGAATATCTGACTACAAAAGAATACATATCACTTGGAGGTACTGACCTGAGCATCATTGATAAAAAGAGTGAAATAGAGTGCATAGTCTTCCACAGATTTTATTTTGTGAATAATATATTGATAGGTTTGACTATTTTTCTGAATGTATTAATGGTTGTTTTACCTTCAACCTTTCATAATCCTTATATCTCAATCAGTACTTGCTTGATTATCATTTGGGGACTTTTGATTAATGTTTTCCATGTAAAAACAAAGCAAATATTGACACGAATCATTTCGCTTTAGTGTAAGTGATTTCCAGTACATATGTATCGTACAAATACGATGCCAACTGGAATTTGACAGCAGATTTCAACAAACAAATTTAATGAATTAAATATAAATCCTTAAATTTACCATCGAAGATTCAGTTCATGAATGGTAATAAGACAGAATATCTTTATGATGCCTCAGGAGTAAAACGAGTAACATAATACAGTTATGCCGTAATAATATCATCAAGCGAAATCTAACTTCAGAAGGTTTTATTCAGAATGAGGTCACCAAACCGGCAAACAATAGATCCAAATGGAAATACACCTTCTTCCTAAAAGATCATCTCCACAATACCTTTGCTCAGCTTATTAATGCCAGTTTTGGCGATATAATATACAAGTTTTAAGATTTAATTTAAGAAATATAATGGCAAGTAGTTTAAAATTATTGAGATTAAATACTTTTCAGAGAATTGTTTATCTAGTCTTATTGATTTTATTGGTAAGTAAGTTTCTTTCAGATAAAAGGTATGAATATCTTTTCGAAAGAAGTTTTATTGGGCTACCATACATCTTGCTATATTTAATACCCTTTGTTATACTTGTTATTCAGGTCTTGAAAAATTTATACTTTGGCTGGTTAGCATTTTTGATAATGTACTTATTTGTTTCAGTATTTTTAATTGTTGATATTGTTAAAGATTTTGGATTATCATATCGTTATCAAACCATAACTGATTATTTGATTTCATCTATAATTATAGTAGGCATAGGGCTTTCTATTCTTTTTTTTATAAAAATAAAACCAGCTAATAAATAAATGAAAAATCACGGCAATGCAGTTTTTTCATTTATTTTGAAAACTATTCTCTAATAGTCAGAAGACCATTTTTCTCATCTTTTTAGAACGATAGTTAGACTTCATCAATCCAAATACCTCTCTTCCAATTTCCCCAACAATTCATGCAGTTTTTCATGCGCTCCTTCTCCTACTACTTTTTCTTCATGTTGTTCAAAGATATCAAGCAGCTCCCTTTGTGTTTCTTCCGGTAGCCGTTGGTCGCCCATTGCGAACAGGACGTTATTTTCTTTTTGAATATGATTTCTCAGCAGTGTGATGTATGAAGATGCTGCATTTGCGAAAGCTTGAAAATCAACCGTTTCACCGGAGATGCTTTCTTTCATTTGACGGATATTGCTTCTGCCCAGTTCGTGTTCATGGAGCATCACGCCGATTGGACCGCCTTTATTAGGGATGCCTGCTTTTTCGAGGGCGGGGAAGTAATAGATCTCTTCTTTTCCGTGGTGGCATTTGTCGGAAAACTCGATTAGAAAATGGACTATATCTTTTAAGTCATTCACATCGATGGGTTCCTTCTGTTGAATTTTTGATGCCATTCTTTCCAGTACATTCAGAGCGACTTGAATGAGTTCATGTTCTTGTCGTAAGTCTTCACTTGCTTTCATAATGGCTTTTTTATTCAGAATATTTGATCACTTCAACTGGGCAAAGATCCGCGGCTTCCTGAATGCTTTCTGAGAAATCCGGGTAATTTACACCCTCGTTCACGTATGCAATATCCTCTACTCTAAACACTTCAGGGCAGGTGCTTTCACATAAACCACAGGCGATACAGCCTTCGTCCATCCACACTTTTTTAATAGTCATAACGTATAAATTTTAATTGATTTAATAATTGGCATAATTCTATTCTGCTAGTTTTAAAGCTTTTGGAAATAAAATATGATTCTCGAGATGCACATGGGTATGGAGGTCGTCCTCAAATTCTTCCAGCATTTGGTAGGTCACACGGTAGGTATTGCAGCCATCTTCCGGCACCAGGTAATGGTGGGTAAGCACGCTGATTTTATCCATGGTGCCGCCAATAAGTTCGTGCTCTTCCATCATGAGCGAAATTTGTGAATTTAAAATCCGCTTAGCCTCCGAGGAATTTGTTTGTACAAGCTCTTTTATGGCAGGAAAAAAGACGTTTTCTTCCTGATGTTGATGTATGGGCAGCTCCAACTTTATCAAGGAGAATAATTCCGCTATTTCTTTTAACTCAGGGTGATTGTCTCCATGAACATCGGCAATTTTGTTCAGATAGGTACTTAATGGAGGCAAAACTCTGTAGACCTTGTTGTGATATTCATTTACGAGGTAGTCACAAAGGAAATCCAGATTCCAATCTTTAAAATTGGGTTTATTGTTTGTAACCACCTGATTCAAATTGTTTAGTTTCTTTTCAAGGACGGCAATATCCAGTTTCTTTTCGTTGGCTACATCTTCTAAACTCTGATTTCCACCACAACAAAAATCAATACCATATTGTTTAAAAACTTCAGCTGCCCTGTAATCGTCTGTGACAATATCACCGACTTTCATTTCTTTTAGGATTTTCATTTTTTATGTATTTTAACCGTTCATTTCTTTTGTCTGACAAATATAGAGTCACAGCCGACCTATTTGTGTAACCCGGGTTACAAACGTATTTATTTGATTATTTTTAATACTTTTAGTGTTATGGATGAAAACTATTTAATCAGATGTCCGCTGTTTCGTGGCATGAGCCAGGAGGAACACGATGCCTTTCTTGAACGGAATGGTAATGAGGTCGTTCAATTTAACAAGGGAGAAACGGTTGTACGGCAGGGGGATGTAATCAACGCCATGTATTTGCTGGTAAAAGGTGTGGTACGGACTCAAATGATCACGGAGGAAGGCAACACACTGGAAATTGATTTACTGGAAGCCGTCATGCCGCTTGCACCGGCTTTCATCTATGCAAGCAACAACAAATACCCGGTGGATGTCGTAGCAATGGAATCCTGTACTCTCCTGAAAATTTCCAAATCCGTTTGGCTGAAAGAAATGCTCCGCAACGAGAGGCTTTTGATGAACTTTTTGACGCTGAACTCAAATATGGCCGTTTTTTTATCGGATAAACTTCAGATGATATCCATTAAAAGCCTCAGGCATAAGTTGTCCATTTTCTTGTTGGAAAAAACGACCCCTGAAAAGAATTACTTTATATTAAAACGCTCCAGAACCCAATTGGCAGAATACTTTGGTGTGCAACGGCCATCATTGGCCCGAACAATAAAAGAACTGGAAGATGAAGCTGTCCTGGCAGTCAATGGACGGGTTGTCACAGTGCTTGATAGAAATAGATTGGGGAGAATATAATTTAAATTCGATCAAGTGCTCAGTTTATTTCCTTAAATTTGTGTCTACAAATAACTTAATCAATGATGTCCTGTAGCAGGCGTGAATTTTTGAGAATCAGTGGAATGGCCCTGGCCGGTGCACTGGTTGCACCCTCTGTTCTTGCTTCTCAGGGTGTAAAAACCAAACAAATGGATATAATGCTGAAACATTTTGGCGTAAACGAAGAAGATTTAAAGAAGGTTTTGGCTGCCGCTTTGGAAAAAGGTGGTGATTATGCCGACCTGTTTTTTGAACATACATTCAACAATGCTGTTGGATTGAGGGATGGTGAAGTGAATACAGCTTCCTCCAATATCGATTATGGCGTTGGGGTCAGGGTGCTGGCCGGAGATCAGACGGGCTATGCCTATGTGGAAAATACCACACTCGAAGATATGCTGAAAGCTGCCCGAACGGCCGCAAGAATAGCCAATTCGGCGCCAACCAAACTGACGACGGAATTCGGGGTGAAAATAGCACCCAGAAATTATTATGCCATCAAGCAGTCGTGGGAAGACATCACGGTGAAGCAACGAATTCCTTTCGTTCAAAAGCTCAATGACCGCATTTTTGCTTTGGATGCAAGAGTAAACAAAGTCATGGTGAGCCTTTCAGATAGCTCCTCCCACATCTTATTTGTGAATTCGGAAGGAGTGAGGTATTACGATTACCGCCCCATGGCCTCTATGGTGGCCAACTGTGTGATGCTTGAAAACGGTGTTTACGAAAACGGTCGGGCGTCCAGATCGTTCCGGATCGGTTTTGAATTTCTGACAGACGGTTTGATAGAAGAATTGGCACAAGAAGCCGTCAATGATACTGCTATTATGTATAAAGCCATCAAGCCCAAAGGTGGTGAAATGCCTGTTGTTTTTGGTGCAGGGGGCTCGGGTATTTTCCTCCACGAAGCCATTGGCCATGCTTTTGAGGCGGATTTCAACCGAAAGGGGACGTCCATTTTCTCCAATATGTTGCACAAGAAGATTTGCGGAGATTTTATCAACGTGGTGGATGACGGAACCATTCCTTTCAATCGTGGATCGGTCAATATCGATGACGAAGGGGTGGATGGACAGAAAACGTACATTGTGCGCGAGGGTATCCTTAATTCCTATTTGCACGATCGCATCAGTGCAAAACATTACAACATCCCTTCCACGGGGAATGGCAGACGCGAATCGTTCCGTCACGCGCCCATTCCACGTATGCGGGCTACCTATATGGAAAACGGCAATTCTTCCGAACAGGATATGATTGCTTCCGTCAAAAATGGCGTTTTTGTGAATTCCTTCACCAATGGACAGGTTCAGATTGGAGCCGGAGATTTCACCTTTTTCGTGAAGTCGGGATACCTTATTGAAAATGGAAAACTGACCCAGCCCATCAAGGATATAAACATCATCGGCAATGGCCCGCAAGCTTTGGCAGACATCACCATGGTTTCCAACAACTACATCATGGACAATGGCACCTGGACCTGTGGCAAAGATGGACAAAGTTGTCCCGTAACATGCGGCATGCCGTCCGCTTTGGTCAGCAAGTTGACAGTTGGAGGTTTGAGCTAAATACAGAAAAGAAAATGATATCAGATACATATAAGAAACTGGCCAGATGGGCCATGGAATTCAGCCTCAGTAAGGGATGTCAGGCAGCCCGGGTTTCTGTCTATTCAGGATCGGATACGGAATTTGAGATTCGCGACAAGCAGCTGGATAAACTTCAGCAATCTTCCGAAAATCAGATGGTAATGAGTTTGTATGTCGATGAACGCTATGGTTCCTTTTCCACCAATCGCATGGAAAAGAAGGAGCTGGAGAAGTTTATCACAAATGCGGTGGAATCAGTGCGCTATCTGGCACCGGACACCCTGCGTCAGCTACCGAATCCCGATAAATATTACAAAGGTGGACAGCCTGATCTGGCCATCCATGACGCGAAGATATCGACGCTGCAACCCGATGAACAGTTGCAGCTTGCACAAAGTGCCGCCAATGAAATTCTGGGTACCGATGAGCGTATACTTTCTGTGCAATCGGCCTACAATGATGGTGAATCTTTTTCCTACGTGATTTCCAGCAACGGCTTTGAAGGTGAAAATTCGGTGAGTTACTTCAGTTTGTCTGTCAGTGTTTCTGTGAAGGGGGATGGGGAGTCAAGACCGGAATCTTACTGGTTTGACCAGGCGCTTTCTTTTGAGGACCTGATCAAGAAAGACATTGGAAAGATTGCACTCGAACGGACTTTGCGTAAGCTGGGTCAGGAAAAAATAGAGTCTGGAAACTACTCAATGATTGTTGACAACATGAACAGTGTGCGTCTTTTGTCGCCCATACTTTCGGTTCTGAACGGATCGGCTTTGCAGCAAAATAATTCCTTCCTATTGGACAAAAAAGGACAGCAGGTGCTATCGGATAAAGTGACCCTTGTAGATGACCCACATATTCCCCACAGCTTTGGTTCCCGTTATTTTGACAGCGAAGGTGTGGCTACACAGAAACGCCATATTTTCAACAAAGGTGTACTGGAAACCTATTTCATCGATACGTACAACGGCTTGAAAATGGGTGTGGAACCGACCATCAGTGGCCCTTCACATCTGATACTTGAACAGGGCCCACATTCCATGGAAGAAATGATTGCCGCTCTGGATAAAGGCATTCTCGTTACCGGCTTCAACGGTGGTAACAGCAACAGTTCCTCCGGCGATTTTTCCTTTGGAATTGAAGGCTTCCTCATTGAAAACGGTAAACTGACACAGCCTGTATCCGGTATGAATATCACCGGTAATATGTTGAATCTTTGGAACAATCTGGCTGAAATAGGAAACGATCCGCGGGTGAACAATGCCTATCAGATACCTTCTCTGAGGTTTGAGGGTGTGGATTTTAGCGGGCTTTAAACAGTTTGTTGGTCTGTTTCACAAAAGACCAACGAACAGATCTTACTTCAGAACTTTTTTTCGTCATAGTTGTTATATCAAATCACTTCGTAAAAAAACGGTGAAATGCCGTTAATAGTTATTTCAGATTTTACTCTTCGAAGATTATGAACCACTAAATAAGAAGAAAAATGAAAGGACTATTTTTATTCATGGCACTGATTCTGGTTGGGTCAGTTGCGTATTGTGAGGAGATCTTTTTTCCGTCAAAAGTCGGAACCGTGCTTACCTACAAGATATTTGACAAGAAAGAAAAGGAAAGTAGTACGGTGAAGTACACCATCAAGGAGTTGAAAACAAATGGCGACAACATGGATATCACGTATTTGTGTGAGTCGACCAGTCCGAAGAATGAACCCGTTTTCAAAGAAGAAATTACCATCCACAAGAAGGGGGATAAGATTTATTTCGACATGAGTAATTTCATCAACAAAGCGGCTTTTCAACAAAGCGGTGATATCAAGCCAGATATCAAGATTACAGGAAATAATATGGAAGTGCCCAACAACCCCAAACCCGGGGATGTTCTTCCCGATGCCAATATGGAAATGGCGATGAACCTGGGGATTATAAATATGAAGATGTCGGCTCAGGTGGTCAACCGAAAAGTCGTGGCTCTGGAAGATGTTACGGTGAAGGCTGGTACGTTCAAATGCTATAAATTTTCAAGTGACGTGAACTCATCGGCAATGGGCATCAAGACAAAATCGTCCAACATTGATTGGTATGCAAAAGGTATTGGGGTAGTCCGGTCCGAGTCCTACGATAAGAATGGAAAACTTCAATCTCATACTGAATTGGTAGAGGTTCAGGAATAGTGTTGCACCACATATATTCTCCGGAATAGAATACCATTTTTTCATTTTTGTTAGAAAATCATCTACCTGGAAGTGCCAACAGTCTTTCCAGGTAGATGATTTTTTTTAGTAACCTTCTGTCACACGCCTGTAGCCTCAATTTCGCAAAGACGAAGCTACTTTGTCACGAGTTTAAAATATTGAACAAATACTTTTGACCTGAAAGTTATTCATCTATCAGGTTAAAATGAAAAAGGTTTTAGTAGTATTAGTATTTGTTATTTTAGTGATTAAATCTTTTGCCGAGGGCACTATCCAAGGTATTGTAAAAGATGCCGAAACAGGCGAGGCGGTTATTGCATGCAATGTTGTTGTTCAAGGAACTTCACTTCGGGCGGTAACAGGTTTGGATGGAGATTTTACGATTAAGCATATTCCGAATGGTACGCATAATCTGGTTTTATCCTTAATGTCGTACGAAAAAGCCATTCAGAAAGAGACAGTGACATCCGGTAGTCTCTCAAACGTTGAATTTTTATTAAAACCGGCTGCAACCCTTTTAAAAAATGTGTTAGTGACAGGGGTTCGCAGAACGGATTCTGAAATATCACTATTAAAAGGAAACAGGTTAAATCTTTTAACTGTTAACGGTATTTCGTCGCAACAGATTTCCAGATCGCAGGATAGAGACGCCTCAGAAGTGATTCGTCGAATTCCAGGTGTGACGATTCGTGATGGTAAGTTTGTTATTGTCAGAGGTTTGACGGAGCGGTATAATTCGGTTTGGCTGAATGGGGCTTCTACTCCCAGTAGCGAAACGGATGTTCGTGCATTTTCATTCGACATCATTCCCAGTGGACAAATAGATCATATCCTGATCTATAAATCACCTGCACCCGAGTTGTCTGCCGACTTTGCGGGAGCGATGATCAATATCAAGTCTCGTAGCATGGTGGATAAAAACACCCTGACATTCTCTTATTCCTATGGCTTTCACAATGGGACTACCGGTAAAGACTTTTATACGTATCAAGGTGGTAAAACAGATTGGCTAGGTTTTGATGATGGTACACGTGCCATCCCATCAGGTACCCCTTCCACTGAGGAGTACAAAAAACTTTTCGATCAGACCAATGCGGATAAAATTTCTCAGATAAACTCTGCCAGCAAAGCATTTAATACCATAATGACTCCGATGAAAAAAGTGGCTGCTCCGGATGCCGATTTTCAACTGAGCATGAACAGACGATTTACCTGGGGTACTTTTTCTGTTGGTTCAATTTCTTCGCTGGGGTATAATTCGACCAACACCACGGAGAGCAGTTTTAAAGCCGGATATGTAGTCTATCCTGATACTTCGTACAGATACAATCAAACGAACTATATGTCGAAAGTTCGGGTGAGTGCCTTGTCCAACTGGACGTTTATGTTTGGTAACAATCAAAAGATCGAATTCAGAAACTTGTTCAATAATTATGGGATGAGTAAAACCGTACTCAAAGAGGGAGCCGACTTTTATTATGGCGCCAACGAACGATCCTATGAACTTTCCTATGAGTCACGCACCACCTATTCGGGACAATTGGCAGGAACACATTCTTTTAACAACGATAAAACAAAACTGGATTGGGTAACCGGATATTCATACGCCAATAAGAATCAACCGGACATTCGTAAAGTGAAAAGCACCCTGGGATTTGATAATGAACCCGGATCCATGTACGCCATCAATGTTACCGGTCAGGTGGTTGTTGACGCGTTGGGTCGTATGTCGTTGTACAATGCTGAAAATATCTGGAATGCAGCCTTCAATTTAAGTGAGAAAATTCGCTTAGGATCCATTCAGTCCGAATTGAAAACGGGTCTGTATGTCGAAAAGAAAAGCAGGAACTTCAACTCGAGGGTTTTTGGCTATATGCGAGGACCGAACAGTGGTTTGAATAACGTATCCATAAAAAGTTACAACAACGGTGCCGCTTTTTCTGACGATATGTTTGGCTCCATAAATGATCTGTTCCAAAACAACATCGATTACAAAACGGGTACTGTGCTTTCAGATGCCACCGATAAAGCAGATTCGTATGCTGCTGAAAATAATTTGATTGCAGGTTATTTGGGATTGAATCTGCCTTTAACCAAATGGTCCAATATTTACATGGGTGCCCGTATCGAGAAAAACAGACAAACAATGAATAGCTTCAAGCGTGATGGCGCAAGCAGCACACCCGTTTTAGTGAACAACGATACGTTGAACATTTTTCCTTCCATAAATATGACTTTAAATCTGACCGATAAAGTCTTAATCCGGGTAGCCGGGGGGCAGACCATCAACCGTCCTGAATTTAGAGAAATAGCACCGTTTGTATTTTATAGTTTCGAAGAGAATACGACCATTTACGGCAACCCAACGGTAAAAAACTGCTACATTTTAAATGGAGATGCCCGCATAGAATGGTATCCAACTTCGGATGAGATGTTGTCGTTGGGTGTTTTTTACAAAGACTTTAAAAATCCCATCGAATCGAGAGTACTCTATACCGGATCGGGCTGGAACTATACGTTCGATAATGCTGAAAAGGCCAAATCCTATGGTTTGGAAATGGATGTTCGCAAGACTCTTCATGAATTTAAGGATGCAGGAGCTTTCTCCTTTTTAAGCAAATTAAGCCTTTTAGTCAATGCCTCAGTGATTAAATCGGAGATCGTCATTGATTCGCCCACCGAACGAACCGGAACCAGGGAATTGCAGGGTCAATCGCCTTATATTGTGAATTTTGGGGCATATTATCAGGATCCCGAATCAAAAATATCGGCCAGTATCATGTACAACGAAGCAGGGAAAAGACTCAGTCTGGTTGGTGATAAAACCATTCCTCATGTTTATGAAATGCCATTTCATTCCCTGGATTTATCCTTCGAAAAAGGCATTACCAAGTGGGCAAGTGTGAAACTGGGTATTAAAAATTTATTGGATGATGAAGTTGTATTTCAACAATTGGATGAATATACGGATCCAATCACAGCTCTTCCACAATCTAGAATTGAAGTAAAACAAAGATACAAACCCAGAATGCAAATTAAGTTTGGAGTAAATATGATTTTTTGAAATGCAATGAATTTATTTAAAAACAAAAACTAAAAAGATGAAAAAGAATTTACTAGTAGGCGGTCTTTTGTTAGTAGCATCATCCATGATGGCTGTTAATTCGATTGACAATGATTTTTTTGACAAGGTAAATTACCGTGGTGCATTTGGTACAACCGACTGGACAACAGGATGGTCCAATTTTGATCCTCAAAACACTGCTTATGGTGCTACGACCGTAACTATTGCTGCAGGAGACATTACTGCCAACACCACATGGACAAAAAACAATGTGTATTTGTTGAATGGCTGGGTTTATGTAAAAAGTGGAGCGACTTTAACCATTGAGGCAGGTACGCTGATTCGTGGTGACAAGACCAATAAAGCGGCTCTGATCATCGAAAAAGGGGGTAAGCTGATCGCTAACGGTACTGCTGCGGCACCCATCGTTTTTACCTCAAATCAACCAGTAGGAAGCCGTACATATGGTGACTGGGGCGGTTTGATTCTATGTGGTCAGGCTCCAATTAATCCAACTGGCGGATCAGCGATTATTGAAGGTGGTGTTGGCTCTACTTATGGCGGAACGGATCCATTGGACAATTCAGGAAGTTTAAAATACCTTCGTCTTGAATTTGGTGGCATTGCTTTTGTTGTGAACAGCGAGATCAATGGTTTGACATTCGGAGGTGTAGGTTCCGGTACAACGGTAGATTATGTACAGGTTTCGTATGCAGGTGATGATTCTTACGAATGGTTTGGTGGATCTGTAAATGCAAAGCACTTGATCGCTTTCCGCGGTTGGGATGATGATTTTGATACAGACTACGGTTATTCAGGTATGGTTCAATATGCTGTTTCTTTGCGCGACCCGGCTATTGCCGACCAAAGCAGCTCCAACAGTTTTGAATCCGATAACGATGCAAGCGGTTCCGCAAATGCTCCTTTTACCTCTGCTGTTTTCAGTAATGTGAGCTCATTTGGACCATTGGTTACACCTACTACAACCATTAATGCACTTTATAAACGCGCTATGCACATCCGTAGAAGCAGTAAGTTGCAAATTCACAATGCAATTTTTGCAGGATGGCCTACCGGAATGTACATCGATGGTATCACCACTCAGGCAAGCGCTATTGCCAATGAATTGAAACTTCGTAATTCGGTTCTTGCCGGAATGACGACCAGTATTGATGTTCCTGCGACTCAAACATGGGATAAAGCTGCAGCAACTACTTGGTTTCAAACCGCGGGTTTCAAAAATGCTGAATATACTTTAAACACCGAATTAGGCATCGTTGATCCATTCAACCTGACAGCACCAAAGTTCAACCTAACTGCTGAGTCTGTTTTGAACACCCAATCAAATTGGTATGTTCCTACCAGTTTATTTAATGGAAAAGCAGACAAAAAGTCTCTGATCGTTTATTCAAATCCTGCTCAATCAGAAGTCCGTGTTGTCTTACCTTTTGAAAAAAGTAGTGCAGTTCGTATCTTGATTGTCGATCTGTCAGGTCGCGAAGTTTACAACAATCAAACGATTGTATCTGATGTTGAAACCATCAATGTGGCTGGTCTTTCTAATGGCATCTATTTGATGATTGTAAATCAAGGTGGTGTTCAATTGACTCAGAAATTTGGTGTAAATAACTAATAATTAAAACAATAAATATTCGGATCGAGATTCGAATGTATAATCAATGTACACGCATTAAGCTAAATGGTTTAATGCGTTTTTTTATCCTATAGAACAATATGCAAGCAATTTCAGATCTTCAACATACCCGTTCCATTCAAAAGATTGATACATTGTCTCAGGCGCTTGACAGTGAGGGGATTTCGTGCGATGAACTCATACTTAAACGGAATGAGCTTCAAAAGCTTTACGAAGCCCATCACCAATTGATAGGAGAGCTGAATAAAAATGCTGAAGACTACTATAGACTCTCCAGATTGTTGCGACAAAATTATCAACTTCAGAGAAATAAACTAAAAGCGAAACTTTAAGCAAAAAAGAACGGACTAAGTCCTGCGAGATTTAGGACTCAATCCGTTCAATTAACTTAGTTAATAATCTGTCTAACTTTTTAGGGTCAGTTTATTTTTACGACCACCTCTTAGTCTTTAAACATCGTATTCATCGTTGACCTTAAACTCCTCAAACCACTCGTACTCTTCTATCAGACCCTTTTCTTTCAGTGATAAATACTTTTCAGGTCTGGTTTTATATTTCTCTTGCTTTAAGGAAGCATGTATATCAAGCAATTGATGTGTTTTATGACCGATAAAATTTGATTCCATTGTATTTTGTATCATTTTATTTATATTTGGTAGTTCTTAAATGGCAGTTAATAAAGTAGATATGTTCCTTTGTATACTCGTTAACTCAAGCATATAATAGTCTTCAGCGGAACGTGTCCAATAGTTGAATGCCATGGTTTTTTTATAGTCTGGAACAAAGCGAATCAGCAAGTCAAGATCAAATTCATCCGAGCTCACGCCAACTTGTGAAATCATGGCATCAATAACATTGCATTCCTGCTCAATATGTGTAGGTACCATTAAAACCGGTTTCTGCATATACATTGCTTCGCAAACGGACTCAAATCCACCAGTAGTGGCATAAGCCTTAGAATTGGCCATGAACTGTAAAAATAGGGCATCACTCAATTGATGCAACGTCAACTTTGGAGTTAGTTTTTCCGTACTCTCCCCATTCTTTTTATCCCAAAAAAAATGTAGCCTTTGATTGGGATTTTTTTTGCTCCATTGAACCAACTCCTTAGCAAATCCGGTATTGATCATGTAACCATGAATATAATCTCCCTCAGAAACTTGTTGTTGCAACACTTCTTTACGTAATAGTGGAGGAACGATGGCTATTTTCCCATAGTGTAACGTTTTTTCTTCCCGAAAAGAAAGTGCTAGTATTTTCAATGAGTTCATTGAAGTAAGCCTTGTGTAAAAATTTAGCAATTTAAACTGATTGATGTTTTTAGCTGCATAGTTGAAAGCTGGAGTCAGAAAGTAGTATTGATGTGCTACATTGATCATGGGCGGTCCAGGATTAAACAAACCATACGTTATACCACAAAGCAGTTCGTAAAAATTGATCACAACATCCGGTTGATGGTCTATAATGGTGCGACGAATGGTGAGAATACTTTGAAGAAAAATAGGTAATACCATGATGTTATAGAGGATACTTACAAACAAAAAGGAGTGCTTACCTTTGGGTGTAGGTAGAAAATTTGGACTTTGAAACTGAATGATTTCCGAATTGATTTTCATTGAAAAAAAATCCGGAAGACGACGTTTGGCACTGCCTCCAACCATAACCGCCACTACTTCATGACCATTTCGTTCCAGCATTGACTTTAAGCTCAAGGCTTGGGTAAAATGACCTCTACCTTCGCCTTGCACTACAAATAGATATTTCATGTAGGATTATCTTTAGAAGATTTGACTCAGGAAGCTATTTGAAAATGCAACCCTCATCGGACTTCTTGATAGTTTGGGTAATTCGTAAATTTCCATCGGTTTGGGCAATTCCACCGAATTATTATGCATATAAACTTCCCAGGTGCCATCTTCGTGTTCAAGCAAAGCAGACATACTTTCCACCCAATCGCCTGAGTTTAAATAATGGATTCCGTCTATCAAGGAGTTCGCTGGTTGGTGAATGTGTCCGCAAATGATACCGTCTGCATGCCGCGCTCGTGCCAGCAAGACCAGCTCATTTTCATAATCTGAAATGTAAGAAACGGCTGATTTTACTTTTTGCTTGATGCTTTGTGATAGAGAATAATAGGGTAACCCTTTTTTTGTACGGTAAAAATTGTAAATCCGATTTAGCCACAAGAGAAACGTGTAACCTACATCTCCCAGTTTTGCCAGCCAAACCATTTTGGAAGTGACACTGTCGAAAATATCACCGTGTACAACATAATAGCGTTTGCCATTTTTTTCGTGGATATAATCTTTTACAATAGAGAGATTGGCAAATGAAAATGGTGCCAGAAGATCAATGAAATCATCGTGATTACCCCGTACATAGACTATTTTCGTATTGTGGTTTTCCATCATTTTCATGATGATCTTGAAGAAATCGGTGTGTTCTTTTTTCCATTTTCCTTTTCCACCTTTTTGAAGATTCCAACCATCAATGATATCACCATTTAAAATAAGTGTATCGCAATTGACAGTTCGCAAGAAATCAGCCAGTTGTTTTGTCTTTGAGTGTTCTGTTCCGAGGTGTACATCAGAAATGACAATTGTTGGATAATAGTTGAGATTGTTCATTTTTTTATATTTTTACAAAGAAACTTCTCCTATATTGCGACATTAAAACAGCAGAGTGACAAAGCTGTGTTTTGTAGATAAAAAAGCTTATGATCACCCGCCACACAGACATTCGCACCTACACCTTTGCCGAAAGCTCGGGACATCCAGGGGGTTTCGCTCTGAAATCGCTGGAGGATGTCTATACGGCCGAATTCTGGGAATCGGAACGTCCCCACCGGCATGCGTATTATGCCATTATGTTTATCGAAAAAGGGACGGGTATCCATTATGTGGATTTCAATGATTATAAGGTGGAAGATGGCTCCATTTTTTTCGTCCAGCCCTTGCAAATGCACCAGCTTCTTTTTTTCAGTCCACCGGTGGGTCGTATCATCCTTTTTACCGAGGATTTTCTGATGGCCAATGCCATACCTGATAAATTGATCAACGATATTTACCTTTTCAACGAATACGGCATTTCCCCACCCATCCAGGTGGATGAAAGAAAGATGCCTGTTTACCTGAATATCCTGAGTCAGATGGCCTATTTCACACTGTCCATAGAAAACTATACGACGGAAGCTTTTGGCTCCCTGTTGAGGCTTTTCCTGATTCAGTGCAACAGCCAATGCACCACAGTCAAAATGCAGAATACCCAACTGGTGGAAGGCGGGAACCATCTCCTCAGACCATTTAAGCAGTTGCTGGAGAAACGCTTTGTCACCGACCACATGGTGTCTGACTATGCGGCTGAACTTTCCGTCACGTCCGATTACCTAAACAAGACGCTGAAAAGCCTTACCGGAGTATCGGCCAAGGACCATATTCAGAATAAGCTGGTCATTGAAGCCAAGCGTTCACTGATCTTCAGCGACATCAGCAACAAGGAGTTGGCTTTCCATCTGGGTTTCGATGAACCGGCTCACTTCAACAACTTTTTCAAGAAAATGACAGGCATCACCCCCACAGAATTCCGGAATTCTGCCCGTCAGACCTAATAATTCCCGGATTTTTACCCGTCAGTCCTGATTTTTGCAATCATTCCCCTGATTTCTTTACTTCACGCCGATACTTCTCGCCGTACTTTTGTCCTAGAAAATAAAACAAGACAAAATGAAAACGACGCTTCACAAATCAGATACACGCGGACATGCCAATCACGGTTGGCTGGATTCCCACCATACCTTCAGCTTTGCCAATTACTACAATCCGGAACGCATCCATTTTGGTGCCTTGAGGGTATTGAACGATGATCGCATCACTGGCGGAGAAGGCTTCAGCATGCACCCGCACGACAATATGGAAATCATTTCCATTCCGTTGTCCGGAACGCTGGAACACAAGGACAGCATGAACCATGTCGCAGTCATCGAGGCTGGTGAGATTCAGGTGATGAGCGCAGGAACCGGTATTTTCCACAGTGAGTTCAATAAGAATTTGAAAGAGGATGCTGCCTTTCTACAAATATGGGTTTTCCCGAAAGAAAAGAATACGACCCCTCGTTACAGTCAGATATCCCTGGCTGATGTGGCAAAACCCGATACCTTGTATCAGATTGTTTCCCCGAATCCCGACGACCAGGGTGTCTGGATTGGGCAAGATGCCTGGTTTCATTTGGGTGATATCTCAGAAGGTTGGAAGGGTACCTATTCATTAAAGAAAAAAGGTTCGGGAGTCTATCTGTTTGTTCTGGAAGGCAGCGTCAAAGTTGCCGGACATACCCTGGAACGACGTGATGGACTCGGAGTCTCAGAAGTGGAAAGTCTTGACATCGAAGCCATCCATCCATCCAGATTACTGGTGATGGAAGTGCCAATGACATTATAAACATTTAAATACAAAAGAATATGAAAGCAGTTAAAGCATTTTTCGCAACAGACACTCATTCCTGGTCCTTGATGATCGCTCGCATAGTTTTGGGCGCAGTAATACTACCTCATGGCATGCAAAAGGCCCTTGGACTTTTTGGTGGATACGGATTTGAAGGCACGGTAAACGGTCTGTCTTCAATGGGTATGCCTGTATTGGTCGCCGTTCTGGTAGTTCTGGCTGAGTTTGTCGGTAGTCTGGGTGTTATCCTGGGTCTGGGAACCCGTTTCATGGCATTCTCCCTTTTTCTGACAATGTCCGGTGCCATGGTCATGGGTGGTCATCTAAAATATGGTTTTTTCATGAACTGGATGGGTACACAAGGTGGCGAAGGATTGCAGTTTTTCATCCTGGTAATCGGACTGGCATTGGCAGTGATGATAGGTGGAGGTGGTAAATGGGCTTTAGATAGCCTCATTTCGAAAAAATTGAAATAAAAGAGTATCAACTAAGACCGGAAAGCAAACGATTCTTGTTTGCATTTCCGGTTTTTTTCTTGAATGGAATTGTTATTTTATCGTAGGTCGATTGTTCCACCATTCAACTACTCCCTTTTGTAGATCTACGACTACTTTTGGGTTTCTTTCAGCAATATTTTTGGATTCTTTTGGGTCAATCGATAAATCGTACAATTCAACCGTTGTTCCATCTGAATTTGTTAGAAGTTTCATGTTACCCCGTCTAATCGCCAGATGGGGACTTTTTTGATAGGGGACAGGTTGTGCAAATGATGAATTCCGGCCAAACTCCCACATAAGATCCTTTTTTCGGATTTGAGGTGAACCGGTAAGTGCTTTACTCATATCTTCACCACTGACTATAGAACCATAAAGTGATTTTGCTCCTGTTATTTTACATAAAGATGGTAATAAATCTACTGCACAAAGTATACTTTGATTGTCCACTTTTCCTGCTGGAATTTTTCCCGGCCAACGAACAATGAAAGGCATTCGTATTCCACCTTCATATAAACTACATTTTACTCCACGCAAATTATTGGTTCTTTTTTGTTGAAAACTTGGTTCGGGTCCGTTGTCGCTGGTGAAAATTACAATGGTATTTTGTTCCAGTCCAAGAGTTTTAAGCCCTTGAAGCAGACGTCCAATCTGTACATCGAACTCTTTAAGTACTGCCTGGAAATTGGGTGGCGTTGTCCAACTTTTTTCTTTATCCTGAACACTAGAACCTTGTACCCAAGGGGTGTGCATATCGTCTGGCCAAAAGTTAACAAAGCAGGGCTCTCCCTGATGCTTTTTCAGAAAAGCCAACGTCTTATCCACAAAATAGGCGGATCGATTCCATCTCTTTATACTGTCTTTGTTGCTCCAAATCCAGTTAGAATTCGTTATCATTGGATCTGGATCTGGGCTTTCCCAGGTAGAAACATACTCATCGAATCCATACTGGGTGATTTGAGGCGCATTATCGACATCCCTGCCACCACCCATGTGCCATTTACCAAAGTGACCTGTGGCATAACCGACACTCTTCATTGCGTCTGCCATAGTTGGTATATCAGCATCCAAAAAATCGAATTGTTCGCAATCTTTATTTCCCTTGCGACTTTGCAGATAAGTATTTATGCCCATCTGTAAAGGAAACATGCCTGTGGTTAAACCCACTCTGGAAGGAGAGCTCACTGGAGCTGCAGTGTAATAATTATTGAATTTTAATCCCTGAGAAGCCAGTTTATCAATATTTGGTGTTTTAGACCATCCTTTGTTGTAGCACGATAAATCACCGATACCCATGTCATCTGTATAAATTATCAGAATATTGGGTTTTTGCTGGGCATTAACAATCGTTGGAAGAAATCCAATGTAAGTGGCAATCAAGCCAACTTTTTTAAATGAATTTTCTTTATTCATGTTATGTTGCGATTTATTTCTTAAAAACATTTTTGTTATCAAAGGTTGAAACATCTATAATATCCTGACTGTCGTTATCAAAGGTCACTTCTACGCTGTCTCCGACTGTTGTGACCGGAAACTCGTTGGAAATTTGGGATGAACCGATAAATATATACTTACTGCCACTCAGAGTAAAGTAATAAAAGGTGTTGCCATTTTTAATATCACCGTTTATCCGGGTGATGACAGCATTCAACAGATTCTTTTCTGTCTTACTTTTGGCATTGATTTTACCGCTTGTTGTGTTGAAAGCGCTCTTGTAGGCCATCAGGCTCTCTCTGAGCGTATTGCCCACACCGACTATCGTATAATCTTCAATGGCCACCATGGCATACATTTTCACAAGCCCGCCATTGTCTTTCAGCGTGATGACGTAGGTTGGAATGTTGTTGATGTTGTAAGGAATAGGAGCTGAAGCATAATAACCTTTTTCCTGAACTTTCCCTTTGGCTGAATTTTGGGCTGCATACTCTGTAGCCCCACTCTGTTTGTACCAGATTGCTTTTTTTGTTCTGGAATCGATCAATACAAATCCCACCGTTGACTCGTCCGAACCGATCGAAGTCAGACCTGTGTACCAATAGGCCCTGTTGTCATCGCCATAGACCAGGGTGACAGGTTCCGTTATCTGAAGTTTGTTTTCATTGGAAAAATTCCAGTAACCCTTTACGTAGAGTCCCCAATCGTTTAATTGTTTTTCAATGAAATTGGATGGTTGAATACGGTCGATCCAAAGTGGAGCATCCTTGATGGAATACTCATTGATTTCTCCCGTTTGCGCGTTTAAAACAACAACACCTGTAGCATCCTCCCCGTAAAAACCGATGGTTTTCTTGAATTTGGTCACTACCCAGAATGGCGTTCCTTCGTCGTTAATTTCAAAAGTATAATCGGTCAACCCCTGGAACATGTAGCCTTTGAAATACAGATACCGTTCGAGATCCTGAAAGAAATAGGAATTTGGCTGATATTTTATTTTGACCGGGTTGCTTTTGATCTCCTGAACCAGGCGAACATCGCGCTCGTCGGTGGCATTGACCATCACATAGCCACTTGAGCCTTCCATGTTTTTTTGCCATTTGAAAAATCCGGAATGGAGCAGTGGTGCTACCCAGTACAGTCCGTCATTCACTTTTTGAATACTGAAGGTACCCAGCACGACCTGACTTCCCAGGGCTGGCTGACTTCCCAGGACCTTATCGCCCAACACCTGTGCCAGCGACTGATCCACTACCCGGATTTTATCGATGGAAATAGGCACCATGTGATTGGAGAGGTTTTTGCCGGTTTCAACGTTTCCAATCAGTTCTTTGTACGCCTGATTTCTGAACAAAGCCCAGGAAGATAGAAATGGAACGACGATCATGTAAACGAGCAAAGCACCACAAATAATGGCAGGAACTTTACGAAGTTTGTTCTTAACTTGAATCGTTTGTCCGACCATCACAAAGGAGATCAATTGCTTGTTTAGAAACAGCCAGAGCAGCAACAGAAAAGCAAATAAAATCGGTAATCCCCAAAAACCGTAGTTTAGTACCGGCATGTAGAAATAAAGTACCAGAAAGGCGGCCAGTGCCGTAAGAATTAAATTCTTGATCGTTTTCATAGGTAAAGTTTTTATTTTTAAGAAGAGTTAATCATAAAGTTCTTGCAAAACACTCAAGGACTTGATGCTCGGAAAATCCGTCAAATGCATCCGATAATAGTTCAGCATTTGTCTGAGAATTTCCACCCTTTGATGCCGTTCAAACTGAAAGGCGTGCATGTTCTCAAAGTTCATGCGCATCAGAACTGCAAAGTTTGTGGCCTCCCGCGGAGCCAGCCAGGCATTGTGCTGGGGTCGGGCAGGAGTGAATGCGCCACCTTGAAGGTCGAAGTACCAGTTTGGCTGTTGGTCTTCCACATTGGGATAAAAACCCAGGTATCGGGTGAGTTTGATGAGAAAGACCAGGTGAAAGTTGGCCATGCCTTTTTCGCAAAGGTCCAGGTATTGAATGGAACGAAAGAGGAAGTCGAACAGGGGCGGGTTTTTCTCCATCTCGCGTAAGGAACGGTAAAGAACCTCGGCCAGAAATAGCGATACGACATTTTTGACCGGGTCGTAAGGAATCCCTGTAAAACTATAGATTGATCTTATTTCCTTGATGCGCTGAAGGCTCCGGTTGTTCTTATGTTCGGCTTCAATTTCAACCAAAGACAAGGGCATGAAAAGGGCACTTTTCAGGTTGGATCTTTTGCTGTGGCTCCTCGTTGCCAGATAGCTTACCCGACCGAAATCCTCGGTATACAGGTGTACAATGTTGGTGGTGTCGTTGTATGCCAGACAATGTAAAACCAGAGCCTTAATCTTGATCAGCATCTCAACTTTTTTAGTGTGTTGATCAGAATTTCACAGAACCCCCGATCATGGCGGTGAAGCCATGTACTGCATATCCGTTCCAGACTTCGTAACGTTGATCCAGCAAGTTGTTGACATGCAGGAATACGCCAACGTCTTTGGTCAGCTTGAAGTTTGCTCCAAGACTCAGGTCGTTGATGGGATCCATTGCTTCACTAAAGTTCGTGCTGGTAGCTGTGTATCGCATGGCCTCCACTTTGTAGTCTACGAATAGGTTCAATTCATCGATGGGGGTATAGTCTGCTCTGAGCCTGGTCTGAAGTCCCGGTCTGTTCCAGGCTCTGTGTCCGTTTTCTTTCAAGAGGTTATTGACCGTGTTGTCGGAACTGAAATTGACAAATTGGTTGTAATATACTTCTCCCTGAAAGGTCAGAAAACTTCTGAAAGCATAGAGTGCGTTCATTCCAATCCAAAAGCGGTTGGAATTCATGTATTTGACATCGAATAGATTACCATAAAAATCATTGACTCCTTCAGCAGTGGGGTAAGCATTGAAAAAGGCAGGCATGTCTTTGGTGATGTCGTATCCGGCTGCCGGACTCAACCGGAGGCTGGTGAATGGTCTGTAATCAATTTGACCGCTCAGGTCGATCACTTTCCAGGCAGATTTGAGACGAATGGACGGATCAAGATAGGGGTTCATTTCCAGGCCTTCACGGTAGGACATTGGTTGCACGCCACCGTCCAGCTTCACTTTAAAGGAGGCTTTCTCACTCAATGCAGTTGAGGCGGATGCAACGATATTTGGTTTCACCAGTTCGTTCAGCAGGCTTGGAATGGACAATTTCAAGCCGGCGGTCAACAACCATCTTTTATAGGTCATCCGGCCGTAAGGAGTGAATTCAAACCAGCGTCTGTCGGCAAAATCAGAATTCTGCTCGCCGAGGTTGGAGCCGTTCAGGTCCAGACTGACCGGAGCCCGATAAGTGAAATTTCGCATTTGGGCATCCAGGCCTAAATGGAACAATTCATTGATGTCGTAGTTCACAGATCCCTCCAGGTTAAATTCCTTTTCCCGTCCGGCTTTACTTTCTGTTGTCACTGCGGATTCAACTCCTCTGCCAAGTCTGAATAAGTGACCTTCTGCATAGATTTTGTAGGAGAAAGGCTGACCCATATCTTTGGACTTGATGTTCACCCCGAACTCGCTGTCTGAGGACCACTGGCCATTTGGTGGTATCAGCGCATTGACTGGTAAAGGAATGGTTCTCCAGGTTCCATAATAGTTCCAGGCGTTGTATTTTTCTGAAAGGTGCGCATCAATTTCCATATTTTCCAGATGAAGCTTATAGGAAGTCCGCAGGTAGTTTTTATTGGTGTAGGCGTTCACCGATTCCTGGTTTGAGTTGAGGATGTCACCAAAAACAGATCGGTGCATAAAACTGACATCGAGTGCCTGATTGGTCTGGCGAAGCAGGTTTAATTGTGCATCCCCCAGAAAAGAACGGCGACTACCTACTCCCAGACGGATAAAACCGAACTGGTCGCTGGCCGGGAAGGGAATGTTTATTCCTGCTGCAGGTAATGGATTGTAATCCCCATGAACGGTTGTTGGGCTTTCTGTAATGGAAAAGGCCAGTGGTTGCTTTTCCATCTTGATGATTTCGAGATCGGGTGAAGTCGGTAATTTTTCAGCCGGTCCAACCGTCGGTTCATATTCCTTTTCCATCACCAAGTCCCTTTGAATCAACGTATCTTTTGGAGCGACTGTCGGTTTCTTCTTTGTCGTCTGGGCATTCAGGGAGGTAGCTATTAAAGTACATCCTGCAAGAACAAGTATCGTATAGGTCTTCATAATTATTTGCTTCTTTTGGCTATGGCACTCAAACGAATGGAAATCATTTCCTGAACATCATTTTCGGCCTTGTAATTTTCTTTCAAACTCAATAAATATTGCTTGGCCTGGAAATCATCTTTGCGAAGTATGTATATGTCAGCCAGCAATACAAAACTTCTGGCCAGCCAATAGGAATGGGAAGTACCTTCTTTGATAAAGTTCTGTATAAGCTTTTCAGATTCCTTTTGAGAACCTTTCCTGAAAAGATAGTCAGCCAGTCTGAACCGGCCTTCGGCGCCAAAAGCGGTTTGTGTTTCTACCGATAAGGCCTCGAAGTCTGTTTTAGCTTTTTCGTCCTGACCGTTTTCCAGCAAAGACATTGCGCGGAAATAGCGTGCTTCTCTCAGGATATCTGCACTGAGGCTGGCTTCATTGATCAGGTTGTTTGCTGCCTCAATGGCCTCTTTCTTTTGGTTGTCCATATACAAGCAACGTAACTTTCCAAGCTTGGCGGCTATGCGGGTATTTTTCTCGGTGGCAAGCGATTCCATCAGTTCAAAACCGGGAAGTGCCTTGCTGTAGTTTTTATCTTCGTAATAGGTTTCAGCAGCCATTTCTGCCGCTTCTGCCTGAAATTTATGACCCGTCTGTTTCGCTACAAAGTCAAGGTGTTCCAGGGCTTCTTCCTTTTCTTTTTTCAGCATCAGTAAGTTTCCGAGGTGATAGTGGCTGTCTGTCTGAAAGGCTCCGGAAGGGAAATTGCTCAGATAAGCTTTGAATCCTTTGATGGCGGCATCGTTCTTACCATTCATCAATAGTTGTTCTGCTGCTGTAAATGAAAGTGAATCCTGTTCGCTGGCATCTATACCAGGTACATTGCCGAGTTCTTTGGTGTAATCCACAAAGTCATTGACTGCGTTGTTGTTGACATAAATCATCTTCAGGTCGCTCAAGGCCATCCTGGCTTCTTCGCTGCCGGGGTATTGCTCGATCACCTTTTTGTAAGCGGCTACGGCATTGTCTTTATCGCCTTGGTTGAAGTATTGGAGGGCAATCTGAATACCTGCCTTGCGCGAAAGCGGGCTGCCTTCAAAGTTCTTCATCAGCAGGTTGAACGAAGCAATGGCCTGGTCGGGTTTCTTAAGGTCTATATAGGTACGCGCCGTTTCAAAAAGGGCATCATCTGCATAATCGGAATTCGGGAAACGGGTTCCAAAATTTTTGAGCAATTCAATCTTGGCATTGTGCTGTTTGCGGATACCCAGGCAGAAAGCTTTCTGATAAACGGCATAATCGTTGCCATTCTTTGTGCTTAGGTCTGCGTCCTGATAGGACTTCTCTGCTTTAGTATAGTTTTTGGCCTTAAAATAGCAGTCCCCGATCCGGTTCAGTGCGTCCGGATAGTTTTCTTCCTGCTTGACTTTGCTCAGTGCAATGTATTTTTCAAAGCTGGTTCTGGCATCCGCATATTTCTCCATATTGAAATGGCAATAACCCTGATTGTAAAGTGAAAGCGGATATGCGTTCATGGTGACTGCTCCGGTGCTACCTGCAAATTTTTTGTAATCAAGTAAAGCCGTGCCGTATTGGGTAAGACTGTATCTGGCTTCCCCTCTCCAAAAATACGCTTCTGTGCTGGACATGCCTGTTTTTTCAGCCAGGTTGATGGATTCCGTCAAAAGGTCTGCCGATTCCATGAAGAGCCCGTTTTTGTATCGTTCTACGCCAAGCAGCAAGAGCAAACGGCTTTTGGTCTGCAGGAGTTTCTGGTCCGGTTTGGCTATTTTCTGTATCTCCGAAAGGGAATGTTCGTATTCTTTGGATGAAAGGAAGACCTCGGCCAGATAACCGTATATCTGATCGGCAAACTCGGAATTCGGGAATTCTGTCAGGATTCGCTGGAAGGCCTTTATCTGTTCGTTGAACGGAGAAAAAGACGATTCGTAACAAAGTAGTGCGTAGTTGTATAGGGCCTTTTCCCTGGTGCTCTTGTCAAAGTCTGTCAGGGAGGCCTGCTCGAAGCTCATGCGTGCCATGTCGTTCTTGTCCTGTTTCAGGTAGCAGAGCCCCAGGTGGTAGGTGGCACTTTGTGACAAGGCATCGCTGGGTTCTGTCACTTTGGACAAGTACTGGATGGCAGTGTCGTATTTTTTTTCGGTATAATAGTTGACACCAATTCTGTATTGGTCGGAACGAAGCAATTTGGGATTGAAGCTCAGGTATTCCAGATAGTATTTTTGTGATTGCTTAAAATCTTTTTTGTCAAACCAGGCTGCACCTTTCAAGCGGATAAGCTCCGTTTTCTGCTCCAGGGTAGGGTTTTTATCCATCAGCTGGTCGGCTTGCGTCAACATTTCGTCCAGTTGGCCGTCGATGTAAAGCAACTGCAGGTTGAAGTAAGGAACCGCTTCCTTGTATTGGGCATGTTTAGCAATTTTCTGGAATCCCGTCATGGCTTCTTTCATCTTTCCTTCGGAATAGTCCATATAGGAATTGAAGTAAGTGGCAGAACCAACATACCGGCTATTTCCATTCATCAGTCTTCCGAACAACCTGCGGGCTGTCTCGAAGTCGTTCAGTTGCAGGGAAGCATAGGCAGAACGGAATTCATAATCCAGTTTTTCCTTTTCTGTCAGCTCATCTATGGGGCAACGGTAAAAGAATTCGACCGCATCTTTGTATTCTTCCGCATTCAAGGCAGAACAGCCCAATAAATAATAAGCTTTGGAAGCATGAGGGGATACCGGGTATTTCTCCAGATATTGAATCAGGAGCAGACTGGTTTCCTTCTTGTCGAGTTCGTATGCCGCTGCAGCACGCAAAAAAGTGGCTTCTTCGACGAGGACCTGATTGCTTGATTTTTCAAACCAGGTTTCAATGGTCCGATAGCAACTGGGATACGCTTTTTCTTTGAATTGTTCGGTTGCAAGGTAAAAAAGTTGATCAGGATCTTCTCTGGTTTCTATATTCTGAGAAATAACAGCCGTTGAAGAAAGGCTTAGAAATAACCCTGCTAAAATGATTCGCTTCATTTGTTTTCTTTTAAAAATGCAATGATACCTTTTTTTATTGAATTTAGGCCAAAGTCGTCAGGTGAAATTGTGTTAACTGGCTTAAAAAAAGCCTCGGAGACATCGTCCATCGCTTTCAGATTTTCAAAACTGTCCACCTTGCACAGGAACAGGAAATCCAATGTGTGGATAACCATTCCGGAATAGACATACTCATTGGGTATAGACTGAAAATAGTGGATATTCGTTACAGACAGACCAAGTTCTTCCTTGATTTCACGGTGCAAAGCTTCTTCTATGGTTTCGTTCATGTCGACAAAACCGCCCGGGAGATCCAGGGTCCCTTTTGCAGGTTCCTTCCCTCGACGACAGACCAGCAGGTCGCCCTGCTCATTCTGTATCAGTGCGGCCACTGCTGCAGAGGCATTTGCATAGTAGGTGAAGCTGCAGGCAGCACAATGTTTGGATTTTTCGTTGTTGATTTTCCATAAGGAGGAACCACAACAAGGACAGAACTGAAACTTTTCAAGTGGATGATGCGTCATGGCCTTACTGGATGTATGTGAGAAAAGAGGCTGATCAAATACCTTTGATACAGCCTCTTTTCGCTCTTCAGGTAGGACTTGAACCTACGACCCTCTGATTAACAGTCAGATGCTCTAACCAACTGAGCTACTGAAGAATAAATACGAAAAATAAAAAGCTCTTCAGGTAGGACTTGAACCTACGACCCTCTGATTAACAGTCAGATGCTCTAACCAACTGAGCTACTGAAGAGTGTTGCATTCTTTTAACAGAAAGCGGTGCAAAAGTAAGGGTATTTCTCGAATAATCCAATATCTTTGTATAAAAAAAAGACTATGATTCGACTTTTAGGTATGGGGAATGCCTTAACCGATGTACTAATGACCATTGGGTCAGACGACTTACTTGTAGAGCTTGGTTTGCCAAAAGGTAGCATGCAGCTCATCAATCAGGAACAATTTTCTACAATAAGTACCCGCATGGCCGGTTTTCCCAAGCATTTAGTTTGTGGCGGTTCGGCTGCGAATACCATAACCGGAGCATCCAAGCTGGGCGTTGATTCCGGGTTTATCGGCAAAGTGCATGCCGATGAAGTGGGATTGAACTACAAAGAGGATCTGCATTCCTACGGTGTGAAATCGTACTTGCTGGAAGGCCAGATGGCTTCCGGACAATCGCTGGTCTTTATTAGCCCGGATGGCGAAAGAACTTTTGCCACTTTTCTGGGTGCTGCTGCCAGTCTTTTGCCCGAAGATATTCAAAAGGACTTTTTTGCAGGTTCAGACCTGTTTTATATAGAAGGATATCTGGTTCAAAACCATGAACTCATACTCAGAGCTGTCCAGATGGCCAGAAAAGAAGGATTGAAGGTGGCTCTGGATCTTGCCAGCTACAATGTCGTAGAGGACCATCTGGAATTCCTGAAAGACCTGATTGCCAACTATGTGGATATTCTGTTTGCCAACGAAGAAGAGGCTAAAGCGTTGACTGGCCTTCAACCCGCTGAGGCTTTGGAGTCATTGGCCAGCCAGGTTGACATTGCCGTTGTGAAGATCGGTGAACATGGTGCCATGGCAGTTCAGGGTAATGAAAAAGTACTTATACCTGCCATTGAAGCCAATTGTCTGGATACGACCGGAGCCGGAGATCTTTTTGCCGCCGGATTCATTTATGGTATGTCTACCGGGAAAAGTCTGGCTGACTGCACCCGTTACGGCACCATCACTGCCGGTAAAGTGATTGAAGTGATCGGACCAAAAATGACCAGTTCCACCTGGGATTCCATTCACACCCATTTTTGAACATTCTCTGAATAGTTTTTAATAGAAGAATAAACGGTATGCGTACTAATAAATCGATTTGTATTGTTTCACTCTTTCTTCTCGGATGGAGTTACTCCACGTATGGCGAAATTCCTGCAACGAATAAGGAATTTCAGATTTCAAAAAATTACGATATCCTACACTCCATTTACAGGGAGTTGGATCAATTCTACGTGGATAGCGTCAAACCGGAAAAGGTTTTATTGAACAGCATCAATGGCATGATTTCCTCTTTTGATCCGTACACCAATTACATGCAGGAGTCTGAGACGGATGATTTCAAGTTTATGACTACCGGAGAGTATGGTGGTGTGGGCGCAATGATTGGACAGCAGAACGGTAAGGTCGTGGTCCTGGATCTCTATGAGAACACACCGGCTCAAAAAGGTGGGGTACTCGTTGGGGATATCCTGCTGGAAATTGAAGGAGTTAAAATGGACAAGACGTCCACCAATCGCGCCAGCGAACTTCTCAAAGGCCAACCGGGTACCGGAGTTAAATTGCTGCTGCAACGGGAAGGCATATCCAAGCCCTTCCTGAAAACGATTATCAGGGAATTGGTCGTCATCGACCAGGTGACTTATCACGGTATGGTGGCAGACAAGACCGGATACATCAATCTGAGTGGTTTTACCAGTAAAGCCACTCAGGAAATTCATCAGGCTTTGCTTGATTTGAAAAAACAAGGAGCTGAAAAGTTGATCCTTGACTTACGGGGCAATGGAGGAGGTCTTCTGGATGAAGCCGTTTCCATCTGCAACCTGTTCATGCAAAAAGGTCAGGAAATAGTGAGCACCCGTGGAAAAGTGCATCAATGGGACCAAACCTATAAGACCACCAGAGAACCGGTTGATACCGTGATGCCCATTGTTATTCTGGCCAACAGCGGATCGGCCTCTTCTTCCGAGATTGTATGCGGTGCCATGCAGGACCTCGACAGAGCTGTCATTCTGGGTACCAGGACCTACGGAAAAGGTTTGGTGCAAACCACCAGGCCTATTCCTTATAATGGCGTATTAAAGGTTACAACGGCTAAATACTATATCCCCAGCGGAAGATGCATTCAGGCGATCGATTACGCCAACCGCAACGAAGACGGCAGCGTGGGACGCATACCCGACAGTCTGACTACAGAGTTTCTGACACGTGCTGGAAGGAAAGTCAAGGACGGTGGAGGTATCCAGCCGGATATTGAATGCAAGGATGAGCGTGGGGCTACCCTCAGTTTTGCTTTGGTAGAGGGCATGCACTTCTTCCATTTTGCCAACAACTATCACAGCAAACATGAAAAGATAGCACCTGTTTCTGAATTCAAGTTGAACGATTCCGATTTTCAGGAATTCCTGCAATATGTGAAAAGCAAGAACTTTACCTATGAGAATCAAAGCAAGAAGGCATTGAATAAGCTAAAGGCTGTCCTGGATCAGGAAAGTTATACAGAGGAGGTGAAGAAGGAGGTCGAAGCGCTCGAAGCCAGATTGAACAGAGACCTGGATACAGACTTTAAAACCTTCCACGATGAGATCGAATTGTTATTAAGTACTGAAATTGTAAGTCGTTATTACTACCAATCCGGCGAATTACAGCAATCTCTCAAGTATGATCCTTGCTTTAAGAGAGCTGTTGAGGTGTTGAACGATTCTGAACTGTACAAAAAGACGCTTAAATCGATATCCGTAAAAGGCTGATATACAGGTTTTGGAAAGACAGGGGTGTAAAATATTTACATTTGAGGTGATTTTTTTACTGAAAACGTTTGTCAAAACCAAAAAGTGCCTTATCTTTGCACCCGCTTTCAAGGTCAATGCCAACGGGCATAAAACGGAGAGCAAAAAAGCAATAAGCTTGGCCCATTCGTCTATCGGTTAGGACGTAAGATTTTCATTCTTGAAAGAGGGGTTCGACTCCCCTATGGGCTACAAATAAAAACATAAATTAAATAGATTAGTCGATATGGCAAATCACAAATCATCCATCAAGAGAATTCGTCAAGCGCTGACAAAGCGTCTGCACAATCGTTATTATGCAAAAACAACTCGTAACGCTGTTCGTGACTTGCGTTCCGCTACTGAGAAAGAAGCTGCTATGGCTTTACTTCCCAAGGTAACTGCGATGTTGGATAAGCTGGCTAAAAAGAATGTGATTCACAAGAACAAAGCTGCCAACTTGAAATCTAAGCTCGCCAAAGGCGTTAATAAGCTTTAATCAACCCTATATACAAAGCAGGGCTGTATCGAAAGATACGGCCTTTTTTTGTTGGTCTAAATTGAAAAAAAAAGCCTGAAAGGCATGGTGCTTTTGTCGTGAAGTTTTCCTATATTTGTTCGTTCTTTACGGATGGGCATATGCCTGACAAACATCGTGAAAGACCATTGATTTTAATAAAAAATTAACAGATTTTATGAGTGACGAAGAAAGATTGGACGCTGCTACTCAAGCTTATTCAGCGGATAGTATTCAGGTTCTCGAAGGATTGGAAGCTGTGCGCAAGCGCCCTTCCATGTATATTGGCGATACCGGGCTGAAAGGCTTGCACCATTTAGTCTACGAAGTTGTTGACAACTCGATTGATGAGGCTATGGCCGGTTATTGTACGGATATACAGGTAATCATCAACGAGGACAATTCCGTTACAGTAATAGACGACGGTCGCGGTATTCCTGTGGATTTTCATGAAAAAGAACAACGCTCCGCTCTAGAGGTTGTATTAACCGTTTTGCATGCCGGTGGTAAATTCGACAAAGGATCCTACAAAGTGTCCGGTGGTTTACACGGTGTGGGTGTTTCTTGTGTAAATGCACTCTCTTGCAATCTCCACGTGGAAGTTCATCGTAATGGCAAACTTTACGAACAGGATTACGAACGTGGTAAGCCGATGTATAGTGTACGGGAAATCGGTACTGCCGAAAAATCCGGTACAACAATCACATTTAAACCAGACGATGAAATTTTCTCTGTGTTGGAATATAAATCCGATGTACTGTCAGGTCGTCTCCGCGAACTTGCCTATCTGAATAACGGTATAAAGTTAACTTTGACCGACCGTCGCAATGTACTGGAAGATGGTGGATTCAAGACAGAAGTTTTTGCATCAACCGATGGTTTGAAAGAATTTGTTCGCTTCCTGGACCAATCCCGTGAACCTCTGATTGAGGATGTAATCCACATCTCTACAGAAAAGTTTGGTGGTATTCCGGTAGAAGTGGCCATGATGTACAATCAATCCTACAATGAAAATATTTTCTCGTACGTCAACAACATCAACACCATCGAGGGTGGAACGCACCTTGCAGGCTTCCGTCGTGGTTTGACCCGTACGTTGAAGAAATATGCCGAAGATTCCAAAATGCTGGAGAAAGTGAAGATTGAAGTGACAGGTGATGACTTCCGTGAAGGTCTGACTGCCGTTCTCTCCATAAAAGTAGCTGAACCTCAGTTTGAAGGACAAACCAAAACAAAGCTTGGTAACAACGAAGTTATTGGTGCTGTGGATATGGCTGTCAGTGAAGCTTTGGGCAATTACCTGGAAGAACATCCAAAAGAAGCCAGAATCATTGTTGATAAGGTTATTTTGGCTGCAACCGCCCGTCATGCTGCCCGTCACGCACGTGAAATGGTACAGCGCAAGAATCCACTTTCTGGTGGAGGCTTACCAGGAAAACTGGCTGACTGTTCCGATCGTGACCCTGTAAAATGTGAGTTTTTCATCGTCGAAGGGGACTCTGCAGGTGGTACGGCTAAACAGGGTCGTTCCCGTAAGTTTCAGGCCATCATGCCTATTCGTGGTAAAATCCTGAACGTAGAGAAGGCAATGCCACACAGGATCCTTGAAAACGAGGAAATCCGCAACATTTATACCGCACTTGGTGTTTCCATCGGAACAGAAGAAGACTCTAAGGCTTTGAACATCAGCAAACTCAGATATCACAAGATCATCATCATGACCGATGCTGACGTCGATGGTAGTCACATCGACACCCTGCTGCTGACCTTCTTTTTCCGTCAGATGAAAGTCTTGATCGAAATGGGATATATATATATTGCTACTCCACCGCTCTACCTTTGCAAAAAGGGTAAAACTGAAGAATACTGCTGGAACGATACTCAACGTCAGCAATTCATCGAAAAATACAGTGGTGGTAATGAAAATGCTGTTCATACTCAACGATACAAAGGTTTGGGAGAAATGAATGCCGAACAACTTTGGCATACCACCCTGGATCCTGATTTCCGCACATTGCGTCAGATCACCATCGAGAATGCTGCCGATGCAGACCACGTTTTCTCCATGCTGATGGGCGATGATGTACCCCCCAGACGTGCATTCATTGAAGCGAATGCAACGTATGCTAGGATTGATGCGTAGATTTCGAGGAGTTATTATAAAATAGAATGGGCTGTCTTTTTGAAAAGACAGCCCATTCTATTTTAGGTAGGTTTGGGTATTTATTCTTTGTTCAGTTCTTCGTTCAGAAAATCTTTAATCTTATATATTTTTTCCAGACCAACTTCGGAGACTTCTCCTTTTTTGTTGACCAGGAGAAAATGCGGAATGGTATTGAATCCGAATTTCTTGTAAAAGTAATTCATTTGATCACTTCTAAGTCTAACGTGTATTCCGGAGAATTCTGGTATCATTTTTTGCCAGAGGTCGAGTGGTGAACTTTCATCTGCCAGGTATACAAAAACAACATCTTTATTCTTAAAGGTTTCTTTGACTGGGTTCATTTCGTTCATGATTTCTATACAGTGATTACAGTGTGTCCCCCAGAAATCGACCAATACGACCTTTCCGGCAAATGGTTTCATTAATTCTGTGAACAAGCTGTCGTTTGAACAAGTTGGTGTTTTTGTAATCGTGTAGTTTGTTTTTTTCTTTCTTTCGTCTATCAAATTCAATAATTCCTGATTCTTTTTTGAGAAGTAATTGAAGTAGAATATATTGTCCATTGTTGATAGATCTTTAAGCATAAAGACTGTCAGCGGCGTAAGATTATCAATCATACTGCCGTAATACTTTGTATGAATCAAGTCAAATAAGAGACCTTTATTGGTTCCTAAAATTTTTGAATAAAAATCAAGGTCTTTAGCAAATTTTATGTCACTCCTGAATTTATCGATGATTTGATTGAACTGGCAATCATATAAGTTTTTTGGGTTGTTAATGGAAAATGTTTTAATGAAAGAACAGTATGTGGAGTCAATGACCGATTCAGTGTAACCTATCAATTGATCCTCGTATTTCAGGTTGTGAGCATATCGGAAAGCTTCCTCAAAATGAAAATCAATTTCAAACAGATAGTTAAGCATAACATCATGCTGAAGAAGTATTTGGGCGAGTGAAAATGCTTTCCTTGTGAGTCCTTTCGTTTGCAATTTTTCAACCTCTTGTTCGTATAGTTTGAGGACGTGTTTTTTGTATTGATCTGCCGTCATGCCTGCAATGTCCTTGTAAAATTGATCCTTGTTTTCCAAAAATTGAATAGTTTCCACTACGTAGGGCTGATTGTTGATATCGGCATTTTCTCCCGAAAAGTAGGTACATGTGGTTGCTTTACTTTTATCAATTCTAAGACGAGCCTCTTGTTGGCATTGTTGTTGAAGGTCAAGATAAAGGGTTGTTTCCTTACCAGGTGTCAGTAGTATTTGACCCCAATAACGTGGAAAGTAGACATTCACCTGCATGCTACAAATCATCGGAACTTTTAGTTCAAAGTTTCCGCTTTCGTCAATAGTTGTTTGAAAGCTTGTGTGAGTACCCATTACTGGATTTGCCACTGCTACGTTAACCTGTAAATCCAATTCCGGTTGATATCCATATATATGTCCTTTCAGTACTGCGTCGCCAGCACTCCATTTTGGAGCTTCCAAAATGGAATTATCTTCTTTTACTATCGCCGCTTTTTTTATGGAGTCAGGTACCGTCAACCGATTGGTCAGTTTTTTAGATTTTAGTTCAAGACCTAGTATCTGAAAGCAATTTTCATCGTTACTCTCCAGGAGATCTATTTGTTGGGTTGCCGGATTGATGGGCGGAAATATCAATGTAAACGTTTTTGCTTTGGACTCGTTTTTTTTGTTTTCTTTTCCAAGCTCAATGCCGTTGGCTTGTTTGACCTTATACTTTATCCCGTTGGCTCGTATATAAGTGTCGGATGAAACGACAAAAACCCAATTCCATTCGAAGGCCTCCATATGTACTAGGGTGGCCGTATCGGACAGAATTATCGTTTTAACTTCCATGGATTTGTCGTTACTCACGCTAAAGGGTGGGCGATCAATGATTATTTCCTTAGCGGAAATGGTTGTAAATCCTATCAGGAAAAGTGCTGAGAAAATGAAGGTTTTCATAAGCGAAGAATCTAAGGTTAAGTATATGATAATATACGCAGGTATAAATGTAATTAATATTTTAAATAATAAGCTTTAATAGTCAAATAATGAAGAAGGTTGATTTCATTTATTTCTTTTCAGATGAGAAAATCAAACTTGTTGCTATCTTTGAAATGTTAAGCATGATCCAGTCTTTTTATCCGTGATAATCGGGCCCAGCTCCAATAAGGAAAGAGAAATCATTTAAAAAATCCGCTATGAACAAGATTACCACCATCGAAGCCTACATTCTGGGATATCCCATCGAAACACAGGCTATTCTGAGGAAACTGGACGCACTCATCCGCCAAATCGTCCCGACTGCCACTCAGGCCATCAAATACGGAATACCAACCTATGTACTAAATGGGAATCTGGTTCACTATGCAGCTTACAAGAATCATATTGGTTTTTACCCGACACCATCGGGAATTGATAACTTCAAGGAGGAGTTATCGGATTATGTGACGTCCATGGGAGCGGTGCAATTCCCAATTGCCAAGGAGCTGCCCTGGGAATTGATCCGGAGAATGGTGGAGTTTAGGGTAGGGGAGAACCTGCAAAACGATAAGGGGTTCTGCTAAAAAAGATGTTTCAAATGGACACAAATCTCTGCGTTGTTGCTCATTCGGCAATACTCACGTACGAAAAGGTGATGACTATAGGCCTATTAATCAGTGTGATGATATTTGAATCCTTTTATCTGCATAAATGAAAAGAGGCTGATCAATATGATTCAGCCTCTCCAACTATAATTTTCTACTTACGAATACTTCCACTATTTTTTTGAATTCTTTTTCCCCGATTTCTCCAAAAACCGGAACGATTCCCTGTCTGCTTCCATCCGCCAGGTTCTGTCCGTATTCTTGACAAAATCACATTCGACAATTCCCGTCACACGGGGGCTCACTTCGGTATCGGAGCGGTGAAGGTGGAATACGTATTGAAGCTGACCTTTCTTGTCCGTGAAGAAATCTCCGTGTCCTGTGCCGTTTCTACCCATCCCTTTTCGGTGGATGAAGGGGCCTTTCTCTGTTTTTTTCCAGGGGCCAAGGGGGGAGTCAGAGGTGGCAAAGCCAACGGCGTAGTCGATGTTGCGGTAATCGTTGGCGGAATAAAAGAGGTAGTATTGTTTGTCTTTTTTGAGGATGGTGGGGCCTTCGGTGACGGGCCAGGTCACATTCTGCGTGTTTTCCCATTGTCTTTCTGCCTTGATGCACAAGGTGATGCTGGTGGTGTCGATGTCCGAGAGGTCTTCCTTGAGGGGTGAAACGTAGATGTTGTTTCCGTTCAGAAGACGGACATAGTACAGGTAGATTTTTCCGTCGGTATCAAAATAGACGAAGGGATCTATCTGTTTGGTCGAGCCTGAAATGCATCCTGGAGTCGTTTGAACGAAGGGTCCCAGGGGGCTTTTGCTGGAGGCTATGGCTATGTGCTCGTCGGCGGTGTAGGCCATGTAGAACAGGCCCTTGTTTTCAAAAATCTGAGGTGCCCAAAAGCCCTTCGTTCCGTAGGAGTCGCCTTTTTTCAGGGCAAATCCGTCCCTGGCGCCGCAAGGGCCTTCCCAGGATTTCAGGTCTTTGGATGTATACACCTCAAACCCTTGATTGGAGCTGGTACCGTACAAATAGTAGGTGCCTTTGTGCTGAAAGATGGTGGGGTCGGCGAGGGTTAAAACGGATTCCGGGTTGGAAGCGAAGCTTTTGCTTGACAGGACCAAAAGGGTCAGGCAAAACAGGAAAGAGAACAACCTGCTTTTTTTCATGGCTTATTTATCAAAATCAATGATATCGTGAATGGTGATTAAACCGACAATTTCCGACTTGTCTTTGGGATTGCTCACTGCTATGGAGGTGATTTTGCTGGCAGTCATCATATCCAGGGCGTCGTTGATCTGGGCGTTTTTGGCAATATTCTTGAAGCCTTTGGTCATGAAGTCGATGGCGCGCTTGTCGAGAACATCGTCGAACTTCTGAATGGCGCGGCGAATGTCACCGTCGGTGATAATGCCAGTCATCTTGTTAGCACTGTCAACGACCATGGTCATGCCTTTCCTGCGGTCACTGATCACGTAAATGACATCCTTGAAGGAGTCGCTTTCACGGACAATGGGAATTTCAGGAGACATCAGATCCTCTACACGAGTCAGCAGGCGACGGCCTAGTGCACCACCCGGGTGAAACATGGCATAGCTATCGGTCTTGAAGTTGCGTCTTTCCATCAGGCAAACAGTCAGGGCGTCACCCATAACCAGAGTTGCTGTAGTGGAGGTGGTTGGTGCCAGTCCCAGCGGACAGGCTTCTTTGGTAACCGCAATATTGAGGATGTAATCGGCTTCTTTAGCAAGGGGTGATTCGAGCTTGCCTGTCATAGCCACCAGGGTAACACCAATTTTGCGAAGCGGGGAAAGAATGTTCATAATTTCCTGGGAGCTTCCGCTATTGGAAATGGCAATGACAACATCTTCTTTACGGACCATACCCAGGTCGCCGTGAAGCGCATCGGTGGAATTCATGAAGATGGCAAGCGTGCCGGTGGAGGCAAGAGAAGCTGCAATCTTTTTTCCGATCAGGCCTGTTTTCCCGATGCCGGTGATCACCACTTTTCCTTTACAGTTGAAAATAACTTCAACCACGTCGTTTATTTCGTTACCGATGTTGGCGCTGACCTTTTTTAATTCTGCTATTTCCTGGTCAAAAACCGAACGGCTTATTTCTATAAAATCCATTAGAATCTTTTTATAATTGTATCAATCTCAATCGCTTTCTTTAAAATCTCACGAATACCATCCAGGCGAAGTTGGTTCGGGCCGTCTGAAAAGGCGTGATCGGGATCGGGGTGCACTTCGGCAAAAATGGCGTCTACGCCAACAGCCAAGGCGGCACGCATCAGGGGTGGCACCATTTCGCGGTTGCCTCCGGTTGAAGCGCCTTGCCCACCCGGTTTTTGAACGGAATGGGTGGCATCGAAGACAACTGGATAGCCATACGAGCGCATTTCCACCAGTCCCGTCATGTCAACGACCAGATTGTTGTAACCAAATGAACTTCCGCGTTCACAAACCATGATTTGGTCGTTTCCGGCTTCTTCCAGTTTGGTGATGACATTTTTCATGTCCCAGGGAGCCATAAATTGTCCTTTTTTGACATTGACTATCTTTCCTGTCTGAGCGGCTGCTACAAGCAAGTCGGTCTGACGGGAAAGAAAAGCCGGTATCTGAATCATATCGACCACTTCGCCTACAGGAGCGCATTGCCAGCATTCATGCACATCGGTCACGACGGGTAATTCGAGTTCGGTCTTTACTTTTTGCAAGATTTGCAAACCCTTTTCAATGCCCACGCCGCGAGGAGATTTGATGGAGGTGCGGTTTGCTTTGTCGTAAGAGGATTTGAATATCAGGTTGATGCCCAATTCTTCGCAAATTTTCTTGAGCTCTTCGGCTACCATCATCGTCATGGACTCACTTTCAATGGCGCAAGGTCCTGCCAGAAGGGCGAACCTATTATTCCCGCCAATATCAAAACGTTGAGCAACGCGTACGATTTTGAGGTTTTGCATAGTCGTTTGTTTTATTGCTGACGCTGTGCAGGTCAGTGTCCTTTGGTGGACTGTTTAGGTTGCAAAGATACCTTTTCTTCATGGAAAAAACTTACCTTTGTGGTCGTAAATTCCTTATATTCATTTTATGCGTACAAATATAAAGAAAGTTCTGACCGAAAAAATATTGGTTTTGGATGGTGCCACCGGTACCATGATCCAAACCTATGGTCTTACTGAAAATGATTATCGTGGCACTCGGTTTGCCGACTCCACAAGGAACCTGCGTGGTCACAACGACCTTTTGAGCCTGACCAGGCCCGACCTGATTTCTGAAATTCATGGGAAATACCTGATGGCCGGGGCCGATATCATCGAAACCAATTCCTTTAATGCCAATGCCGTTTCCCTGGCTGATTACGATATGAAGGCGCTGGCCTATGAGATAAATGTTTCCGCTGCCAGACTGGCCCGTGAAGCTGCCGACAAGCAAACGCTGCTCACGCCGGAGAAACCCAGATTTGTTGCCGGCTCCATGGGACCTACCAATAAAACGGCCTCCATGTCGGGAGACGTTTCCAATCCTGCTGCCAGGGATGTCACTTTTGACGAACTGGTTTCAGCCTACCGCGAGCAGGTCAGGGGACTTCGTGACGGAGGGGTTGATGTGCTTTTGGTCGAAACGGTTTTTGACACCCTGAATGCAAAAGCAGCTCTTTTTGCCATTGAAGAAGAAGCATCTGCCTCAGGAATCAGCCTTCCGGTGATGATTTCAGTGACGGTGGCCGATTTGAGTGGTCGCACCTTGTCCGGACAAACCTTGATGGCTTTCCTGACTTCCGTTTCACACATCGATTTATTGAGTTGCGGTTTAAACTGTGGATTTGGCGCCAAGCAAATGCGCTCTTTTGTCGAAGAGCTGGCAGCCAATGCACCATTTTTTGTGAGCGCACATCCAAATGCCGGTCTGCCCAACCAGTTCGGTGAGTACGATGAACTTCCTGAAACCATGGCCAAAACGGTGGAAGGCTACCTCCAGAATGGATGGATCAACATTATTGGTGGTTGCTGCGGAACCAATCCCGGACATATTGCTGCCATCGCTGAGTTGGCTAAAAAGTATCCTCCAAGAGTGGTTCCAGCCTCCAAACATGAAACAGTCCTGAGTGGTCTGGAGCAATTGACGATAAACCCTGAAAGTAATTTTATCAATATAGGGGAGCGGACCAATGTGTCCGGTTCCAAGAAATTTGCCCGTCTGATGCGGGAGGAAAAATACGATGAAGCCTTGTCCATAGCCCGTAACCAGGTTGAAAACGGCGCACAGGTCATTGATGTCTGCATGGATGATGCCATGTTGGATGCCAAGGTTGCCATGGTTCAATTCCTGAACCTGATTGCTTCCGAACCCGACATTTCCAAGGTGCCTCTGATGATAGATTCATCCACCTGGGATGTGCTGGAAGCAGGTCTTAAATGTACGCAAGGTAAATCGGTGGTCAATTCAGTGAGTCTGAAAGAAGGCGAAGCTGAATTTCTGCACAAATCCCGTCTGGTACACCGTTATGGAGCAGCCATGGTGGTGATGCTTTTCGACGAAAAAGGTCAGGCCGATACTTACGAACGGAAAATAGAGTTGGCCAAACGTTCGTACGACCTTTTGGTCGGCGACGGATTCCCGGCTGAAGATATCATATTCGATCCCAATGTGTTGGCCATTGCTACAGGCATCAGCGAACACGATGATTACGCAGTCCATTTTATCAGGGCATGTGCCTGGATCAAGGAAAATCTGTCTTACGCCAAAATTAGCGGGGGTATCAGCAACCTCTCTTTTTCTTTCCGGGGAAATGAAACGGTGCGCGGTGCCATCCATTCCGTTTTCCTTTTCCACACCATCAAGGCTGGACTGGATATGGGTATTGTCAATGCCGGTCAGTTGATTCCTTATTCCGAGATAGATCCCACCTTGTTGAAACTGACTGAGGATGTCGTTCTCAATCGCCGCAGCGATGCCACCGAAGAGATGCTGGCCTATGCCGAAAAGCTGAAAGCCCTGGAGGGTGACGTAAAAGAGGTGCAGGATTCCGAGAAAGATGCCTGGAGACAGCTATCGATTGAAGAACGCATTGAACATTCCCTGGTCAGAGGTATTTCGGACTATCTGGAGATGGATATGGAGGAATGTTTGCAAAAATATCCTGCTGCCATCGATATCATTGAGCAACCCCTGATGAATGGCATGAACAAAGTGGGCGACCTTTTTGGCGACGGAAAGATGTTCCTGCCTCAGGTTGTTAAAAGTGCCAGAGTGATGAAAGCTGCCGTGGCCATTCTGGAACCGACCATTACAGCTCAAAAGAAGGTAGGAGCCGCCAAGCCGATCAAACTTCTTCTGGCTACCGTCAAAGGCGATGTGCACGATATCGGCAAGAACATTGTCAGTGTAGTTCTTTCCTGCAACGGCTATGAGATTGTGGACCTTGGAGTGATGGTTCCTTGTGAGAAAATCGTTCAGGAAGCGATTGCTCAGAAAGTCGATGCCATTGGACTCAGCGGGCTGATTACACCATCTCTGGAAGAAATGAAAAAAGTCTGTCAGGCTTTGACACAGGAAGGACTTGAAATTCCTGTGATGCTGGGTGGCGCTACGACCAGCGAGCTGCATACAGCCATAAAACTTGACCCTGCCTATTCGGGAAAAGTCTATCACGTACGTGATGCTTCGCGTGCTGCATCGGTATTGCGTAGTATTACCGACCCTGTTCTCCGCGATGCATTCAGACAAAAAACACAGGATCAATATGCTAAACTGCGTATCCTGCACGAAGGAGCCAATAAGAAAAACGAGTACCTTAAACTGGAAGAAGCCAGAAAGAATGCTTTGAAGATAGACTGGAAATCGGAAACGATAGTTGCTCCTGCACAGCTGGGGCTTATGGACTGGACGGATTATCCTTTGGAAAAGATCATACCCTATATTGACTGGACGTTTTATTTTTATGCCTGGGGCATTCGCGGACGTTATCCGGAAATTTTGAATCATCCCCAGAAAGGAGTGGAAGCCACGAAATTGTTTGAGGATGCAACAGCCATTCTGAATGATTTGGTCGCAGGCAAAAAAATCAGAGCCAAAACGGTGATTGGTTTATTCCCGGCCTATTCATCCGGTGACGATATTTTTGTTGAAAAAGCAGGCGAGGTCCTCCGGCTTCCTCAGCTTCGGGATCAGAAAAAGCACGAGAAGAACCAGCCCAATCTTTCGCTGGCCGATTTTATTGCATCCAAAGAGTCTCAGGTTAACGATTATCTGGGAGCCTTTGCCGTGTCTATTTCCCAAGTGCCTTCTACGCTTTCTGCCGACTACCGCTCAAACGGTGATGATTATACCGCTTTGATCATTGAAACCTTGACAGACCGATTGGCAGAGGCTTTGACGGAACTGATCTATCAGGACATCCGTCAGAATTACTGGGGATTTGAGTCGGACAAAAACTACAACATGGAAGAAATTCTGGCTGTGAAATACAAAGGTATTCGCCCCGCAATAGGCTATCCCACCTGTCCCGATCACAGTGAAAAGTTGAATGTCATGAATTTGTTGGAAGTGGAAAGCCGCATTGGCACCAGACTGACAGAAAGCTATATGATGATGCCAGCTTCCTCGACTTGTGGTCTGATATTTGCCAACGATCAAGCCAAGTACTTTGACATCAGTAAAATAACATCTGAACAGGCCGAAGACTATTTTGCCCGGAAAGGGGCTGTTGTGGAGCAGCTGAATCACATGATCCTATAAATAACCAAAAATAAGACTGTCCCCCAAGGACGGTCTTTTTGAATTTTGCAATCTTTTAAAAATACTATATGAAAGCCAATAAAATTGGAACGGCCCTCCAGCAAAGTGCCACAAAAATACTTTTTCTCGGTAGCGGTGAATTATGTAAGGAAATGGTGATCGAAGCCCAAAGACTGGGTGTGGAAACCATATCCGTTGACTCCTATGAAAATGCGCCTGCCATGCAGGTGGCCCATCGTTGTCACGTCATTGATATGAAGAACAGCAAGGCACTTCGGGCTGTCATTGAACGGGAAAACCCCGATCTGATCGTGCCGGAAATTGAAGCGATCAACACCGACACGTTGGTGGAAATGGAAAAGGAAGGTTATCATGTGATCCCGACTGCCAATGCCACCAGCCTCACCATGAACCGAGAAGGCATACGTCGCCTGGCTGCTGAAACGTTGCAGCTGCCAACTGCTAAGTATAAATTTGCAGAAACCCTGGAAGAGTTCCAGGCTGCCGTGAAGGAAATCGGCATCCCTTGTGTGACAAAACCCATCATGTCTTCTTCCGGCAAAGGTCAGAGCACAATCAAGTGCGAAGAGGATGTTGATAAAGCGTTTCATTATGCCAAAGATGCTGCCCGTGGCATTGGTTCCAGTATTATTGTGGAAGAATTTGTCCGTTTCGATTATGAAATAACCCTGCTTACTGTCCGTACCGCCTTTGGTACTAAATATTGTGCACCGATAGGTCACATCCAGATCAGCGGTGATTACCATGAAAGCTGGCAACCTTGCCCCATGGCGCCTGAAACCTTAAAGCAGGCCGAGGAAATGGCTGGAAAAGTCACTGAAGCATTGGGTGGTTTCGGTCTTTTCGGGGTGGAATTATTTGTCAGAGATGGTCAAGTCATTTTCTCTGAGGTTTCTCCTCGTCCACACGATACCGGTATGGTGACCATGGTCACTCAGGTGATGTCTGAATTTGAACTGCATGTTCGTGCCATTCTGGGCCTACCTGTGGATACCCGGTTGTTGCAGACAGGTGCTACGCATGTGATCAAGGCAACGGAGGAAAAGTGGAATCCGGTGTTTGATCTGACTGAGGCCATTCAGGTACCTGACACCAAGATCCGTTTGTTTGGCAAACCACTTTGCAAGCCGGGTCGCCGAATGGGTGTGGTTTTAGCTACGGCTGAGACAACCGAGGAGGCCAGGAGGATTGCGGAGATTGCAGCGCACAAGGTGGTGATTGAATAGGGTTGAATTAAAATAGATAGTGAAGGGGATGTCGTGAATGGCATCCCTTTTCTTTTTATGTTAAAATTAATTTTTGGGCAGTTTTGAGTAGTTTGATCAGTAAGATTTTCTTTTTTTTATTAGGGTCTAATAAGGTGTGGCGTCTTAATATGGGTGGGTTGATAAGTTTCATTATTTTAAGGAATACACGCTCTAAAATTATTATATTTGTAAGTTAATGTTTTAAAAGCTAATGCAGAGTATAGTTGTTAGCCTTGCCTAAAAAATATAAGTAAAATAATGAATCAGGAAACCCACAACCAGTTAGTATCATTTATTTGGAATATCGCTAACGATGTGTTGGTAAATACATACGACAAAGGTGAGTACCGCAAAGTCATAATGCCATTAATTGTTATCAGACGTTTAGATGCGGTTCTCGAACCGACCAAAGACGCGGTTTTGTCAATGAAAAGAACACTTGACGAAGCAGGTATTTTAGATCAGGAAATTGCACTTTGTAGTGCTGCGGGACAAGCATTCTGCAACAGCTCACCATTTACACTCAAGCAGCTTAAAGCTCGCACCAATACACAACAACTCAAATTAGATTTCATTGCCTACCTTAACGGTTTTAGCACCAATGTACAAGATATTATCTCAAAATTCGAACTTCGAAATCAGGTTGAGAAATTATCCAACGGGGGAATATTGGGAATGATGATCGAAAAGTTGACGGATAACCGAGTAAATTTAAGCAGCTTACCAGTTCTCGACGATGAGGGTAACGAACATCTTCCCGCCCTAGACAATCATTCAATGGGTACTATTTTTGAAGAACTCTTACGGAGATTCAACGAAGATTACAATGTGACAGCTGCTGGGGAACATTTCACGCCACGGGACATTGTGGACCTCATGGCCGATATTGCTTTCATGCCGGTTGCCGATACGATTACTGACAACACGTACCTAATTTACGACGGTGCTTGTGGCACTGGTGGTATTCTTACCAAATCAGAAGAACGCATTAATGAATTAGCACTAATTTCGGGAAAAAGAATCAATACCCATATTTACGGACAGGAAATACAACCCGAAACATTCGCCACTTGTAAAGCGGACTTATTGATTAAAGGGGAAGGAGAAGAGGCCAAAAATATAGCTTTTGGCTCAACTATTTCAGAAGATGGAAATGCGAATCATACGTTTGACTTTTTGATTTCCAATCCACCTTTCGGAACACCTTGGAAAAAGGACTTAGAAAACTGGGGTTACAAGGATAAAAAGGAAATTACAGACCGTCGATTTGTGAAAGGATATAAATCAAACAACGTATTAAATTTTGTCCCCAATATTGGCGACCCACAGATGCTGTTTTTGGCAAATAACATTAGCAAAATGAAAAACGATACCCCTTTTGGGTCTCGGATAGTGGAAGTACACAACGGCTCTTCACTTTTTACAGGTAATGCAGGCGGTGGCGAAAGTAACTTACGGCGGTACATTATTGAAAATGATATGCTTGAAACAATAATTGCTATGCCTGAAAAAATGTTTTACAATACAGGTATAGCTACGTTTATTTGGATTGTCACGAACCGGAAATCAGACAAACGGAAAGGAAAAGTACAACTCATTGACGCAACTTCACTCAAATCTCCACTTCGTAAAAACTTAGGGGAAAAAAACTGTGAGTTTACACCCGATTTTCGAAAGCAAATTCTCGATTTGTATTTGAATTTTAAGGAAAATGAAAATTGTAAAATATTCAACAACAATGAATTTGGATATTGGGAAGTTACATTAGAACGACCATTGCGCAATGAAAATGGGATCATTGTTACCGACAGCAAAGGCAAAGCCAAAATGGACAACAAACTAAAAGACAGTGAACAGATCCCATTAAAATATCCGGGAGGAATCGAAGGTTTCCTTCAAAAAGAAGTTTATCCATTCACAACCGATGCAGTAGTAGACGCAGAGAAAGCTATAATTGGATATGAACTTAGTTTTACAAAATATTTCTTCAAACCAATACAGTTACGTTCTCTCAAAGAAATAAAGGCTGAAATTAAAGCCATTGAAAATGAAACAGATGGATTGTTAAACCTTATTTTAGGAGAATAACGCATTATGGAAACGAATAGCAAATTAATCATCTATCAAAAAGAAGATGGCACACCTGATATTAACGTAACATTTGCTAACGACACCGTTTGGTTAAACCAATATCAATTAGAAGAGCTCTTTCAAACCGATAGGACTTCAATTGTCAAACACATTCAAAATATATACGAAAGTAATGAGTTGAAGGAAGATGCAACTTGTGCAAAAATTGCACAAGTTCAAAAAGAAGGTACTCGTGAAGTAACCCGACAAGTAAAATATTACAACCTAGATATGATTATTTCGGTGGGATATAGAGTACAATCTCATATTGCCACACAATTTCGGATATGGGCAACCCAACGTTTGCGCGAATATGTTGTAAAAGGTTTTGTTCTCAACGATGAACGTTTTGAATCGGGAAACTCCATGAATTACTTTCGGGAACTTTTAGATCGTATTCGAGAGATAAGACTTTCTGAAAAAGTATTTTATCAGCAAATCAAAGATATTTACAGTACAAGCATCGATTATGATCCTTCGAACGAGATGACACAACGTTTTTTCAAAGAAGTGCAAAATAAATTACTCTGGGCAGTAAGCCAAAAAACTGCTGCCGAATTGGTCTATTACCGAGCCAATGCCGCTTTACCTCAAATGGGTATAACCAGTACCAAACTACTGGGAAAAATTAAGAAAGCAGACACTGAAATTGCAAAAAACTACTTAGACCAAAACGAAATACAAGCCCTTAAACTCATTGTAGAGCAATTCCTTGCTTTCGCCGAATCGCAAGCTTTAGCTCGTAAACCAATGTACATGAGAGATTGGATTGAAAAACTTTCTATGGTGCTGACTATGAACGAAAAAGAAATATTGACACATGCAGGACGTATTACTCACCAATTGGCCATGAAAAAGGCCGATGAAGAGTTCGTGAAATACAAAGAACATTTAAGAGGCCAGGAAAAACTAGCAAGCATTCAAGAACTGGACCAAGATATAAAACGGGTGAAATTGCTAACAACCAGAGTTAATTCAACCGATAAAAAATCTAAAAAAGCCTAATGGAAGAAAAGTTAAAACCATATTCAGACTATAAAGAAATAAAAGTCCCATGGTTACCAACAATACCAGACCATTGGTCTTTTGACAAAATAAAACATTGCTTTGCTGAACGTGTTGATAAAGGTTACCCAAACGAACCATTACTTTCTTCAACCCAATCAAGAGGCGTTATTCCTCAAAGTATGTATGGAAATCGTGTAGTTTCTGCTCAAAAAGATTTGCATTTACTGAAATTAGTAGAAGTAGATGATTTTGTCATTAGTCTACGTTCATTTCAAGGTGGCATTGAATATGCTCATTATCGAGGCATTATTAGTCCGGCTTATACAATAATGAAAGCTAATGATAAAATTGAAACTCCCTATTTTAGGTATTTAGCAAAATCTGTAGATTTTATTCAATTATTACAAACTTGTGTTACAGGAATCAGAGAAGGGCAAAATATTGACTTCAAACTATTAAAAAAGAATCATTTACCGATTCCACCAAGAAGAGAGCAAGTACAAATAGCTAATTTTTTGGATTACAAAGTAGCCATGATAAACCAGTTTATAAAAGATAAAAAACAAGAAATTTGTTTGCTGAAAGAGCAAATAGAACATTTATGTTATATAGAAACTTCAATTGAAAATCCTCCAATCAAGAGTTGGGAATCAGCCTTTGATAAAAGTTGGAGTAAAATTAAAGCAAAACATTTGTTCAATGAAGTCAATATAAAAAACTGTGGTAAAGAAGAACTCTTAGCAGTTACACAAGACCGTGGAGTTGTTTTCAAAAAAGATTGTAATCAAAATTATGTTACTCCCTCAGGAAGCCTTGAAGGCTTGAAACTTGTTTGTAAAGGGGATTTTGTTATTAGTCTTCGTTCATTTCAAGGAGGAATTGAGTATTCGTTTTGTCAAGGTATTGTTTCACCAGCCTATAATATTTTTCGACTCAAACCTAAGTTTGAAAGTGAAGTGTTTAATACATATTTTCGAATTTTATTTAAAACAAAACCATTTATTGAGCTATTGAAATCACTTGGTGGTGGTATTAGAGATGGAAAAAACATTAGTTTTTCAGAATTTGCACAATTCGAAATGGCAATCCCTTCAGATGAACAACTTAAAACCATTCAGAAACTTAGTAAAGTGTTAGACGCGCTTCAGACAAATAGCAGTAGATTGTTTGCTGCAATGAATGATTATAAAACAAGCCTAATAAGCGATGTAGTTACAGGAAAAGTGGATGTTCGAAATGTAGCGTTTGAAAAAATTGATGTATCGGAAGAAGAAATTGAGGAAGTTGAAGAAACGGAGGAATTAGAAAATAGCGAAAAATAAAACAATACTATATTTTGGTTGTTGTTACAGGAAAAATAAATGCTCAATAAAAATTTATGGAAGATACTTTTTCACTTCAACAAATTGCTAATTGGCAATTAAATCTCTTTGAATCGTTAGTAGAATTACCAACAATTCAAAGGGGTTTTGTGTGGAAGCCAAAACAAGTTGAAGATTTGTGGGATTCACTTCTCAGAGGTTATCCCATTGGTTCATTTCTCTTCTCGCAAACAGGCCAAAAGCTTTATCTAATGGACGGACAGCAACGTGCTACTTCCATTTTTTTAGGATATTTCAACCCTTTCAATTCAAAAAATGCTAAAAAAGCTTGGGCAATTAAAGGAGAATTACCCGTAGTTTGGATTGATATTAAACCCGAAGCAAAACCAGTCAATAGCAAATTTCTTATCCGCATTGTAACACGCTCACACCCTTGGGGCTATCAAGCCACAAAAAATGATGTCAAATTAAGCGTTGCTGACAGAAACAAAGCATTAAATCTTTTTAAACAACACCCCGAGAATAACACAGGATATACTTCGTTCAAAAACTTAACTGTTTTTCCCTATGATTGTTCTTTCCCTTTGCCACTTTCCTTTTTCATTGAATCAGCAAATATGGAAGAGGTGATAGATAAAGCTGAAAGATATTTACCAGAGTATATTTCAACCAAAAATGGGGGGTTCGAAAACAAGAATTCTTTTATTAAGTTGCTTAAAACTGATTTGTCCAAGGAACTGACAGATATTTTTGAAGTTGTAAAAAGAACTGACAAACTAATAATCAAATCAAATATTATTGACAATAGAGTTTTAAACGAAGAAAACGATACTGAAAATCCTGTTCTATTTGTAAGAATAAATTCTGCTGGCACAACCCTGTCTGGAGACGATTTGATTTATTCTATTTACAAATCTTTATTTCCTGAGGCAAGAAATCTGATAGAAAACATTGGCCTAAATTTTATTTTGCCAACTCAGGTACTTTCTTTAGTATCTCGAATTGTAGCTTCTGATATGGAAAATAACAAATTCGTTAAGAAGATGAATGTGAGGGAGTTTCAACGTAGAATTAAAAATGAGGAATTCAAAACAGGTTTGAAGACGTTGATAGAAACAAAGGAAATTGAAAAACTATTCGCCCTGGCAATTGAAATCTTATCTTGTAAACATAATTCTATGTTTGAAGGCGAAATTCCGCCTGTTATTTTAAAACAGCTTATCAGAAAAAATCAAGGTGAATTATTCCTGTTTTTTGTTTATTGGCTTCATACGAACAAAATAGAATTGACAGAGCGCATTCAGCTTAAAATGGTCGCAAAACTATTTTCGTTTGCATGGTTTGATTTTACCAATTCCCCAATATTATGGAAATGTATTGAGAATATAGACTTTTGGGAAGAGCCACTAAATAAATTGATTTGGACGGATGACGTTGATGGCATTCATTTTTTGATAGATCCCCAATTATTACGTGATTATTATGCCCAACCAATCATTGAACAAATGTTTATTGAAAACAATAATAACAAATGGGGACTTTGGAAAGAAGGAGTGGGTGAAGAAATAATTCAGTACTTCAATAGCGTAAAGGCTAATGAATTAAATTCAGATACTACAAATAGATATTTTTGGAAGTTTATTGGTAAAATTCAATATAATAAACCCTTGATTTTATTTTCTCAACGAGACTATATTAATTCAACATTTGGAGACTATAATCAAATAGATGATATGGATGATACAAATGTCCCCTGGGATTGGGATCATATTTATCCTGATTCTTGGGTTTACAATATGAAAAATTGTGAGCAGATTATTAGAGACTGGAATGGTACAAATGGAAACTTTAGAGCAATCTCTCTCGAGCAAAACAGAAGTGAAAGCAATAGTATTTCGCCAAAAATCAGATTAGAAGATTCTGCTCTTAGAAAGTGCTCTTTTGTATTTGATAATGATTTTGAACATTGGCTTAGAATTGATGATAGAATTTGGGATAAAGAAAAAGCCGTTTTTCACTTTAGAGCAATAACCACTCGAATGATAAATATCTACGAAAAGTTTTGGGTAGATTTAAAAATTAGTGAATTAATAAACTCTTGAAGGCGTACAAATAGCATTTAATCATATATCAACTATGAAGGGGCAAGACAAATTTTTGACAGAGTTTATTGATGGTTCTCGAAACAGATTTATTATTCCAGTTTACCAGCGCAATTACGACTGGAAGAAAGAAAATTGTATTCAACTATATAATGATTTGATTAAAACCGCAAAATACAATAAACTCAGTCATTTTTTTGGAAGTATTGTCTATGGCTCGGCCAACAATGGAAATCGAAACGATTACTTAATTATTGATGGCCAGCAACGCCTTACCACTGTAACCCTTATTCTTGCTGCCATAGTGAATCTGCTTAAAGAGGGACTAATGGTAGCAAAAAACGAAAATCTGAACAAATATATAGAAGAAACTTTTTTGATTGATAAATTCAATCCGCTCGAACGTAAAATGCGGTTGAAACCCATTAAGAATGATTGTGACGCATTCGACAAAATAGTATTGGGGAAAAAGGACAGTTACGATCATAAATCCAATGTAACTTCGAATTATATCTATTTCTATGAGCGAATTCAACAGAGCGAAATTACTGTAGATGAACTTTGTGAAGCGATCGAAAAGCTTAAAATCATTGACATTTTTCTAGAAAATGACGACGAGCCTCAATCTATTTTTGAAAGTTTAAATTCAACCGGACTTGATTTAGAAGAAGGAGATAAAATTAGAAATTATGTATTAATGGGACTTTCTTCCATTCAACAGGAAGAATATTACGAAAATTATTGGAATCCTATTGAACGACTCACCAATTACAAGGTCAGCACTTTTGTGCGTGATTATTTAGCTATAAAACAAGGTCGTGTTGCCGTAATTGACAATGTACACCCAACATTCAAAGAGTTTATCGAGAATCCAAAAAGTCCATTAGTAGTCAAAGAAGTATTGGAAGAAATGGTAAGTTATGCTACTATTTTTGACGACTTTACACAAGCAACAAAATACTCACCTTCAATATGTGCTATTCTTAAAAGATTGGCTCAAATGGATATGAGCATTATTAATGCTTACCTAATGGCATTTTTCAAATATGCTGCCGACAATCAGGAAACAGAAGAATTCTACAAAAAGGTACTTTTAAGCATAGAATCATTTATTTTTAGACGCTTAGTGTGTAGTTATGGCACAAATTCGTTAAGTAAGATTTTTACAACGTTGCATAAGGATATTTTAAAACTGAAAGGTGAAAATGACAACTACGCCGATGTGATGATTTACATTCTTCTAAATAAAAAAGGCTCTTCTCAATTTCCGGATGATAATGAATTCAAACAACAATTCCAGACTCGTAATATCTATTCTATGAGTTCGAAAAACAAAATGTATTTATTTGATAGGCTTGAAAATGGCGAAAGCAGAGAAAGAGTAGAGGTCATAAAGTCACTGACTGAAGGCCTTTTTTCAGTTGAACATATAATGCCTCAAACACTAACAGAACAATGGAAAAAAGACTTAGGTGATAATTACAAGAATATCTATGATGAATGGCTGAATACAATTGCTAATCTTACATTAACAGGTTATAACAGCAAATACAAAAACCGTCCATTTATTGAAAAAAGAGACATTAAGGATGGTTTTAGAGATAGTAATTTGCGGCTAAACAACTATGTATTAAATTGCACAAGATGGGGAGAAGATGAATTGAAAGTGCGCCGCTCTCAGTTATGGTCGCAAGCTGAATGTTTATGGAAATATCCTGCGACTTCCTTTGAGCCAAAAGTTCAATTACCTGACATTCATAGCCTCGATGAGGATCATTCTTTCAAAGGCATGAAAATCACGTCGTTCAATTTTATGGGTATACAATATAAAGTATTAACCTGGTCTGAAATGATAACTGAAGTAGTGAAACTTATTTATGAAATTGACCCTGCTCCCTTGTATCAATTGGTATCTGACAGCTCGTATGATTTAATGAGTTCACAAGATGCATATAATATAAAGATTGGTGATGATTTATTCCTCTATACTTCTAACGATACAATGACTAAAATTAGAATACTAAAGAAAATATTTGCAAAATATGAATTAGATGAATCCGAACTTGAATTTGGTATTCCGGTACAAACTGAATTCTGAAAGGCAAAATATTTTAACTTGAAAATCAATCTTCCTATGGCAACAAATACGAAAGAAAACGGTTTTGAAAAACTGATTGTTGATTACTTAGTCGATACGAATCACTATCTGCAGGGTAATAGAACCGATTTCAACAAGGAGTTCGCCATTGACGAACAATGCTTTTGGACTTTTCTAAAAGCAACTCAGCAATCAAAATTGGATGCATTTCATTTACCTGATCTTTCCCTCGAAAAAAGGAAATTTCTTACCAGGTTGCGCGATGATATTTCAAAATATGGTATTATTTATTTGTTGCGTAAAGGTTTCAAATATCTGCATCTGAAATTCGATTTATACTATGCTCTGCCAACGCCCGAAAATGAGAAGGCAGTGGAGTTATACAATCATAACTGTTTCAGCGTTACACGACAGGTACAATATTCTTCGACCTTTCCAAATCTTGCTCTCGATTTTGTGATTTTTATCAATGGCTTACCGATTGCAACATTCGAACTTAAGAACCAGCTTACCGTCCAAAATGTGGATGACGCTGTACATCAGTACCGCACCGATCGTGATCCCAAAGAACTTATATTTAATTTCAAACGATGCATGGTTCATTTTGCTGTTGACGATGTCGAAGTGAAAATGTGCACTAAATTGTGTGGCAAGTCTTCGTGGTTTTTACCTTTTAACAAGGGAGACAATCACGGTGCAGGCAACCCTGTAAATCCAAATGGAATCAAAACAGATTATCTTTGGAAAGCAATATTAACCAAACAGGAATTATCTAATATAATTGAAAACTTTGCCCAGGTTGTTGTTGAAAAAGACGAAGAGACCAAGAAAGAAAAGGAAACCCAGATTTTCCCACGATATCACCAACTCTCAGTTGTAAAGAAATTACTTGCAGCAACTTATGAAAAAGGAGTTGGATCTCGATACCTCATTCAACACAGCGCTGGGAGTGGAAAGTCTAATTCTATTGCGTGGTTAGCGCATCAATTGGTAGTCTTGCAAAAAGATGGTAATGCTATTTTTGATTCTATTATTGTTGTTACTGACCGTATAAACCTCGATAAACAAATACGAAATACCATTCGGCAGTTTATGCAGGAAAAGAACACCGTCGGTTGGGCTGACGATTCTACCAATCTGAGAGAATTAATTGCTTCGGGCAAGAAAATTATTATCACCACGGTTCACAAATTCCCCTTCATTATCAAAGACATTGGCACTGAAAACAAAAACCGAAATTTTGCCATTATTATCGACGAAGCACATTCAAGCCAAAACGGAAGTTTATCAGCTATGATGAATATTGCTCTTTCGGGAAATGTAAGCCAAGATGATGATGAATTGGAAGATAAGATAAATACACTGATTGAAGGTCGTGCAATGCTTAAGAATGCAAATTATTATGCATTTACAGCCACCCCAAAAAACAAAACATTGGAAATGTTTGGTGTTCCGTTTACGAATCCCGACAATACCATTGGCCACAAGGCCTTTCACAATTATACCATGAAACAAGCCATTGAGGAAGGTTTTATTTTGGATGTTCTCAAATTTTATACTCCAATAACCAGCCAATATCTACTTGCAAAGAAAATTCAAGACGATCCTCTTTTTGATAAGAAAAGATCAGAAAAGAAATTGCGGCTGTTTGTAGAATCCAATGACTATACCATTAAAAAGAAATCTCAAATCATTGTAGAACATTTCCATAATCAGGTTATTTCCAAAGGAAAAATTGGAGGGCAAGCTCGTGCAATGGTAGTCACTGCTAGTATTGAAAGGGCTATTGATTACTATTATACGATAAAAGACTTATTGGAAAAACGAAACAGTCAGTACAAAGCCATCGTTGCCTTTTCAGGCGAAAAGGAATACAAACGGAATGCAGATAAAAAACTAACAGAAAGTGCAATTAATGGTTTTCCAAGTGTGGATATTGAGAAAACATTTAAGAAAGACCCATATCGTTTTCTAATAGTTGCTAATAAATTTCAAACAGGCTACGACGAGCCGCTTTTGCATACCATGTATGTTGACAAAATGCTCACCGACATTAAAGCGGTACAAACACTATCTCGTCTCAATAGGGCGCACCCACTTAAACGTGATACATTTGTATTGGATTTCGCAAACGATGTGGAAACAATTCAGATTGCTTTTCAGGATTATTACAAAACAACCATTTTATCTACAGAAACGGACCCAAATAAGCTGAATGATTTAATCAACACTTTGGAAAAATATCAGGTGTTCGATAACGAACAAGTTGAAAAACTTGTTGAATTGTTTTTGAATAATGCCGAGCGCGACACTATAGACCCAATTCTCGATGCTTGTGCGGAAATATACAAACGACTTGATGAAAGTAGCCAAGTTGACTTCAAAGGATGTACTAAATCATTCGTTCGTACCTATACTTTCTTAGCGGCAATTCTTCCATTTGGTAGCCCCGAATGGGAAAAGCTATCCATATTTTTAAACTTATTAGTAACCAAATTACCGTCACCTATCAGCGAAGATCTTTCTAAAGGTATTCTTGAAGATGTGGACTTCGACAGTTATAAAAACAATATCTTAGAAGAACAAGCAATAATACTCGAAAACAAAGATGCCGAGATTGAGCCAGTTCCTGTTGGTGGAGGAGGTGGTGTTTCCTCACCACAAATGGATTATTTGAGTGTTATTGTTGAAGCATTTAATACACGCTTCGGAGATATACCCTGGACTCATATTGACAAAGTAAAAGCTCAGATTTTAGAACTTCCAGCAGAAGTTGCAAAGAATAAGGCCTATCAAAATGCAATGAAGAACTCGAATGAAGATACTGCACGTATTGAAAGCGATGTTGCTTTACGCAATGTGATCCTTGCGTCAATGAGTTCTGGTTTGGAACTATTTAAACAATTTCAAGACAACAAATCATTCCAAACATGGTTACAAGACTATGTATTTAAGGCTACATACAATCAAATTGGAAGAAACACGGCTATTTAAAATGCAAACTTGCAAGAATCATATTTGCAGTGGTTTCTGAGTCTGCTTTCCTACATTTTTTTATCTCCCCGCCCTTTCTACCATCATCTTCACTTTTTCATTGAAGCCGCTTTCCGTCAGCAGTTGCTCCAGAGTCAGGTGCATTCTGTATCTCCAGTACTGGTTGGGGTTGGAGGGTTCGTTGATGCGTTCGGATAAGGGGTCGGGGTTTCTGAGGTTTGCGTCACATGCCATCCAGTCCTGCCAGGGGATAACCACCCAGAGGGCAGGGGATTCGAGGTGAAGGCGTAGGATTTGGTCGGCGATCTCGGGGGTGCAATCTTCGGGGGCTTTGCCTTTTTTCCAGAGGACTTGCTGATAGTACTGTTGTGTATTTTGTGGATTTTCCAGCCACCAGGCACGGATGGGATTAATGTCGTGTGTGGAAGTGGTGCAGACCGATTGATACGGGATGGAGTTCAGATTTTCAAAAAGGAAGCCCATCGTTTTGGGCATGCGCTGAATTTCCAGGCTCAAAATGCCCAGTTGGTTCATGACTTCGGGGACGCAGGATGGAATCATACCCAAATCTTCGCCGCAGACCATCATTTTGGTCGATTCTACGAGTGAGGGCAGTATTTCATAGGCTTTGTTTTTCCAATAATCCACGTTGCGCACATAGAAGAAGTCGTTGTAGAGATGATCGAATGCCGATTTCTGCTCCGATTCAAGTGCTTTATAACATGCTGTTTCAAAACCGGTTATACGCGGGTGGTACAATTCCGGATATTTCCTGTCCCTAACGAACAAGACTTCGTTGCACAAAGCCATCAACCCTTCAGCGATCTTTTGTTCTTCTTTTTTTCCATGGAAATGGGTGCTGATTTTTTGCTGGGTATTCAGGTCCGGAATCAGCTCGTAGAGGCCGTTTTCCATTTTATGCAGGAACGTTTTCCCAATCTTATCGGCGGATTTCCCAAACAGGTCTGTCAGCAAAGACTCCGGAATAAAGGGTACTGTCATTGTTTTCACGTCGAAATC
>Ga0209512_1000512_pt1 | contig 62360 bp, 56 predicted proteins | sample frozenSSSSmetaG_FD_184142 | JGI IMG/M metagenome (GOLD analysis project Ga0209512, IMG submission 184142) | Glacier valley bacterial and archeal communities from Borup Fiord, Nunavut, Canada, to study Microbial Dark Matter (Phase II) -... | ecosystem: Environmental > Aquatic > Freshwater > Ice >...
TTTTGATTTTAGTTTAAAATAATTGATATTTAAATTATAATAGTTCATTAAAATGGGAGTGTTGAAAATCGTGGTCTCGCTTAGGTGGGCGGAGAGTAATGGCCCCAACTCTTATATCGTCTCAGCAGCACACGTTCCGAGGAAGACGAAGTACGTTTTCCAAGTGATGCGCTCCAAGGCGACAGGAAGGCCAAACTGGTTGATTAGGCTGGCCGCATTGCCGGCCATGTTCTGAAGCGCCATGCCTTTTGCGCGCTGCTCGAATCCAAGGACCTCGACCGGATACAGCGCCTGCAGCGGAGTATAGGCCCCGGAGAAGACGATACCGACAAGAAAGATGAAGGCAACAGCCGCTTTGGCCGCTGATGCGTTGCCTGTCTCCGAGTAAACACTGGTTGTAGCAAGCATGCCAACCCACATGAGGGTGAGGACGGCACAGCATGTGATAAGGACCTTCCGTCGACCGAAGCGATCCATCACGCTGGCCCCAGAGCAGGCAGATACGCCGCAGCAGATGGTGATGCCGAGATTGATGTCAAGAACAGTCTTTGAGTCGGTAATTCCAGTAGTGGTGAGCAGAGCAGGCAGAAAGTAAGACACGCCAGATTGGCCTGTGATTTGACTAAAGGCAGAGACGGCGACAGCACAGAGGATCACACGGTAGAGAGAGGCGCGTGAGTTGAACAGCGAGCGATAATCCCACCAGCGCTTGTCGGCGCCGTCCAGCTCAAGCTCTTCCTCGAACTCGCGCATCTGGAGCTTCACATATAGCGACTCAGGGTTGTCGTTGCCGTGGTATTTGATGAGAGTTGCGCGGCATTTATCAAACTTTCCGTGCGAGAACTGCCATCGCGGGGACTCAGGGAAGAATAGACATCCAGCGACGAGAACGACGGGAAAGGCCATCTGGAACCAGGTCGGGATGAGCCAAGCTGCGTTCGAGGTAAAGTGCACGCAGCCACGTAGAACAGCCGCGGCCAGAACGGCACCTAGATAGTACCCGCAGTTGTAAAGACCAGTGATAACTCCACGCAGAGCAGGGTGGCAAATCTCGACGATATATGAAGGAGCGGCCACATTGGCTATGGTGCCGCCAAACCCGAGGAAGAAGCGGCCGGCGAGGAACTGAGGAAGACGATGCGAGGTTCCTTCGACGACGGTTCCCATTATGATGAAGGAGCAGCCAATTACAATGCCTACACGCCGACCCCAGGTGTCGATGAAAGGGCCACAAAAGGGGAGAGCGCACACAGCACCGATTGAGTACATGCTGGAGATGATGCCCGCCTTGATACCAAGGATGCTGGCTCCAAACTGGGCCTGGAAGGGCTTCATGGCAAGCAGGTTGCCCATGAGCGAGCCATCGTAGCCACCCATTGTCGAGCCTAGGAACATAAAGCCGCAGATCAGGTAGAGCTGGATCATCCTCTTACTGAACAGCTTGACTGGCTCCAGGCGGGTGGCGACCTCCAGAGCGTCAGTGCCACGGAGCATATGTATTTCGGACTCGATATGCTCATGGCCTTCGATCTTTTCATCGAGGGCAGACATTGTAGAGACGAGACGAGACCGTTGAACAGAAGGAGCAGTGAAGGAAGAAGTTTCTGACAGGTGTAAACGCTCTGGGCGAAGAAGTATGCTTTGTTTGACATCTCGACAGAGGAATCATGCCCCAATATATAGATTATGCAAGTTGCAGGTCCGAAAGGTATGCAAATATTCGACCTGACCAAGATGAAAATCCCCGCCATTTCCCCGCCATGTCCTCGTCCTCATAGAGTTAGACTTACCCCATAAAGCCGACGTTTTTTCCGACACGCCACGCAGGTTCCCCCTTTCTTTTTGGGACTGGGGCGTGACGAAGTAGAGAGTAAGTTACATTTCCATTCACACATATTATAATTCCCTCTGCATGAGACGATGCATATGGTATTGTGTTGGTGTCGGAAAAAACGTCGGCCTGTTATTTTTGTTGCACCAGTTGCTCTTTTATAAACTATGGGGGAAAAAGCTTATTTTAAGATTATGGTCTCCACCCCCGCCCCCTCCACACGTTTTATCACCCGACGTTTTGCCCGATCCACCCCCGCCTTTTTGCACACCTGACGTTTCGGTCTATTATGCCTGTATTGTACAGGAAAAGATGTTTATCACAGCCGCTGATTTCTATAAAGGCATTTATCCCTTCCCCTTCCCTATCCCTACGGAAGACAAAGAAAAAAAAAATGTTGACTAAAACGCCTGCCTACTCATCAATCCCCCCTGTAATTACGCAAGGATCCCGCGAAAACGATTCCAACTATATTTCGCCCAGTTTCCCAATCGGGCCCTTCACCAAGTATTCCGGCAACCCGCTGCTCGTGCCAAATGCCGAGAATGATTTCGAGTCGGCCTATATCTACAACGCCGCTGCGCTGGTCCTTGATGACAGCATCTACCTACTCTACAGGGCGCAGAACGCCGCAAATGTCTCCTTCATTGGCCTGGCATGGTCCAGCGACGGCTTCAACTTCACCCGTCTAGACCGTCCTGTCCTTGAGCCCACGGAACCTTGGGAAGCTGGAGGCGGAGTCGAAGATCCCCGTATCGTCCGGGTGGATGGGACCTTCTATATGACCTACACGGCCTACGACCTTCATAAGCCACGGTTGTGCCTGGCAACCTCGACGGACCTCGTCAACTGGAAAAAATATCCCCCAATGTTCGAAAGCTGGGCTGATGTTGAGATCGAACTGGACGGCTCCCATCACATCCGCCGCGATCACACCAAAGCCGGCGCTGTTTTTCCAGAGAAGAATGCCGCGGGCAAATACGTCATGATCTGGGGCGACTCAGTTTTGCAACTCGCCGAGAGCGACGACCTTGTTACCTGGAGCCCGTTGCCATTCAACCAGCACTTCGCGACGGGTGTCCATCACTGGGAAAACAGGCTTCTTGAACCTGGACCTGCTCCGATTAAGACCAAAGACGGCAAATGGATTCTTGTGTATAATGCCGCGACTACTGGCGGCAGAGGGTTTGCCAGCAATCAGTACTCTATCAGCCAGATGCTGATGGATTATGAAAACCTCGAAGCCGGGCCGCTTGCCCGGCTCGAGAAACCATCGATCCTTGTGGGGGCTAGGAACGAGCATTTAGGACAGGTCAATGAAGTTGTCTTTTGTGAAGGAATGGTGCAATTCAAAGGCAGGTGGTTCTTATATTATGGTCAAGGTGACAGCGAGTTGGGCGTTGCTGTCTCTGATGCTTGTTAGTTGGTTCAGGGACACACGTATTAGAGGCAATCAAAACCATTGTGCTATATCAGACTTAATATACGCTACAGGCGGATCTCTCCTCCGACGTGAAACCTAGTGAATGATAATTCTGATTTTGCAGTTTTAGTCCTCCCCAAGGCCTGTGTCGTCTCTAAAAAACAGTTTAAAATCGGACCCGATTGTATCCCGCTAGATCTGTGCTGCTACACCAGGAAGTTACGGTGAGAGAGGAATTTTAGGGTTGTGGCTGGAGGCTTCTCTAGTTGCCGAAATACATAGACTATCAGCCTTACATAGTTGCCATGCAGCTAATAGGCAGCTACTAGAACTACTAAGGAGTGTCAATAGTTGTATATAAGTTTAGGTGATGTGCTAAAGATTCTGCCTGCTTGTGGATGCTCGTCGCTCTCAAAGGTAGAGTAGCAGACGTAGTAGAAAAATTAGTATGAAAGTAATTGATTGATTTACTATGCTATGGACTGTCTATTCCTTGACATAGATAGTGGTGACAAAGGCTCAAAGAGCCGATGGAAAGATGCATGGAACCGTCCATACATAACGTGAAGATTCTCATATTCATGAGAATCCTCCGGTGCTTCCTGGCACCACCCTCTCTATCCAACAATCACTAGGTGAGGGAGATATGAGTATAAGGAAGATAATTATCGCTGATATAGTAGCAGTAGCTATGTCGCAGATCACTATACACAGAATCAACTTGGCAATTCATGGGCTCCGCAGATTCTTGACACAGGGAAGGGGGTCGCTGGTCATGATCACATCATGAACAGGGGCGCGATAGCTAATCCTAGAGCGGCTGGACCCGAGTATGAATAAACAATAAACAATGAATGAATGGATGGATGGGGAACAAACATCACAAAAAGTGCAGTTCTTCTTCAATGCAGCATTTTAAGCCAAGTTCTCCAGGGTTAGGATTAGGAATAAGCCTTCAGTCGCTGAAAGGAAAGATCACTTACAGCGAAGCGGTGGACCAGGAGCACAATGTCCTGCAGCAGCTAACATATGGGCAGAAGAGAGAAGAGTTCATCGTCTATCTCCTCCAACATACGGGGGAGATAGAAGACATCGTATCATACTATCTACGCCTAAAATGCACGGAAAGATGCCGTCTCTCGCCTCGCGAGGACTGGATTCACGGCAGCTTCAACATCTGCTTACCTGTCTATGTCGAGAACTGGAGGAAGCGGCCCGGTGGACGGGTGATGATTCGCTTTCCGCTCCCATTTAAGGTCGGCGATTCGAACTATCCGGGTAATGCTGAGGAGAAGGTCCGTTGTGAAGCGGCCACCTATGCCTGGATTCGCGAGAACTGCCCAGACGTTCCTATCCCTTACTTGTGGGGGTTTGCATTTGCGGGTGGTGCAGAGGGTGCAAAGGGTTCCAGCGTAAGTGATCCGCCGAGAGATAGACGGAAGGGAGATGAGATGAGGTTTACGATACTAATATTGGTTGGCGTGGTACAGTTCGTCACATTGGACAACGCTCCTTTACTCATCCGACTTTTCGAGTTTCTTCGGCGCCGCATCTACTCCATTCTTCTGGGCCGCGCCATTCCTTGCCGATATGTCCCGTCGGGTCATCCTTACAGCCTCAAGATAGGACATCTGGTAATCGATTACATCGAAGAGTCTGACGGGCGAATGCTCTCGACATCGTGGGAAGAGCAGCGACATGATAAGTGTCGTAGGGCCAATCTGTTTCGGGGCTTGTCGCGCATCATGCTCAAGCTGGGGAAGATCCCGTTGCCGCGTATTGGTTCCTTCACTATGGATAATGAGGGAGTGATTAGTCTGACAAACCGCCCGCTGCGGTTTCAGCTGCATCAGTTGGAGAATGAGGGTATCCCAACGGACATTGGTAGAGGTACGACCTATGTTACAACAGAGTCCTACTTGCTCGATGTCTTGGCCTGTCATGATAGCCATCTGATTCATCAGTTAAACGCTGTTAATGACGAGGACGATTGCCGCGCGCAGATGGCTGCCTTGACTACTATTCGAGCAGTCCTTCCGCGTTTCATACGTCAGGATCTACGCCGTGGGCCGTTCCTCCTAACTCTGACCGATCTCCATCAGAGCAATATCTTTGTAGACGATGAGTGGAATATCAAATATCTCATCGATCTAGAGTGGGCATGCTCATTACCTATGGAGATGCAACATCCACCATACTGGCTGACTAGTCAAACCGTCGATGGCCTGGTTGGCGAACAGCTTACCCTATTTGACGAGATATACAGAGAATTCCTAGATATCTTTGCGCATGAGGAGGCGCTGCTTCTTCCGGCTACTCAGGAACAACAGGCAGCATCCTTATCCCGAACATGTACTATGAAGAGAGGATGGGAGGATGGAAATTTCTTCTATTTTCTGGCGCTAGATAGTATCTCAGGACTATACGGCCTATTCATCCAACACATCCAGCCGAGATTTGACTATAATGTCGAGTATGATGCCTTTGATCGCAAGGTTTCTCCATATTGGCGGTCGGAAAGCGAGCAATTTATCGCTACTAAGATCCAGCAGAAGAGTGAATATGACAGGCGGCTGAGAGAGGCGTTTAAGAAACAAGTGGATGACTGAATTGATAGTAAGTTTCTGCTATCCATTTATCTGCTCATCGGTGCATGCGCTGTCGTACACTTACATTTATCAGCCTGTCGACATTACTTCCCCTGACCACCACCACTACTACTATTTTTATTTACATCCTCCTGAACCTTCTTCTCTTGCGCCCTCTTCACCTCCATAGCCTCTCTCAGAGACTTCCTCTTCTCCTTAGCTGCATTTGCCGATGAAGACATCTGATCGACGGCCTTCTTAGATGTGCCGATACCATAAGATGCGGTTGATGTCATATGCTGACTCGTTGGGCGACTTTCGAGGCATTCACCAAGGCCAACGCAACCTGATATACGCCCGACCTCGGTGGCGCTGCGTCTAGCGACTTCATGCACTTGGTGACCGCATCTTATTCCTCTTTGCTAAGTGGCACCCATTTCGGATCTGAGCCTGATGCAGCTGCTTAATGAACAGATTTTCATCGAATGATAGTAATTTATGTATCTTCCAGTCTCTGGACTAAAATTGATTGGCATTCCATATACTAGCGGGATACGTACCATGTAGTTCAGCAATCATCTTGCGTCTTCTTACCTCAAATTCTCGAAGTTCACTAAGCTGCGGATGATGTCCGCCAGAAGCTTTCCCTGGTTCGCAGAACTGCAGGGTGATGGAACAGAAATATAGAGAAATGAAAGTCAGGGTTAGACAAGCGTCTCAGCCTTCAAGATCTGTGCCTCTCAATAATCCATCCAAACCGTTAAAAGCAACTCGATTCAAAAGTGCGGTACCAATCATCCTAGCAGCTCATCCCGCAATTCTTTCCTGCTCAACACGCTATGGCCTCGGGAAAACAGAGACTCTACATTGCTCTCTACGCCAGAGGTGCGACGGATGGCGAACCTTACCGTTGGGCTTTACTCATTGGCCCTAAGGATGGAACAGACAGTGGCCAAGGAAAGCGTTGCAACTTACCACTTGAAAGAACGATCCGACCCGACTACCGGACGGAAGCGGTGGCAAAACGAAGAACTCGACATTCCGATGCAACCGACGGGCCAAGAATTTGCTGAACTCGAAATCCATCATCGCTACCTTATCTGCCACAACAAGAAAGTTCGAACTGCTTGGATCGCCATGCGAGAAGCAGGCTGGACACTCCCTCTCCTCCTACATCTATCGCATCTTCTGTACCTCGTAATGAATGTTGTTTGGAGCCCTGATACCATCGCGAAGGAATGAGTGAAATTCTCTCAAGTTCGAAAACGCCAATGATGAAAGATCTTATGACAGATCTTATGAATCATCTTAACGAGAGTATCACAGAAACAGAGGGGAGCTGGATTCCTGCACTTGAGAATGCCGTGCCTCTCCTAGAGCGCCAGTCACGGAATACTCCCACGTCACATATCTCAGGACATGCATGCTTGCTACAAACCGAGATAAGGTCAAGTTAGGGAAATAGAAACATGTAGGACAATAAATGGGCCTTCAAACGTTCCTTTGCACTCGATCCTGACGTAAGAACTAGAAATGTCTAATGGCGACTGAATAAGTGCGAGTTGTTTTGCGGAGAGAGGATCCCCACATCACAATTCCATCTTATCCACGGACATTAGTTTGGTCGATTTGGATGAATCGCCACATTTTTTACACAATAATGAATAATTATGTAGTAGTTAAGCATACCATCATCACCTCATTCATGTTGTTCGGAGCTGCAGAATATCTATTCGTCTTCCTTATCTTCTCTATATAAATAAATGAACATCGCAGCTATGTCGAGCCTACAGAGTGGTTGCGATTACTCTGTGTTTCGCTGTAGCTAACAGAGGGGTTGCGACTGCTCTGCGTCTCGCTGTAGCTAACAGAGGGATTGCGACTGCTCTGCGTCTCGCTGTCAGATATAAATGCCATATCAATAACTCTAATATCCTCCGCAGCTCTCCGAACTTTGTCCCCATTAACTGTATTCTCCCCATCCGCTCCAACAAGCCCTTTCTCCTTGCAATCGCACCTGTATGTCTGCCGGAATTCCGTCAATGTGCCACTCTTCAAGATCTCTAATGCTTTTTGTGCTACGGCAACCTTTGCGTATCTTGCACTTTCCCTCTCCTCTCCGGTCAAGACCTGCCCATGAATCATGACAGTCGCGAGGATCTTTGGTGGAAGGCCATCACCAATATCTGGCAGTTGCGTGGCATGGATACGGTATTGCGCACACCCCATGTTTTCCTGGAGGTACCTGTTGAGGAATGTGACTGAATGTTTGTTGGCGAAGGAGTCGTACAGAGTCACATCATCAAAGTACCACTTGATGTGCTCATCGAAAAAGCGTTCGACTTCTCGATAATTGAAGGACGAATCAACAAATATCGCACCAATGAATGCTTCAATAATATCCGGGAGGCATTTCGGGGGATGCTTAGTATTGATCCAGTAGTCGCGAGCACAATCTGAGACTTTCCTGCCTTCGCGGATGGCATCTTCTTCGGCCTGCAGACGGGCTTCGGTGATTTCGACTACGTACTCGGTGATACTTCCTTGAATGATTGGGTTGAATTGGAGAAGATGTCTATGAAAGCCAAATTGAACACAAAGGGCTCCGAGGAACTGATTCGATACCATGGCCATCTTGTGCTCGGTAAGCCATTGTGGGTCTTTGGTGGGAAATCGATGGAAGAGGAAATTGACGCAGACCATATCAAGAAGCGAGTCACCAAGGAACTCCAATCTCTGATAATTTGGGACGCGCTCGTAGGAGAAGGGATAAGAAGGGTGGATGAATGCCGATCGAAGCAGTCGAGGATAGTTGAAATGATAGTTATGAATAGCTTCAACTTGTTCAGCAAGATTGAGCTGGGACGCTGTGGAAGCAGCCAGCTGATACTTGGGTTTCTCATAGCCCTTGAAATAATCTTCCCATCTCGTCATAGTATGATCTGTGCTGCAGACAAGTTCGGTGACAGCCCTTACCGCGTTGTCCATAGGATGGCCCACTGTAGGTGTAAGCAACGCAGCCCCAATTAAGGCTTCTGACACATCGGCTATTGTTTTATCGCCCAACTTATGAGTTTTGTGCGCTTGCTTGGTTTTACCCTTCTTCAGAACTAAGCCTTCCGGATACCAAGCGCGACTACCAATACATTAGCTAATGATTCTACAAGTCTGATTAAATCCACTTACCGACTAAAGCCTTCGGACCGGATGAACTCGTATAGCTTCAGTTGCAATGCGACGTTCATGAGATTGGAGTTACAAATCATGAGCATGCGCTTGACGTGGAAATCAAATTCGTTGCTGTCAGGATGCAGTGTGTATAGGGAGATTGAAGTTGCCATCTTGAGGAAACAATCACCAAGGAACTCCAGTCGCTCGTAATTATTCCCCATTCCCCTCTGAAAAGCAATCTGTTCTTCGCCGTGATCTTCGGTATTTTGAGAATCTTTTGTCATACACTCCAAAGCTAAGTCCGCTGAAAGAGTGAGGTTCAGCATGCTGCACGCCTCAAGAGCAATGAGGTATGACTCGATTCGATGGATGATGGCCGGGAAGGTATAAGCCATGGCTACCACTTTAGTTGGAAGCTAGAGAATCAGCAGTTGTCTGAAAAAGATATTGCACTACTTACAGCAGAGATCGTAAGAGGTTCAGGGACGACGTAGCATTTGGTCGGGCCAGCAGTAGAGTTATCATACCCACGATCATCGAGTAAGTTCCGACGCACAGGAATTAATTCGGCTTCAATGACGGGTTGAGTTTCGCTAAATGTTCTCTTGGCTCTGGCCACTTTGAAAAGACTGCAGGAATACTCCAAAATATTAGAGTTGTTCTTTTTGGTCGATCGGGCAGCAGTGTTGGGCGGCACAGGATCCAAAGGTTTATAGTCGTGGGTAACTTTCACAGTCCACAACTTCCGAGACCCATCAAAAGGATCATAGAGATATCGGTTCTCGAAGAAGCTTTCTGGAGTCATCGCTTCGTCCCACGATAACCACTGTTTCTCATGCACGGTATGCAATATATCCCACGCAATCAAATCACACGGATTCTTTTTTTCGGCTGCAAAATCCTTCTCCGTCTCAATGATGGGGACCATGAAGTAAGGCATCTTAGATAGGTCCGACTCATACTCCTTGCTAAACACATCCCAGAAAATCCTCAAAGTAAAGGTATTAATCAAATCCAATGTTTCGCTGTTTACCTTGAGGCTTTCAGAGATAGTGGTGCAGATCACTGGCGAACGCTTCTCGCTATCAAAGAAAAGATGGAACTGCGGCACTTGCGGCAGAGGCTGTCGAGTCAGCAGCCCCAGTGGTTGCGAAACTCGACCCATTTGCCCAGGATCTTGCAACGTCAAAACGGTCAAGAACAGCTGTGATGGAACTTCACCAGCTTTCCAGAGACGAGGTTTGGTACGCATGTCATATTCAGTGTTCGCTTTCGATGTCAATGCCAAACGAGCATTGCGCATGGCTGGCCCTCTATCTTTGTATGTTGAGAGTAGATGCGCGTCGAGATGATTCCCTTTCCGGAGTAGAAGGCATGCCTCGAACGCTGCAGAGCATTTTGCTACTTGCTTGGTGTCGGCGGGACGACCTATTGCTCCATGTACGGGAGAATTTTCTGGAAGAATCACTTCGCAGATAAAGTTCTTGCCTTGCGTCGACATTATGTATTCCGGATTTTGTATACTCTCTGCATTGTGCGGAAGAGATGCCACAAAGTTCGCAAGCACACTGAGACTCATTCGATAAGTCAGTTTGGCTCCTGTAGAAGGTTCGACATATGTGCGCATTGTGCTCTTTTCCTTCGCGAGGAAGTGGTCCATGTTGTAGCTGTTTCCAGAGAGTAAGCGATCTTCTGGCAAGGCTTGGCAGAAGTTTCTGAGGACGTTTTCGTTCTTGCGAACTTCCCTGAAAGTAGCTGCATGTTCCATGTTGCCAATTTCCATAAAGTGTACATATTTGGAATTCGGTTGCCTTGCTCTACCTCTCGATTGGATGTACTGAATGACGGTTGAGTAGAGATCGAATCGAATAACAAGATTGCAATCTGGAATATCCAGACCTTCTTCTGCAACAGAAGTTGCAAACAAGCAATTCAGGTCACCTTGGCGAAATCGTCTCAAAGTCATAACCTGTTTCCTGAATGACGTGTCTTGATCACCCGCACTCCCACTTCGAGTGCCAATCTGTGGTGAATTAGCATCAACACGCAAACGGCTGGATTAAAACCGGAGAAATAGCAGGTATCTTCTTACCAATGCTCCTACTCTGAGATGAGGAGTCCCAATGTCTGGACTAGAAAATAGATTTGCCAGAATGCCTGCAGTATATCTCTGTTTAACAAAGACGATGCATTTATCATCAGTGGTCCTCTCAAATCTCTCGCGGAGATAGCCAGCAAGTATTAATACTTTGCATGAAAGTTGACCTGGTGACAACTGTGCTGCTGGGAAATAATGCGACGAAATAATCTTTTGTGCATCACGCAGCCTTGAGATTCTGCTCTCAAGTTTTGTTAAAGGGATCGCTTCCTTTTGGGCCTGTTTGTGGAATTTACTCTCAATCTTGGCTTCAAGCTTCTTCACTTCTTCTCCTGTGAAACTAATAGAAAGGACGTGGTCCGCTGCCCAGCTGCCTAGTTCAGAGCTCGCACTCTTCGCAAATATCAGTGGCTTGGAGCACTCCGCTATCCCGCCAATCTTCGCATAGATTTGTGTAAACAGTGGGGTCTCGAATGGCGGAGTCAGTCCTTCGTACTTGGCAAAGAGCTCATTCTGCGTCTTCTTTGCAAACTGTAAGAGGCTCGCATCAGACGCTGTTGCTATCTGGCAATGTAGGAGAGCCTCAAGCTCTGCGGCAGCTCTCCTCACGTCTACTCGCGCATCAACTGGAGATGCAGTCATTCCAAATATTCTCGGGAGCAAAGATGTGTCAACTTCAGAGGCGTAGAAATCTTTGATGATTCTAGCGTAGGCATGGTTCCCCTTGGCGTGATGAGCCTCGTCGAATATGAGAAGATTGATTTGTCTCATACTGATGAAGGAATGATGAAGGCAGTCATATAGCACTTGTGCCGTACAGACAATTACCATATTTTCATTGAAATGCTTCTCCCAGAGCTCTTGGTTCCACAGATCGCATCCCATGTCGCCACAAAACTGCTCCATGGGCTGATTGAGGTTGCAATTGAGCACGGCGTACTGCTGGAAGACGAGCGCCACAGAGTCAACAAGGAAGAAAGAAATTCTTTTCGGTTCGCCAGCAGCGCGCCGTTCCAACTCTTGATCAATAACATGCTGTAACAACAAAACTGCAATGAGTGTCTTGCCAGAGCCAGTATCTAGTACTGCGATGATATTCTTCTCTTTTGCTCGCTCAAAAAGCTCAACTTGGTATTCTCGTGGACTTGAAATGATCTCCTCGGTGCCTGAATTATTCACGAGCCATCTGACAGACTGTTTCTCTTCGTCTTTTTTGTCGATAGCTTTCGGATCTTTCGTGTTGTTCAGCACTCGATTTCGTACGTATGATTGGAGCACGGCCTTCTCATAGGCTTTGGTCTGAGATTCGGTTGGCTCTGCAGGAAAGTCATCATCGTCGCTTTCGCTGACGATGACTTCATCCTCTGGTGATTCTATGGCTTCTGTTGATGAAGCATTTTTACTCGTGGAACCGACTTCGGCCTTGGAGGACTGGCCGTTGGAGTCTACAGATGCCTTTCTATCAACAGCAGTCTTCTTTGAATGGAGCTTGCGACTATTGAGATCGTCGATAACGGCGGTCGTAGATCGAGTTTCCAATACCGTCCTTAGGGGAAGTGATGCCGCAATTGGACCATCTCCAGTTGACGTAGGAGCGGCATCATCTGTCTTCTCGTTTGGAATCTCAGACTCTTTTCCTTCTTGATCATTCTCTTCAGTGATTTGGATATGAATATTTGACTTGACTTCAAAGATCTTCTTCTTGCCCTGAGTGGCATTGTGGGCATCATGGCTGGGTTTGATGCCAGATGTGCCAATAGTGTCAAGCATGATGCACAATGTCACATACCAGACACATATGTGCAAGTATTCAATGTGAGGTGATGAGATAATGTAGAGGAAGGATTATAGATCACAGAACGAGGTTTTCTATCTCTTGATGGGTAGTCTGACTGCTTGAGCCTGAGGGGCACGCACTACAGACGATGGAGAATGAAAGAAGCAATGATGTCAAACAATGATGTCGAATGGATAGAGCAAATAGAAGGTGAAAAAAAAACTCAATATAAACATCTGGGTATAAAGTGAATATTTTTGGGGAGCATATGCGGCACTTGCGGTCACTCTCAGCACGAGGCTGAAGGCTAAAGTGGTGGTAGTAAAGCTTCAGCAGAAGAGGAAATAGTCGTAAATTTCAATATACTTCATTCAACTTCATGACAAACTCATCATCTTCACATCTGGGAGATGAATGTCCGCAGTGGAGTTGAGAGGGGGTATGGAGGAGTATGGAGGACGAAGGATGAAAGACACAAGACAAAAGGGCGAGATTCAGTAGCAAACTGGTTGGTGATGCACGAAGCCTCGTCGCTGTCGCTGGGCTGCTCCAGAGCTTGACCGCCCACTCACGCTAAGCCACGTATGGCATCGATGATCTCAAGATCACAGCCTTGCCATCAACACCAACGCAACAATCATCTAAACATTCGCAGCCTCGTCTGACTTCTACAACATGGAGGATCAAAACATCAAATCCTTGTTTGCGCAAGCTGAACGGCGGCAGCAGCAGGTCGAGCAGGCACACGACAGGAACAGCGACGCCTACCGCGACGATCTCGCCGCCGCCATCGAAAACTATGAGGAATGCCGTGTCCTCGCAGACCGGCTGTCGCTGTTCAGTGCCAACGAGACGCTCGAGGATATAGCTACGGGAGACCTGCCGTAGGACTGGCTTCAAGCAGTGTGTATCCATGCCTCTAGCTAACCAGCCATGTAGATATCTTCTCATCAACTACAATCTCGGCGACCTCTACACTCGTTTCTCGAATTCAGACAGGCGGATAGCTCTGCGCAAGGCGCGAGATGCCTACGAGCGCTTCCTGGGCATATTGAGCGACTATGAAATACTCTCAGAGGCGGACAAGAAGCTTTACAGTGCATATAACGAGAGTCCGTCAAGCTTTTCCACCATTTCAACGACAGATTTCACAGCCCGCCGAGCTGCCAAGATCGCGAACTTCAAGCAAGAAAAAGATCTCAAGCAGAAGATTGACGTAAGTACTTTGCATACCTCGATACACACGAGACTATTGTCTAGCATGCAAGCGCCGTAATTGACATCTCCCTTCAGTTCCTCTCCCGCAACCCTGCCTACCTCTCCCAAGACGACGACGCGATCCGCTCCCTCCACCTTGCCCACCTCGCCCTCTCCACCCACAACACCTTCCAAGCCTTCGAAACCATCAACCTCGAATTTTCCGTCCTTGCTTCGAAGCCGCCGACTCCACCTCCGGGACCCGAGAGCCTCGAGCGCGACTACCGCGAGCGCGCCGGCCTGCGCGCCAGAGACGACTATTCCGACCGTCTCGACCGGCCGATCTCCGAGATCCTTGCCGGCAATAACGCGCCGGGCCCGCTGCTAGATAAGAGTGGGAAGCCGCTGAAGGTATTTACGCTGACGGATAGTCGGAAGACATTGCGTGATGGGGTGTTCAGATCAGGCCACAACCTGCCGACGATGAGCATCGACGAGTATTTGGAGGAGGAGAGGAAGCGCGGCGGGATAATCGAGGGGGGTGGCGAGGCGAGCGGCATTATTCCTGAGCCCGATGAGGATGACTACGAAAAGGGGGAGCAGGAGACATATAAGGCAAGGGCGTGGGATGAGTATGTAGAAGCCAATCCGAAGGGCAGCGGTAATACTCTCAATAGAGGATAAATGCATACATTAAATTATCTGTTCCGAGTCCACTGCTCGCTCTAGAGCCCAAGCCAGTACTGGTCTTCGGCGACCTTCCACTCTGCCTTCAATCTGATATCTGCGCTCGATGTTCCCACCAGCACCTCATAAACACCTTTCTCGACACAGAATTTACTCTCGATCTCGTCCCAGAAACTGCCTGCGTACTTGTCAATCGTAATCCTCACCCTCTTCGTCTCCCCCGGCTGCAGATACACCTTCTCAAACCCATGCAACTCCTTCAGCGGCCTCTGCGTCTCGCTCTGCGGCGCCGCTATGTACAGCTGCAGGACCTCCGCGCCTGCGCGTTTGCCTGAATTCCGCACATCGAGCTCCGCCACAGCGCCCGCGACCGTAAGATCCGAGAAGGCGAAGGTGGTATAGCTCAAGCCGTGCCCGAACGGAAACAGGACCTCGCGTCCGACCTTGTCGTAGTACTTGTACCCCACATACACGTCCTCTCCGTACAGCACCCTCCCCTTCGTAGCGCCCCAGTTCAGATACGCAGGGTTGTGTCTCACGTCGACAGGCCAGCTGAGCGGCAGTTTCGCAGCGGGATTGATGGAGCCGAAAAGGACGTCTGCGATGCCGTTCCCCGTCTCGTTGCCGCCGTACCAGGCTTGGAGGAGTGTGGACGCCGAGGCGGCCCACGGCATGCTGACGGGGGTGCCGGATTGGTTGACTATGATCGCCTGGGGAGAGGCGGCGAGGATGGAGGTGATGAGGGCGGTGATTGCAGGTGGCAGGTCCATGTGTGGGCGGTCAAAGCCTTCGGATTCCCATTCTGCCTGTTTGAGGGAAGAGTTAGCAAAACAAACCTGTTTGTCTAATTGCAGGGACGAGTGGTGCAGGAGATTTGGAATCGGGAGCGGATACGCACATTCAGTCCCGTGCAAACAACCACGCAATCAGCTTCCTGTGCTGCTTTTACAGCTCGCTCTCTCAATACCTTCGCATCAATGCGCAACACAGCCCCAAGTTGGCAGGCCCCGCCGCCAAAGCTGACTACGCCAACATCTTTTGTTCGCGAGGTGTTCGAACTTCCGAATTCGATCCTTAGTTTGTGCGTCTTGCCCTTGATCAATTGAACTCCTTTGATTTCCTCATCTGTGCCTTTGCCAAAAAATGCGGTACCTTTTCGCTGTATGGTAGTGTTTTCGATCACCAACTCCCCGTCAATATACAGCTTTGCTGTTCCAAAGACTGTGAGTCCGAAGTCCCAGAGTCCGCTTTCATCAGGAGTAAAGTCTCCTTCCACTGTGGCGTAGAAGAGCGCTTTATTCAATCCAGGGGCGCCATTGTAATCCATCAATTGGAAGTATGTCTTGTGCAATGGTTCTGTGCCAAGGCGTTTCCTATCCTTAATGTCCACAGGCTCATTGTAGAAATGTATCTTTCCATTGCTGAAAAGACGATCGATGACAGGCAGCATTTTATGAGCATAGGCGCCAACTTCATACGTGATCTCGGCGCCAGTTCCAGCAAGTTTTGCTACAACAGCATCATAGAGGCTGACAGTATAATAGGGTTCTAAGCTCGCGCTTCCACCTCCAGAAATTGCAGGGCTTTTCACATGACTACCTATCAACGCAATTTTCTTACCCTTCAACTTCGTTTTGTCGATTGGCAGGATACTCCCCTCGTTCTTCAGGAGCACAACACTGCTAGCAGCAATCTCCCGATTCAGTGCTCTCGCATCCGGAGTATCATTGTCGCCTTCAATTTCTGCGACCTTGAGGGCACTCGCCCGCTCAACGAAGCGGAGAACACGAAGAGCGCGGGAATCGAGCGTCGACTGTTTGATGATACGCGCCGAGAGTGCGAATTCGACGAACGTGCCACGATAGCGTGTGACACCTGGCATTTCGAGGTCGAGGCCTGCGATGAGGGCTTGTGCAGTGGAGTATGTACCATACCAGTCGCTGATGACCAGAGGATCCCAACCCCATTCTTTTCTCACCAAATCCTCGAGGAGAGTTTCGTCTTCACAAACGTGTCGCCCGTTTATTTTGTTGTAACTTGTCATCATGGCGCCTGGTTTCGCATCCCGCGCTACGATCTGGAATGGCCGCAGATAGACTTCCCTGAATGCTCGAGGCGTGATTATGGTATCCACGGCTCGTCTCTCATGCTCCTGGTCATTCCCCACAAAGTGCTTCACACAAGCTTGGACGCCTGTCTCCTCACAGCCTTTGATCATCCTTGCCGCCAAGATCCCGGAGAGGTGTGGGTCTTCTGAGAAACTCTCGAATCCTCGTCCGCCGAGCGGACTACGCTGCATATTTATTGTCGGTCCAAGCCAGACATGTGCACCTTTGGCGATACATTCGTCGCCGAGGAGCTTGCCGGCACGGTGAAGGAGAGATTTATCCCAGGTGCTCGCTAGGCCGGTGGCACATGGAAGACACGTTGCGGAAATGCCGGCGAAGAATTTGGTACCACGTATTCCATTGGGGCCATCAGAGACACGGATTGAGGGGACATTGTGGTCAGGTATAGGGTAAGTATGCCAGAAGTCAATTCCTGCAAATTGTCAATGTGGTATTCAAAATGAGAGCAGTCCGTGAGCGGACTCACCTGAGAGAAGAGATGTTTTGTCTTTGTTACTCAATTGCTCGAGCACAGCTTCAGCGGTAAAAGACATGGCTTGCAGAAAGGCAGGCTCGCCATAGATTAAAAGATGCACGGTGGGTTGGGTCAGCCATATTTAAATAGGTACGCATACGCATATTTAAATACCAGCGACCTGATAAACATGGAGGAGAGTCCCAGGCCATGAGACCAAGTGGATTCGTACAGCTGCGCGAAGTAGCGTGGGGGGAATCAGCGGTATGATTTCGTGCTTACGGTAGCAGGCAAATGGTCTCCAAGGCGTATCCCCGATTACTGGTGCCAAGTTCGGAGATGCTGCCACCGCCATTGCGGGCACAAAAAGAAAAAGAAAAGGACATAAAAGGGAAGAAAGGATTTTAGACGCCGTCTCTTCGAATCAATAAAATAGTTGCATACTAGACTTGGAGGAAATTCCAAAACTCACCGTCGAAGGGCAGATATTGAGGTATTCCAGAGGATAGATCAGAGGATAGACCTCACACAAGAAGATACATTGTGTGACATGTCATTCATTAATTCAATAATTCAATAATAATACGAGATGGGGAAACTCGGTGAAGTTGTAGAAATAAAGTTGCGGCTAACCGCTATAGACCACCCGAGCGAGCGGCTGTCGGGCCGTCATCCCGCTAGGCGTCAAGTGATCAGCAAACGCGGGGAAACATCGGTTCAACTCTTCCTTCCTCCTGAGCTGAGATCCTCATTCTCATCCTCATTCTCATTCTGACACCAATCCAATCCCCTTCGGTCAATATACTCAACTCACCCTTAACGAAGTCGTCTTCAGGCATATTCGCATTTGTCGAAAGTTCTGTAATCTCCCAAGATGCAATGAATACCTCCATTTCCCATGGAGACATTGCTCGAGGTCTGTTCTGTCCGCCTTTGAAATTGTCTTCTTCTGGCCTCTGAATTTTGCCTCCAGAACGTCATGTCCTTCTAACCCATTCATTACTTCTTCTCTCCTCTCATCAACTCTACAAAATCCAGTGTTATCCCCGCAAGTGTCCTACTTCATCTTTGCACTCGGCTTTGTCATATTCTCTTTTCCAAAAGTGGTATCAGCCATTGCTGGAGGAGGTATATCCACCAGACTTCTGTGCATTGGAACGTGTCATTCTCGAAATACGTATATGGTTGTTCGGAGAGCGCTTCATTGCAGCGCTAGTAGCTCCGCAGTACATTGCGAATGCCCTGATCTGATGGCTTTCTACCAGCATTGCGTTTACAGCATGTATATGACGTGTGCAAGCGCAATCACAACTTTGACTGCGATAGATCCCTTATAGGACATGGTCAAGTACAGCTTGATGGAAACCAGATATGGGTACGATTTTGCTGCTGCTTTCCATGTTAAATATCTCTCCAGATCTAGAGAATCATGCACTTAATTAGCATCCCGCAATTGCCATCCAGGGATATGACAAGCTCCATTAGCATTTTGCTAGAGTATAAGACTAGGTACGCACCTCGTTTTCTCGTTGTTTTTGTACTAATGTGTGAATTCACGCTATCTTCACATTCGCATCAATTTCATCGTGAAAACTACAAATATCCCCCTCGTCGTAATTGGAGTCCTAGGACTCTCAAAATCCGATCAACCAGAGTTGTCGGATGTTGAAACTCAAAGCTCACAATATCTCTCAAGCAGCATTTCAGCTCAAAGAAGAGGGAGCACGTGCCCTTCAGGCTGCACTCTTGCTGTAAGTCTGAAGGCAATATGGCTCGCTCCATCAACTGCTGATCTTGTGGCTTTCACAGTGCTCTTTCCCCAATTTCGTCAACAAGAAAGACGCTATTTTCGCGACAGAAGACGGCTTTAACACCTACGACTGGTCCAACCATTAGACCGACCTATCTCCCGTCCGTCGCACCTCGTGATGCCAAAGCCATCGCATTTACGATCCTCGTCCTGCGGAGCACCCAATGCAAGTTCGCGGTCAAGAGCGGCGAACACATGCCCGACAAGAGTGCTTCTAATGCCGATAACGGTGTAACGATTGATCTAGTGAATCTCTAGTGAATCTCAACACGTTGAGACTATCCAGAGACCGAGAGCAGGTATCAGTCGAAAGGGGCAATCGATGGAGGGACGTGTATAAATATCTCGGACCGCAGAAACTGGTTGTTTTTGGCGGGAGAGATGCCGAGACTGGCGTTCCGGGTTTGATTTAACATTGGGAGGCGGCATTTCCTTCCTGTCCGATCAGTATGGATTGGCATGCGACAATGTGAGCACCTTCGACGTTGTCCTAGCCCATGGGTCGATTCGGCAAGTGAGCGAAAACTCCCATCCCGAGCTCTTCTTTGCCCTCCGAGGCGGCAATAACAACTTCGGCATTGTGACCCGCCTGGACCTTGCAATATATTCGCTGGACTTGGTGTGGGGAGGCCAGAGCTATCACACTGCTGATAATGCTCCGGCACTGTTTAACGCGACAGTCAACTATGTCTGTAACGTCGCGCAGGACGTCAAGGCTGCTGTCACAACGAGCTATGGATGGAGTCAGGAGGGGCAGATGTTGTTGGCGATATCGCAGCTGTGTATGCGGTGCCCATCACCAGTCCAGCTATCCCAAATGAATTGTTCATGTGCTGGCTTTTACGACGACGTCACGGATCACGAATCTGACCGACTTGACGAGCGAGGTCGATGCTGGTTCTCCAGAGGGGTTCCGGTGAGTTCACATCGCTTCCTCCGCTCGTGACAAAGTGCCGACGCACTGCATTGGGCGGGCAATCATTCTGGACATGGACTATCAGGTCCGACACGAAACTCCTGGGAGATATCGTCAGGATCTTTGAAGAGGATATTGTCCCCCTCAAAAGCGCCGCCAGCCTCCAGCTCGTGCTTACATATGAGCCGATATCCACATCGATCATAGCGCATTTCGCCTCGAGAGGCGGCAACGCTCTTGGTGTTGCTCCCGCTGACGGCTCCCTAATCATGAGTTTCTCTGGCTAATCGATCTCCATCCTCTTCTCATTTTTCCTAATTGCCCGTATGAATGAATTATCATCGATTGACACCAGTCCTCTACTCATCTGTTTGGGCTTCCGATGGGCCAATGCCAACGACAATTCCGCCGTTTTCGACGCCCTGAAGTCCGTTATAATGCGCGGAAACGCCACGGCGTAAAAGCGCGACCTCGGGCATCGCTATTTGTATATTAATGATGGGACTGTGCGACAGAACGGCATTGCATCTTACGGTGCCGAGACTATCGTGCGATTGAAGAAAATTTGGAACAAGTATGATGCGACCGGCGTATTTGCCACGCTGCAGCCGGGCGGACATAAACTGTAAGAGAGGAAGATGCACTATTCGAAGCGGAAGGAGAAGTAGAGATGCAATACAAATCTTGACCATTTCATCCATATATTTCGAGAAATCATACTGTCAAGAAGATGACAGCATTTGAAATCCGAGAAGACGGACTGATGCATGCATTCTACACTACCATACCATGTATCCTAAGATATGGTAATGCAGGACCTGGAATCTGGAACTTCAATCCGAAAAGGACGACGAAAAGCAGGGATCACGTGATTCCATATTGTTCCGCAATGTCGAAATGAAACGTTTTCATGAAACGTGAAACTCGGCTAGTGGAGATCAGAATTTCGGGAATCAGGCCCGTGCCTATTCACGGCCCCGCTCCGCCGGGGATGCTGAACCACGGAGAGGAGGAGTCTTTCCTGACTTTGTTATTACTCTGTATGTACTCCGGGAGGTCAATCTGCCCCTTTTCGATTCTTCCAAGCAAGCCATGGCTTCGTTAAAGCTTGCACAAAATCTTAAAGAACCGGTCAAATTTCCGCACAGACATCTTGTTCCAATGAAAGTATCTTGGCATCATGAAAGAAGATGCCAAGATCATCTCGAAAAAAAACGGCCTGCGTCGCTAAGATGAGAAGCCGCACCCCCGCACGCCGAGGTGAAGGATCCGTAAGGGGTTTGCGGCTGAGTGCAGGGAAGTGTTACGCGTCAGCCACAAACACACACATCAGGCTATATGTAGAGAGAGAGATGCCGTGTTTGAAAGAAAGCCGTTTTTGCCTCTTCGATCCCCTTTTGCGACCTGGAAATGTTGAAAGTTGCCGTCCGTGGCTTGAAGACAATCGCATGCGGATCGACGACTCGCTGATCTCGATTTGGGATGCTCCTCCGCTCTCGTCTCGCGGTGCTGTGTGTTTTCGTGACCTTGTGCTGGATATTTCTTGGTTTCACCCATTCCCTGACGTCGAAAGCCGTCATATCAGAGGAGGATGGCGAGCATCGGCCGAAGAAGTCCTGGTCACGAGACGAATTCATCAGGGCTTCTCAGGTAGCGTTGAATGAGAATGACTTCGATCAGAGCCCCGTCCAGGCTCTTTGCGCAAAGCAAAAATGGATTCCGGGTCTTGTCTTCGAGTGCAGCATGATCCAGGGCGGAATCGGTAAGTCCAGCTGCGACTCACTTTGGATGCACCGTGGCTGACGAGGGCTAGGAAATGTCAAGATGCAGATCTTGGGCTGCATTCGATATGCCATGGACGCCGGCGCCGGAATCATAGTTCCCCTGATCCATACCCGTGACGCCGAGGACCTCAGCGATCTCGACAGCGGCACCGTCGACCTGAATTACGCATTCAACCTGGATGAGTTTCTCGCCCGTCTGCACTCCTCCTGTCCCGAGATGCCCATCCACGCCGACGTCGTGGCCCTCGAAGCTCTAGGTCCCGTGACCAAGACCCCCCATCTCTACCCCTTCGACCTCCCGCACATCCCCACCCTTGCCGTCCTCTCCGTCCGCCCCAAAGTGCATGCCTGGAAATCCGACTCCCCAGCCGGCCACATTACCGTCGTCCCCTTCGGTCCCGTCACCTCCTACTACCCCGTCTGCCACGACGGCGCCGCATTTAGCGATTCGTTCGGGCGCATCCTGCCCTTCGCGCCGGCCGTCCTCCGCCTCGCAGCCTCGGCGCTCTGGACCCTGCGCGCGAACTTCTCCATGGCGCTCGAGCCCACCCGCGTGGTCTCGCCCGTCCTGCCCAACTCCCCCTCCTTCCTCGGTGTGCACCTCCGCACCTCGGCCGACATCCTGCCCGACTGGCCCGCATACGAGGTCCAGCGGGACTACTACTTCAAGCGGATGCGCGACGCGAAGCACGGCGCCCACGGGCTGCCGCTCATCTATCTCGCGTCCGGGAATAGGAGCTCGATCGAGCAGTTCACGTCTGAGGCCGCGACGCAGTTCACGCCGTCCATTGCCGTGCTCACGAAGCACGACCTCCTCCTCCCGGACGAACTCGAGGAACTGCGCCAGATGACGTGGGATCAGCAGGCTCTTGTGGATTACCTGATTCTGCTACGGAGCAGCTACTTCCTCGGCATGGCGGAGAGTAGTTTCTCGTGGCTGGTGGCGACGAGGAGACGCGTGTATAGTGTTCATGGGAGCTGTGGCGTGCGGCGGGGGTTATGGATGGGGTATCTGTGGGGTAGTGCGCTGTGGGACGAGTTTAGCGATTTGTGGGGAGGTCATCCGTATGGGTTTGAGATTAATCTTTGGCCCTGAGATGGCATACTAGAAAGATTGCATATAGGGGGTTGCGAGGCGTTGGACTTTGGTCTAATTCGATAGCGAATTTAGCGAATGGTTGGATTGGTATGTACAATAATACAAGAGAACAACGGGCCTTGGATTGGTGTTTATGCATTCCCGAACCATGCAATATGAGTCTGGATATGAGAGATGATGTCAAATATATCGACGACGAAGAAAATGGAGTAAGTGATGCAGAGATACCGGGAGGGCCATGACTGCGGCGATGTATCGACTGGCATTCCTGCTGCTTTTGTCGAGGGACAAGTCGCATTGACAAGCGTTTGAATTCTTGAATAGGGGACTATCCATGGCCGGCTTAAGTCAGGGTGCTGTGATGAAGCTGAGGCTTGAAGAAAGGAGCCTCCTTTTCAATACATATCTGCCATGGGCTTTCAAGACTGGGCTTAATCCTCAACCCCTTATAAACGTCTACTGGGAAGAGGAGTTGGGCACTGATGTGGATGTGCTTCCCGAGAGGTTGAGGATTGCGAAGCCTCTTAATCTCGGCGAATTGAGGAAGGTGGGAGTGGGAGTAGGGAAGGAGGACAAGGGCCGCCTGTGACAAAATATATACGAAGAGGGAGGGACTTCTATGCAAGGTTTCATCGTCTTGGTAGATAAATAAAATCCTATAACTAAGCATCATATTCATGAACTGGCTGTTTCATCTACATTTTTGCTGTGGAATACTTTCTACTAGACGACCCAGGTTTCGAAACTCATGCAGATCTTCTTGTGTCGATTGATGCTCATTGAGAGCTTACTTTTGACTTCGAAATGTATTGAATGACTTTGGTTGAGGATTGGATGGTTGATGGTGGGAAGTATCTGGGAGATATCACATTTATATAGGTAAATGGCCAGAGGACGAACGGGATAACCAACATTGGATCAACAGTTCCATGAGAGTCTATTGGCAAAGCACAGCTCCTGTTCACTGTTGATTCCTGCACCTGCAACCTCTGAATATATATATATATATATATATATATATATTTCTTCAGCCAGTACCCAATACATGCCCAAAACGATCTTCGCAGGGACATGCAGCCAGAGCACAATATCAATATCGATCAAGACAGTGTTAAGCTAAGCTAGGCTAAGCTAGGCTAGAGCATGCACCCTCCGAAGTATCAACAACCTTCCGTACGTGTGTAATCCTAAAGTTATAAAGAAGTTATAATTTTTCATCATCACACAAATGTCCAGATTCTCTCTTCCCAATCGATGCATGTAAACAGCATTCCTTTCTTGCCAATTTCAAAAATATCATATCACTTCCGCTGTTCTATGTACCCAGAGTCCCAGACCTCCCGGTGCGGCATGCCCCTACACGCTCAAACCTCTCGCTTCTGGTCCTGTTCCATCGCCAACTGCAGCAACCCTGCAGTTATTGATACTGGCCACTGTGAACGCTGCCAGTCGTACTTCTGCGTCTGGCACCGAGAATCGACCCAGCATACTTGCAAAGTAGGTGTTTCGCAATGGTCAGCCGGACTACATCATCCACAGTCTTGCTTGTCAACTAACATGACCTCCCTCGTCCTGTAGCAGGATCCTCTTAACGACGCAGCCTGGGAGGATGCACAGACCAAAGAGCTCGAATCGCTCCGTGGGAAGGTTAATGACGACGAGCTCTTGAAACTGGCTTCGGGGCTCAGAGGGGGCATTGAGTGTGCCTTGGATAGCTCGGATCATCTAGGACGCTCGCGAATGGGCGGGATGCATGTCCACCTCCGCATCGTGTTTGTTGATGGTACTGTGTGGCTGGCCCGAATCCTCCGTCTGAACTCTACATCCTTTGCAGACCGCTTCAGCAACCAGATTCTCGAGAGTGAATGTGCGACTCTCAGCTGGCTCGAAACAGCCCGCATTCCCGCACCGAGACTTCACCACTATGGCTTTCGACATGATAAGCTGAACCGTGTTGGCGTGGCGTATATGCTCATTGATGAACTTCCGGGCAAGCCTCTAACCCAACTGCAACCGTCGGAGGAAGAAAAACGCAAGGTCTATACAGACCTGGCAGAAATTCTCAGCACGCTGAGCAGCCATCCTTTTGAACAGATTGGGTCGCTTACATTCGATTCTCATGGCTCAATTCACATTGGGCCAGTTGCTGGTGATCGAACGGGAACATTGTCTCCCATTGGACCCTTTTCCGACGCCATTCACTATTACTCAGAATGGGCCGAAGAATACCTGAGATTGATCTCGGATCATCAGTTCTTCACGAACTATCCTGTCAATGCCTATCTAATTTTTAGGTATCTGCATAAGCTAGCAATTAAAGGGAAGTCCAATGACATTGAGAGTTCTCTTGATCTTGGGCCATTCTATCTCAAACACATGGATGACAAGGGAGACCATGTTTTGGTCGACGAGAAATTTAATATCACTGGCATTATTGATTGGAGCTTCGCTAGAATTGTGCCCGCTTATGAGGCGTTTGGCCCTTCACTTGTCACGGCAGACATTAATGATATCCTCAGTGGCAACGTCAGGGCTAGTAGAGATGATGAGCTACTTGCTCAGGCATTACGAGCCAACGGGAGTCACTTGACGCGTTTTGCGAATTCTGAAGGCAGAGTCCGTCGCCTGACATTTGCGCTTGGTATGGGTATGGATATGACCTGGGCAGAAGCGCTTTGCCTATTCAAGGGCATTATCACGGAATCCTGTGGCAGTGTCGATGATTTCGAGTGGGAAACCTGGCGCAGGGATCGCCTGGTTGAATGGGCCAATGATGAGAGGCTTGTTGTTCTTTCTCGGGAGGAGGCAATCAGACAACGAATCTCTAGGCAAGGTCCTACCGTTTCTCTCGTGCGGAAGAAAGTTCCTCGATTCGCTACCTGCTCCATCGAGCAGTGTGGCCGCTCGTCTGCTCGTGGGAGAAGCTGTCCTTCATGCATGCGACACCTCTGTATGAAACATCAATCTCGACAGTTTCATCTCTGCTTGCCAACTTCTGAGGTGAGTGATATTCAGAGCTACTCCAGGCATCGACTCAAGAGTTATTTCCTCCGACTAGTCAACGCAGCTCGATGATGAAGCCTGGGAGAAGACAATCACCGATGAGATTACAAAGCTACTGGCGAAAATCAACATCGAAGCACTTTGCGAAGTAGCAACTTCACTTAATCACGGCAAAGGCTGTACTTTTACGCCTGGACAGTACATTGGATCAGGCGCCATTATGGGATGTGCGAACTACCATGCCTGGATAACGTTCAATGATGGCGAGAATTGGATCGTCCGAATTCCGCGGGTACCTTTTAGCGATGTTCCTTCGAAGCTAGTTGAACATCTGGTGGATAGCGAATATGCCACGCTGAAGTTTCTCGAGAAAACCAAGATACCTGCTGCCAAAGTCTTCGGATATGGTCTCGCCTCGGACGCCGATAATCTGGTTGGCGTCAGCTATATATTTATGGAAGCAGTACCCGGAACGCCATATCAAGCCCACAATGCTAATCCGGAACAAAAACGGCACGTATTGTCACAAGTTGCGGACATCTTGATTGAAATTAGCAAATACCCCTTCCAGAAATCGGGGTCCCTCCTCCTCGATGATGGAAAGCTGGTTGTGTCCGATGTTGCTAGCGATCGTTTCGTGAGTCTAGGTCAACACGGGCCATATGATACCACGCTCGACTACTTCACAAGTATAGCAGAACAACACCTTGACATTATCGCCGACGGACAGGAGTATTACCAGTATCCGAAGGAAGCATATTTGTTTTTCCGAACTCTTCGAGACCAAGCTGCGGCTAAGTTAGTTGCGAGAGAGAAGTCAAGTGCATTCTACTTGAAGCATGTTGATGACAAAGGGGATCATCTCCTTATCGATGGAAATTATAATATCACTGGTATCATCGACTGGCAGTTCGCGCGCATCGTGCCTGCCTGCGAGGCTTTTGGCCCGTCACTCATCACGGCCAGCCTCAACAAACTCTGTTCGAAAGATTCGGGGCTTACGGATGACGATATTTTCCTAGCGCGACGGTTTGAAATGAAAGGGAGGGCAGACTTAGCTAACTATATGGGAGTTGACGAATTGGTAAGGAGATTTATGTTTGGGCTTGCGAGTGGACTATATCGGAGTGAGGTCTTGGGAGTTCTTAAAGGGATTCTAAAGGCTTGTGGGCACGAGTGCACTGATATGGAAGGTTGGATCGCCAAAGAATGGGAGGTTTGCAAAGATGATGCTCGTTGCGACAGGATCGAAGCTCTGATTCTGGAAAATACTAAGCCGGGGGCCATTGATTGAACCGGCCGGGTTCTGAGAAACAGGTATACACTATCAAAATATCACATTCGGTTTTCATGTGTGACTTACTTCAAGTTTAGTTCAAGCACGCATAGACAGACACCTTAAAAGTCAGGTTGTAAATGGCTGGCGATGTTTACTATTCCTATTCTAGCTAGTGAATTTATATAACCAAGAGTTGATTTTTTTTGTGGCAGCCTCCATTATAAGGCTGCCACAAAAAAAAGGTCAACCTAGGAAAAACAAATGGCCCCCCGTCACCTGCATATGTCAGCTCTCAGCTCTCAGCTCTCAGCTCTATCTTCTCTGCTCTCTGCTCTCTGCTCTCTACTCTCTATACCAAGGGCCTTCTCCTTTGTGATCGACGTAGGGAGGGCGGAGGAGCCGGCCAGGGGCGGCGTGGACATCGATTTGACCATGAAAATTTGTGGCCGGTTGGACGAGTCAGGGGCCGGACTACAGAACTGCAGAACCAAGGTAATGAGGCTTTTGATCTTTATCATCTCTCGCATGGCGTGCCGAACCAGATTCCGAGCCCGAGTTTCTCTCGTTCCCCTACTCATGTCCCGTTCCCCTGGTCCCGGTGGTTCGCTTCTCGCCGCGTTCAGGAACCAGGAACCCACCAACCAAAACCGAGGGTCCCCTCGGTGAAAGCTCTGTTCCTTGGTGAAGTCTAGAAGATTTCTCTAGAAGATTTTTCTAGAAGATTTCCTTCTCCGGGCGAGACGAGGTGTGGGGAGGACAGACACACGAAGAGCACATTATTGGATCTTAAAGTCTGCAGGCTAAGAAATAACACATCTAGTTAAAGCCGCAACATCGCGACCAGAAGAAGCTTATGTGCCTGTGCCTGTGCCTGTGCCTGTGCCTGTGCCTCTCTGATATAAATATCCTCCATCCCCCCCCCCAAATCCAATATTCTTTTGCTTACTTTCTTCTATCGTCTCTCTCTCTCTGCCCGAGCCATTCATTAATTTCTGATCTTCGCTCTCTTTTCTCAACACTCCTTTTCACCGATCCTAGACGGATCTCACCTTCCTTCCTTCTTTCAAGTGTTACTCTCGGTCTCCTCATCACTCTCTCCCGGGAAAACTGTACTCTCTCTTTACGCTAGCAGCATCCTGAACTACAAGACATGATGAAGGCCCAAATCATCGCCGCAGCCGGCCTGCTGTTTACCTTGCGCGCCCAAGCCCAGGCGACTCTCGCGAGCGGGACAGGGTTCGGCACCTACTACTATGATACCAACCAGGTACAGGCCTGTGGCACCGACTTTTCGGCCCAGAACAAGGGCGGAGTCGAGTGTAGCTTTTCAACGCTCATGTCCCTTGACCAGATCGACTCCAACTATCTTGTCGCCATGAACCACAGCCAGCTCGTCGGGGACATGGCCTCGTACTGTGGAAAGAAGGTCATTGTCTCTGTTAACGGCGTACCGTCTAGCCTACCACTCTTTATTGGTGACGGCTGCCAGCGCTGTGGCACCGGCTCATCCTCCAGTGACGTCTGGAATGTGGACGGTGCCCCTGGACTCGACTTCAGCTACTCCGTCCTTAGTGAGCTGTCGGCAAGCGCGTGCACTGACGGTCACATCTCTATCAGCTGGGAGATCGTGGACGAGACGCTCTTCAACTTCGATACGAACGCCCCAGGCAGCGCCAGTGGGCCCGTGGGTGGAAGCGGCAGCGGCAGCGGCTCAGCAACGACGACTCCAACTGTCCCAACCACGCTGGTGACCCGCGCACAAACCGCCACGGGCACTTCCACCGTTGCCAGTGACGCGTCGACCGTGGGCTCCGCGACGAGCAGCAATCCCAGCGCGCCTTGCGCGACAGGGGCCTGGCAATGCAGCGGCAACGCTCTCGCGCAATGTCTGGATGGCAGCTGGACCTCCCGTTACACGTGCGCTGCGGACATGACCTGCCAGGGAGGCGATTTTCCCTACTGTGCGCCTTCTTATTAGTTCAACTAGGCTGCGAGTCTTAGTGAGCTTACAGTGACATCGTCATATTATATATATAAATATATATGACGTTCACTTCTTTGACAACCTTTGTCCTTCTATTCTTGTATCTAAATTAGTCATTTTATTTTTATATATATAGATCTCCTACCTTGTGTATCTCTATATAGTCCTTTTATAGAATTATAGAATGCTCTTCTTTTCCTAAACTATATTAATGGGTGTATCTCTCTTAGTTATCCACTCATCCTATCTTATATTATGTTACATTAATCAAGTATTTAGTGGGCGGAATCTGGAGTTGCCAAGTTGATGGACAAATTGAAATTATGTTCGAGAACAGAGCTATTTTAAGAGCCGAAGAGTTAAATGGCGATGGTGGGGATATGAGATGAGGAGATCCTGCTCTCGAGTATTCCATATTTTCAGCATTATTTCTCGAATATTTGTTATAATGCAGAATAATCGACAAACATATTTTCGTCGAAGATTTTATGCAGATTAGGCCAATGAATTCGATGACAAAAACACAGTCTTGTAGAGGCACATAGCAATCTTAGACAATGAATTATCACAGCAAGCAGATTGCTCGTGAGAGTTTGAGGTTGATCACTTGCTTGCACAAACAAGGGCCATAGCTGCAACGAATGGACCGGAACCGCAAACTTTAAACAAACCGTCTCCTCTCTCACTTTTATATATATATATATATATATATATATAAATCTATTTGCTTTGAGGTCAAGATGCGGTCTATGTTCATCCTGAATTCTAGCAAAATGGCCCCCTGAGTCCTAATTGAGCTATTTGTAAGCCTGTATTCCTCATTCGATTTTGCAACGTCAATTGAGTCTCTAGTCCTCCACAATATATACGTGAGAAGTTGCCGATTGATTCTACTGTCACTTACTACGTACTCACTATCTATATCTGACAAGATGGAAGCATCTATCTCTTGTTCGTCGAGTCTTGGCTCTGGCTCTTCTTACGGCCCTGGCCGCCTTGGTTATCAATGGCCAAGATGTATCTGCATTCTCTTTGGACACTCTCCATCCTCTTGCACCTCGAATTAGATTTTGACAGAAGTAGCTGCTTCTTGCAATTCGACTCATTTTGGATTGGGAATGGGTATTTTTTCATCCATTCGTATAGGCTGGGTACTGATATTTTCAGACTTGGAAAGAGATCGTAATCAAGAAATCGGAGATTGGCATCAACCTCCTTTCCGAAGACGGCCTCCATCATACTGGTTCACTCATGGTACGAGACTCTGTATTTACCAACACGCCAATAGCCATTCAATTTTTTCTTCCTGCGGCCAAAAAGGCAAGGAGACAACACGGATTACACTAGACAACGTCGTTTGCGGTGGGGTTTAAAACGCCATCTCCGACACGGTGGAGAAAGTCAAACTTAAAGGCAGCGTTGGCAAGGTCGACACCTTCACTCTTGGACCTCTGATGATGGACTCGGTGAAGGGCGAATTTGCGGTAGGAAAGATATTTTCTACTCTTTGTGTAGACTCTCTTACGACAGGTAGAAGTGCCCTTGAAAACTTCCCACAGAGGCCATGATTTCGCAGAGCAAAGCCACAACATACCAAATCAGGAAGAGTGGCGAAGCAGATCAAATTATCTTGCAAAGCTCAACCTTGCAACCCCTCAACGATGATTTCATACTTACACAAGTTCACAGGCCATGGAGTTAGGGATGATACAACATGTATCCAAGCATCCATTAATGCCCACGCAAATCCAAAGGAGATCGTCTTGGTCAACGCAGGCTCCTACATTGCTACCGACACCATAACTGTTCCGTCTGGCGCCGTGATTGTTGGCCAATCTTAGCAAAAGTCCGAGAGTCGTGCAGTGTCTTCGTGAGCAGCATGCTGACTGCTAAGCTCGCGACCACTTCTTCCATCACATCATGGGTATGTATCTCCAACCATAGCAAGAGAATCATGTTGCGAACAGGTTTACAGATACAATGCGGGAAGTACCAGGACTGCTCTGCATCGTCGACCACGATTACAAGCACCACCATAGCAGATCCTCTCGAAGCTCACTCGGCCTCGCAACCTTTCTTTTTGACGGCCGGGACATGCCCAGAGCCTCTATACATCCATTCCCTCCTCCCTCATCGCTGAGCGTAACGCATGGGATGCCGCTCGCTTTGGACCCATGACTGGCTCTCCAAGTGACAATTTGAATCCCGCTTCCAGCGTGCTATCCGGCAACCTCAATCCCGGGACCAAGACAACATCGGCCGTGCCCCCAACAGGGACGATATGCAGTTGCGACGTGGATAGTTGCTGGCCCGATGCTCCAGCGTGCTGTGCGAATGGCTCATGCGAACGGATGCGTTTAAAGAGAAGTGCTGCAAGAAAGAGATGATAAAGGGAAGCCTTGGTATAACTGCACGGATGAGCAGTGAGTTTCCTAAATCAGTCGTCATGGTGAAAAGGTGATATGCATGTCGTTGAATGTCACGTTTTGCAATTGAGGTGATTGGGTGAGTCGTGACACAGCAACATAAACATCTCTTGCTTGTTTCCCCTCAGAAGAAAGATACCCACAACACAATTATATACAATGCAATACAATACTGCATGTTCTTCATAATGCGCCAGTGGATGTGAAGTGAAATGAGAATTGGTTGCTACAAGTTGTGTAGATCTGCAGCTTTGCGCCCAGCCCCACCCACGTACACGCCTGAACGCGATTTCCCCAGATTTTGCTTACCTAATAATCCAATTCCCATCTCCTGGAGCTTCCCCCCATCACGTCTGAACAACCCCGCAGATTATCCAGATAGCCGCCGCCGCCGCCTATATCACACACTCTCGCAATGCCTGTCATCCCTCGGCGCGCAGCCGCGGTCCTCACTGTTGCAGCAGCATGTCTCCTTGCGGGCGTCTACGCCGAGAAACATGCCACGTCGATAGCTTCCATGAGCGTGGCTGAGATCGAGCACCAGCTCCAGGTATGCACCAAGCTCGCGCCCCCGAAGCTCTGGCTTCCCGCTGACAATCCGAACGCAGGAATGCCCATTAGTCCAAGATCTCAATGCTTATAAGCTTGCCACGAGCCCCGCGACCTCGACGCTGACGAGCCGCATCTTCGCAACGCTGTTCCCCGGCAGCCCGGCCGTCAACGCGATTCTGGCAACGCTGTATATCTCCGGGCCGCCGAACTTCCTCTTAGCGCTATGTCCGCCGAATATCGACCCGAGCAGCTTGTCGGTGATGGTCGCGTTCGCAGTCGGCGGGCTGCTGGGCGACACGCTGTTCCATTTGCTTCCGGAGATCTTCCTGGGCGAGGCGAGTCCGGAGCATGTCCGGTTTGTGATGGTGGAGCCGAATCGCAATTTGCTGCTTGGCGTGGCGATTATGGTGGGCTTTGTGACGTTTGTGGCTATGGATAAGAGCTTGAGGATTGCCACGGGAGGCGGTGGACATGATCACGGACATGGGCATTCGCATGAGCACGAAGCTGTGGAGGAGAAGCCAAGCTCGACGAGCAGTGGAGTGCAGAAGGCTGGAAATGCAAAGCAGAGGAAGAAGGATGTGGCGACCGTTGTGAAAGCTACGGAGACAATTGAGAAGGAGGTTAAAGAGCTCAATGCTAGCGTTAAGCTCGCTGGGTATCTCAACCTCATTGCGGACTTTACACACAACATTACCGACGGCCTTGCCATGTCTTCTTCCTTCTATGCCTCGCCTACTATTGGCGCAACGACGACCGTTGCTGTCTTTTTCCACGAAATCCCGCACGAGGTCGGTGATTTTGCTCTACTCATCCAATCCGGGTTCTCGAAGCGCCAGGCCATGGGCGCGCAGTTCATCACGGCTCTTGGTGCCCTACTAGGTACGTTGATCGGCATCGCGATCCAGGAGTATGGCGGTAGCAGTGGGGCAGCTGGGGGCGGGATGAAGTCCGGGCTCTGGGGAACGAGCTTGACGTGGGGAGATATGCTGCTTCCATTCACTGCTGGCACGTTCCTGTTTGTAGGAACCGTGGCGGTCATCCCCGAGTTGCTGGAGACGGGCCCGAGCAGAGGGGAAGAGGTCAGGAAGTCGTTTACGCAGCTTGCGGCCATGGCCCTGGGAGCGGGGATTATGCTTTAGTAAGTTTGACGATCCGATTCTCCTGTGCTTGGAGACTGGGCTAATGAGTTGTAGCATTTCTTGGGATTAAGTGCATTGCGGCGGAGCGCGTTGTGCGTTGAGAAAAGTCATAGACGCAGGATATCATCGCCAGTTTCTTTGATTTTCTTGAGCCAAACTGACAGCCAAATACGTGCAGGAATCGCATTTATATCGTGTCTTAATCGTCGTCGTCGAGACATGGATCTGTATATTAGAAGGGTGTATTAATATTTGCATCATAAAATACTGAAAAGGGGTATCTGCATATGCATGTATGTATGTACCATTTTCACGTGATTCTCCCGAAATCCAAGTGCCAAGCAAGCATGTGTCTTGGCAGCTTGGCAGCTTGGCATCCATAAATAGATACGTAGGTACGAAGCTGTGTGCAGCTCCTTCGAGGCTTCCCAAAGCATCCGAGACGATTTCGACAGAATTTGGACATCTCATCTCTTCATCTCTTCATCTCTTCACCACTCTTATACTTACAGACTCAGAACTTTGTCATTGTCATTTCTATTCTTACGCGCATAATAGTCGACATCTGCTGCAGCACAAGGACAAGCACTTCACTGTGTCTTGTCGGGTCCGACTGGCATTCCGTGCCGATTACATTCGTTATCTGATTGAGCAATTCAGTGCATTGAATTGCATCGCATCGCATCGCGCCTCGCACCCGCATCATTGTTGATGTGTGATTGAGATCGACGCTGATTCAATTGCCTCTTTTACTGCGCAGGAGGACGTCAAATTTATAGAATATATATACCAACTGGCCTCAATTGACCGTCCCTGGAGTGGAGGGCCTTGCGCGGAGGAAGGGTATCATCTGCCCCTTGGTAAAGATGAGGGCCATTTCAAGTAGCCGGCTAGCGTTTGGGCGACTTCTCGCTCTGGGCCTCTGTCTACCGTTTACAGATGCTTTCTATATCCCCGGTATGCAAGCCTCACTTCCAACCTCCAATCTCCAATCTCTTGGACAAGAAAGACTGACAAAAGACTGACATCCACAGGCTGGTCAATCAAGAGCTACAAAGACAACGAGCCAATCCCCCTCCTCGTCAACAAAGTATACTCTGACAACACTCAATTACAATATGCCTACTACGACCTCCCCTTCGTCTGTCCTCCGAAGGGCACCAGCCACCACGGCGCGAACTTCATGAGCGGACAGAGCATCTCGCTCAACCTCGGAGAAGTGCTGAGGGGCGATCGAATCATCACATCAGACATTGAACTCGTCATGGGACAAGACCAAGAGTGCAACTTCCTCTGCAGCCAGAACGTGACGAGAAGAGATATAAGAAGGGCTAGGGAGCTGGTGAAAGAAGGCTACGTGGCCGAATGGATCGTGGATAATCTCCCTGGAGCGACGAGCTTTGTGACCGTCGACAAGACGAAGAAATATTATGCGGCTGGGTTCAAGATTGGCTACAAGGACTACTCGCCGAGCTCTGGCAAGCCGAGATACTATCTAAATAACCACCATACGATTGTCATTCGCTATCGTCGGGCGCCTGGTCGGGCTGGAGATCGTGGCGGCAAGGTCGTTGTTGGATTCGAAGTCTATACGAAGAGTATTGGGCCTGATCAGCGGCTGTCTTCGGGTTGTCCCAAGGATGTCCATCATCCCGAAGAAGGTATGGAGCTGTATATGCCGCCGAATGGCACAGATTGGCCGGCCAAGTATCCACATTCGTCATACTATCCGCCAGAGGCTGATGAGGACCTTGATGACGAACAGACAATGGAGATCCCATATTCTTACTCGGTGTTCTTCCGCGAAGACGACAAGATTGAGTGGAATCATCGTTGGGATCTCTATTTCGTGAATCAAGAGGAGGGTTCGCGGATCCATTGGCTGGCCATCGTGAATTCCGTCATAATCGCTGGGTCGCTCTCCGCCATCGTGGCTGTTATTCTGGCACGGACAATTCGTGGCGATATCAAGGGTGACTATGAGAAAGGAAAGCCCAAGTGCGGCCGGAAGTCTATGCCTGGAAACGGTAGGAGATCACCAAGATCTGGTGAAAAAACCGGCGGACTATTGGAACAACCTGGAGACGTGGACCGTAGCTCAGATATCTCCGACGATGAGTCCGTGGAAGATATCACCGGCTGGAAATTACTCCACGGCGATGTTTTCCGCACTCCAGCATATGGGCATCTCTTAGCGCCTCTTGTCGGGTCGGGCATGCAGCTCGTATTTATGACCGTCGGCCTCCTGATCCTCAGCAGTCTCGGGATCTTAAACCCCAGCTTCCGAGGCGGCTTTCTCAGTGTCGGTGTTGGTCTCTTTATTTTTGCGGGTCTATTTTCTGGATATTTCTCCGCCAGGGTCTACAAGACGTTTAATGGGCAATACTGGCGTCGCAATGCTCTTCTCACTGGTACCCTATTCCCAGGTCTCCTCTTCGGTCTTATTTTCGTTCTCAACCTCTTCGTCTGGGCTCAGGCATCCAGCACCGCAATTCCGGTATCCACGCTCATCGCCATCCTTCTTCTATGGCTGTGCATCCAGCTTCCCCTCGTGTACGCAGGCAGCTGGTACGGTTATATCCGCTCTCCGCCTTGGGAGCACCCGGCTAAGACGTCAGCGATCCTCCGCCAAATCCCCGCACAGCCATGGTACATCCGGCCCCTGCAATCGGTGCTCCTCGCCGGCCTGATACCCTTTGCGGTGATATTCATCGAGCTACTCTTCGTCTTCCAGTCGGTGTGGTCCGACAAGAGCGGCTACTACTACGTGTTCGGGTTCCTATCGGTGGTGGTGGTGATCCTGATCCTGACGATCGCGGAGGTGACGGTGGTGACGATCTACGTGAGTCTGTGCAATGAAAACTACCACTGGTGGTGGCACAGCTTCTGCGTGGGCGGGGCGAGCGCGCTGTGGGTGTGGGCCTATTGCTGTTGGTATTATTTGGTTAGATTGCATATTGTGGGGTGGACAAGTGGGTTACTTTTCTTCGCGTATAGTGGGCTCGGATGTGTGGTTTATGGGTTGCTTTGCGGGACGGTGGGGTTTTTGACGGCGTATGCTTTTGTGAGGAGGATTTATAGGTGAGCTTATTTGACGTTGTGGATTTGTGAGGATTGGTATTAATTGGCTTCTAGTGCGATCAAAGCTGATTAAGACACACGCACATAGTAAGTGATAGCCTCAGTGTCCCGGACGGGTAGAGATTGTTTGGTTTTGTTTGGGCTGGGCTAGACAAGAGGAAGGGCATTGGTTCGGCGTCAACGGATGGTACCCCATGGTATACCTGTGTTTGGCTCGTCACAAAGGCGAGGGGCATGGGGGGGTAAGAGTCTGAAAGGAAGATCGGATACCAAGGAGATTGGCCAAGTATGCACGTCACATCGTGAGGCGGGCGAACGTAGACTAGAAGAGAGAAGAGACCATGACGATAGATGCATTGATAGGATAGTCGTAATGGCATTGTAGCAAAGTCATTCGAGAAACGCATGAGAGTGCTGTCGTTTGACTTGCAGTGTTTATGGTTGTTCCGTGTTATTCTTGGCAATCCATATGTATTACTCCATGACAATCTTATTAGAAATCAACGATGATTCGAAATCAGCTTGGCTATTCTAGTATATATATATTTACTCCGAGTTCCTCTAATGTTACTCGCTGCTCGCAGTGGTCAGATCTCCAGCTCAAGCCATTCACATCGATCGACAAACTCCTCCCACAAGGTGCCTCCAAGGAACACTCCGCCGCGGCCTACTCAGGGGAAAAAAGTAGTCGTTATCAGCGGCACCCACGACATCGGCCTCGCCACAGCCGAGCAAGGTGATCCGAACCCGCCGGGGCCTCCCTCCCATCTCCGCCGCGCAGGCGCTGCTCGGCGACAGCGCTCAGATTTCAGATTTCAGATCTGAATGATCCGTCATGGATGCCATGCCATGTTGATGCGGGGTTAGCGGCGGAACCCCGCGTTCGGCTAAAGCGGCAATGGGTTACCGCCCGCCGTCAGTGCCACGCCCATGGGACTTCGCTCCTGAGTCTCACCGTTGCTGTCCGACATCTGCGTCTGATAAAGACTCCCGAATGCCAGATTGGGAGAGAAACAGCATGCTTCCGCTGTGAGAGGGATTCGGTTGGAACGACGAACGCTTCTTGGACGCCGAAATCAAGAATGACCCTCGGCGGCAAGCTATGTGAGAACTTGAGAAATTAGAGCCGACCAGTTGCTGGATTTAGTTGGAGGCGATTTGGAGGCCTTGGGAGAGAGGTGAGAGTGGGAGGTTCTATCGCTGATCTGATCAAGTGGTTGAGACAATATCGGATACACTGGCGGATGGGAATTGGCAGATGGGAGGTGAAGATATATGAAACCTACCCGGCAGCATCTGCCTCGCAACACGCAGTTCGAACGACCAGGTTGGCTCCAATCGTCTTCTGGCAGACATATATCGTTCATTTATCATTTCCAGAATCTGGGGCGCAGGCCATTTGCTTCTACCATCAACCGAACGACGAAAAGGAGAGTGAACCTCATCAGATGGAGGTTGAAAAGGCAGCACAAGCTATAGAGCGGTGTTCGAGTTCAACAGCAACTTGCGACAAAGAAGACGCTAAAATAAATGTTAACGATGTCGGTGAGGTAGAAATGAAGCCGCCCCCAGATGGCGGGTACGGCTGGGTCTGCGTGCTGTCATGTTTCATGATCAATGCATTTACCTGGGGCGTTGTGTCTGTAAGTCTCTCATCATCAGCAGTGCAATGTAAAAACAATTTGAATCTAATATCATCCTCTGCATCTACTGACACCCACACAGTCCTACGGCGTCTACCTCGCCTACTACCTCGCCAACGACCTCTTCCCCTCTGCCACCCCCGTCGACTACGCCTTCCTCGGCGGCCTCAACTTCGGCATGGCCATGCTCGTCGCGCCCCTCGTCACCATCCTCGTGCGTCTGTACGGCTTCAGGCCCGTAATGCTGCTCGGCGCCTTCTTCCAGACCGCCTCTCTCCTCGCTGCCTCGTTCGCAACGCACACGTGGCACCTCTACCTGAGCCAAGGCGCGCTGCTGGGTATCGGCGTCGGCTTTGCGTATGTGCCCAGCGTGGCGATATTGAGCCAGTGGTTTGAGAGGAAGCGCAGTGTGGCGAGTGGAATTGCGGCGGCGGGGAGTGGGGTGGGAGGGGTTATCTTTTCGTTTGCTATGCAGCCCATGATTGACAATATTTCGTTTGCGTGGTCCTTGCGGATCATCGCCGTCGTATCAGGGACCATGGTTGCCATCGCTGCTCTACTGATGCGGTCGCGAAACCACCACATTCAGCCACGTCAGCATGGATTTGCAACACGCTTGCTGGGTCAGTACCAGGTTCTCCTGCTGCTGAGCTGGTCCTTCGTCTCCCTCCTCGGCTACATCGTCCTCCTCTTCTCCCTCTCCGATTACGCCAGATCGCCCGGCGGCCTGGGTCTCTCGGCACAGAAAGCGGCGAATATCACCGGCTTCGTGAACCTGGGCACCGCCATCGGACGCCCACTCATCGGCGTAATGTCCGACCGCTTCGGAAGGCTCGAGGTCGCCGGTGGTTTAACGTTCGTTGTGGCCGCGAGTGTGTTCGCGGTCTGGATGCCCGCGACGGTCGGTGGAGAGGGCGTGATGATCTTCTTCGCGCTTGTATCTGGCGCTACCCTCGGCGTATTCTGGGTTACCATCGGACCTCTCTGCGTCGAGATCGCGGGACTTGTCGAACTGCCCTCGTTATTATCACTAGCTTGGCTTGTTATTGTTATACCGTGTACTTGTGGGTCTCCGCTCGTTTCTCCCTATTTATGCCATCTCCTCCCTGATTCTTATCTGCCTACCTATAGCTGTTGCGCAAGATTTATTGACAACGCATAGTTTCAGAAGTCATAGCCATCAAGCTCCGGCGCCCTGATGCCGCATCTCCCTATCTCGGCCCGCAGCTCTTCGCCAGCTTCTCGTATTTGCTCGCTGGGGTGATCATGCTTGAGTTGTGGCGCGTGCATCGGAAGGATAAACGGAGCGTGAGCCGAACGGATGTGCAGAATGGAGACGGTTCGTGAGAATTGGAAATTGATATATAGGAAGCCGGGATAGGAGAGGTACTTCATGCCATATTCAACATTTTAAATTTCATGCAAAAGAGGTAAGCCTTTATATCTACCACGCTGTCATCTGTGTCAGTAGTTTCTTAATCCTAATGTCTTAATTCATAATATATAGAGGCCCAAGAACTGTATGGGAGAGGACGAGAAATGATTCCAGAGAAGCCCATGGTAGAGAACAGTCTTCACAACAGCTATCTCCTTAAATGTTAAATATACTAGCATCTTAGAGAGCTAATAAATAATATGGGAAAACTTAGAACATTTTACATATGAAAAGTTTTACATGCCTTATATTGAAGATCATTGCAGTATGTACTGTGTCCATGTGGAATTTTGCCATACCCGCTCATCATACCATTGCCGTAGCAGCCACCTACAAAAGTATGATGCTGCTCCGAGTTGTCATTCTTTCCTCCAGTTCCTCCTAAAACGAACGGCAACGGAAGTCCATTAAAGAAACAGACTATATCGCCTTCTATTGCCAATGATGGAGCCAGAGCCAATCGTCCCTGCGCTGTGACATAGAAACGCTTTCTCATATAATACCGTCCCATGCGAAATAAAAAGGTGATTAGGAAGGTATTTATATCCATTTCCTGTATTTGTTTTTTTAGATCATCTCTCTCCTTGAAAGTGCTCATGAATTCCCAGTTCCTTATCATCCTAAAAAAAATTCTCAACCAGTTCTAGGTCCACAATAGCAGTCAGAGGCGTCAACTTCTCGCTCGCTGTTTTGCTGCACATTAGTGTGCTCCACATACAATTTTCTAATCTCTGCAATACTGTAAGCTCTTGAATCATGTCAACCTGAAGCCCAGCGAGTTTGATGAGCTTCGGATTGTCCATAAATGAAATCAGAAGTTGAGATCTTGTGTCTTGCCTGCCACAGTAGGTTTCCTTTGCTTCAGTAAACGACCAGTACTAAAGGATATACCCATGTGGGAAGTTTTCTGAGATCCGGCGTTCTGGAGTACCCGCCGCAGCAATCTGAAATACATTCAGGGGGTTTTCCTGCGACAGAATATATCGTGTTGTATCCATGAACACTTCTTCCACCGACTTCTTGTAGTCTGGATAAAGACTCTGCGTACCATGCGTAGTGATACCCAGTAACCCATAGATTCTGTCACGAGGATCCATTCATTTAAAACTCGGGCATATCATCAAAGATCATGATGGAGGAATGTTAGTCCAACTGCACATCTCTGCGGAGGCTCGCAATGATTGCGGCGTTTACCAACTTTTCATCCTTTGACTAAAAAACAGCTGTGCCTGAACGGACGGCTGCTTAAAGGTCACTTATATAGGTGAAATGAGGTGTAGTTCATAGTTTTTCCTTTAGCTCGTCCAAGGAAAAGAATGTCGCGTTAAATCACATACAAACTTGTAAAAAATATCAAGTTAATTTAGATAAACTATTTAATATAATTAACATCTACTCATGTCTGTTTATAATCATACTTATGAAAAACATATAAGCATTATTAGGGAAATACTTCCAAATACTAATAATTTATAAATATAATCGTCGATTGAATCACTAAATAGGTGACCATGTACGTCGCTCATATACTGGTGGTTGCCCCTGGGCTCAAGCCCGAGCCTGACTAATCAGGCCTGGCAGCGCACAGGTAAGCAAGTCTTCTTGACCTGACTTAAGGAGACGATACAAATGTTGATACAATGTCAAGCTATCGAGATGGTATTTCCATGGTGTATCCCAGAATACTCCAGAGAAGATCGCCCCGGTTTCGTGTGGGCGAAATTTCAGAGAGGCGGGGTTGGAAGGTGTTGCTATGTTACATGTAAGCATCATGCATGTAAGCAGGAGAGACAGACATCCATGCTCGATCTGCAGAGATCTTCGCTGTGTGCAATTGTCACGCGACGAATGACACTCCTTAGGACGAGAGTCGACGAAAGATCTGCAGTGCCACGGCTTGGACATCATCTCGGCATTTTTGCTTCAATGGAAGAAGCAGAAGCAAGAAGCAAGAAGCCGCGAAATGTTAGATCAGATTTGGATAGCGGCAGGGCCAATATCTATGTATGAGGCTCAAATATTGAAATAGGTATGACTGACCAAGCCAGCAACGGATGGGTGAAATACTGATGAATGGACGTGTCAGATCGTGTAAGCAAGGCCCGACTCTCATGACGTCGGTTGCGTTGCGGGGTAGATCTAAGATTGGGGTATGGGGTATGGGGTATGGGGATGGGGATGGGGATGACTGCCGAAAGGACAAGGGAAAGACAAAAAGTAAGCACGAAGGCGTTGTGTGTGTCTCTTTCCAGGAGAGAGAGAGGACTCTCGAAGGATCCATATCCATGTCAGCGACACCATCATCGATGTCCTTGGCCCGTTATATACAAGGCATACTGCATACTGCATACTCTATCCGAGAGATCTTCATCGGCCCTAATGCACCACAGTTTGTTGACTCCCCGCTGTACGCTTACCACACCCAACCGTGTTAATGTGTACAAGTGACACCGCCTGCACAATCCCCGCGCGGAGATCCTGGATATCCTGGCGACGTTGGAATCACGGCCGAAGAGGCAAAGAGCGGCACCTCGAGAGTCGAGCAATACTCTGTATGGGGCGTCTCACTTCACAGCGCTGACAACATACTGCGGATTATGTGTAGACGGACATGCCATGCCAATGGTAAGCCTTGTCGACGAGGCTACGTTACATTGGGAAGGAGCTTTGTTTGCATGGCGCAGATGGAAGGTACAGAGCCTTCCGGCTAACTGGGATGGGGAGATGGGCATCCCGCCAGACATTGGTTGAGCTATATTGCAGACCTTGAAGGAGTACTCAGGTTGGAGCTCCAGGAAAGGGTTTATATATCCCGCAGCCCTGTCGCAGTCTCTCCCCTTTGACTTGCATTCCGTAAAGCTTTTGTTGTTTGTGAAGATTGAGAGTCGGAAACAATGGCGGACACGAATCAGTCAACGCCCATTAGAGATAGTCCCGATGGGCCTACTTCTCCGTAAGATTCTCAACCATTGTCTTGTCTTGGGCAGTTTGCTAATCGGACTTCATAGGGAGTACAAGCGCTCCTCGGAGGATGAGAAGGGATATAGCGCAGACCATATCAACTTGAACGCGAACCTTGAGGCAAAGTGAGTCCTTAATTTCCAACTGTCAACGAATATATAAAATTCAAAAAGAGATTCTCACCATGGACCAAAAGACTCTTTCGATAGAGTGAAAGGAAATATGCTGACAAGGGCGCAGGATCAAGAATCCTCTCGTAGGCATACCATACAACACGCTTATCCTGCAAGTTGATGCGTTCGCTGAAGACAAAGAACTCACGGATGTCGCACCTCTCCTGCGGAAGGGCGCTCTTGTTGCACAAGACCCAGAAAACTATGAAGACATCACCGGCGACTACGCTCTCGCCCCAGAAGAGGTAGAGGTTCTGCGTAATGAAGTTCTACATAAGTGGCGTCAGCCTAAAGCTCTGTACTTCACCATCATCACCTGTTCCATTGGTGCAGCTGTCCAAGGCTGGGATCAGACAGGCTCCAATGGTGCCAACTTATCATTTCCCGTGGCCTTTGGACTTGATGAGTCCACAACCAACGGTACTTTTATCGTGGGTCTCGTCAACGCTGCACCATACATTGCCTCCGCATTACTCGGCTGCTGGATCTCTGACCCCTTGAACTTCTATTTAGGGCGCCGCGGCACCATCTTCTTTTCCGCTGTCTTCTGCTTTTTACCAGTCATCGGCTCCGCATTCAGCCAGACCTGGCAAGAACTTTTTGCGACCCGCATCCTCCTCGGTATTGGCATGGGCTGCAAAGCCTCTACGGTTCCCATCTACGCCGCCGAGAATACTCCTGCCGCAATCCGCGGTGCCCTTGTTATGTCCTGGCAGCTCTGGACCGCCTTCGGCATCTGGCTCGGTTTCTGCGCCAATCTCGCCGTTGCAAACACCGGCAACATCTCGTGGCGTCTCCAGATCGGGTCTGCCTTCATCCCCGCCATACCCCTGCTCGTTGGAGTCTACTTTTGTCCCGAGTCGCCGCGTTGGTACATGAAGAAGAATCGGTACCCCGAGGCCTACAAATCCCTGCTAAGGCTGCGCAATCATCCTCTCCAGGCCGCAAGAGACTTGTATTACATCCACGCGCAGCTCGAGATCGAGAAGGAAGTTATCGGACAGAGTAATTTCCTCACGCGCTTTACCCAGCTCTTCACCATCCCCCGCGTCCGCCGCGCCACCCTTGCCAGCTTCACCGTCATGATCGCGCAGCAAATGTGTGGAATCAACATCATTGCATTTTATTCCTCGACTGTATTCAAAGAGGCCGGCGCCAGTGATTTCCATGCGCTGCTGGCCTCTTTTGGATTCGGACTCGTGAACTTCGTATTTGCGTTCCCGGCGCTCTGGACAATCGACACGTTTGGCCGGCGTAACTTGCTCCTCTTCACGTTCCCCAACATGGCGTGGTGTCTGTTGGGGGCCGGACTGTGCAGTCTGCTTCCAATTGGCAGTGAGGTGCGGCTGGGAACTGTGGCGCTGTTTGTGTATCTCTTTGCCGCATTTTATTCACCGGGTGAAGGGCCCGTGCCATTTACATACTCGGCGGAGGTATTTCCGCTCAGTCACCGAGAGATCGGTATGGGCTGGGCGGTCGCGACATGTTTGTTCTGGGCGGCTGTACTCTCCATCACCTTCCCTAATATGAAGTTGGCTATGGGCTCTACTGTACGTTTCCACTTGACACTTTTCCTTCATAATCTTCCCGTGTCAAAGCAGAACCAAAGCTGAACGGGATTCCACAGGGTGCATTCTGCTTCTACGCCGGCCTCAATGTCGTTGCCTTGTGCATGATCTTCCTCTGGGTACCAGAAACCAAGCAGCGCACGCTCGAGGAGCTGGACTACGTCTTCGCGGTGCCAACGCGTACACACATGCACTACCAGCTGACAAAAGCGCTGCCGTACTGGGTCAGGAAGTATATCATGCGCCAGAGCGTGACCCTCGAGCCTCTGTACCGTTTTGAGAACCGCGACGGCAAGGAGCGCATTGCGGACATGCATGCGGCCGACAGAGTAAGGGCGGATAAGAAGGCTGCAGTGGCGAACGAGGTGGAGAATGTGGATGTGGCGCCGGAGCTGGAGGTGCCAGTGGCGGACGAGAAGAGTGTAGCGGAGGGCGAGATTAAGAAGGTGTGAGTTCGCGTCAGGCGCGTAATGTCGTGTTCTTTGAGGGGAAGACAGGATTTTTGGAGTGGTCTGGTGAGATTGGAATGTCGTTCCTTGAGAGTAATACCACTATCTTAATTCGTCTTTGATCCAGACTGCTTGGAATTTCAAGCATCCTTGCTGGTGGAATCAGTCGTTGAGTTTGTGATCTGTGTTGCAGCAGCTGATGCTCAAATTATATTCTAGGCTGCTAGTCGTTTTGCTTTCTTGCGCTGCTTTTCTTGGGTTATGTGCTTTGCATAACTTGATCGTTCGCAATGATCATCCTGTTGCACATAGCTCTTGTTGTGCGTTGCCCTAATTTAAAGTGAAGATCTATGTGTAAAGTTCTGTGGAGTGACCAGGCGAATTCGACGATCACTGACTGATACGCACAACGGGAAGCTACAGCCGATTGAATAATTAAAGGATCCAATGTTTTTCAACAGCAACTTGTATAGAATGGCAAACTCCACGCACGTCGGCTGTGACATGAGGGCTTATATGCGACTGCAAACGCTCAGCATAATCAGCTACCGAGCGTCTAGGGGAGATAAAACAGCTCATGTACATACCTCTGAATTATGTTAAGAGAGATTATCCATGAAAATTGTCAAAAACTCCATGCGATTGGGAAATTCTCATAATTCCCATTCCGAGAACTATTTAAAGATTATCACGTGTGTCAGCACTTATACGCCAATGCTTGGCAGGGGGGGTGAAATGGCTCAGCCGCATATGTCTGCAGGCAGAAATCGAACGTCAGAACACCATTATCCATTATTTCTTGTGTTTATTTGCCCCTTTTAGTATGTATATATGTATGCGATGTTCCTGTTGCATATCTGCATAAGAGTGTCAACACCGCTCAAACGCCGCTCAAATGTCATATGATCGAGTGCCATATGAGAACGAGGAGGAGTACCAACGCTCCTCACGTGTGCCTCGACGCCAACCAATTCTCCCAGTGCGCTTTGATTTGGAGTCGGAGCAGGCGGGTCGGAGACGCAGGGAGGAGAGAGCTGCAAGAGGCTCTGGGGAGATCCCTTCTACCAGGGAGGCTTCTGGAGCTTTGGATGACGATTATGCCTTTTCAACTGGCACTGGGCTGCCAAGGCGCAGCCAGTTTGGAGATAGGTATCAGGGAAGAAATATAGGTGAGCGTTTTGGGAGTCCGAAGCTCACGCCTGTGGATCCATTGGGGAGTGATGACAGTGACGCTGTTCCGCCGATTGACCCTGATCCATATGCTGATTCGGAGGACGAACCGAGCAACACGCATCGGCGACGGAGATCGAGGAGTTTCAGTCCAGTAAGGTCGAGGTCAGAGTCGGATGATGATGAGAGTGCGGTAAGAATTCGACATCGGCGGCCGCCGCGGTCAAGAGCGCATCGGAAAAATACCCGGTATGGCGATGGTAGCAATACACAATCCAGCTCGGGATCGGACTCGGACTCGAGTATTAGTGACGATGCGTACTCTTTCACGCTATCCCGGCACCACAGGGCGAACTTGAATGTGGATAGTGCGTCAGATGTTGTTTCCGAGGTCTCAGAAGGAGATACGCCTCAATTGGATCTTGAGAAGCCATCGATGACCTCGCTCCTGGCGCCGAAGATCCATAATATCTTCGGGAGCAGATACACCGGTGAAGGCTCCATCGGCGGTGTCCAGACAGCCCAACTCACCGTCCTCCTCACGCCACCCCAAGGACAAGGCACTAAGAAATCCCGTCCGCCACTGTTCCGATGGATCCATTTCGAAGACGTAGCCATGAACTTCGACGACTACCAAAACAGCATCTCCTCCATCGCCGGCCTCACCGACCTCGAGCGCCAGGCGATTTCCCGCCTCCTGGCACGTGCCCGCAAGCGCTTCGACAAGCCATTCCAGACATCCACGGGCATCAAAGCCAAATTCCTCATGCCCTCCCTCATCGCCGAGAACATCGCCAGCCAGACGCGCTCCAAGACCGCGAAGCCGCGAGTCGTCACGTGGATGTGTCTCCCGCACTTCACGCTGCAGAAGTACAAGGCCGGTGCGTCTGCGGCGAGCGCGAGGCCGGCGGATCATCCGATGAGGACCCTCATGCAGGCAAGGTTCAGTTTGGTGCAGAAGGAGAGGGACATGCAGCAGGCAGTGTGCCACTTGCTAGATACGCCGGACGATTATTGTTTTCATATTGCGCAGACGTGGTATTTGGTACTGGACGATTCGCTGTTGGTGACGTGCGCGGGAATACGGATGTCCAGTCTCGAGGGGGATGCGATTAAGATTTTGTCGGAACCGTCACTAAAGCATCATGGTGCTTGGCCATCTTGCATTGTGGTTGCGTGTGGGAGATGCCTGCTCTGGTCGCTCCGAGTTGATGAGTGTCAGTCGTGGTTTGTAAGTATTTTCATGGTCCTGTCCTCCATATTCCATGGCAACTGACTTGATAAGGACTTTGTTTCGCATTTTGGCGAATTTTGGCCACGAAAACTGGAGTTTAAACATAACGGAAAGATCGTCACAGCTTCAGACTGGCCAAGGATCATAACTTTGGCGAGAAGGGTAAATGTGAGGCTTTCCCTAGACCACAGGTATGCTAGCCGTCGCCATTGAGATTCAATCGTTACTGATAAAAACAGGGCTCCCTCCAGAGACAAATTCGAGGCTCCGGACAATTTTATGCTAGCCCAATATGACTTAGAAGCTGTTCCAGATCCAAAAGACCAGACGGAGCCAAACCAGCAGCAAAATGGCGCTGAAGTGCCGTTGAAAGCCCCTGAAATTGTAATCCGGGAGTTTGGAAGTAATGGGCCTCCAGTCCAACTAAAAGACACTCAAGGGCGCGTCGTTGTATCTGTAACTCGAAACCCAAGACTCGAGAAACCCACGGATACCCCTGGGTATTTTGATACATTGAAACCGAAGTCTGGGACACCCATCAAGTCTTCAGACACCCTCAAGCCCGTCGAGACACGAAGTACCTCACCAAAGCCTGTGAACTTGAGTGATGGGTTTTACGTCTTTACCTGGCTCAATGCCCATCCAGCCACCATGGTTTCTCCTCCGCCATTGGCATCTCCACCGGAACGGTCGCACTCGAGGAGTCGAAGTGCCAGTAGTGCGAATGGCCTTTCTCATGATGAGACGCCGAATCCGAAAGCCGGACCAGAAATTCAATGGAATGTCGACGAGCAGGACGTGAGATCCGATCTCAAAGAAGTAGACGACTTCCTCGCCAGTAGATCGAGCCTCAGTGACCGGTTGATGTATCAGGAGTGCGCTGTAAGCTCTCGACAAGTCGTCTTTGAGGCCTTGGCAAAGGCAAAGAAGAAGATAATGGACGTGACTGAGAAGAAAGGCCAGGAAAAGCTCAAAGTCCTGGAGAACAAGGCGACGATTCTGGCTGCTTCGGATCTGCTGTTTCAGTTCTTCTTGCCTTCTGGATTCGAAGGACCGACCGTGGACAAATTCTGGGGCGCTTTGAACACGCTTCTATTTGTGAGTTCTCAAAGACCTTGATAGCGTTGTTGAGAGGGTATTGACATATTTGTTACCAGCCTGACAAGTCCAATAAAGCGGATAAACAAGAAAAGACCTCGCAATATTACCAGAGCAGGTCCAAGGAACGACAATACAAGCGCAAGAGAAACTTTGGCATCCACGACAGAGAAATACCTGGTATCATGGAATTTCTCGGTGGCACTGTCAAGCAGACTCTGCCATTCAAAGAGCTGTATTCGCAAGCACGCTCGACCGACAGGCTGAATATCCAGCTACCAGAAGAGTTTCCCAAAGCCTGGCTTTATCTCTTAATCTGTTTTGCGTCTTCCACGAAAGACATGATGGTCTTTGACACCCAAAGTTCCGTCGTGCACGATCTCCTGGACAAAGGCATGCGCAAGGTCGTGCAGGGCACCGCGAAGAAAAGTCTGCTAGAAAGCCTAGTGTTCACGCCGTTCGAGCTCGCGACGCTCATCAACTTCCAGCTGCTCGAAGGCGCAACGGCATATTCTCAGGACATCATCGAGCCATATTGGCAATACCTGCGCGGCCTCGTAAGCCACCATCCATATCCAAGCACATACCTCACCTCAGTTTACTAACTCTCTCCCCAGGAAGCCGACATTGCAGCCCACCCCCTCGACCGCGGCCACCAAGACCGAATCGCGCTCCTGCAGCAAGAAATCTACGTGATAACCGACACCCTCTCTCAGCAGCGGCGCATGCTCCTGCTCGCCTCGCCCTCCGCAAGCTCCAAAACCACCCATCCCTACGGCCGCGCCAACCCCCTCGGCAAGCCCTACGACGAGGACTTCTACCGCTCCAAGCAAGTCGACACGCACCGCAACTACCCCGTCTCGCGCGCCGCGCCGGCCTACGCCTACGAGCCCTCGGCCTCGCACGTCCGCTACGACACGCACAACATCGACAGCTACGACGTGCCGATCGTGGTGACGAACCCGGCGCTCTCGCCGACCAGCCAGCTCGCGCCCACGCACCCCAACGGCGTGCTGGGCATCCTGATGTACGACTCGCTGTCGCTGGTGGATCACAAGCTGCGCGACCTGAAGGAGATGACGGACTGGCTGACGCACCTGTCGTCGTCGTCGCTGCAGAAGATCGACACCAACAAGGACCGCCAGGAGGCCGCCATCTACGCCTTCACCATCGTCACCATCGTCTTCCTGCCGCTGTCCACCGTCGCCGGCATCCTCGGCATGAACACCATCGACGTCCGCGACATGGAGCTGACGCAGTGGGTTTTCTGGGCCTCGGCCGTGCCGCTGTGCGTCGTCATCATCACCCTGTGTCTCATATGGGCCGGCGAGCTGGGCAACTTTTGGGAGGGCTTCAGGGATATGTGGAGGAAGGGGCAGCGGAGGGGCGTGGGGAAGGTGGTTGGCAGGTTTGGGTCTATGAGGGGGTATACAATGGATTCGCATGCGGAGGGCGTTATGAGGATGTATCCGCCGCCGCTGCCGCCGGGTGGAATTCCGGATAGTGGGATGTATGAGCAGCGAGTGAGATCGAGGGCGATGGACTCGGGGAGGATGTTTGTGTGACAGGTGATGTCAATTTGATGTATGGTTAGCGTTTGCGAGCGATCTATAGTTTTCGAGCGATCTATAGTATACAGGCAACGGAAAGCTTTAGGGTAACTTGTCATTATATCCGTTCTGTTGTCCTTATTTGCTATTGTCGATCATGTCTACCGTTATCACTGTCTCTAAACGTCTTTTACTCCACTTTTCACCAACAATTCAGCAATGCCAATATCAGTCCTGTTTGCTCAGCCATGTTTGCTACTTTCTAGGCTTTTCTATGTCCTCTGCCAAGCTACATCAATTCATGCATGCTCCCGCTTCGTGAAGCTTTCCAGACGCCCCGTACTCACAGCCATCAGCCATTATTGAAAAATGCCAGCGTGTAGAAACTTGCCATTAAAATTGCCAGAGTAGACCAGAGAGCAGTCTGACCCTTTCAGGTCTTATCCTCAAAGCCCTCGTCATCTTCGGCATACGCAATCGCGTAATTATACGGCTTTGCCACATGATTCTGGCTCATCATATTGATCTTCGTATGAGTTGGGGATTTCCCCCTCCTGCTCTGCGAGATCTGCATTCTAAACGGAGTAATCCGGAATCTCACGCTCGTCTTCTGCATCGGCTGCCATGAAGTTGAATCCATCATGAGGAGCATCCTCTTCTACGAGGCTGAGAGCTGCGGAAGCTAATTGTTGGTACTGCTGGCTCGAATGGTTGCGGACCTGCAGTGCATCCTGGTCGTCATCGCTATCCCTATGCGCATCCACTGCGGCCTGTAGTTGTTCGATAATCGATTGCTGAATTAGCTGCTGCACGGCTGGATCTTTGTCTTCGTCATTTTCGTCCATTGGCGATGCATGCGGTGAGGACTGACAGTTTTTGATAAATTCATTGGTCTCGTATTGCTCAGTCTGAGAACTTGAGAAGAGGGTCGTGCTCTCATCTTCATCCTCATTCTCTTCATCGTACTGTACAGCCTTCTTCTTTCCCTGCTGCTTACTCACTTTCTTCCCACGTTCGCTGCCAACGGAAGATCTCTTCCTCTTCTTCTGGAGGAGCGCTCGAGACTTTTTGGGAAGCTTCTTTAGGTCATCCTTGAAGACGAGCTGTTCGATGCTGAATTTGATATCATCAGGGATCTCTCGGTATGGATCGTGGTTCTCATTGAAATCCCGAGGAACGTCGTCTCCAGAAAAATTTGTCCTGGGAATCCAGCTTTGGTCTTCCGTTGCCCATCCTACCCAGTGAGCGAGGTATTCGTCAACGATCACATAATTCTTCACGAGTTCTCCATATTGCTATGTAAGTACTTAGTACAGCTGCGGAGTATGCGGACGAGGATAATAATATGCTCACTTTTAGAAGAATCCGCGTCCACTTCTCGTTGTTATCTTGTCTCACTCCTAAGGCCTTAGCCTCGCTCTTTGAATATAAACGCAGGCGCTTGTTTCTTATCTTTTCGACTTCAAATGTGGCATCCGCAGTTGGATCAGGAAGCACATAGACAATGGCTACGAAGATGCCTGTCCGAAGTTCGACAACGTCTACAGAATCGCTTGACACGTCAATAGCCTTTTTCTTCACGAGCATATTCAATGAGCTTTGTCCGAGGGAGGCTGAGCCTGACCGTAAAGTCTCCACAAGCTGAAGATACATATCCGCTGATGCCACTGATGAATTTGACGGGTAAAGCTTTCCAGTGACAAGGCTTGATGAATCTAGAACTGGAAGAAGCCTGCTTATTGGGACCCATGGCTGCGCTTCAGACTTTGCCTCCTTAATTTGAGGGAAGTTAAGTTTCACTTCTGTAGTTAACATCTGCTCCCATTGTTTTCTCATGTTGCCATCATCGTCGCTGTCGTTGCTATTAAGAAGATCTTCATCAACGGTGAACTGTTTCTCAGCAATCTCTAAGATTGACCATGGTCCATCAAATACGTCGTATTTGTCATGTTTACCGAACTCTTCCATGTCTTTTTTGCTACGAAGACGAACCACTAAATCGCCGATGGCAACAGGCAGTATAAAATGCTGTTTGGCATAAAATAAGCCTGTGTCGCTGCTTTGCTTTGGTATAGATGGCTTGTTCTTCTTGATCAATTTGTGCAAATTGTCAGAACTCCGACCATCTCGAGTAGGTCGTTTTGTGGAAGATTTTGAAGGACTTCTTGAGATGCTTGACGGGGTTGCTGCTGAATCCGGAATTGATTTTGGCTTCTGGTTCTCTTTCTTAGTGGCGCTTAAGTCCCCCAAAATCTCTGCTAAGTTATGCGCTGAGTTCTTATGGCTTAAAGGATAGACAGGCTTCGGTTTTGGCATGTGAGCTGGATGCGAGGTCGATACTGGGCTGGCTATGCCCATACCTGCAGCGGGAACTGCTACAAGCGATTCTCGTCGGTCAAATATTGACTTCCTGCCCATGCACTCAGAAGCAAGTTCATTCAGGGGGAGTCGTGGCTGCTGATCCGAGGTCTTCTTGACGTTCTTAACGTCCATAGATGCTTTTGCTGCATTCAATTGCTGTTTATATCGTTCCCCCGGAGTCTGGACAGCATGAAACGCTTGTGGATTCTGATGAGTAGCTTCGCATTTAGTAGGACTTGAAGGTGAGCTGAGGTTCAGCGAGCCGAAGAGGCTACCATCTTCCGATGGTGGGCGAAGTTGAAGTGGAGAATCGGTATCTGTCGGATTTTGTCCGAAAGGTAGAAGGCGACGACGATCAATACTTAAACTCCGCTGGACAGGAGAGCCACGATCCTTGAGGTTCTCAACCTTAGATTCCTCCGTCTCATTCGCCGCCTGAGGTTTCCGAACCTTAGATTCATCGTTAATCTTCTGTGGCGATGTAGAAATGGGCCGGCTAGTTCTGGCGAGAAGGTCATCTGTTGGACAGTAAGGCTTTTGCGGCGTGAATAATTGTGGTAATGTAGGTGGCTTGTCTCGCAACTTGGCCGCCTTGATGCTCATAACCGCAGGAGTAAGATGCTGTGTATCCTTGTCCCTTTTCGCTGGCGTTAAAACATCTTGAGAGTTTCGCTTAGTGCCAGCTTGTCTTAGGACAGTCTTCTTTGAAGGCGTTGTTGCAGGATGTTCTTTAGGCTTTTGCGAACTCGTAGTCTGGGGAATACGGCTTGTCTCTCCGGCGTGGCGCTCTGGTGTGTGCAGATAAGAAGTGTTCTTCGTCTTGTTCTTGTTCTTCTTCAAGTTCTCAATCGTGACTTTAAAGAAGCTTGGCTCCTGCATATCACAAGGAACCTTCCATTTCTTCTCCACACGACGGCAAAACTGTTGAAGCTCTGACCAATTCTTAGGAGGCACGTTCATTAAGAAAACGACGATTTGCTCCCCATTGTCGGCGTAGTTGATTTGAAGGTACTGCTCCGTCGGGTCGTAGGCGATCTTTACTATGCTCTTAAACTCGAATGAAAGCTTTTCTTGGTCACCTTTAACAACCTTTAAAGTCTGCTCACTCTTGCCGTTCCATTTAAGGAACATATCGGAATCTGCATTTTGAATTGTCTGATCATTGCTAACAAATCGGAGGACGGAGAACTCTGCATCTTTCTTCGCAAAGTTGGTTGGTGAGAGCTTGTTGGGATTTGGTGGAGATGATGTTGTTAGCTGTGCAATATCTGCTGGCTGTACAACGTCTGTTGGCAGTACAACGTCTGGATGAATCAACTCCTGAGCCTGATCAAGCCCTTCCACAACCAAAGCAGAACCTTCATCGTCTTGAAGTATTTCCTGTTGCTCGGATGGCTCTTCTTGTGGTTGGGAATGATCTAATAATTCCTTGCGTCGTCGGCTTCTATACTCTGAAAGAGGAGGAGGACCGTTTTTGAATTGCGAATCAAGTGACACTTCTTCAGCAGACTTTTCCCATTTGTTCTTTGCCCCCCTTGGAAGTCTGTGGAGATAGACTTGCTTGACTTCTAGGCTTATCGTAGAACTCTTTTTCTTGTCTTCAATGGCAGCAAGCCACTTTAATCCAAGCTCCGAAGATGTGCTTTCTAACTCTGGGATCTTGATGATTCTGTAATGCTGGATTGGTCGGAGAGCAAAAATTTGATAGCTGTATGTCTTGTCATTACGTTCCTGAATCAACTTCCACTCCTTTGTGTTGTATCTCTTCGTAGTTGTAGTTATAGTTGCTCTTGGCAGTAACGATGGTCCCTCCGCAGCAGTAGCAGTAACAGGGGGCAATATTCCATCTGTGCATGAAGAATGGCCCACTGCAGCAGGACTGGAAGGTGTTGACTTTAGTTCCTCTAGGCCTTCATCCCCAACCTCATCCACCAAATCAGATTTATTCTTAATTGCATTTGGTGTAGTGGAAGCCGTGGATATATGGAGAGCCAGTTGAGTTTGGTTAACTTGCTGGGTTCCTTGGACTTCTTGGGCAAGATGAGCTTCTTCAACTGCTTTAGCTTCTTCGGTTTTTTTAGCTTTCTGTGCTTGCCGGTCTAATAGCATTTGTTTTGCTTGTTTCTTTCGCTCATTCTTTTGCCATTCATCTGGATCCGTTCCTGGTGGAATGGTGGCTGCAGGGCTTGTTCCATTCCCGCGGCCGAATATTGTTGTTGATAGCTTGCCAGGCAATTTGCTATAAGGCACTACTGGCCAGGGGGCAGAATTATAACCTTTCTTTTTAGACTGCGGAGTCTTCTCTGGGCAACCAGTCTTGGCCAGCTGGCAAGAAGCCAAACCATCTGCAGGTGAACTATCGGCCGGGAACTGAGAAGGTGATGAGGTGGCTGAAGCAGTCGTGAGCTCTTGGCCGGTGCTCAAAGTTACATGCGAGGTCCGAGGAGCTGCAGCACCAACAAATGATGGTAAAGTATCTCGCTGAGAGCTCTTAGGCTTTGTATTTGAGGTTTGGCGTTTCCGAGCTGCAATGTCATTGATGAAAGACTCAAGTGTGAGAGAATCATCACTGCTACTCGAAGGTGAAGTTGCCGTGAGTTGTTGACGAAGATTGCCCAACGTTGTCTTTTCATTACTGGTGATGTTGGCAGGGGCCTGGTTTCCGTTTATTGCTTGATATTGATCGTTGTTGTTCTTCGTTAACTTCTGCTTTGTTTACATTAGTTTAATGATTTGAGTAAAATTCAATAAGAAAAAAACAACGAAAATTAAAAGAAGAGTACTTCGATGCTGTATATATACTTGAGGTCTCAGTATTTTAGGAATGGGGGCAGGCCAGCACCGCACATAATATGGCGTACTTCACTGTTGGTGAGGTGCCTACCAAATGTAATCGAAATCTCACAAAAAGTTCACAAAAAGCAATAACACATAGCAAACATCTGAAATTATAAAAAAGGTGTATCATACCTTGTCATCCCATGGTGGCTGGCTAGTGTCTAGCTGTTCCGAAATTCTGTTGTCGGCCATTTTGTCTATGGGGGAAGCTGGTTGTCAGCATGTTCACCAGTCTCCTCGTAGGTAGAGGTGAAATTATATCATTAGTAGAAGTTAATTTTCAATCACCGAGGTAGATATCACTAATAGGCTTTGGAGGTAGAGGAGGAGGAGAGCTTACCACGTATCCGTTCAATACCTTGACTTGAATCGCTGGGTAGTCTCCGCGTTTTAGAACCTGCGATCAAGATGTAGTCAACAAGTTTCTGAATGAACCCTACAGATGAAGAAAAGTTGAGTGTGCCTGAAGAGGAAGTGTAATAAATGGGTCTAGTGAAAGATTTAAGAGTCTCTTAAAGTATGTGTTGAAAGGTCTTTAAGAGTTGTATGCAAGTAGAACAACTCATAGAAAGAACAGGAAGGCACTGAAGGATGTTTGAAAGACTATTGTTCTCGTGATGTGCTATTATAACGATATGTTAGTAGGATTCTAAGTCTAGGTTAAAGACAAAAGACAAAGGGCAAACTAACTTACATTACAAGTTCTCTCTCATCTGAATGGTAAACTGTTTAGTCTTAAGACTTAGGGGTGGAAGTTGTCTAACATCTTCAAGACAAGGTCGCCATTTTGATGTTGATCATGCTGATAACGAGTAAAGGTGTTTTAAGACAGAGACATAAGGTTATGGGCATGGAGAAGTGTAGAGCATCACTTTGTAAATGTAAATGAGGGTTTGTTGATGCCGCAGGTTTCCAGACAGGAGAATGTTCTCGTTAGAGGTGTAAAAGGTTGGAAGTCGCGGTTGCCGTCGACAGAAACATGGAAACAGCGTACATAATAAGAACAATCTGCGCGTGGCTATATTAATTCTATGGAATAGCTATAAAATAACTCTAGCAATTCTTGCTTTCTACTATGATATTTAAATAATAATACCTTATAAACATAATGTTGTAGACAGGAACTAGGCAAAGACCAAGGGCACAAAGAAGTCACTCCATGGAAATGCTTGTTCACAACACACATGGTTTGAAGACAACCACAAAGAAAGAAGCAATGGCTAAGACATATTGTTCAAATAATGCGTTACATTTGTTCTATATGTAGCTAGAATGTCCTTTATGCCAACCGTCATCCTATGCCTACAATCTATTTTGTAACTCCAATCCACGGATATCGCTGTACATCCCATAATATACAATACTGTACACAAATCTTATACATACCTACAACGAGCTACCAGGCATCAGACTTTGGCTGGGCACGTGGTTCATTATCCTCCTTTTCCTTCATCTTAACCTCTTCTTCCTTAAGATCTCCAGCATTAGACGTTGGCTGTGTACGCGGTTGATCGTCCTCATTTTGAAGGCTCTCAATAACCTCTTCTTTGTCGGGGTTTCCAGCATCAGACATTGGCTCTCCACGCAGAGTATCATCCTCATCTTCATCGACCTCAAGGCCCTCTTCATCATCAAGACCCTGAAGTACCTCCCCACCCTCCAACACATCGATATTAATCCCCTGCCCCGGAATCTCCTCCAGCAACGGCTCCTGATCATCCTCTTCCGCAAAACTAAGCGGTGAAGGCGCCTCCTTGGCCCCCTCAGGAACCATGTCAAGCTCACGTCGCATCTCTTGGCGCAGAGCCTTATCTCTCATCGCCTTCTGCATTTTCCTCTTATCGCTATCCCAATGCACCGCCGCCAGGGCATCATCAATCCTCTTCTCCACCAGCGACTTGACATGGAACGCCAACGGCTGGCTGACGAAGATACCTGCAAAGCGGTAGCTGAGCCAGAGGTACAGGGTGATGGCCCTGTGCAGGATCTCTAACTGGGGGAGGTAGTCCATTCCGGGATTATCCTCATCCAGGATCTCGAGATGCAGCTCTGGGATCTCGAGGAGGTTCGCAGACGTCTGGTTCGCAATGCGCTCCGTGAATGCTTCCAGGATTGCTCGGTCGTGGCGCACGTTTGCGGGTGATGCGCACATGATCAGACGATCTTCCACACTGAGATCGTACTGCTCGATGGCATCGGCAATCTCCATTTGGTCTCTCAACGTGCACGCGAAAAACAGTGGGTTGACGGTCGCAATATTGTTGAGGCGCATGAGGACGTATGTGAACGGCGTGCCTCGAGGGAAATAGGCCGAGAATTTCTTATAGATCCCTGCCGGAGGTAAGAGCCCTGCTTGGGTGATTGGTTCGACCTCGACCTCCATGGCCTTGCGCAAAATGGGAAGATCAGCAGCGTCGAGGGTCGTGGCCAGACCGACATTCTCCCACGTTTGTGGTGAGTTTGCTGGGCCGTCCATCTCTTCCGCTACACCTGCTATGTCCTGTGCGGCTGTCCTGTATCTGCCCGCACGGCCAGCAATCTGTTTGATTTCTGACACGGGAAGCTGCTTGTATGTTTTTCCAGAGCCGTTGTATTTGACTACTGACTCAAAGATAATACGTCTGATGCCTAGATTCAGTCCCATGCCGACGGCATCACTAGCGACGAGAAAATCATAGTCGTTGTTAGGGTCGTTGAATAGAGCCGCCTGCTGAGCTCTGGTTTCGGGGGGAAGAGACCCGTAGATAACGGCACATCTTTTACCAGTAGTTCTCTCAACTTCCTTTTTCATGGCATGGATTGCAACTCTCGAGAAAAGGATGATGCAGTCGCCTTTCTCGAGCTTCTTAAGCTTCCCGTTGAAACTCTTTCCCATGACTCTCAGGGGAGTAAGACGCTCGTAACGATGTATGGTCAGTTCATCTCCCATCAGCTGGCACAATTTCTCAACGAGGGGCACAGTCCTCAACTCGCCACAGAGATGAACTTCTTTAGCTTGAACTCCCAGGAAGGCTGCGGTCCAGGCCCAACCACGTTGCGGATCTGCGATCATCTGGATCTCATCAACGACTGCAACGTCAACCTTCTGATTCAACGGCACCATCTCAACAGTGCAACTACTCATGATTGCTTTGAGGCCTCCTTCAGGATCTCTTCGTTCTTCACCAGTAATCAAGGCGCACGGCCTGGCCTTCGCATTCAGTCGCGAGTAAATTTCGTGGGCGAGCAGGCGAAGCGGGCCCGCGTAAATGCCAGATTGGGCCGCCTCCAGGCGTTGCAGGGCATGATATGTCTTGCCCGAGTTCGTTGGCCCAACATGTAGATGGATCTTGCGCTGCATGGCTCGTGTAGCCGGAAACCATTCCAGAGGAAATCGCATATCAGCACATGCTTCTTGGTGGTTCAATAGATCTTCCGACATCTGAGCCTTATGAATATGTTCTATGAGAAGGGTTTGAAGCTTTTCGCGAAGTCCAGACAACCGCCCTGCAAAATATGCATCTTTTAATTCTTCAACTACTGAAAAATCCTCCGGAATTTTCTCTCCGATTTGTTTTCCCTTTTTGCCAACTTCGCGCATAGGTGCTTCGATTGGTTCGGTTTCTTTCAATATAGATGAATGTGTTTCCGCGAATGCGTCGAAAGTTTTTCGGAGCCCAGCCAAGAATTCGTCTACTATCCGGTTCAACTCCTCCTCTGTTTGGATGCCGGCCGTCTCATCCAGTTTTGCGTTCGCTGTATTTTCAGGATCATATGCCCTTGCAAACTTGTTCCGCACTAGGCGGAGCTGATGCCGCACAGAGCTATAAAGTTCCTGAACATCAATGGCCTGATTCTTATGAAGAGCGGACTGATATAAATTTGGATGAAAAACTGTCCGTCGTACTGTCTTGTCTAAGTTGCTTTCGGAGTCTCTTGCGCGGTTGGGGGGCATAAAGAGGATACGGTGGGCTCCTGATTTGCCAGGCTCTCTAACTCTACAATAACCGCCTCAGTCAGCAGAATATCCACCCAACGATGATGCGTGAGACAAACACTGGGTTCCTCCTCTCTTCGGAGGTGTGAAGAAATGGAAAATCATTTCTCTCTTTTGTCTTCAAGAGAAGAGGGATCTGGATATCGGGTCTGTCCAGGAGATGTGATGCTGGTTCGCTGCCCCTAAAGTGACCGTCTTAGCTGGGATATTCCTTAGAAAACGATCGGAGGGCTACGAACACTCCATGGTGCTCTCTATATTGGGGAGTTTTCGAACGACGAAGTCTGACCGCAGATTCGGCTTTTCGTTCCTTGATTTCAGGATTCGGTGTATCGGCCGTAGGAGAGCTGCCACTTTCACCCCGTGAAAAGCGCACAGGAGTGTTATTGTCGCCCAAGTCCTGGAGTTCACCAGACGCAGCTCTGCGCGTCGTGATGGGTCTCCTGCCATTGCCAGCCGTCGACGCCGAGAAGTGTCGCTCCGCCGCGCGGAGCGCACAGGGCGAACATTTCCCGCCTATGCGTATCGCCAATACCATCTGAAATCGTCCTTGTCGAGCACGGCGATGGTCGTCGCGAGCCCTGACCACTGCTGTTCCCCAAAAGTCCAAAAAAGTTGCCCGACGAGAACATTTGGGGTGCGGAGCGGCAGATAGTTGTTCCGCCAGCCAAGGCCCTGCGTCATGGCCAACCTCGACTTCATCTTGTGCGAGTCGCAAACCATCCAAAGCGCTGAATTCCATCTCTTCACCTCTTCGCATTATCACGACAGATACAGATACTTTATGATCATATACTGATAGGAAGGGCCGCAAAGTCACCATGGCGTCCTCATCCACCCCTCCAACACCTCTCCTCTAGTACGTCCAGCCTCCTCCCCTTCCCATCCCCATCTCCGAGCCCATGCTAACCTGCCCCAGCGCCTGCATCGCCCACAACACCACCATCCTCACCGAGCACACGACCGCGGGCGCCTCCTCAACCTCCAGCCTCGCCTCCCTCGTCCTCCCCAAGATCTCCCACGCCACGCCGCAAAAGCTGACCTACACGCACAACTCCAACTTCGTGCACTACATCGCGTCCGCGCCGTCCGAGTACCCGGCCTCGCCCTCGGCGGGCGGGCTCACGTACCTCGTCGTCGCGCACGCCTCGGCCGGCCGCCGCATCCCCTTCGGGTTCCTCGTCGAGATCAGGAACCGCTTCCTCGCGCAGTTCCCGCCGGACACGACCGACTTCGGCAGCCTGCCGAACTACGGCGCGGGGGCGTTCAATGCGCAGCTGCGGAAGCTGATGGTTGAGTACGGCACGACGGAGGGCGGGAAGCAGGACGCGATTAGTAATGTGCAGAACGAGATTGAGAATGTGAGGGGCATCATGACGGAGAATATCGATAGGGTGCTGGAGAGGGGCGAGCGGATCGACCTGTTGGTCGATAAGACGGATAGGTTGGGTGGGAGCGCGCGTGACTTTAGGGTTAGGAGTAAGGGGTTGAGGAGGAGGATGTGGTGGAAGAATGTTAAGTTGATGGCGTTGCTGGTTGTGGTGGTGATCTTCTTGGTATACCTCTTTGTCGGCTTTGGCTGCGGACTGCCAGGCTGGTCGAAGTGCATTGGTTGAGAGAGGTCAGCGGAGGGAGTTTGATTTGGCGTTGGGGTTCGGGTCAGGGTCGTGGTGTGTTCGAGATTGCGGTCGCGGATACCAGGACAGCCAGTTGTAACAAGAAGTTCGCCTATACGGCTCTTTATTTCCTTTATATAAGATAGTCATTGCAATTCTAGAATTACTTCATAGTTTGAGAAGGGTTGATGTCAACTCTCCGCAGCAGCGAGCTCAGCTCTTCCACCGCAATGGCGAATTGTCGCGACGACATGAGCCGCACGAGTCCAGGATGCAGCCATGGCTGAAGTGTGTATGCCGCACAGGTCCGTTTGCGAGACACATGAGCAGTGGCTGGAGATCCGTCGCAATGAAGCCACACTCTTAGTCTCTCCGTCCTCTCCAACACTGTACCTAGTTCATCGCAGTCTTTTCGTCGGTTCAGCAAACGATCAGCAAACAATGCGCCCAAACAGGCGCCAGTATTACCCACATGCCGATCTTCAAGCTTCTCTGTCGTCTGCCTCGTCTCCCCTGCGCGCCCATCCCCTTGGCCCTTGCCATGCCATTGCACATCCCCATCCCAGCGGCCTCAATTTCCCCCTCTCATCTCTCCTCATCTCCCCCGAATGCGCCAGCGAACGACGAGTTTCAGTTCAACCCTCCTCCTCCCCCGTCCCACTTCCCATCCCATCCCCACGCCACTCCGCCCAATTCCTCTCCCCAACCCCTAAACCCCGCCCCCGCTCCTCCCCGTCCTAACCCCATAATCCCCCTTCCCGACCTCGACGCCCTTCTCGAACGTCGTCGCCTTCTTCGCGGCCTCGGAGCGCGCCAGCACCGCCCTCCACCTCAGCGCGATGAAGACCGACGCCGAGACGCCGACGGCGGCGAGGACGAGGAGGGGTTTCGTGTTGCTGCGGCTGCGGGGGGTGGTTAGCGCGGTGGAGGGAGGGGAGAAGGGGGGGGGAGGGGCATACCGGAGTTGGGGAGGTGGGCTTGCCATGGTTCGTTGGCTGTTTGTTCGTTTGCTTGCTTGTTGGAGGATGTCGATGCGGACGTTGGTGGATGCGTATGTATACGTGTATGTATATGTACCCTTCCCATGCAGCCGTCCGTCGTCAATCCCTCACCGTCGTCCCGTCCGTCCGTCCGTCTCCCGCTCTCCCGCTCTCCCGACTTCTGCCGGCCGCTTCTCGTCTCCGGAATCCTCACAGGTGCGTCTTCGCGTGGTCTTCGCTGCGATCGGGGAGGAGGACAGGATATGCGCCGCTTGTGGGAATCGTGCAGCAGGGCGAAGGTGGAAAGTTCAAAAGGTTCGATGGCAATACATGACGGAGGAGGCACGTGATGCTCAGCCTGTGTGTGATGTCGAGCTTCCCCGCATTCCACTTCGGCTTGGGCCGTGCGTGGGCGAGCTTGGGCCATGAATTCCGTCTCTATGACTACCTTTATTGTTTATTATTTATCATTTATTATCCTCACTCACTCGCCCACAAGCAAGCAAGCAAGCAAGATAGGAACTCAGCTACATATGTATACATAATACACTTTATATAAAATCTTATTAATTAGGAGATGAAGAACAAAAATACACAAAGCTACAACGCGCCATCAAATGCGCTTTTCTCACCGACACTCCACGTCCATGCATGCATGCATACCCAGGCCCATCTAGTAACTCCGCGCGCCGTTGTAAATGAGAGGGTATATCCCGTCCCTCTTCCTCCTCCTTTTCTGCATTATCCCGCTGCCACCGTTGAACCACACCCCTCTCTTTCCAAACCCCATCACCCCCATCACCCGCATCACCATCACCGCCCCCCGCGCGTCCTCTCCACATACCCCGGCAGCGCCTCCCCACTCCCCCTCCCGCCC
>Ga0209512_1000513_pt1 | contig 62328 bp, 53 predicted proteins | sample frozenSSSSmetaG_FD_184142 | JGI IMG/M metagenome (GOLD analysis project Ga0209512, IMG submission 184142) | Glacier valley bacterial and archeal communities from Borup Fiord, Nunavut, Canada, to study Microbial Dark Matter (Phase II) -... | ecosystem: Environmental > Aquatic > Freshwater > Ice >...
CGATCGTGCCAAAGAATAAAATCAACTGCCGATGACGATTGCGCCTGATGAATGCCAACCCAAGCAAGGCGAGATAAAGCACCGCGCCACCCAGGTACACGCCGTTCACTTCGTTGTAGTTGCCAAAATTGTTGGTTAAAGCATTGAGAGTATCCGGCTGCGATGGGTTGCCAAGCAAATCCGGGTAAAGCGCAAGCGGCCAGTTGATAGTGAGCGCGTGCTGCATCCAGATGGCGCTCCGCCGATCCACTGCGCTGTTCGCCAGATATTCAGCAAATGGCACGAGTTGCAGCGCTGCCAGGCCGATATAAACGCTGAGTCTTGCCCATTTGAGGCGCATTGTGCGATTATCAGCGCGCCGCCATAAGGTTGCCAGACGAAAGACAAAGTACAGGCTGATCAGCAGCGCGCAGAAATAAAACGTTTCCGGGTGACCTGATAACATGCCAATGGTCACACTCAGGCTGAAACCAATCAACGGCCAACGCAGCACATATGCCACGGCTGTTGGTTGGCTCTGCTGATCGCGTTCAAAATGTTTGAACAACGCTTCTACAAAAAATAAGCAGGTTGGCAGCACTGTTACTGCGCCAATATGTGACCAGTCCAGCCAAACCAGGTTATAGCCCGAAAACATAAACGCAGTGCCGCCCGCTAAAGCACCGAGTTGACTCACTTTCCACTGTTTGAGAAATAGGAAGGTGAAAAAGCCCAGGACGAACAGCCTGAGCCAGGCAGCAAGCAGCGCTGCCCATTTGAAGGGCAGTATATAATAAGGGATGCTGTACATTGAAAAGACGGCTGACTGATAATTCGCCATGTGCGGCACGCCATTTGCGTTGTACGGATTCCAGAGTGGAATTTGCCCAGTTCGTAACGTATCGCGGCTGAAGATCAGCCACGGCTCAATCTGATCCCACGGATCGAAGAACAGCGGATTATGCGGTTGATAACCGGCTTCAATGTTGGTTGCAGGATAGCCTTGCTGCATATCGGCTGATGAAAATACGTGATCACTGATATGCAGCAGCGGGTTAGCGAAAAAAATTGTCAGCAAAACCAACAGCACAGCGGCTCCTTGCAGTGCTGCATTGGAGGTGAGCTGCTTGAGTTGCCTACTCATCAACGGATTTTACCCGATCGTTCAGCGCTGCTTTGACCATGCTGGCGAACAAGGCCGTCCCAATTGGCGTTTCGCCGGGCGCTGCAATATCGCCCGTGCGCGCACCCTTGCGAAGCGCTTCAGCGACAGCGTTTTCCAGAGCGAGTGCTTCGGCGTTCAGCTTTAAGCTGTGACGCAGCAGCATAGCCGCGCTCAGGATCGTGCCGCACGGGTTGGCGACTCCATGCCCCGCGATGTCTGGCGCGCTGCCGTGGATCGGCTCATATACGCCGAAAGTGCCTTCGCCCAATGATGCAGAGGGCAGCATTCCCAACGATCCGGCTAACACCGCTGACTCGTCGGTCAGGATGTCGCCAAACATATTTTCGGTCACCACCACATCGTAGCGCCCCGGCGTGCGGATCATCTGCATAGCGAACGAATCGACCAGCGCATGTTCGATCTGAATATCCGCGTGCTCGACCTTCAAAGCGTCCACTGTGCGCCGCCACAAACGTGACGACGCTAAGACGTTCGCTTTATCGACCGACGTAACGTGCTGCCGACGGCCACGCGCCGCGTTGATCGCCACTTCCAGCACGCGCTTGACTTCCGGTACGCTGTAGATCATCGTGTCCCAGGCCGAGTCGCCGTCGCCTTGCTCGTGCTTTTCACCAAAGTAAGCGCCGCCCGTCAGTTCGCGGATGAACAGAATATCGACGCCCTGCAACAGTTCCGCGCGCAATGGCGATCCGGCGGTGAGCATCGGAAAGACTTTGACCGGGCGCAGATTCGCAAACAACTTGAAGTGCGCACGTAGTGCCAGTAAGCCGCGTTCAGGCCGATCAACCGCCGTCGGGTTGTCCCATTTGGGGCCACCCACCGCGCCGAGCAATACCGCGTCGGCTTCTTCGCACGCCTGAATCGTTTCGGGGGGCAGCGAATTTTGCACTTGATCGATCGCACCGCCGCCGATGAGTGCCTCGCGAAAGGTGAACTCGTGCCCAAATTGCTTCGCTACCGTATCGAGCATGTCGCGCCCAACGGCGATCACTTCCGGCCCGATACCGTCACCGGGGAGTAAAGTTATGCTTGCTTTCAAAAGAAATATCCTGACTTTGAGTGTAGGGGAAGGCCAAGCCGATCAAACCTGAAAAGTGCGCCTAAGCATAGCCGAAAGCGCGGCTAAGTGCGAGTGATCGATTCGGCGGTATTCCGACCTATCAACATCGATTTCACGGTAAAATAAGCCGTTCATCCATGCGCGAGGCGGTTATGGCACTTATTCAAAGTATCGTCTACAAGCCCACCCGATCCAGCACTGCTGACGCTGTGTATACGCGCGTTTCTGTGCAAATAGCACTGCTCGTTGAAAATTATGGCATCGAAGGCGATCGCAAGGGCGGCAATCCACGGCGCAACCTGAATGTGATGGACGACCGCACGCTTGCTGAACTGCACATGGAAGGTTACCCCATCGAACCCGGCGCGTTAGGCGAAAATCTGATCATCAGCGGGCTTGATCTGCGCACCTTGCCGCCTCAAACTCGCTTGCGCATTGGCGATAGTGCGATCATCGAACTCGGTAAGCCGCGCATCCCCTGTCACAAGTTGACGCGCATTGATGAACGAATGCCGAACGCTGTGGGCGAGCGGGTTGGCGTTATGTGCCGGGTAGCGCAGTCCGGTCGCATTGCGGTCGGTGATCGCGTGGAGGTGATCGCGGCACTGGTGAATGAATCAAGCCGCTAACCGATCACTAAGATTGCATCGGCGTTCGATCCGTGGTAGGCTCTAACGACCTATTTTACGGATAAAGGCGTATTGTTCATGTTTGAACCGATGTTAAAAAATCTTTCCGACAACGCCCAACCCATTCTCACCGCTCCCTATATCTTGCGCACGCGCCGCAATCACGGCCTGGAACATGCGACCGTCCACGTTCTGAGCGATCGCGTCAAATCGCTGAGCATCGCCGGACGTTCTGATGCGGCGGGCTTTTCGCTGATTGGCGACGTGACCACTGAGCAGGTCGAAAGTGCTGTTCATGATGCATTGGAGCGGATGCAAAAGGGCGAACATCACTTGGCAGTCCACCCTAACTGTGGAACCGGCTTACTGACGACCGGCACGCTGGTTAGTTTGGCAGCGTTGGCAGGCAGCATCGGCGTCAAGCGCGGCGCTCGCGATTACGTCAATCGCTTCCCGCTCGTATTGATGATGTCGATCGGCGCGGTAATCCTGGCGCAGCCGCTCGGCTTGTCGCTGCAAGAGCATTTCACGACTGAAGGCAATCCGGGCAATCTGAGCGTCTTGAAAGTTGAGCGCAGTGAGCTTCACACGCCGCTCAGCAATCAGCCAATGACCGTTCATCGCGTCACCACCACGTCCACCTGATCGTAACAATAAACAGCTGATCTTATGAGCAAAACTGCCGTCACTAAAGACGCCGCGCCTAAAGCTGCCAAAGATAAAGGAGCGGCGCCGACCTATTATCTTTTTCACGGTAACGACGACTTCACGCGCGCGGCTGAAGTTGACAGCATGATCGCGAAGATTGGCGACGCTGGCGAAGCGGAAATGAATACGGCACGCTTTCAGGGCAAGGACGCCGATGTCACGGAAATTCTGGCGGCGGCGCAATCCATGCCCTTTCTGTGCGATCGGCGGCTGGTGATCGTTGAGGGTTATTTTGCCTGGAACACGCGCAAAGGGGCAGGCGCAGCGGCTCGTGGAGAAATCGATCGACTCGTGGCGGCGCTGCCCACGCTGCCGGAATGGGCGCGCGTGGTGTTCAGCGAACCGGACGAACTGCCCAAAACAAGCCCGTTGATGAAACTATTGCAAAGTGACACGCACGGCTTTGTGAAGCTGTTCAACCTGCCGGAACGTGACATTGGGCGCTTCATGTCCGGCTGGATCACACGGCGCGCTGCGCTCTATGATGCGACGATCGAGCCGCCTGCTGCGGTGATCCTGGGCAACCTGATCGGCGCAGATTTGCACAATGCCGATACAGAGATCGACAAACTGGCGGTGTACGTTGGCGGTACGCGCGCGATTAATGAGGACGATGTGGCACTGTTGATCGCGGGCGCGCCGGAGTCGACCATGTTCCAGTTAGTTGATTATATGGGGGCACGGCGGGCGCGCGATGCAACTCTGATCCTGCATCGCCTGTTAGACGCCCATGAAGAACCGCTCGCGCTGTTGGGCATGATCAACCGCCAATTCCGGCTGCTGCTGCAAATCAAATCGCACGTCGAAGCGGGCGGCGATACGCGTGCGCTGATGGAACTGCTCGGCCTGCGCGATTGGCAGCGCGATAGTTTGCTGCGTCAGGCGGGCAACTTCTCATTGGCAGATTTAGAAGCAATTTATCGCGGCTTGCTGGACATCGATTTCAAGATCAAGACCGGCCAGATTGACGGCGCGCTGGCGATCGATTTATTGATCGCAGATTTGGCTCAATAGCAGCATAATGATTTTGGCGCTGTAGTTCTGGCATTGCCTTTGCTGATTGCACAGTTTACACATGTCGAACCTACAAAGGCAGTCAGCGGGCAACGCGTAACTTTTTGTCCGCCACTGCGTATTTAATCTGAAATGAAAGCCTCGCGAAAGGGTTCAGGAAACTATGGAAGAAGAGCAGCCGCAGCGCCCTAAGAAACTCATTGACAGCCCAGATCCGCTTGTTGTCGGCGCGGCGGGCGCGGGTGCGCTGTTTGTCGCGGCGGTGGCAGCAGTGGGCGGTTGGATAGGCTATAGCAGGCTCAAAGTCAATCATGAAACAACGCTGCCCGACTCGATCGAAGCCGATCGACGCACGTTTATCAGCTCGGCTGCCGGACAGCTCAGCTATTATCAGGATCGCGCTGGAGAAGGCCGCCCGTTGGTATTGATTCACAGCATCAACGCCGCTGGATCAAGTTATGAGATGCGCCCGATCTTCAATCGTTATCGTGGCAAGCGTCCGGTGTATGCACTGGATTTACCCGGCTTCGGCTTTTCGGATCGTGGACGGCGCGCGTATAGTCCGACGCTTTATACGCAGGCCATTGTCGATTTTATCAGCACACAGCTCCCAAAAGAACCAGTCGATGTGGTAGCGCTCTCGCTTGGCAGCGAATTCGCCGCGCGCGCTGCGTTGCAACACCCGGATTTGTTCCACAGCCTGACGCTTATTTCGCCAAGCGGCTTTGTGGCGCGTGATAAAGTCAGTGGTTCACAGCGTGCCAGCCGCAGCAGCAGTACAAGCGATCGGCTGTACCGTACCTTTTCATTTCCGCTGTGGTCGCAAGCCTTGTACGATTTGCTCGGTACGCCGTTCAGTATTCGCTACTTTTTGAAGCAGAGCTTTCAGAGCAAGCCCGATAAGGGATTGATGGATTACGACTACCTGACTGCGCATCAGCCGGGCGCGAAAAATGCGCCGCTGTACTTCATCAGTGGCAAATTGTTCTCGCCAGAAATCTACGATGATGTGTATACCAAACTCACACTGCCCGTGCAGGTGTTATATGACCGCGATCCCTTCGTGCGCTTCGACAAGCTGACGGAGATCACCACACAGCATCCGAACTGGCACGCCACCCGCATCACGCCGACGAAAGGGCTGCCACAATTCGACCGCATGGACGACACCGAACGCGCACTGGATAGTTTCTGGGAAAGCGTAAAGTGACTTGATGAAACTCAAAAAGATGGGGCGTACCGGCCTAAAAGTAACTGAAGTTTGCCTGGGCACGATGACATTCGGCCACCAGTGCGATCAACCCACTTCGTTTGCGATCATGGATCGTGCGTGGGCGGGTGGCATTAACTTCATCGATACCGCCGATGTGTATCCGCTGCCGGTGGCGATGGATACGGTTGGCGCAACTGAGACGATCATCGGCAACTGGTTCGCTGCGCACCCTGGGCGGCGGCATGAGACGATCCTCGCCAGCAAATGCAACGGCACCATGAGCGACAAACCGAACGATCAGGGCTTGTCGCGCCGTCACATCATGGATGCGATCGATGCCAGCTTGCGCCGCTTGCAAACCGACTTCATCGATCTGTATCAAGTGCATTTTTACGACGCAAACACGCCGCTTGATGAGACTCTGCGCGCCTTAGATGATCTGGTACGGTCGGGCAAAGTGCGCTACATCGGATGCAGCAACTATCGCGGTTATCAATTGGCTTCAGCACTGCACCTCAGTGATAAGCTCAATATTGCGCGTTATGATTGCATCCAGCCGCGCTACAATGTGCTGTTTCGCGAGTTCGATAATGAACTGCTGCCCTATTGCCAGCAGGAAGGCGTTGGCGTGATCGCGTTCAATCCGCTGGCAGGTGGCTTTCTGACGGGCAAGCACAAGCGTGAAGCGCCTCCCGAAGCAGGCGGACGCTTTACATTAGGTGCGGCGGGTGAGCGTTACCGTCAGCGTTATTGGCAGGAAGCGCAGTTTGACGCGGTGGATCGACTCAAGGCGTTTTTTGAGCCGCGCGGCAAATCGCTGACGCAGGTAGCGGTCGCCTGGGTATTGGCACAGCCCGCGATCACTTCGGCCATTGTCGGCGCGACCAGCGTAGCGCAGTTGGATGGCAGCTTGCCCGCCGTTGATCTGACGCTTGACGCTGACGAGATGCAATTCCTGGACGCGATCTGGTACGATCTACCCCGCCAGCGTGAGCTTCAATAGTCAAGTGCGATCACCTTAGAAGGATTTTAGGATGCCCTATACCGCCGTTGCAACCTCAACCACGCCCGTCTTGATCATCTATTTGCTGGACATTAGCGGCTCTATGAGTCAGCCGCTCGGTGATAAGCGGCGCGTCGATATTGTGAGCGATGCTTTGCAAGAAATCGCGCTTGAAATGGTGGCGCGCTCGACCAAAGGCGAGATCGTATCGCCGCGTTATCGGCTGGCAATTTATGCTTACGAGTCAACTGTTCACGATGTGCTCGGCGGCATTCGCACCATCGATCAATTTGTGCGTGACGGCGTGCCGGAATTTGCGCCGCGTGGTGGGACGAACACAGCAGCGGCGTTCATGGCGGCTGAAAATCTGCTCAAGCAAGAACTGGCGTATATGGAAGGCCACCCCGCGCCGCTGATTTGTCACATGACCGACGGTGAATATCAGGGCGATGATCCGACACCGATTGTGCAGCGCTTAATGAGCATGGGCACATCGGACGGTAATGTGCTGGTCGAGAATATCTTCATTTCTGACAAAATTCTGAAAGCGCCGATCGGTGAAGCCGAACAGTGGCCGGGACTCGTCAACGAAGGCGACCTTGCCAACGAGTACGCCCGAACGCTGATGCGGATGTCGTCACCTATCCCGGAAAGCTATTTGAGCGAAATGCAGGAGTTTGGCTATCAACTGCAAAAGGGCGCGCCGATGTTGTTCCCCGGCCAAAGTCGCGACCTGATCAAGATGGCGTTCACCATGTCCGGCGCCACCCCGGTCGCCTGATCGGACGCTAACTCCACCCATGACGCACTCATGAGCGATACGCGCGTTCCGGCGATCACGCTGCCCCAAAATCAAGAAACGCCTGCCAGTCGTGAGATCGCGCCCGGCCCGATCGCTTTTACTTACGTGTATGCTCGATCACGCGATACGCGCGCGGCAAACGCGCCCGGTCAGGATTTTATCGCCTTTCGCTATGATGCTCAGCGAATTGCTTTTGCGGTGTGCGACGGCGTGAGTCAATCCTTTTATGGCGAGATCGCGGCGCGCTTGCTCGGCAGTCGGCTGGTTGAATTTTTGTGGACAGACGCCCTTGATGATCACTTGCTCGACTCGCTCAATGGTGCGCTGCATCACTGGACGACGGAAGCGACCACCGCTGTTCAGACACATGTAATCAACCCAAAATTGCCTGAAATGCAGCGGGTGGCGCTTGAGCGAAAACGTGAAAACGGCAGCGAGTCGATGTTCGTGGCGGGCGTGATCGATCGCGAACAGCATCAATTAGCGCTGTGCTGGATGGGTGATATGCGGCTGTGGCTGTGGGACGCCGAACATCGCGCGATCGATATTCCTGGCGCAGAATGGCAGACGCGCGAACGGTGGTCAAGCCGTTTGGGGCCGAAGAATGGATCGGCGCGCGGCTGCGTCATGCCGTTGGGGGCAGTCACACGCATCACGGCGCATAGCGATGGCGTCGGCCATTACGCCAATGAGTTTGCCGAGCTATCGCAAGATCAACTGAACAGCATGGTTGATGATCTGTTGCAGGGCGCTGGCAGCGATGATATTTCAGTGCTCGATATTGATCTGGCATTCAAGCCGCGTTATGGCGATCTTGATACGCTGCCTACGCCGACTCTGCACTTGATCGATCCACGCGAGCCGGTGCTGACATGGGAAGCGGTACCATTGGCCGGGCGCTATCGGGTGCTCGTGGATGATGGAAATTTGCCATTTACGCGCGATATACCCGATACGAGCGGCACGACGTTTTTTCCGCCGTTCGACTCGAAATTGGACTCGCAGACTCTGACCTGTGCGGTGCAAGCGCTCAACGATTACACCTTTCCGAGCGCGTGGAGTGCTCCCATGACGCTTCGCATGGGCGCGACCGTCGAAGTGCTGCCGACTCCGCAAATGGTGTCGCCACTTCCGTCCGCACACGATACGCAGCCTAGCGCTCTTGCTGTTAAACTTGATCAAAGCAAGCGAAAAAAGAGTCGCACGGCGTCCCTCTTGACGATCGTTCTGAGCGCAACGCTGCTGGCCTTACTGATCGTAGCTGTGTGGATCGTCGTGGTGATCATCGGTTGGAACGATCTCGTTCAGTTAGTGCCGAATAGGTAGGGTGCATCATGGCAGTTCGACAAATGACAGCGCAAGACGAATTTATCGACTTCATCACCTCTTTGCCAGCGCTTCAAGAAATTATCGACTACAGCATATCTGCAATGGCACAAGCACGCGTAAGCGAATTACTGTCAGCTAATCGCGAGCGCCGTTTGACCGATGCAGAAGTCAATGAACTGGACGATTATGAACGACTTGAACACATGATTCGACGCGCCAAAATGCGTGCTTTTGAGCGACTTGCACGGGTAGGTGAATGACTTACATTTCAGACAAGTTGCGTCAAGAAGTGCGCCAATTAGCACAACGTCGCTGTGAATATTGCTTACTAGATGAACGTTGTACTGGCAGAACTCACGAAGTTGACCATATTTGTGCTGAAAAGCATGGCGGTGAGACTATTCAAGCCAACTTGTGCCTTAGTTGTTTTTACTGTAATCGCCATAAAGGAAGTGATTTATGTGCTCCAGATAATCAAACTGGTGAACTCGTCGCTTTATTTAATCCACGTCAGCATATATGGATTGAGCACTTCAGATTAGAAGATGCCTACATTATGCCACTTACAGCAACAGGACGTGTTACACAAAGTCTATTGCAAATAAATGTCAGGGAGAGATTGGAAGAACGACAAATATTCTTAATGGTAGGCAGGTATCCTGTGTATTCAGCCGAATGATCATACGGAACGGGCATCAACGTCTATGAATAAAGCGCAAGTCAAACTCGAACTGAACGAGCTGATCACGATCGATAATGCTGTCTACCATGTTGCGGAGCATCCGGCGCTGCCTGGCGTGCCCTACATTCAGCGCGGCGCACGCGGCTTTGTGATTCAGTTGAAATCACCCGGCCCGGAGCGTTATGCACTTAAATATTTCAAGCTCAAATATCGCGTGCCCGATCTGGTCAGCATCGGAAAAGCACTGCGCCAATATGCCGATTTGCCCGGCTTGCGCGCTGCCTATCGGACGGTATTCACCACACAAACGCACCCCGAACTGATCCGGCGCTATCCGGCATTGGAGTACGGCGTGCTCATGCCCTGGCTGCCCGGCACCACCTGGTTTGACGTGATCACGCGGCGCGTCCCACTATCGGCACTGGAGTCGCTGCAACTGGCGCAAACGGCGGCGCGCGTCTTGGCTGCTTTGGAGGCGCGCGGGTTAGCGCATTGCGATATTGCAGGCGCGAACGTGATGGTCGATCGGGCTAATCAGCGCGTCGAGTTGGTCGATATTGAAGAAATGTATGGGGCTACCTTGCCGCGTCCGGTCGAATTTCCGGCAGGGCAAGATGGCTATCAGCACAAGCGCAGTGCGATCAAAGGGCAGTGGTCAGCAGTGGGTGATCGGTTTGGCGCGGCAGTGCTGATCGCGGAGCTGCTCGGCTGGCACAATGCGCGTATCCGTGAGAACAGCGCCGACGAACATTATTTCGCAGCGTCCGAAGTTCAGCAGCCGGATAGTCCGCGCTTTTTACTCATGCGCGATCTGCTGCGCGCCGATTACGCACCCGAAATCGCGGATACCTTCGAGGCGGCTTGGCGCAGCGCTGATTTGGCCGATTGTCCACCGTTGGCAATATGGCAAAGTGTCCTCAATAGGCTGAACATGCCCGCGCAGGCCGGTACGCAGCTTGCGCCCTCGTCAAATGTTGCGCCGGGCGTGGCCGATGTGGTAAGCGGACGCCGATCGCTGATGTCGTCATTGCCCGCCCCGGCAGCGCCCGCCTCGATAGTGCCCGTGCCGATTGATTCATCGCCTGTCAGTGCGTCTGCCAACCCTGCAACTCCGCCATTAATCGCGCCCACGACGGCTATGCGCTTGTGCCCACAATGTGGCGCGCAAAATACGCTCAATGCGGAATTTTGCCAGCATTGCCATTACTATTTACGCGGCGATCGGCGCCCGGGACGTCCGGCGGCAGTGGCGAATTTGCCCGCGATCAATGCTAATCCTGCTAATAGTGTCGGCAGCCCCGCCCCGCGCACAGCGATCAATCCTGCGCCAATGGGGGCCGCCGCGCCGAACATTGTGGCCGCCCGGCGCATGGTCGGCCCCGGCCAATCCGGTCAGGTAGTGCAAGCGCCCGAACCATCAAACGCCGACGGACGCGGCATTATCATCGCGCTGGTGATCGGCTTCGTGATCGCCGTGATCATCCTGATCTTTGTGATCCCGCACTGACTTTGCTGATTTTTAGCGACCTGTCCCACGCCGCCGGATAGCCTGAATGAACCACGTGAATTCACGCATCCGCAGCATATACGCCAGACTCAGATAAACAATCCCGCCTAACGCGCTCGGCACGATGACCAGCGCATAACGTACTACCAACGGCACGCGCTGCCGCAAATCATCGTTATTCAAATCGCTGATCAGGCGCATTGAGGCGTACACGACCAGCGCCATGAGGACGGTTGCCAGTACGCTTTTGCCGAGCGTCAAGAGCAGCCGCTGTGCGCCAAGGCCATTCAATCGCTGTCGCAGTAACAGCAGGCACAGCGTGACGTGGATCAAAAACTTGACTGAATCAGCGATCATCAGCCCATAAAAACTGTAGCCCGTGCGCAGCGCAAGCGCGATCAACATATAGAACGCCAGACTGATCAGACCGACAATGGCGGGCGTCAGCGTATCTTTGCGGGCGTAAAAAGCAAACACTAAAAGCAGATCGATCGCCGCAAAGGGGATGCCGAGCAAATATAAGCGCAAAGCGATCGCGGTAATCGTCGTGTCATTCGCGGTGAACGCGCCATGCTCGAACAGCAGTCCAACGAGCGGCCCGGCTAATACGAACATGCCGACGGTGGCCGGGATGATCAGCATCAACACGAGCCGCATCCCCTGGCCGAGCGTATCTTTGAATGCTTGCTGCTGCGTGACACTCAGAGCTTGTCGCGCCAACGTTGGCAGCACCGCGATCGAAATGGCAGTGCCTACCAGCCCCATCGGAAATTCCCGTAAGCTGGTTGCCCAATTCATATACGCAATGCTGCCATTGCCCGCTTGTGAGGCGAGGTGATAGCTGAACGTGCGGTTGATCAACACATCCACCACGAGCGAAAGCAGCACCGGCGCATACAGCAGCCCGATCCGGCGGACGCCCGGATGTGCCAGTGCACCGCCTAAATCAAACCGAAAATGGGCATCGCGCAGCGCGAAGAACTGCAAAATCAATTGCGCTGCTGCACCAATTACCCACCCAATCGCTGCACCTTGAATGCCGATGCGCGGGGCAAGCAAGACCAGCGATCCGACTACTGCGCCATTGAACAGGGCGGCGGCAAAAGCAGGCAGCGTAAAACGTTTGAGCGCATACAACATACCCGACACGATCGCGAACAGACCCAGGAACAACAGCGCGGGCGACGTGACACGCAGCAGCGAAACGGTCAGCGCAATATCGGCGGCACTGATCGGCGTGTGATACACCAGTTGGGTCAATGGGAGCGGCTCGATTGGCGCGGGACTACCCCGATACACCGTCACGATTTGCCCGGCGAACAGTTCCAACAGCAGCACTAACCCGCTCAGCAGCAGCGCCGTAAGGCTCAACAAAGCGCTGACTAATCGCCACAATTCAGCTTTGTTCTTTGCGGCGTATTCACTGAGCACCGGCACTAACGCCGAATTAACGTGTCCGCTGATTGCCAGATCGTACAAATCACGCGGCACAGTGATCGCAATCTGAAAAGCATCTACTAACGGACCCGCGCCGAAATAGTGCGCGATCAACAGCTCTTGCGCAAAGCCGAGGACACGGCTGGCAATCGTGCCGACGGCAAGCAGTGAAGTTGCTTGCGCAATGCCTGCCCCACTTTGCTCCGCTGATTCATTTTCCAGCGCTGGTTCTAGCAGCGGTGCGGCCAGTGCCGAATCCAACGCTGGATCAATGGTCACGGGCTGACTCGTCCGGCAGCGCGCGAATTTTGGCGATCAGCGCGCTGGTACTATGATCAGGCAAATACGGGATCAACTGCACAGTGCCGCCATAAGCCAGCACGATCGCGCGCTCCGGCCACGCTTTATCGGCATAATCGCCGCCTTTTACATAAATATCCGGTTGCAACTGGCTGATCAAGGCGTTGGCGGTGTCATCCTCGAATATGATCGCACCCGTGACGCAGCGCAGCCCACCGATCAACTGCGCACGTTCGATCGCCGGAACAATGGGGCGTCCTGTCCCTTTGAGTCGGCAGGCAGCACTATCGCCGTTGATGCCCACCATCAGCGCATCACCCAACGCGCGCGCTTTTTGCAGATAATCCAGATGGCCGACATGCAGCAAATCAAAATGCCCATTGGTGAACACCAGTCGTGCACCCGTGCTGCGCAATCTGGCACGTTCGGCAAGCGCCTGATCCAGCGTCCAGGGTATGTTCAGATTCGTCATAAGCTGTGAGTGTACCCGCGTGGCCTGGCCATCCAAACGACGTGCACCAGACGCTTTGCTGACGAACAGCAAACGCCAGATTCAACCACGCCACTTATCATGCGCCGCTCATCAGGGCTGCGGCGTATCGGTCGGTGGCTTAGTGGCTGATGGAGCTGAGGTGACGGTTGGTATGCGCGTTGGAACAGCAGATACGACCAAGGGCGGCATGGTGGGCGTTATGGCGGGTGGCGTGGGTGCATCGCGCGAAATGCCAGGTACCTGTAAGATAAATTTGTATGTTTTATTGGACTCTGACCATTGTATCTGGCCGGACGTTTGCTCTTGAATATTCCACAAAGCCGTCAAAGTTTGTCCGCTGATCCAGAGGGGGCTGGTGCTGACCGCTAAATCGCTTAACCGGAAAGGTTGGTTGGGCTGCCAGGTGAGCAGTGTATCGGTTGAATTCGCGATCGGTTGTACGGTGAGCCAGGCGCCCGTCGGCAAATACAGCACGGGTTGCGTGGTCAAATGCGTACATTTATCGAGTATCGTGCTGAATTCGCCATTCGGCCAATGCTCATAGCTGCGGACGGTACGCGGGGTATTGCTCAGGTTGAGTGAAATGCTCTCAACGATCACCTGACCAGCGGGTTGTAATTCATTGGCGGCATAATCCGGCAAGCTGTAAAAGCGCATCTGGCGGATCATGAAGTCCAGATAGGAGCGAATAGTCGTATCATCGATCAAGGCTTCCAGCACTTGATCGCCCGATGAGGTATTGTTGACCCAAACTAGATGGCCGTTGCCGTACAGGGTACAATTGGGCAACCGATTTAAGGCGTTGAACTGCGGCTCATTTTGCACTTGTCGATCGAGCCGGACGATGATCGCCGTGGGGCTTTTGTCCCAACCGATCGTGGGTGCATTGTTGGTCGCTGCGATCGGCGTACTGGCTGGATTGCTGCCGCCTCCGCACGCGCTCAGCATGATAAGCCCAATGGCAATACCAATTAACGGACTGACCGCCGCCGTTAGCGCTTTCGGCCTCGAAATTTGCATAAGTGTCACGTCCTTTTGGCGGAGTTTTTCGCAGCTCAGGATTAGATCGAACTTATGCGGATTGTAGCCGAGCGCACGACGGCGGGCAAATTGCTGACCGTCTTACACGGGCGGCCACGGATAATTTGGCCCCGGCCCCGGACGCGGATATTCGCGCCGTTGTAAGAGCCGTCGGACGCGCGCCATAAACGCGTTGACTTCCGAGTCGGCCAGCAGTTTATCGAGTTCCAACCGCGCCGGGTTTTGCAAATCTTCCATGCACGCACACAGCCGCTCCAAATCAGCTAACAGCACATCCGGCACGCGCTGTCCGGCAAAATCCCAAACGACAGTGCGCAATTTGGGCGCACTGTGGAAAGCCAGCCCGTGATCGATCCCCCACAAATGGCCGTCAGCCGCCAGTAAGCAGTGCCCACCTTTGCGATCGGCGTTGTTGACAATGTAATCGAAAGCGGCAAAGCGCATCAACTGTGCGGCGGACGTTTCATCCAGTGAAAAGTAGTTCACATCGGAGTTATTCGGAATATAAAGTTGCAATGACCCCAGGCCGCGCGGCCCTTCGCGTAAAACAGTGGGCGGCACGATCTGCCAACCGAGCGAATCAGAAACCAGATGGGCGGCGGCTTCACGATAGCACAACGTTCCATCGGGGAAATCCCATAACGGGCGTTCGCCACGCTGAGGCTTGTATACGGCCACCGTTTGCAGCTCATCATCCGATACCGATACCAAAAATGTATAGTTGGAACTCCAACGCAGCATCCCGTGCTCTTCGCGAATGGCGCCGCAGTCGAGCAGCCGCATCACGCGCGCCACATCGACAACTTGCGTCGTTTTACCATCCGAGTCCTGCATTTCATGTCTGTTATTTTCGCCGTTGGGCGGTTGACTCGCCATAACCAACACCTCATTTAACCGCTTATCGATTGCGATCGATTATTACTGATTACGCCTGATCACGTCCAATAATACAAGAGCCGTCCGTTGCTTTGCGGATCAACACGCCCTTGCTTGACGATTTCGCGCGCACGTAAACTGAGCGCTTGCATCTGCGAACGACTCGCCCACAAGCGCACCACGCCGGGCTGCGCCAGATCGGGGTCTTGATTTTCTTCGACCAGCACCATTTCCTGAGCAACCAGCACGACCAGATCGCGCTCCGGGTCGTAGCCTAAGCCCATTTGCGCCACGCGGAACTCTGGCTCGATCGGTTCGCGCAAATCCATACTCAGCCGCGCTAATTCGCTTGCAGAGACAGCGGGCTTGTTCTGGCGTGTAGACAGATCATCAAGCAGTTCAGTGACCGCTTCAGACAATGCGCGCGCCTGTTCTTTTTCAATAGTCAGTGTGATAAGCTGCTTTTCACGCCCCGCTTGCAGGTGAAACAGCCGCCGACCTTTGGGGCCAACGGTGCCCACGGTAATAAAGTCAACCGGGTTCAATTCGATTTCAACGTTTGCCATAGCTCAGCTCATTCCTTTTAGGTGGATAACCCGGTCTCAAATCTCGTCAGCCCTGTTCGGGAACACTGGCTGCCGTATCAGTGGCTTGCACAACCTGATCGGCTGCTTTGTCGGAAACATCGTCGCCACCTGTGACCAATTCGGGCTTTTCAGCGCTGGACGTTTCGGCGGCTTGCACGTGCTCATCCGATTTTTGCTCTTTGGGCAGATAGCTGGTTTCGTTCAGTTGATCGAGCATCGCACGCCCCGCACTGAGCGAAAGGATCGTCAGCGATGCAGGCGACACATTAATGCGCTGAAACAAATCAAGGTGAACGCCCAGGTAATGCGCTGCGATCATTTTGATGATGTCGCTATGTGACACCACGGCGATCGTGCCGCGCGGATGCTTTTCGTACAGCATCTCCAACGCATTGACGGCGCGCATTTGTGCCTCGCGCATGGTTTCGCCATTCGGAAAGCGGACGCGGCTCGGTGCCATTTGCACGCTGCGCCACAATTTGTATTGCGACAGCTTGCCCAATTCCTGCCCTTGCCACGTTCCATAGCGCACTTCGCCAACCGTCTCCAGCAATTGCAAAGTGAGTTCCGGGTGGTGTATCAGCACAGCCTGTGCCGTCTCTACCGTGCGTTCCAGCGGGCTGCTATACAGGGCATTGATCGTGCGCTTTGCCAGATGTTCACCAAGTGCCGCCGCTTGTGCCCTGCCATGATCGTTCAAATGGACTTCGGGCGTCCACCCGGCCAGTTTATTTTTACGGGTGTACTCGTTCGCCCCGTGCCGAATCAACAAAAATTCAGTCATTGACCTATCGTTCAGAATTCAGAAATCATTTTTAGCTTGCGCCGATCATAGCACAATCGCCGCGCGTGGGGTAGCGCACAAATGAGCGCAAAACGGCACTCAGGCGCGCAGCACATCGCCGCTGGTGTCGTCGATCGGTTCAGTGATCAGCGTTGGCATTACAGGGCGATCGGTCGGCTCGGCACTATACGACTCGATCGACACAATCTTTTGGATGCCCGGCACATAATACACCGTATATGCGCCCGGATGCAGTGCCCGCAGCTGATCACGCGTGACCGGCAGCAGTTGATCCGCAATGAGCAGCCGATCCGCGATGCGTGCGCCCATCGTCTGAAAGCCCGACGACAGCTCACCCGTCACTGCCTTGACCACGCGCGCCTGAATCGCCAACTCGGTTTTGCCAACAAACCAGTACAAAATCGCGCCGACCAATAACAACCCGATCAGCATCACGAGCGTTGCTTCGCGCGCCGTCGAGTTCGACGACAGCACCCCCAACACGAACACCACCGTTAAAGCGCCGCTGAATGCGCCGCCTGTTTGCAGCGCTTCGCGCCGTATATAAGCTGATTGCGCCTCAGACAACTTCCCGCGCTGATTATCGAGCAAGTCGGCAGCGCTAAAGTGAAAGACAAAATCCAGCGCTAATCTTTCCATGCACCACACCCATTTCCGATAACGATAAAGTGACCCTATTTTAAGCCTTAAAGGCAATTCTGAAAAGATGCCTGACGTGATGTTTAGCGTATTCTCAGGTGCAAACGCCGTCCTCACCCTAAATTCCTCTCCCAAAGGAAAGGGGTCGGGGGTGAGGGCTGCCCATGCGCCTTACACGGTGATCACGCAGCCTTGATTCGGACCCGGCGACTGCGCCATTGCTTGCTTGAACTGTGTGATCGGGATTTGCCAGTTGTGGCCTTGCTCGCGATGAACGCTGCCTTGATTCCACCAATCGGGATCGTTGACGTATACGTGATCGGCGTCATAACCCGTCACGATCACAAAGTGGCCGCTTGCATCAGCCTGATTTTCGCGCCCGATCAGCGGACCATAAGCGATCAGGACGAGCGGCGGGCGTCCGGCGTTGAGTTCGGCCAGCACTGCTGAAAAAGTCAGCGTCAGGTTCAATGTGAGCGTGACACCATGGTTCGCAGCGATCGGTACTAAATCATGCAGGTACAAACCCTGATCGCTTTGCGCTAACGTCGTTTCCGAGGCAAGTTGATCGATCGAAACGGGCTGTGCAGGCTGGCCGCGCTTCTGACGTAACCAGTCGATGTACATAGCGACGCACGCCGGGCCGCAGTCGTTACGATAACGACGCGCGTCAGGGTCTTCTTGCGATCGGTAGGGCACATCGATCAACAAGGCGGGGGCGGTTGGCATAGATGTTACCGGCGTCCAGCGTATCGCGTCAAAAGCGATCTCGCGGTTCAGTTCAAATGTCCAATCGCCCAGATACACCGCCCCTGGCTGCGGGCGCGTGGGATCAATCTGAAAAGTGCCGAGCGTCATCCAACCATTGCTGACAGTAGATTGCGCCGCGCTGACCAGATATTCGTCCGGTTGATCCTTGATCCCGTGAATTTTATAGCGTGCGTCACCTGTCGTCGCGTGCTGATTGGGTACATAGGCTTCGATATGATACCAACCCGCTTGCTTGATATGTGGTGACCATGAGGCGTACACATTGGCAACGTTAGCGTTCACCGGACGGTATTTGCCAATACCGTTAGCGCCTTGATAGCGGCCAAAAGTCGTCTTAGACGGATCGTAGACGCCATCCGCATAATTGGGCGATCCGACGGTGACCACGATCGGTGCGCCGTTGGATACGGGTTCGCCGTCGCTGCCGGGCGCGGGTACGGCCATTTTGTTGGTCATCGTGTAATTGACGGATATGAAATGCGTCACATCGATATGCCCGAACGCCCACCAGCTCAGCCCCGGCGCGTGTTCGGTGTTGATCGCCATAGTACGCGCTGCGTCCATCAGCGCCGGATCGGTATTGAAGCCGGACAGTGCCGGGATCACTGGATAGCCATAGCTGCCCCACGTTGCGTATGCTTCAGTGAGCGCGGCTTGTGGCGATGTGCCGAAATCTGCCCAATAAACCTGTGGATGGATGCTGCTGACGAACGGATACCACTCGTGCGGGAAGATCACGTCAAAATGTGCCGAGCGCGAGTCAACACTCATGCCGATATGGAAAGTGCCGGGAAGTGCGCTGCGGATTTTAGTCATCAGCGGGCGAACGGTTTCTTTAGCGCCCGCATAAAAGCCCTGATACGGCTCAACATCCAGGATCATCGAACGCACACCGGGGCGTTGGCACACCTGCGTAATAATGGCCGCTTCCGCCTCAATATCCAGGCCGCGCGGCACACACCAGGCGTGAAACTCCAACCCGTACTTTTGCAGCGTGTTGACCCATTTGTCGATCGCAGCGGGACCGTCGATCCACATAGACGGCTTGTGATCATATTGCGACATCCAATCGGCGCCGTCGTTTGTTTTGACCCATATCGCGCTGACGGCAGGCGCGTAGGTCAGCAGGGTACGCGCCAATTCATCGATGCTGTTTTCGGCTACGTCGTCACTATGCACGAGCCATACGGCCACTTTTCCATCATAGGGGGTAATATTTGCCATTTGGTACTTCCTTTTGCGGGACGGTCTTTTTATAGAACTGTCGATAGGCTGTGATATTAGGCGAAATGTTGGAAAACACAAACGCCAGTGGTATGTTTGGTCGCACTAGCCTGCACATTTCTTGTGAACGACGTGATCCGGCATCATGGACCCTATCGACAAGATAAACAGGGTACATTGGCTCTCTTTTTACCGTTTCTGCGCCATTTTTCGCCTGAGCCATATCTTGTGCTATCATTGACAAGCGCCAAAAACATTGCGTCCTTCTTAAGTATTACTGGCAAATCTTAACAATAAAACAAGGACTCCCTGTATGGGCGAGCGCGATGTGCAAAGTGCTCTACGTAAAATCAATATTCTGATTGTCGATGATCACCCGATCATGCGTGATGGAATCCGCCGACGGCTTGAACTCGAAAAAGACATCGACGTCATTGGCGAAGCCGCCAGCGGTGAAGACGCCATTCGGATGGTGCGTGAGTTGATCCCGAATGTAGTGCTGCTCGATATCAACCTGCCCAAACTCAATGGCTTGCAGGTGACCAGCCAACTCAAAGCGACTTATCATTACGAAATCGGCGTGATTTTGCTGACCGCTCACAACGATCGTGAACAGGTGGTACACGCGATGCGATCGGGCGCTTCGGCCTACTGTTCAAAGGAGATCGAAGCGGAAAAGCTGCTTGAGACCATCCGGCAGGTGGCACGCGGTTATTATGTGATCGATGGTAAGCTGTACAATGAACGTGCTTTGAATGATTGGCTGGACGGTCAAGTCGAGGCTTTGAGCGGCCCCTTTGTGGCTGACTCGGCAGATCATTACACGCCGCTCAGCCCCCGCGAGATGGAAATTTTGCGCTGTGTCACGCGCGGCCTGAGCAACAAAGAGATCGCCACCGAACTAGGCATCAGCCATCAAACGGTCAAAAATCACATGACCAGCATCCTGGACAAAATCAATGTCAGCGATCGCACGCAAGCGGCTGTTTACGCGCTGAGTCGCGGTTGGGTACGCAACTTGCCACCGCTTAACGCCGATAAATAGCATGATTTGCCCAATGTGTGATAAATTATGCGCCATATCTAATCTAATGTAGAGTAGAATAGCTGGAATCACCAGCCTTTATCTTCAGCCTGGAGTTCCTAAGATTATGACAACCGGCGTAACCAACCCCAAAGAGGCGCTGATTTCCGAGGTGCGCACGGAATATGAGCGAATGTCAGCGCGTTTGCGCGAATTGCAAACGATCATCGACCAGAGCCAGGCTGAGGTCAAGCGGCTGCAAACGCGCAGCATCGACATCAATACGAACTTGAAGCGCATTGAAGAAAGCATCGATACCGTTCCGCGCAGCGACATCAAAACCATCTACACGGCGGCGCTCGATACCCGTACCCGCTTGCTGACGATGCAGGGACAGCTTGACAAAGTGCAGCAGGATCGCACGCAGCTCGATCAATTTTCGCAGACGCTCAAACACGTCCTGGACATGTTACAAGGGATCAGCGCGCTGCCCACCCCGGCGCCAACTGGCCCGTCCGCGAACGGCGATGCACTGTCCGGCACGGTCATTGTCCGCATTGTCGAGGCGCAAGAAGCTGAACGGCAGCGTTTGGCGCGTCAGATGCACGACGGGCCAGCGCAGTCGTTAACCAACTTCATTTTGCAGGCCGAGATTTGCCAACGCTTATTCGACCGTAACCCGGATCGGGCAGTCGAAGAACTGGGCAACCTCAAATCGGCGGCCAGCTCGACCTTCCAGAAAGTGCGCGATTTCATCTTTGATTTGCGCCCGATGATGCTGGATGACCTGGGATTGGCGCCGACTATTCGCCGCTATACCGAGTCGTTCGGTGAAAAGAGCAACATCGAAGTGCATCTGAACATCGTGGGTGAGGAGCGCCGCCGGATTGAGGCACATGCCGAAGTGACGATGTTCCGTGGCATTCAAGAGCTGCTCGGTTACGCGCGCGATATTTCAAATGCTGCTAAAATCGAGCTGATGCTGGATATATCGGGCGATCACATCCGCACGACCGCGACTTTCAACGGTAAGCCGATCGATGAGACTGAGGCGACCGTGGAAAACAACAGCTCATCCAAAATGTTCGGTTTGAACACTTTGCGTGAGCGCGTTGAGCTGGTTGGCGGTACAATGGAGATGTCCGGCACGGAAGGCGATACCAACCGTGTAGAAATTGCGCTTCCGGCGCACGATCGTTAGCGTAGGGTGATGCTACACAAACCATTTACAAATACTGTCAGGACTTATGGCCTGTTACGCATTGCCCATCTGCGTTTAGACTATAGTGTACTTGAATCGATGCTGACACTATCTTTGACTGAACCTTTGCAGACTACCTTCAGGAGACAATAATGAATCGTCGTGTGCTTATTTTGCTGGTACTCATCGTTGTGCTGATCGGTGGTGCTGCGGTGGGTTATACACTGCTCAACCAAAATACTGGTACAACGATAGGTAGCGCTGCTAATCCGCCAATTGCAGCACAAAACGTCGCTACGGCTACGCCTGTCATTGAAACCCCGATCCTGGTCGCTGTTCAAGCGCTGCCACGCGGGATTAGAATCCCAGAGGACGGCATTGCTGTACGCAACTTCCCGGCAGACGCCGTGCCGCGATATGCGATTAACGCCGATCAGAAAAGCGTCGTGGTGGGTCAGATCGCACGCAGCGATATTTCGATCGAGCAGCCTATTTTGAGCACCATGCTCGTCACCGATTTACTGTCCTTGGCGGCGGTTGGTTCTGACGCTGCGGCGACGATCCCGTCTGGTTTGCAGGTCATTCCGGTGCCAATCGACCGCAATACGGGGGTTGCCTATGCTGTGCGCGCCGGTGACCACGTGGACGTGATCGGCTCGTTCCTGTTCACCGACGTAGACGAAGCGTTCCAGTCACGGACGCCGGATTCGCTCTCGTTCACGGTTGTCAAGCCGGACGGCACGATCTCGATCGTTGGCGGCATCCAGGGTATCACGCAGCCAAGCAGCTTTTCGCAATACCCGCAGATCGTCAGCCCATCCGAAGTACAGCGCCCACGATTGGCGACTCAGCGCACCATTCAAAACGCGCTGGTTGTCCACGTTGGCAACTTCAGCCTGACCGACAATTTCGTTGGCAATACGCCGACGCCGTTAGTGCAGCCGACGGTTGAAACTGCCAACGGTGACGCCACCAAAGGCCCGCCGCCGCCGACCGCCACGACCGCCTTCCCGGATGTTGTAGCGCTCGCCGTATCGCCACAGGATGCGGTCGCGCTGGTCTGGATGATCGAATCGCATACGCCATTAACGCTGACCTTGCGCAGTGTCAAGGATACGGCACGTCAGCCGTCAACGGCGGTCACCTTGCGTTACATCATCGAAAATTATCAAGTGACGCTGCCACCCAAGCTGCCCTACGCGCTTGAACCTGCGATGCGCTCGGTACGTCAGCAAACGATCGGCACGCTGGTGCCCTTCTCGCAAGACGCACTGTCAGCAGGGGCAGCCTCCACTCGCTAGCGTTTTGAGCACTGCCTGTTGTCCGTATTGCCTGTCTGTATTGCCCGTTGTACTGTGAGGAGATTCGGGCGCAACTCGTAAATCTGGTTGCGCCTTAAACATTATGAGCAAAGCGCCAGTAGCCCCCGCAACCGACAAGAAAAACATGATTCGCGTGATCATCGTGGACGACATCCCCGAAACACGCGAGAACTTGAAAAAACTGCTGGCTTTCGAGCCAGATATTGAAGTGATCGGCACTGCCAGTACGGGCGAAGAAGCGATCACGGTCGCGCGTGATAAGAAGCCCGACATTATTCTGATGGACATCAATATGCCGAAGATGAACGGCATTGATGCGACCGAAGCGATCAACAAATCGGTGCCGTCCGCTGGCATTATCATGATGTCTGTGCAGGGCGAAAACGATTATGTGCGGCGCGCGATGCAGGCTGGCGCGCGCGACTTTCTGACGAAACCGATTGCAGGCGATGAGTTGTATGCCACGGTACGCCGCGTGTACGAGCTGATCCCCAAAAACGTCGCGCCCATTGGCACGGGTGGATCGAATCTGCCGGACAATGGCAACAAGAGCGGCCAACAGGGTCATTTGCTGGTGGTGTACAGTCCGCAAGGCGGGGCGGGAAAGACCACCGTGGCAACCAACCTGGCCGCCGCGCTGATGCGTGATGGGACGCGCGTGCTGCTCATTGACGGTAGTTTGCAGTTCGGCGATGTGGGTGTCTTTTTGAACCTGGCCGCTCAGAGCAGCATCGCCAACCTTGTCAAAACCGCTTTCGATGACGACATGGATCTTGACCTGATGGAAAATGTACTGATCAAGCACGACAGTGGGCTTAAAGTGCTGCTCGCGCCGCAAACGCCGCAGGATGCCGAGTCGGTGCCAGTGGACGGCGCGCTGATGTTGATCGGGAAGCTGCGCGCCTATTTCGATTTTGTGGTGGTCGATACCTCCACGCGCTTCGATGATCTGAATCTGGGCTTGTTCGATATGGCGGATCGCGTGTTGATCGTGACCAACCCGACCCTGCCCGCGCTCAAAAATACGCGCGTAACGCTCAACCTGATGGACACGCTCAAATACTCCGAAGAGAAAACGCCGCTGATCTTCAACAAGGTCAATGTGGCTTTCGAGCGTGCCAAAATTGTGCCGCCGGTGGCTGCATTTGAAGGCAAGCTGAAACGTACCGCGATCCTGTCTATTCCATCCGATGAGCAAAAAGTGCTGGCGGCGCTCACCCGTGGGACGCCTGTGATCGCTTCCAAGGATCGCAGCACATCACCCGCCAAAGAATTCATCGTGCTGGCAGAGATGATGCGTACCAGCCTGACGCCCGTTGAAGAAGTACCTGTCGTCAGCGCAGCACCCGTCAAAAGCAAATCGCGCTTTTCACAACTATTGGGTAACTGAGCATTCAAGGTGCGTCCTTATCCTGACGCGCGTTACAGCGTTTGGATGCAGTGTAATTTGTTAACTTCATGTATCGTCAAGTAAGTGATCAAGGTGTGGAGTAATTTGCTATGTCATTGTTAAAGCGTCTTGGCAACAATCAGCCGCAGCAGAACAGCCCGGCGGGGCCAACTGATGAAAAAGCGGATAAAGCGCGTGCGGTCGACTCGCTGCGCGGTCGTACCGTGAATGTACCGACGCAAGCGAAAGACAACATTTCCGATATTAAAGGTCGTGTGCAAACCAAGCTGCTCAATGAGCTGCCGCCCAACGCTGATACGCAATCCGCTGAAATTCGCACGACCATTCGCGAATTGTTTGAAACGATCCTGACCGAAGAAGCGATTTTGCTGACGCGCAGTGAAAAAGATAAGCTGTTCGATCAGATCATCGCGGAAATTCTGGGCTTCGGCCCGTTAGAAATTCTGTTGGCCGATGATACGGTCACCGAAATCATGGTGAACGGCCCCAAAAATATCTACATTGAGCAAAAAGGGCGCTTGACGCGTACCGCCGTGACGTTCGAGAACGATGATCACGTCATGCGCGTGCTTGACCGTATCGTTGCGCCGTTGGGACGCCGTATCGATGAAAGCTCGCCCACGGTAGACGCGCGTTTGCCGGATGGTTCGCGCGTGAACGCGGTCATTCGCCCGATCGCGCTGTGCGGGCCGACGATCACGATCCGTAAATTCTCCAAAAAGCCGATGACCGTTGAAGATTTGATCCGCTTCGGTTCGATGACACAAGAGATCGCACAATTTTTGCGGGCGTGCGTCATTGCGCGTTTGAACTGCGTCGTTTCCGGCGGCACGGGATCCGGCAAAACGACGCTGCTCAACGTGCTGTCAGGCTTCATCCCGAACGACGAGCGCATCGTGACGATCGAAAACGCCGCCGAACTCCAACTGCGCCAGGAACACGTCGTTTCACTGGAAACGCGTCCGGCCAACATCGAAGGCCGTGGTGAAATCTCCATTCAGGATTTGGTAGTCAATGCGCTGCGTATGCGCCCTGACCGCATCGTTGTCGGTGAATGCCGTTCCGGTGAAGCGCTCGACATGCTTCAAGCGATGAACACGGGGCACGACGGCTCGCTGACCACGGCACACAGCAACAGCCCGCGCGATACGCTGGCGCGTCTTGAAGTGATGTGCCTGATGTCTGGTATGGATTTGCCGATCCGCGCTATTCGTGAGCAGATCGCGTCCGCTGTGAACCTGATCGTCCATCAGGAGCGCTTACGTGATGGGACGCGCAAAATCACCAAAGTGACCGAAATTCAGGGCATGGAAGGCGACATTATCACCATGTCTGACATTTTCGAGTTCGAGCAAACAGGCGTTGAAGCGGGTAAGGTCATTGGCCGTCTGCGCCCCACCGGCTTACGTCCCAAATTCATCGATGCGATCGAAGCGGCTGGCATCCATCTGCCGCCATCGGTGTTCGGTATCGGCCAACGCTACTAAGCGCCGATAGTCACCCACCTCTTATTTTATGAGCAAGGGCGCGATATGCTTGCGCCCTTGCAAAACCTCCTTATACAGCCGTCCACACCCATATGCCATCAGCGCGTTGAGCAGCGCTTACCAGACTGTCGCGCTCCAACAGATCGAGGTGGCCGAGCGCTTCGGAAAGCGTCAGATAGCTTTCCAGCTCGTTCACATGCGGAAACAATGCCACTGACAAGTCATACAGCGTGCGCGGCTTTTCGATCAGCAGCGCGAGCACTTTATCGGCGCGTTTCTGATGGTGGATCAACCGCTTTTCGATCAGCGCAGGCACATCGTCTATCGGCGCGCCATGTCCGGCATACGCGATTGTTGGGCGCAGTGCCGCCACGCGCTCCAAATGCTGCAAATAATCCATCAGGCGGCGCGGACGTGATTTACCTGCGGTGAGCGGCGGCTCGATTAACGGATTGCTGCTCACATCGCGCAGAACGTGATCGGAGGACAACAGCACGCCCGACGCCTCATCGAACAAGCAGAGCTGGCCGCCTGCATGTCCTGGCGTATGCAGCACGCGCCATGTTTGCCTCGCCAGCGTGAGCGTATCGCTTTCATCGAGCGTGCGCGATACCTGCGCCGTACCCACCAGCTTGGCAAAATAATCATCGGTCATTGCCAGAAGTTGAACAATCCGTTCCGGCACGCCGTTTTCACGGAATAATTGAGAGGTGTAGACGGTTGCCGCAGTACGTGTTTGTGTCGGCGCTTCCAGATGCGGGACGGTATACGGGTGCGTGATCACTTCGATCGCATTGACGCCTGCCGCAGCCACCACACGTTCCGCTAACCCCAGATGATCCGCGTGATGGTGGGTCAGGATCAAGCGCCGCACATCGTGCAAACGATAGCCAAGTTCGGCCAATGCTGCTGACAGCGCTTCGCAGCCGTCCTCATAGCCGACGCCGCAGTCAATCAGCGTGAGCGGATCACCTTCGGCCAGGTACGCGTTGACTGTGCCCACTGGAAAAGGCGTGGGCAGTTCCAATGTGTACAATCCCGGTATACGCGTCGTGCTCACCAACGACTTAACGGGTTGAGCGGACGACTCAAGTGTTGCAGATTCGGTCACGGTGCATCCGTCGTACTTGAAACGTTCGCGCTGCTGGTCAGTAAGTCAGTCGGCGGGTCAGCGACAGGGCGGTACATCATCAAAAAGGTCATATCTCCTTTTTGAGTCACTTCGCCGCGCTGGTTGAGCAGCTTCATACTCGTGGTGACCAGGCCGCCGCCCATTTTTGGCGCATTGCGCAGCTTACTGATCGTCGCTTCAACATGAACCGTATCGCCAATTTTGATCGGCGCGCGGAATTTCCATTCGGTGTCCGTGAAGGCGATAATGGTGCCGACTAAGAAGCCAAGCTGAAAGGCTTGCCCAATGGCTACCGAAAAGCCTAACGCACCATGCGCGATCCGTTCACCGAAGATCGTTGCTTTGGCATACTCGGCGTCCATGTGCAGCGGGTTATAATCGCCTGTGACGCCCGCGAAGTTCACGATGTCCGTTTCGGTGATCGTACGTGCGCGTGTTTTGAACGTGACGCCTTCCTCAAATTCCTCAAAGTACAATCCGCGTTGTTCAAGGCTTGCCATAAGAAACCGACCCTTCAAAAATGATCAACTCGCGGCTTGATTTTAATTTCTTTTGCGAATAAGTAAAATGAGCGTTGGGTAGGGGATTCGATATGAAAGGTACTTTATGCCAGTTGCACAGTTTCGTTTTCATCCATCGTTTGATCGGTTTTTACCACGCGAACGGCGCTCAGTGCTATTTGTGTACCCATTTGAAGGCAGCCGCTCAATCAAAGATATGATCGAAGCGGCAGGCGTGCCGCACACTGAAATAGGACGTATCCTTGTGCAGGGCGAGGTAGTCGATTTTGGCTATCGCGTTCAAGCTGGCGATACCGTCGAAATCGATGCGGTAAATATGACGGCAGTAGCCACCGACGATCCGCGTTTTGTAGCCGATATTCACCTGGGGCGATTAGTCGCATATTTGCGAATGCTCGGCTTTGACACGCTTTATCCCGACGATTACCGCGACGAGGAATTAGCGCGTATTGCCAGCATTGATGGGCGTATCCTGCTGACTCGCGATATTGGCTTGCTCAAACGGCGGTTGGTCAGTCGTGGTCATTTTGTCCATGAGACGAACCCCTGGAAACAGCTTGCCGAGGTGCTGACTGCCTTCGACCTGAGCGCGCAAGTTGCTTTTTTCCAGCGCTGTACAGCTTGTAACCATCTGCTTGAAACGGTTGATAAAGCGAGCATCAGTGACCAAATTCTGCACAACACCGCAGAACATTACGACGATTTCCGGCGCTGCCCGAATTGCGGCAAATTGTATTGGAAAGGCTCGCATTATAAACGGATCGAGCAGTTCTTACGTGATCTGAGCACGTCGCCCACCGAGCTTACTTCGGCGGACGACTAATAGAGGCTGGCGGCTAATTTGTGGCGGACAGCTTCACTTCGCAGCGCGTAGCATCAGCAGAGCAGGTGGCAAGCGTAACATCGCCACGTTTCACCATGAAGTCACCGAGTGTCCAGAATGCTTTTTCCGCGCTGACTTGCAGTGCGCTGCGAACGTACAAACATTTCAACGAGTCCGGTATGCTGCCACCCGTGACGGTGACTTGCAGGCAGTGCCCACCCGGAAAAGCGCTCACCGGAAAATCCGAGATGCTACGCCAGGCAGCAATGGAAACACGCCCACCACTGCTGCCAATCGACAGGCCAGTTAGATCGAGCGGTCGTTTAGTGTTGTTGTAAACTACTAACGATTGCGAATCGTAGAATAAAATCAAACTAGCGGCTGCCGTGGGCGCAGTGGTAGGCAGCAGCGTTGATGCGGGTGGCGCGATAGTAGTTGCTTCTGCGGTAACGGCGGTCTGCGGCGTGGCGCTATCGGTGGGAGCTGCTTCCACGGTTGGCGTAACCGTTGGCGCGGCGGTTGAATTAGTATCGTCTACAGGCAATACGGCAATATCCTGAGATAAATCAAGCAGGCTCAAGGCTTGATAATTGCCATTGGTATATAAGACTACGAGCTTACCTTGTGTCCCTTTCGGCAGTGTCACCGTGAGCTGCCACGGCATCAAATCAGTTAATGAGGTACCGTCAGCACTGAAAACCCGGATTTTCATCGCGCCTGGATCAGCGACGATAAATCTGGAAAGCTCATTAGGCACGTACAGAGTGCTGGCTGTCGGATCAGCAAGAACCGTCAGCACATCGGGGCGCGCTCCAAAATCCATGATAAATTCAAAGCTGCCAGCGTCCAGCGGAACAGCGGCTATCCCGACTTCGCGGTATTGTCCGTTGAGTGCTGCTCTGCGGTGAATAGGCGAGCTTTTCCAGAAGTTCACCGCATATTGTGGGCTGCCGACCGCTGCATTCTCACCAATCGCACGATCCGAGTGATTCGACTTTTGGAAAAGCGGCCATTCATAAGGCGGCACTCCGGCTCGCTCGCGCGGCATCCGTCCCGAAGAATCTTTATGCCAATCCGCATCATCCACGATTGAACTTATTTTCGGCAAAACGTAGGCCGCCTGACTCGCCGCCATTGCGTCAAGCAATCTATTTTCTTTGAGCGGCCATAACCCCTCTTGAATACGCCACGCATTGACCAGCGCCAAAACTGTGTTGACAGCTTCAACACTGCTCAAAGCGGCGCTCACAGGCTGTGCAGCAGTCCGCGCGGGCATTACTAATGAGCCGATCAGGAAACACATCAACGCACAGACGAATATAAAACGCAATAAGTAACGCATGAAGTTCCTCGTAAAATAAACGTTTTTCTCAACAGACGCGTTATATATCAAGTATATGCGTGTTTTCCCATCGTTGTATGCTAGTTTGCAAACACGAACAAAATTGATACAAGTGCCGCCCTTTGAGGGTCTTTGGCGCAAAAGCTCTGCCAATTAAATGAGATTTCAGCGCCGGGCACAAAGAACGTTTAAGCGTTGTGATCTAGCTTAAGCGAATGGATAGGGTATAGTGGAGAGAATAACTGGTTATAACTGGGTTGACCTGGTTTCAGCTTGGAGCGATGCACAACATGGCCGATTTTTTATGGGCACTCTCAACGGCACAATTACCGGAAAGTTTATTCGATTGGCAGCGCATTCTGTACGGCTTGCAAATTCCGCTGGAAGCTGCCGAGCGTGCCGATCTCACTGCTGATTTGACGAACGGCACGCCCCGTCTGGCGGTCTGGACGTTTAACGGCGATCAACCGATGGCGGCAGGTCTGGCGGCCTTATTCGGTGAGTATTTCCGCTGGCTTGGCCCGACTTTCGAGTTCGTATCGACCCGTTTTGAAGAGGACGCCGACGGTCAGTTATCCTGGACGCCGGACATGATGCAAGTCGACCCCACCACGTTCATGCCCGATGCGCTGGCTGCCTATCCCAAAGTGTGGGGCAATCTGGCGGTTGAAGGACTGGACGTGCATTTTACCAATCCTGCCACGCCTGATGGTGATGAACATACCTGGTCACTGACGGGCAGCATGATCCAGATCGTGCCGCAGCTGACCGGGTTGGTGGCTGAGGTGCTGTCACGGCTCGGCGTAACCGCTGCGCAGTGGCAACCCGAAGAAGCGCTGGACATTGATGATAACGACGCGCTGATGGGTCTGCTGCGCGCCTGGGGCGAATTGAACATTCGTCATGAATTGATCCGCGCAGGCTTTGAGGAATACAGCGATGCGTTGCAAGGCGCCATCCGGCGAATGGGCAGCGCCGCGCTCACCGGCAGTCGTTTCGCGTGCTGGTTAGCTTGCCGCGCTTTGTGGCCGGTTGCCGCTGATGAACGCGCGCCGCATCAGGCCGACGCCGAAGAAGCGCTGATCAATCTGGCGAGCATCTATCCGCGCGTAGCGTGGCCGGGGATCGCGCTCAGCTTGTTGGAGTGGGGACGCGGTGATTACAATCGGGCAGGTGATTTGCTTGAAACAGCGGTCGAATCAGACCCGCGTGCGCTGCAAGGGTGGCAGTTGTTAGCGCTGTTATATGAGGAACTCGGCCAGACCGCGCAGGCGATCAAAGTGTGCCGTGAAGCCGTGTCAGGCAACGTGGCCGATGCAACCATTTACTACAACTTGGGACGTCTGCTGCTTGATCAATCGCTTGAGTCGGATGATGAAAACCGATCGGCAGTTGAAGAAGCGCTCAGCATGTTTCAGCAAGCCGAACAGCACGGCCTGCATTCGCCGGAACTGGCGCTGCGCATGATGGATGCTTACGAGGCGCTGGAAGACGAGTCGGGCCTTTGGACGGCTTTTGAAAAGCTGATCAAGGCTGATCGTGATGGCGGCGTATTATGGCAGGTGATCGAAGAGGCTGATTCGTATGACGATTTTGAGCCGGGATTAGCGCTGCTGCGCCAATCCGTAGCGGACAAATCAACAAGTCAGGCGGACGCTTACGAACCGTTGGCAGCGCTCACACGGGCGCTGATCGTGCTCGATCGGCATCCCGAAGCGCTGCAAATGCTTCCACAGCTGCGCAAGGCAGCGGACGACGATTACGCCCGCGCTGAAGCTGCGCAATTAGCGTTAGAAGCCACGGCGCCTGATTTTGAAGACGCGTACGGTGAAATAGTGGACGAGATCGAAGCGGGTCAGTTACCCGATAGCAGCATTATGAGCTTGCTGACCGATGCGCTGCAACGTGAACCGTCGTTTGCCGATGGTGCGGTCACGCTGGCACAAGGTTATCAGTTGCAGGATAACCCGGATGCGGCACTGCAAATAATCGAGCAAACGCGCGCACTGCTACCCGATCATCTGGAATTGGTGCTGTCATTGGCGGATATTCAGTGGTCAACCGATCAGGATGAAGTAGCGTTGCAAACGATACATGACGCACTGGAAAAACATCCCGACGATGTGGCGCTGCTGGCACGTTTGGGCGAATACTACTTTGAGATTCGCGAAGACGACACCGCCCGCGAATATCTGAGCCGTGCGGAAGCGCTTGAGCCGCGTCACCCGGAATTGATGCGCGTCCGTGAGCAAATCTCGCGCGACATGGCCGCGCTTGAAGACGATGACGATACGGACGACGAAACCGACAACGACAACGAAGCATAATTTGCAGAAGATTTCCCCATCCCCCACCCCTTTCCGCCCCCCTTGCCCACCGTTGGGAGGGCAGGGTTGGGGTTAGGGGTCAGCCGCGTTATAATCCACGCCTATCAATCTATTAAAAATCCTTTGAACGGAGACGCCATGCGCGACATTATTGTCGCCATCGACCTGGAAACGACCGGCCTCAACGCCCAGGAAGATCGAATCATCGAAATTGGCGCGGTCAAGTTTCGTGGTGATGAAGTGATCGACAGCTATCGTACGCTGATCGACCCGGAACGCCCGATCCCGCCGCGTGTGACCGCAATTACTGGCATTCGCTCGCAAGATGTGAGCGGTGCCCCGAAGATAGAAGACGTGCTGGCCGATGTGATCCGCTTTGTGGGCGATCACCCGATTCTTGGTCACAACGTCGGCTTTGACATCGAGTTCCTGCGACAGAACGGCGCTCCCTTCGATAACCCATCGCTGGATACTTACGAACTGGCATCGGTGCTGCTGCCCACCACGCCGCGCTATAACCTGAACGCGCTGATGCAAGAGATGAATCTGGTGGTGGATGGTGACTTTCACAGCGCACTGACGGACGCTACGGCCACCGCCAAATTGTATACAGCACTTTGGGAAAAGCTGATCAACACGCTGCCAACTCCGGCACTGCAAGATATTGTGACGGCGGCGCAAGCGCTGGATTGGCGTGGGCGTTTGCCATTCGAGGCAGCGCTGCGTGAGCGTGACAGCAATACTAGTAGTCATAACAGCGATCAGGCTATTGCTCCACGCGCCGACGCCAAAGCATCGCCTGGGATACGCGCGTCCGCCGATTTGAGTAATGTGGCAGCGACCAGGGTTTCGATTGACGATGTGTTTACGGCGAATGGCGGATTGGCGCGCGCACTGCCCGTTTATGAAGTGCGGGACGCTCAGCGTGACATGGCGCACGCGATCGATACAGCGCTCAGCACTCCGCAGCACACGCTGATCGAAGTGCCGCCCGCCACGGGTAAAAGCGTGGCTTACCTGATTGCGGCATTACGTTTTGCTGTCCAAAATAAAACGCGCGTCGTGATCAGCACGCACAGCGCCGATCGGCAGCAGCAGTTAGCTGCGCGCGATATTCCGACGGCGATCACGGCGTTGGGTCTTGATCCGGCGGCAGTACGAACCGCAGTGCTCAAAGGGCGCGATCATTATCTGTGCCCGCGTCGGCTTGAAACGCTGCGCCGCCGTCCGCCTACCAGCATTGAAGAACTGCGTGTGCTGTCGAAGATTCTGGTATGGGGTGAAGGGGCGATCAGCGGTGATCGCGACGATGTATCCTTGCGCGGTCCGGCGGAGTACATCGCGTGGGGACGCTTGAGCGCTGCCGATGAAGGCTGCGCGCTGCATCGTTGTGAAGCACAAATGGCTGGGACGTGTCCCTTTTATCGCGCGCGAAAAGCTGCCGAAGAATCGCATCTGGTATTGGTCACACACGCGCTGCTCATGTCCGATGGCGTCGATCACGCTGAGGATCGCGTACTGCCTGATTATACGAATGCCGTTCTGGATGACGCGCATCACCTCGAAGACGACGCCACTAATGCGCTGAGCGTGCGACTCGATCTGCCAACCTTTGAACGTCAGCTCGCGGATATGGGCACGCTCGACTCCGGCTTATTAGGCGATGTGGCAAGCGCAGTCGGCGCAGCGTTAGAAGGTGCGCATCGCGATAAAATGCTGGCACGGCTGACGATGATCGCGGACTCGCTCAAAGCAATGGCGCATCACGGCGCAAACTTATTCAAGGTGCTGGCCGATTTTGTCAGGGCGGCCACCAATCGCACCGATTACATCGTGCAAGTGCGGGTTACGGCGGAACTGCGCGAAAAGGCGATGTTCGAGCCAGTGCGCGTGGTATGGGATGTTTTGCGCGAATTCACCAGCGCCATTGCGGACGTGATGCTGCGCTTATCGCAAAGTCTCGCACCGTTGGCCGATCGCTATGCAATCCCGGCGCTGCCCGATCTGCTCGCCAGCACGCAAGCCGCCGCCCGCCATTTGAGCGCTGCACATCGGCTGCTGAGCGCGCTGATCGAGTCGCCCGACGCGAATACCGTGTACTGGTTGGAAGTCACCCAGGATCAACCCTTACCGACAATCCGCACTGCGCCGCTGCACATCGGCAAACTTGCAGAGCAGCAGTTGTGGAATACGCGGCGCAGCGTCACGCTCACGGGCGATACCTTGCGCACGGGCGGCACTTTCGATTACTTGCGCGATCGGCTGAGCGTGCCAACGAACGCGCGCGAACAGGTGATCGGGAGCGCGATCGATCATCAGTTGACGCTGCTGTATCTGCCGACGGATATTGCCGATCCGCAAGACAAGAATCATTATCAGCAGGGCGTCGATAAAGCGATCATCGAACTGGCGACCGCCGCTGAAGGGCGTTTGCTGGCCTTGTTCACCAGCTACGGCCAGATGCGACAAACGGCGCAAGCGATCACAGCACGGTTGGCGTTGGGCAATATCAGCGTGCTGGATCAATCCGACGGCACCAGTCGTCAGGCGTTGATCGATGGTTTCATTCAGGCTGAAAAAGCGGTCATGTTCGGCACCAAAGGCTTTTGGGAAGACGCCGATTTTCCGCCCGACGCATTGGCAGCGTTGGCGATCACGCGCTTACCGTTTGCCGCACCGACTGAAGCGTTGATCGCGGCGCGTGGTGAAGCGTATGCCGAGTCGTTCATGGCCTATTCGGTGCCAGACGCGATTTTCCGCTTTCGGCAAGGCTTTGAGCGGCTGTCACGCGCGCGCGCTGGCTTACCGGGAATCGTCATTGTGCTGGATAAGCGGATCATCGGTAAGAGCTATGGGCAGGTCTTCATCGATAGTTTGCCGCCGTGTACCATTCAGCGCGGCACGTTGGCAGAGTTGGCGGACTCGGCAAAGCGTTGGCTGACTACTGATCAGGCAAACGAGAGTCACTAATTGAAGGGAATTGAATCGTGAAGACGCCAGCGGGTAAGGAATGCCCCATGTACTACGCTGATTTTCATCGCACGCGCAACGTTCAGGAATGCCGTCTGGCTGAGCGCAATCCGCAGTCTGCACCGTGGCAGCCGCGCGATTGTTTCAAGTGCGCCGTGCCGGAGATTGTGCTCGCCAACGCCAGCCCCGATATGCGCCTCAAGCTGACGATCCGGGCAGGCATTCTGGGGATCGGGCGGCGCCTGGTGGTGGAAGCCTACTGCGAAAAGCACAGCATCCCGATTGATGACCCGTTCGTGGGTTGTCCGCAATGTAATGCCGAACGCCCTGGCTTCGATCGATTTCTGGATGCGCTGGAAGGGTCAACCGAACTTTAGCGGCCTTTTGGAAAATGCGTATGAGGCTGTTTCCTTCACATCAACTCTTTCCCACCGTGGGAAAGGGGTGTTCCGATGTGCAGCTAAATCAAACATTTTTGCAACCTTTCGGCGGCTCATGCGTAGATCACATCAAATAGCCCGTAGATTATGGGGTGGTTTGTGTCAGTAGAACCCGAACAATTGTGGATAATGCAGGCCATTAACGGCGATCAGGCTGCTTTTGGTGAGCTGGTTAATGTGCATCAAAACGCAGTATACAATCTTTGTTATCGAATGTTGGGCGAACGCGGCGAAGCTGAAGATGCGGCGCAAGAGGCATTTTTGCGCGCCTATGCCCACCTGGATCGCTATGACGACGATCGTTCGTTTCGGACATGGCTGCTGTCAATCGCGTCGAATCACTGTATCGATCGCCTGCGCAAACGGCGCATGACGTGGCTGTCATTGGACGAAACACTGCCACCCCATCCGGCACTCAACAGCGATGCCGTCGAACCTGAAGAAGCCGTGATCAACAGCGAGCGCAGCGCTACCATTCAGGCAATGCTCGCCGAGTTAACGCCTGAATATCGCGCGGCGGTCGTGCTGCGCTATTGGTACGATATGTCCTATACCGAGATCGCGGACGTGTTGAACACCACCGAAAGCGCGATCAAGAGCCGCCTGTTCCGCGCGCGGCAAGTGCTCGCTGAGAAGTTGGCCGCTCAATCGAAATCGTCCGCCACACTGCGGCTTGCCTGGGAAAATAGCTGACATGACTCATCGACACACCAAACACGCCATGAACCTCGCCATTGATCGCTTATTGGAACCCGACGAACGCGGCGAATTGGATGCCCAACTGGATCGCTCGCCGGATGACGCGCACTTGTGGAACACCATGAAGCGCGTCGATCAAACGCTGCGCACCGCACCGCTGACGAGCGCGCCTAGTGGCTTTTCAGGCCGACTGCTGACAGCGTTAGCAGCAGGTCGCCAACCGTGTACCGATCCGCGCAGTGGGTTGGGGATCGCGGTCGGCCTATGGACTGCTGCGCTGATCATGATCCCGCTCATGAGTGCTGTTGTGATCATCGCGCTTCATGCGCTGCTGGACGCCGCCACGTTACAAGCACTTGCCAGCCGATCGGCGGCGCTGTTTCAAAGCCTTGGGACGCTCGCCAACGTCTTAATCAGATCGCTGAGCCAATTTGTCAGCAGCAACCCGGCCATTTTAGCCTTGAGCGCCGTTTTGCTTCCCATATTGGCAATCTGGAGTTGGCTCGCCTGGACAGTTTCGATGCATAATCCACCTATAACGTATCGTATTCCAGTGAGGATTTTAGCATGAGGCGATTCAACGTAAAGCGGTTCGTGATCTTTGGCGTTGCAGGTTTGTTCGTGTTCTCGCTGTTGAGTTCAATGTCGCATCATTTTTCGGCAAACGGGCCGTGGGGCGAGCATTATGGTAGAGGACAGGACAGGGAGTGGGGTTCGCGCTTCGATTTCTCGCCACCCTACATTGACAGCCCACCCTCCGCTGAGAATAACTTTAATACTTGTCAGACGAATCCATGCTGGATGCCGAGCAACGGTGACAGCAATATTGGCGGCATGGTTCAGCCAGGACAGGTGATCATCTTGCCGCCGATGATCGGGCAGCAAAGCTATGGGCAGTCCTATAGCGAAGGGGACACAGATAATCCGTTGGGCAGCCCCTTCATGCGCTTATTTGGGATGTTGGGATTAGCGTTGGCAACGGCGGCATTATCCGGCTTAGGTGCGGCAGTCTTTCCGCGACAACTGCGGCGCGCTCGTGATGCGGCGATCAGCAATCCGGCAACGGTGGCGATCGTCGGTTTTGTCGCGCTGATGGTGGCGTTGGGTGTGACGATCGTGTACGGCCTGTCGCTGATATTAGTCATCACCGCCGTGCTGCTGCCCGTGGTAAGTCTGGCATGGGTTGCGATCGGGTTGGTCGGTTTTGCGGGGTGGGTCGTGGTGGCTGAACCGTTCGGGCGTATTGTGCTGGCGCGGCTCGGCATTCACACAGTACCCATGGTGGCTGCGACCGTCGGCGCTTTCGTGCTGACCTTCGGGCTTGAACTCGCGAGCACATTGCCGTGCGTGGGTTGGCTCAGCATCATAGCCGCCCTGATCGTTGGCTCAGCAGGCTTGGGCGCATTGATGCTGACGCGCATCGGCACGCGCTCGTATCCGCGCCGTGTATCGCGCATCGAGATGATCTGAGCCGGAAATTCATAAAGATTTCACAATTGAGGCGTATGATCCAATCATATCGCCTCATCAATACTGGTTAACGGCTAACCCTATGCACTAGCAAGCTCTGTGTAGTAATCGTCCCAAAAGTGGAAAGGCGCTCACCGTGAGCACATTAAGCGCAATATCGCAGCCTATCACCCCCATCGATCTAAAACCGCCACCTGACCTATCCACCGCCCTTCACGGACGCGCCCTGTTGATCGGGCGCGCGCTTGTCGCAATTATATTCGCAGCAACGTGGTTGTGCTTCTGGCACGCTGTCACGTTCTGGCCGGGTCACCCACGTGACGGAATGGGCAACTTCAACCCGGATATGGCCGGTCACTACTCGACTATCCTCGACTGGCTGCTGATGGGCGTCTCAACACTGGCAGCGGGCTTGATCCTATGGCGTAAATCATCAGACAAGATGGGGTTGTTCAGCGCCGTCACGATTTTGACATTCGCTGCCGCCAACACGTCTGCCATCATGATCATGGAGATGTACAGCGGCAACTGGCAAATGTTAGCGGCGTGCGTCATGGCCATGGGCTACGGCTTCTTGCTGATCTTCCTGTATGTTTTTCCCGATGGTCGCTTTGTGCCGTCATGGACGAAATATGTGTCGATTGCCTGGGTTGCCTGGGTCGTGACCTGGCCGTTCGTGCCACAGCTATCAGCGATTGCCGATCAACTACCGCGTGGGCTTGTTTTTGGCATTCTGACACCCCTTTATTTAAGCGGTGTTTCAGCGCAGGCTTATCGCCGTCGAAACACCAGTGCTGTTGAATTACAACAAACCAAATGGACTTTGTTTGGGCTGTCAGTGGCAGTGCTCGGCTTTTTCATGACCAGCTTCTTTAACTATATTGCCGTGCCGATGATGCTGCATGACAATGGCAACACGACGCCCGTGTTATTCCTGATTATGCCACTGATCAGCACGCTGACGATCCTGGCGGTGCCGCTGACGATCAGCATGTCGCTTTTGCGCTTCCGCTTGTGGGAACTCGATCCGCTGATTCACCGCACCGTCATTTATGGTGTCGCAACGATCGGCTTAGGCGTAGTCTTTTTCCTGGAAATTGTGATATTTCAAGCGATATTCATCGCCATTATCGGCCAGAAATCGGATGTGGCGATCGTCGGGTCGACGCTGATCATCGCTATGTTGTTTCGGCCTGTGCGTCATCACGCCAAAGATATGATCGATCGTCGCTTCTATCGCGAAAAAGTGGACTTTGAAAAGACGTTCACTGAATTGTCACGAGAGATTCGCACGATCATCGAAGTGCCGCAGCTGTCGGATATTCTGCTGAAGCGCGTGAGCGACTTGCTGCATATTTCCTACAGCGCCGTCGTCCTGAAGCAGCCGGACGGTGCGTTCAAGGTTGAAGCGAAGTCGAATATTGATGAACTGTGCAAATTCGAGCAAATGCCCGCGCTGGCAAATATGCAAGCCACGGGTGAGTTCACGCTCAAAAGCGAATGGCTCAACAAGCTGACCGCCGGACATACACTGGTGATGCCCAAAGACCTGCCCTTTTCGCTGATTGTCCCGCTCATCGGACCGCGCGCCGGAACTACCGAACTGATCGGCATGTTAGCTTATGGGCCGCGTCGCTCCGGGCAAGATTATTCGCGAGAAGATCAGAACTTATTGCGCAATCTGGCCGATCAAGCGGGTACCGCGATGTACGTGGCGCACCTGATCGAACAGCAGCGCGAAGAAACGCAGCGCCGCGAACACGCCGAACATGCTCTGGAAGCGCATCGCCATTCGCCGCTCGGCAAGGCTGAAACGCTCGCTGTGGTGCTCAGTGCGCAGCCCGAAACGGCGCTTACCGAACTGCACACGCTGACTCAACGCGCGAGTGATGATCCGGCGACCGGCGCACTGTTGAATAATTTGTATCGCGTGCTGGATGAACCGACGGCAGCGCCCATCTCGCAATTAGCGGGTGGTTACCTGTTCATGTACAAGGGACTCAGCGATCCCGAACTGCTGCCGCTCGGCTTGCGAACGTTGATCAAACAATTGGGTGAGCCGCCGACGAGTAGTTGGGCGGGCGCTTATGAAGCGTTGATCTTGTATCGGCTCGGTCAGGATGCGCTCGCAGCCCACACGCCCGCGCAGATTACCGAACTGCTCCCTGGCTTTCAGGCAGGCATCGAGTCGTGCATGGCCGTGCAAGCCGTCAGCAAAATCAGCAAAATCAGCAATGCGGCGCATCCGTTGAGCGATAATGTCGAGAACGTGCCGCCCTTCCTGATCGATCTGCGCAATTCGATGATCGATCTGCGCGGCGTGGCCGAAACGCTGCACGCTTATGAGCGCGTGGATACCGCACAAGACAAGCTGGCTTATCTGGTGAGCGCCGTCGAACGGTTGAGCCGTGTCGATCGCAGTGCGCGTACTGATCTGGGCAGCGCCGATCGCGGTCTGATTTTGCAAATCGCTGAAAAGTGGCTGGCGATCGTCAGTGGCATCATGAGCGAAATTCAAACGCGCGCGCAAATCACCTGCCGCTTGTTGACGCACCACACCTGGCAAGACGATGTAATCTCGCTGTCACTGAACGTGCGCAACGATGGACGCAGCGCAGCGCTCAAAATCCGCGTTAATCTGGCACCGTCACCGGATTATACGCTGATCGATCCGGCTGTAGTGATCGAACGGTTAGCGCCGGATGAAGAAACGCAAGTCGAGCTGCGTATTCGGCCACGCCTTGCGCCAGATGTCGATCAGTTCCGGGCACGCTTCATCGTCCAATACGCCGATCCGCGCGGATCGGATCAGGTCGAGAATTTTGCCGATGTGGTGTACCTGCTCAAGACGACGGGCGATTTCAAGTTCATCCCGAACCCGTACGTCGTCGGAACGCCGCTGCAAACAGGTTCGCCGCTGTTCATCGGGCGTGAAGATGTAGTCGCGTTCATCCAGGAAAATCTGGCGGCGGCGCATCGCAACAACCTGGTCTTGATCGGCCAACGGCGCACGGGCAAAACGTCGCTGCTCAAACAACTGCCAGCGCAGCTTGGCGAGGACTATCTGCCCGTTTATCTGGACGGCCAATCGCTGAGCCTTGATCCGGGTATGGCGAACTTCTTTCTGAATTTCGCAACGCAGATCAGCTATGCCATTGAGGATCGCGGGTTGGTTGCGCCAGAAATGCCAGATTTCACAGACAGCCCGGCGGCTACTTTTGAGCGCGTCTTTCTAACGCGTGCTCGCCAGATCATCGGCGATCGGCATCTGCTGATCCTGTTCGATGAGTTCGAGGAACTGGAAACGTCGGTGCGCCACGGCAATATCGATCCGAGCGTGTTCGGCTTCTTGCGTCACTTGATTCAGCATGGCGAAAAGATCAGCGTGATCTTTTGCGGCACGCATCGCATGGAAGAACTGGCGTCGGATTACTGGAACGTGCTGTTCAACATCAGCTTGTATCGGCATGTCGGCTTCCTTGAGCAAACCGAAGCACAGCGCTTGATTCAAGACCCGGTAGCCGAATATGGGATGCGTTACGATGATCTGGCGCTGGATAAGATGTGGCGCATCACGGCAGGTCACCCGTACTTTTTGCAACTGCTGTGTCACAGTCTGGTCAATCGCCACAACCGCACTAAGCGCAGCTATATGACGGTGGCCGATGTGAATGCCGCGCTCGATGAAATTCTGGCGTCCGGTGAGGCGCATTTCGTCTACCTGTGGACGGAAGCGACTCCACAGGAGCGGCTCGTGTTGGCAGCGCTCAGCCGATCCATGCTGCTGACAGGCCGCTCAACGCTGGTGCAGGTGCAAGATTACCTGGATGAACGCGGAATCCACCTGCATCGCAGCGAGATTAGCGGGGCACTGAACCGATTGGTGCTGACCGATGTGCTCAGCAGCAACAAAGATAATGAAGCGACTGCCGATGAGATGTACCGCTGGCGTTTAGGCTTGATCGGCCTATGGGTGGAAAAGTACAAATCGATGAGTCGCGTCGCTGATGAACTGAATCCGCGCGAGCGTTCCGTCGTAATCGATCGATAAAACGCACCCCGGCCTGAAGACTGAGGCTCAAACAGAATTGAATACAGTGTGTTTTCTGTTTGAGCCTTAGCTCCGGGCAAGGCATCTACTCAGGGCGAAAGCAAAATCTCGGATAGGGACGAACAAGCATGGCTTCAGCGACCGCAAGTATCACCAAAACGACCCCTGCGAACCCATATATCTCGCGCGGCCCGCTGCGTGCGCTCAACATGTTCTATGGGCGCGAACATGACCTGCACGAGATCGCCGCGTTTCTCAACGGCAATCAGTCGATCGCGTTAGTCGGGCCGCGCAAGATCGGCAAGACGTCGCTGCTGTTTCATTTGATGCGGCCCGAAACGCGCGAAACGTTCGGCCTTGGTGACAACACGGTGATCGCTTATCTGGATTGTGAGATGCTTGGCGAAAGCAGCGTTGAAGAAATATTCGGGCAATTCGCCACCGAAATTGCTGCTGTGCTGGTGGATATGGGCTTGCCACCTGAACCCGCGCTGGATACCGTGATCGCTGCGCCAAAACGGCTGGCTTTTGAGTCGGCTATTCGGCGGCTCAACCAACGCGGCTTGCGAATCGTGCTGGTGCTTGACGAATTCGAGCGCATCAGCACCAACACCGCGCTTGATCTGAATTTCTTCAATGCACTGCGGTCGGCTGCCGGGCGCTATCAGTTGATGTTCATCACGGCGTCGGCCAGCCCGCTGATCGATCTGACTTATTCGGGACGCTCGCGTGAGATTTTGTCCAGCCCATTTTTTAATATTTTCGCGCCGATGTTCCTGGGCTTGTTGGATGAAGAAGACGCACGCCGCCTGATCAGCGAACCCGCCGAACGCGCCGGATCGCCATTCGCGCCGGATATGCAGGATTTTTTGTATCAGTTGGCGGGCGGTCACGCGCTGGCTTTGCAGGTGGTGTGCTTCCACGCTTTCAATACCATGCATGAGCCATCGGTGATCGAACAGCACAGCGAACGTGAATTGAGCGCGCATTTTCAATATTACTGGCATAACCTGTCGCAAAACGAGCAGGACACCTTACGCCGTGTCGGTGAGGCGGCGTCCAAGGCACATCACGATACCACCTTGCGCGCCACCTTACGCGATCTGGTGCAGAAGTGTTTGCTCGTCGCGCATAACGGCGCATACAGCTATCCATCACGCGCCTGGGCAGATTTCATCGGCTCGCAAGACCCCTTTGTGACGGGCACGCGCATCAACAGCGGACTGTTGACCGGATCGCGGATCGGCCAATATGAGGTACTCGAACTGTTGGGGCGCGGCGGCATGGCGGAAGTCTATCGCGGGCGGCACACCCGGCTCGATCGGACGGTCGCGATCAAAGTGCTGTCTGCGAATCTGGCGGCGGAAGGCGATTTTCGCAAGCGCTTTGAACGGGAAGCGCAGTCGGTGGCGGCGCTCAAACACTCCAATATCGTCGGCGTATTCGATTTTGGCGATGTGGAGGGGTTGTACTTCATGGTGATGGAGTTCGTGACCGGCCAAACGCTTGCGCAATTTCTGGAACAATCTGGCGCGCTGCCACTTGAGCAGGTCTTGCCGATGATGCGCGATATAGCGAGCGCGCTGGATTACGCTCACGCGCAAGGCATCATCCACCGCGACATCAAGCCATCGAATATCATGTTAGAGCCGATCACGGTGCGCCAATCGAACAGCCTGGGCTTACGCGCCATCCTGACCGATTTTGGCATTGCCAAACTGATGCGCAGTGAAGGTGGCACCAAAACTGAAGGGCTGACGGGCACGTTGGATTACATGGCACCCGAACAAATCCGCGTCTCGCATGATCTGGACGGGCGCGCTGACGTGTATGCACTCGGCGTGGTGTTTTATGTGATGCTGACCGGACAACTGCCATTCACAGGAGATAATCCTGCCGCAATCCTGATGGGTCACTTGCAGGAGATGCCGCCTGATCCACGCCAGTTCACGCCCGATCTGCCCGATTATGCGGCATTCGCGCTGCTGCGCGCACTTGCCAAAATGCCCGCCGATCGGTATACAACGGCAGGCGAACTGGTGCGCGCGCTTGAGGGGAATTGATTTGCTAGCTTAAAGCGCGGGGCAAGGGCTAAAAAATCGGCGTTTTACTTTTCGCGCGGCGGACTATAATCAACGACACTTTTTTATACTGTGCGTTTAAGCCTTGCCAAATAAGAATGAGAGTCTTTTTGACCGCAACTGCTCAGGCAACCCTTTTATATCACTTACAAACAATCGACCTGGCGATCGCCAAACGTCGTACGCGCCTGCAAGAGATCGACGCGGCACTCAGCCAGGACGCGCGTATCAAGGCGGCGCAAACAACCCTCGCACAAGCCGCATCCGCATTGGCGATCCGCCAAACACGCGCTCGTGATCTGGAGCTGGAAGCCAAAGGGCTGACCGATAAAATCAGCGGCATTGAAAAGCGTTTGTACAGCGGCATCGTCACAAATCCCAAAGAAATGGGCGATCTGCAAACCGAGATCGATTCGCTCAAACGGCGCGAGGCACGGCTTGAGGAGGATCAACTGGAGTCGATGCAGCAGGTTGACGACGCACAGACCGCTGCCACATCTGCGCAAAAGGTGCTGGATGTGGCGTTAGTTGCTGCCGCTAAAACACACGCTGATCTGATTGCGGAAAAGGCACGGCTGGATGCGGAACTCGCCACGGATACGGCGCGGCGACAAACCTCGGCTGCCGGAATCGAAGCGTCGAATCTGGCACGTTACGACGCCTTGCGCCCCAAAAAGCGCGGAACAGCGGTCGCGCTGCTGCAACCAGATGGAATTTGTGCGGTGTGCGGAGTCGAGCAGACTTCGACGCTGGTTCAACAAGTGCGGATGGGCGCGCAGCTTGTTTTGTGCGCCAGCTGTGGGCGTATTCTGACGCAATCGTAGCCATAATCATCGTTCGTTTGGAAGCGTACAAAAAGGACTCGCCCTGATGCGTTTTGATCTGCCATCTTTTCTGATCGGGTTCGTGAGCGCCGCCGTGATCGGGTTGGTGCTGTACCGCTTTCGCGCGCAAATCGTGGGGGTACGCCGTTCCGCTGCAACGGGTGCGGGCAGTACGCGCCGCTTTTTGAGTAACAGCGCCGAAACGCGCTACTTCGACGAGATCGTGAAGGTTGCCAACCGCTATCACATCGCAGGCGATAAAGTGAGCCTATCCGATGTGTACGTGGAGCCGCGCTTCATCTCGGCCATTACGCCGGTCGATATGGACGATACCAATCAAGTCGGCAGTATCTTTCATGTTGTGCCGCTGATCCATGATCTGCCTGCGCTGTACAGCGCTTACAATATCAACACGCTGTCCATCAGCGATTTGCAAACGGGCGATCGACATCTGGCATTGCTCGGCGTGGCAGGCAGCGGCAAAAGCAGCGCGCTCGCGATCATGGCACTCTATGCACGATCTGCGATCACGCTGGAGAGCCTTGAAAATATGGCCGAGCAAGTGCAGCTTGAGGAAGATAAAGACCTCAGCGAGACTGAACGTGCAGAACGACGCAAACGGCGGCATGACGATGAAGAACGCGCCTTGAGTCAACTGCGCACCACGCAGACACGCACCGCTGAAGCCAACGAACGGCTCAACTTGTCCGCGCGCACTGCCGTCAACTTTTCGCAACTGATGCCGATCCTGGTTCATTTACGCGATATTGATCTAGCCCCTGAAGGGTATGGCAGTGGCAGTGGTAGCGCGGACAAAGTGATCGATCCGGCAGAGCCATTGGTGCGCGCCGTGACGCGACGGTTCAGCGCTATCGCCGCAAGTACCGTGCCGCGCGTGGTTTATCATCGGCTGTCGGTGGGCGGCTGTCTGGTGCTGCTGGACGGTTTCGACGAGCTGAATCCGGCGCAGCAATCTGAAAAGCTGACGTGGCTTGCACAATTCAAAGCGCTGTACGGCGAGAACGTGATCGTCGTGGCGGGTCCGATCGAGGGTTATGACGCGCTGCTGAATGCAGGCTTTACGCCGTTGGTGGTGCGCCCGTGGTCGGAAAACGAATTTGAGCGGCTGATCACGCGTTGGGCGGATGCCTGGCCGACGATCGCCGGAAGTGCGCGCCGCCCTGCGCCCATGCCGGATGATAAGCTGCTCAAGCGCACGCGCAGCGGTAATCGCGGACGCACACCATTGGATGTGACGCTCAAAACGTGGGCAGCTTTCACGGGTGATGAACAGGTGGCCGGACGGCGCGGCGGTTACGATTTTTATGTGCGTGCCCAGTTGGACGACGCCGATAAGCAGCGCCCACTGTTCGCCGCGATCGCTGCGGCGGTGCTGGATAACGGCGGCGGCCTGATCAACAAAGATCAAGTCAAAGAAGTGATTACGCCGCTGCTGTCCGACGCGAATGGCAAGCCAACCACCAACATCAGCGAATTAGCCGATCGGCTGTTAGCGCGATCGGGCTTGCTGACGGATGCGCCGAATAATGCGTATTTGTTCCGCCATCCGCTGCTCACTGGATTTTTGGCGGCTGAGTCGTTGATCACTGCCCCGTCTGAACGGATCGCAGCGGCAGCGCGTCAACCCGCCTGGGAAATGGCGCTGCCTTTTGCGGCGGCCCATACCGCGCTTGATCTGGCGGTTCGCGAGCGGCTGAGTGCGCCGCCCGACTTGTTGTACAGTGGACTATTTGATGTGGCGCGTTGGATCAGCGATGCACCGGGCGAAGTGCCGTGGCGTGGCGAAGTACTCAAGCGGCTGAGCGCGGCGTTATTGTACACGGCGCAGTATCCGGCCTTGCGCGATCGGGCAGCGGCGGCGCTGGTCACTGCGCGCGATCAAGGGGTGCAAGCCGTCTTTTTGCAGACGCTGCGCCACGTCGATCCGCATATTCGGCGCTTAGGCTGTATCGGACTCGGCGCAGCGGGTGATCCTGAAGCGATGAAAGATATCGAGCCGCTGCTCACCGACTCGGACGCCGATGTGCGATTGGCGGCGGGCATGGCGCTCGGCGCGCTTCACAGTGACGCGGCATTGTCTGCTATTCGCAATTCGCTATACAGCGCTGATGATACGCTGCGCCGCGCGATTGCCGAGGCATTAGCCGCCGTTCCGAACGATGGACACGAAATGTTACGTGAAGCCTTGCAATCGCCGGACGGAGCAACGCGGCGAGCGGCGGTATTCGGGTTGGCGCGCGTCAAAGCGCCGTGGGCATTGGCGCTGTTGTATCACACCATGACCGACGACTCGAACTGGATGGTACGTTCCGGCGCACAGGATGGTTTCGACGCGGCGGATCGGCATACAGGGGTTGCGCCGAGCGCGCATCCGACGGTGCAAAGTTTGCCGTGGCTGATCGAGTGGGCAGCGCAAAGAGGCGAAGGCGTCCCGAACAATGCCGGGGCGTATGATGTATTGATTCGCGTGCTGCAAGAAGGGGATACACTGCATCGGGCAACCGCCGCGCTGACGCTCGCCTATCTGGGCTATGTGCCGGGATTGAAGCCCCTCTACACGGCATTGCGCGACCGTGACGAGATCGTGCGCGGCTCGGCCTATGAAGCGCTGGCAGCCTTGCAAGCACGGCTCGGCCAACCGCTGCCTGCCGTATAGAGGGGTTGCCCTGGCCTGAAAACCGAGGCTCATACAGAAAAATGCGCTCTTTTCTTCTGTATGAGCGCTGTGGCTTCAGTCCAGCGCGTCAGGCTATTTAGCTTGTCATAGGACGCTCTGGCACTTCGCCTGCCTCACCCACCGTGTGAATCTTCAGGAAGTTGGTGCCGCCGCCCGCGCCGAATGGCACGCCCGCGATCACGATGACCAGATCGCCATGCTTGACCAAACTCGCATCATAGGCCGCCTTGACCACGATGTTCAGCATGTCGTCGATCGTGCGGAACTCCGGGACGAGGACGGGCAGCACCCCCCATACCAGCGCCATGAGATGCTGTGTAGCCGCGTCGGGCGTCACACAGAAGATCGGCGTCGTTGGGCGTTCACGCGCTACCCGCCGCGCTGTGTAGCCGGACAGCGTGGAAGTGATGATCAGCTTGGCACCCAACGCTTCAGCGATCTGGCTGGCCGCGTGGCTGGTCGCATCCGACATCAGCTCGAAGCCTTTGAGCGGTGAGGGCAGCGAACGACTGAAATCACGGCGCGCGTCCGTTTTGAAGTTCGCTTCCGCGATGTGCGCGATGTTCGCCATGGTTTGCACGGCGACTACCGGATATTGGCCGGACGCCGTTTCGCCGGATAGCATGATCGCGTCGGTGCCGTCGAAAATGGCGTTCGCAACGTCACTCGCTTCGGCGCGCGTGGGGCGCGGATTGGAGATCATCGATTGCAGCATCTGCGTCGCTGTGATGACGGGTTTACCGACTGCGTTACAGCGGCGAATGATCTCTTTCTGGTGAACAGGCACTTCTTCGGCTGGCGTTTCAACGCCCAGGTCACCACGCGCGACCATTGCGCCATCCGACGCTTCGAGCACATCGTCGAAATTGTCGATCGCTTCGCGCTTTTCGATCTTGGCGATCAAAGCAATGTCACCGCCCAAATGACGGCATAACCAGCGCAGCTCGCGCATATCGTCGCCACTGCGTACGAAAGACATGGCGAGATAATCGGCTTTGATGCGGACGGCAATCTCAGCGTCATGCCGATCTTTATCGGTGAGCGCTGAAAAAGTCAGGTGCGACTCCGGTGCGGAAACGCCCTTGCGTGAGCTGAGTGGGCCGCCCACGACCACTTCGCATTGCAGATCATTGCCCTGTTTGCCGATTACTTTGAATTCTAACTGTCCATCATCCAGCAGAAGGCGTTGGCCGGGCTGTACGTCTTTGATGAACTCCGGGTTAGGCAGCGGAAACACGTTGTTGCTGCCGTCCACGTCGCGCGTGGTGAGCACCAACTTATCGCCTTTTTTGATAGTGACCGGCTCACTGGCAAGCTTGCCGAGCCGAATTTTTGGGCCTTGCAAGTCGCACAGAATGGCGACGACGGCATCTTCTTCTTTGGCGATGCGCCGAATGCGCTCGATATTGTCGATATGCGTTTTATCATCACCGTGGCTGAAATTGATGCGCGCCACATCCATGCCAGCGCGAATCATAGCCCGCAGCGTGTCCTCATCAGAGGAAGCAGGACCAATGGTACAAACGATTTTGGTGCGTTTGGTGTCGGATTTTCTGACCAAGTTAGCGTACTCCTTGTGTGCAGGCTGCTATTGTAACGTCTATTGCAGCGTATTGTAGAATGCCGGAAGCGGGGTTGTCGATTGTTCGCTGTAAACGATGGCGTGTGCAAGGCGCTCTTTAGCCTGTGCCAGACGTGCTGGATCGTTGGCGTACAGGGTAAATACCGGTTCGCCTATGTGCAGCGCATCGCCCACTTTCTTGTGAACCAGAATGCCCACCGCATAATCGATCGGATCATCTTTGCGGGTGCGACCTGCGCCCAAATCAACGGAGGCCATGCCCACGCTTAACGCGCTGAGTTGTTGAACATAGCCTGTTTTGATCGCGTTGAGCGTCTCGGTCAGCGTCGCTTTGGGCAGCTTGTCGGGATCATCGATCACGCTTACGTCGCCACCCTGTGCCTCGATCAGCACGCGGAATTTTTCAAACGCGCTGCCATCATCGAGTCGATCAGCGGCCTCAGCCATGAACTCGGCCAGACTGTACTCGCTTGTGTTCTTGCGCGCCAGTTTCAACATGTGCGCAGCGAGCACCAGACAATGTTCGCGCAAATCCTGCGGACCGCCGCCGTGCAGCGTTTCGATCGATTCGCGCACTTCCATCGCGTTACCAACGGCGCTGCCCAACGGCTGATTCATGTCGCTGATCAACGCTACCACGTCACGCCCAACGCCGTGCCCGATGTCGATCATCAACTGCGCCAGCGCCTCAGCCTCGGCCACATGTGGCATAAAAGCGCCCAACCCAACTTTAACATCCAGCACAATGGCTTGCGCGCCTGCTGCGATCTTTTTACTCATGATACTGCTGGCGATCAATGGCAGGCTTTCTACCGTGCCGGTCACATCGCGCAGCGCGTAGAGCTTGCTATCGGCAGGTGTCAGGTTCGCACTTTGCCCGGCCAGCACAATCCCGTAGCGACGCGCATGTTCGCGGAACTCATTTTGTGTCAGCGTGACGCGATAGCCAGGGATCGATTCGAGCTTGTCGAGCGTGCCGCCTGAGAAGCCAAGGCCGCGCCCGCTCATCTTGGCAACCGGTACTCCGCAGGCGGCGACCAGTGGCAGCACGACCAATGAGGCTTTATCACCGACGCCGCCGGACGAATGCTTATCTACGGAGATAGGAAGCACATCCGATAGATCGAGCGTTTCACCGCTGTGTACCATTGCCATCGTCAGGTCGATCGTTTCACGGCGGCTCATCCCGCGAATGGTGACGGCCATCAGCCATGCCGCCGCTTGATAATCAGGAATGGCATCGCGCGTGTAATCCGCGATAAAGGTCTGAATTTCGTCGGTGGTCAGTTCAAAACCATCGCGCTTACGGGCGATAATGTCTGCTGCACGCATTAAGGACTCCTTTGAGGATATAATCAACAGTGATCACTGTAAAGCGTTAGTTGTAACCGATTTTTGAGCATTTGAGCAGATTGCAGATCAGGGGTATAAAACGTGTCGAAAAAACCAGATCATCAGCCGATTGCGCAGGCACAGCGTAAAGCACAGGCGCAGCGCCAACAGTTGATCGCGATGGGCGTGGTGGGCGTCATGGTCGGCCTGTTCTTCGTGATCTTCATGGTGGTGCTCAGTCGTGCCAGCGCGGGTGTCACGATCGGCAAATACGATCGCGTGTATCAGGCGATTACCGCCAATGGCTCAGCCATGATGGGCGACCCTACGACCCCTTTAATGGTCGCTGAATTTGCCGATTTTGGCTGTCCGTTTTGCCTCAGCTATCAACCGACGATTAACACCCTGGTCGATCAATACGTGCGTAACGGCCAGATACAATTGATTTTTGTGGCGCAGATGTTCCATCAGAATTCACAGATTGCATCACAGGCGGCGCTGTGTGCGGCTAAACAAAAGAAGTTCTGGGAAATGCATGATGTGCTCTATGACATTCAGAGCAAGCAGGGTACTGACGGCTTTACGATCGATAACATCCGACGTAATGCGGAAGCTGCATTCAGCCTGGATAGTAAGCCCTGGTTTGATTGTATTGCGTCAGGCGAAACGCAGTCGGTATTGAACAGCGCGGGTCAGTTTTATCAATCACTGCACCTGAACGGCACGCCAACGTTGATGTGGTCAGGCGACGCGGGCGACCATTGGCAGTTCTTTCTGGCTGATAATCAGCAGCCGTACACCGAGGGGGGAGTACCGCTGGCGGTGATCGCGCGCACTATTGATGCCTACTATCAGGCGACTCCAACCGCGAGCAAATCTTAGTCGCAGCCGTGTCAGCATTCAGCACAAAGGTAGGCAAATAGTCGCCGTTGTGCCCATGTTCACCACACTATCTAACACAATCGTACCGTGATGCAGCTCGATAATTTTGCGCGCGATCGGTAGACCCATCCCTGCGCCCTGCTGTTCATGCTTGTGCCGTTCCGATTGTATGAGCACATTCCACACGAGCGGCAAATCTTCCGGGACGATGCCGCGTCCAGAGTCAGTGATCTGGATGACTGCCATATTCGCGTCGTGCCCTAAACCAATTTGTATGCTGCTTCCTTCAGGTGAGTAGGCGATCGCGTTACGAATAACCTCAAGCAAAGCACTGGTGAGTAAAGCGCCAAGGCCAAAAACGTGCAGTCCCTCGTTTGACAGGTGAATTAAATTGAGCGTTATATTTCGAGCTGCCGCGTCCGAGGATTGAATCGCCACTACATTTTTGAGCACCGATTCAATGCTGACCGTGGTAGCGATATTATTCATCTGCAATTGAACGTGACCGCTGGTAAGTTCCGCAAATAAGACCATTTGCTCGGTCAAACGGTTCAAACGGTTGGCACCACTGCGAATCAAGTCCAGGCTGATGGCTGCGTCCGGCGTCAAAGTGTTATCGAGTTTTTCAGCAAGCAGCGAAAAGCCCCCAGTCACATAGGTAAGTGGCGTGCGCAATTCATGCGAGAGCAGTTGTACCATCGTTCGGCGTGCTTCATCAAGCTCGCTGATGGCGTTTAACCGGAATTCTTCAACCCGCTTGAGTTTATTCTGAATGGCAATCAGCAAATCTTCCGGGTCGAAAGGTTTCACCAGATAATCATCAACCCCCAACTGTCGCCCGACTCGTTCGTCATGGCGTGTGCCGCGCGCCGTCAAAAATATAAATGGGATCGCTCGTAAAACCGTGTCGGAATGAACTGCTGTAAAAAACTCATAACCGTCCATGTGCGGCATGGCAATGTCGCTTACGATCAAGTCAGGTCGCCAACCACCCTTCTGAAGCATCTCAATTGCTTTACGTCCATCAGCGGCGTTATAAACTTTGTAGCTCTCAGCTTCCAACACAAGCGCCACTTCTTCGCGCAATTCGTCGTGATCTTCGACTACAAGAATGATCGGACTCACAGCGACTACTCCTCTCGCTTAATTACTAAAAGATTGACTTGCAATGTTTAGTGCGCGTTGGAAATTGATTATAGCCGCATTTAGCAAAAGTGACATCAAGCTGATTTTCATTCCGCCCAAATTTTCCGATCACGGCTATAATCAACCATTGATTTGTCAGTTAGCAGCACAAAGAAGATCAAAAAGGCGTTCATTATGTTTCGGTTTGCTAATCATGATCAGTTATTAGACTCACTACGCGTGGGCAGTTCAAGCAGCGCAGCAGCAGCCGTTCAGTCACTGATCAGCGCAGCAGTTCACTTGCAAATATCGCCTGCTGATGATGCTAAAATCAGCATCGGTGCGTCAAAAATGGGGGGTAACCCCGATTTGCCGAACGGTACCGCCTGGCCGGATTGGCAAGGAACGCCCCTCGCTTTTGTGCTGCAAATCCATTTGCCAGATCTGAACGCTTTTTCTGCAACAAAAGCGCTGCCTCAAAGTGGTACGCTGAGCTTCTTTTATGAAGGTGGCGAAAAAGTCTTTGGCGATCAACCTACCGATCAAGGCGCATGGCGAGTGCTGTACTTCGATAACACTGATTTGCATCGCCTGCCCCCCCCAAAAAATCCTACCGCACAGTTCAAATCATGCACTGTGACATTTTCAGCCGTTGACTCTTTACCGCAGCAGCCCGCTCTGTATAAGCCCGCTATCAAATTGACGGCGGATGTACAAACCAAATACGAAAATTGGTGGCTCGATCAACAACACGCTGCGAAAACCCCCGACCACAGACTTTTTGGCTATGCAGCGGATATTCAAGACGATATGCACAGTCAAGTTCAAGCACTGGTAAGCGGACTCAAAAGTGACGATCCAAAAGCCGCCGCGACTGCGCAAAGTGGGACTGCGCAGAACGATTCGGAGTGGGTACTGCTTTTACAACTCGACTCCGACGAAAGCATCGATATGCGTTGGGGCAGCGATGGAATGATCTACTGGTGGATTGAGCGTGCTAAATTGACGGCGCACGATTTCAGCCGCGTTTGGCTTATTTTGCAAAGCGAGTAGCGAGTAGAATGGATACTGAGTTGCATAGGTAACTGATGCCAAAAAAGTTTATTCTTGCGGGTGGAAGCGGCTTTTTAGGTCAATCGCTTGCGCAGTCTCTGGTGCAGCGCGGGGATGAAGCAATTATATTGACGCGCAAAGTGCCAGATCAAAAAGGTCGGATCGCGTATGCGCGTTGGGACGGTAAAACACTAGACGATTGGGCAACGCTTTTGGAAGGTGCAGCGGCAATCGTTAATTTGACGGGTAAAAGTGTAAACTGTCGCTATACCGAAGCTAATAAGCGCGAAATCATTGCATCGCGTATCGAATCGGTGCGCGTGTTGAACGACGCCATAGCACAGTGTGCAAATCCGCCACCGGTATGGATACAGGCAAGCTCGCTCGCGATTTATGGAGATCGCCACGATGAAATCTGCGATGAAAATACCACACCTGGCAGCGGCTTCCCTGTAGAAACATGCCTTTTGTGGGAACAAGCCTTTAATGAGTTGATGCTGCCTCATACGCGCAAAGTTGTACTGCGTATCGGATTTGTTTTGGGGCGTGGTGGTGGTGCTCTGCAACCATTGGAAAGCCTTACAAGATTGTTTCTGGGCGGTCACGCTGGAAATGGTAAACAATACATTAGTTGGTTGCATATTGATGACATGAACCATGTTTTTGAGTGGGCGCTTGATCATAACGACGCCACGGGCATTTATAACGCAACGGGGCCTCACCCTGTCACTAACGCCTATTTCATGAGTGTGCTGCGTCACGTCATGCAACGTCCCTACAGTCCGCCTGTGCCGTCATGGGCTGTTCGGATTGGCTCAAGGCTGCTCAATACTGAAGCAGATTTAGTACTGACAGGGCGGCGCTGTGTGCCAAAAAAATTGTTGGCACAGGGATTTGTGTTCAATTACGACGATTTGGAAACAACATTATCCGCTCTGGAAAAGGCATAAAAAGCGCTTTGCCTCTATAAAAAGCTGTGTACTTTGTAAGATGAGTTATAATGCTTGCAGATTTGGCGTTGATAACTATGAGGATTTGATGCAAGTTTTACCCGATTCGCAACCGACTGACCCATCGCCACGCCCAACATTAATTCGCAAGCGGCGTGGTTGGTGGCGCGATATTCTCGAAATGCTCGCCTTGGTCGTGGTGATCTATACACTGGTGAACCTGACCACCGCCCGCGCGTATGTCGAAGGTCCGAGTATGCAGCCCAACTTTTATACCGGCCAACTGGTAATTATCAACCTGTTTGCTTATTATTTTACTCCACCCGCGCGTGGCGACGTGATTGTGCTGCATAATCCTGAACCGCAGTGCAAAGATGTTGTCAGGCAAAATGTTGGTTTGGCGTTTTTGCTGCCCAACAATCAAAATGGCGTGTGCGATGATTTTATCAAGCGGATTATTGGGCTGCCGGGTGATGCTGTAGAAATCAAGCAAGGTGGGCGCGTTTATGTAAATGGAAAATTGCTTGACGAGCCGTATATCAGCCAATTTTGCGAAAACGGCTGTGAAGGCAAGTGGACGATCGGCAATGATCAATATTTCATTTTAGGCGACAATCGGCCAGCCAGTCTGGATAGTCATGCATTTGGCCCGATCAACCGTTCGCTGATCGTTGGGCAAGCCTGGATTCGCTATTGGCCGCTGCCCGATTTCAAGATTATTCCGCACCCCTCCTATGGTGTTATTCCAACAGCATCGGCAGTTCCTTAATGCGTTCAGGTTTTTACTATTATTGTATTTTTGAGGGGGAGTTTGCCAATGTTCAGCCGACGTAGCCTGTTGATTTTGTTAAGCACTGCCAGTATGCTGCTTAGTGCGCTTGCTTGTAATCTACCCGGCCTGAGTTCTCAGGTAGGTATCACTGAGACAGCCAACGCAAATGTCACCACGGCTGCCATCGCGAGTCAAACAAGCGTAGCTCAGCTTGCAGCACTGTCGTTGACACAAACGGCGCTGGTGCCGACCGCTACGGCAACTGCCACCGATGTTCCGACAGGGATCCCAGCAACAGCAGCAACTCTCGCAGCGACAAGTAGTGTCGTGAACAATGCTGTTGGCACCCCTAGCCAGACTTCAATTGCAAATGGCAGCCTTAAAGTTGGTGTTGAAGCAATTGTTTCCGTCACTGGTGCTTTGAACGTGCGGAAATCACCTGGCAAGGTCAGTCAGCTCGCTTTCACACTCTCCAGCGATACGCGCGTTAAAATCATTGAAGGACCACAAGCAGCCGATAACGTTTTGTGGTGGAAAATTCAAGTGATTGCGGCATCAACTTCAGTAAATCAGACGGGTTGGTGTGTCGAATCATTGGATGGCAAAGCTCAAACATTGCAGGTGGCAAAATAGCAGTTATTTTGCACAATCCAGCCTTGTTTTTTGGTGTACTTTCGTTTAACATAAAGCCAGACATGAAAAGTCCCTATCGTCTAGAGGCCTAGGACGTGGCCCTCTCAAGGCTGAAACTCGGGTTCGAATCCCGATAGGGGCAAAGCCTGTATCCTAGTTATATCGTGAAACGGGAACGTGTAATAAAGCGTTCCCGTTTTTTCGTGTACCACAATCTTCGCTACAAACCGCTGCAAAGCCGCTCGTGCAACTTCCACATCGTCACCCATTAACGTTTCACGAATGCTGGCAATGAATTCATCCAACTTCTTGTTGGTGATCTTTGGCACGTCACGCGCCCGGACAATCAACGCCTCTTGCTCAGCCATTTGTGTGAGCAGCTCACGCTCTTCGGCTTCACGTTCAGCCAGCCGTTTTTGCACATTTGGCGATAGCCCTACCGTCTCAATCACGTCCATGAGCTTGTTCAACGCAGCCTGCACTTCGCTCAGCCGTCCTTGAATGGCAATCAAACGTTCGCTCACGTCACGGTTCATTTCGGTCATGGCCTGGACAAGTTCATCGGCAATTGGGCGCAGATTTTCGCGAGTGAGAATATCGGTCATGATCTTCTCGATGACCGCGTGATTAAGTGCTTCGGCGCTGATCCGCTTGGTTTTGCAGCGTTCGCCGCGCGAGTTCTTCATCAGCGAACAGATGTAAAAGTCCCACTGTGAGCGATGCTCATTAGCGGGAATCGTATCGGCCAGCATCGCGTGTTCTTCGCCTTCGATCGCGCCACAAAATACCAGTCCAGACAGCAAGTGACGACTTCCGACGCGGCGCGGCTCCAGGTGTGGTGCAGCGCGAAAGCCTTTCATGCGCTCGGAACGTCCCGCAATGTTCTTCTGTTCGGCTTCCCACCATTCGCGCGGAATCATCGGCTCGACAAAGTTTTCATAGGTCTTGCTGCCATACTCCAGAACACCCATGTAGATTTTGTTCTTGAAAAATGTCGTGTAGCTACCGATTGTCTTGAACAATTGCAGTGTCTTGTGAATTTCACTCAATGAGCGTCCTTCAAAACGCATCTGCCAGGCGAGTTTGCAACGCTCCCACAAATTGTTTTCATGATCAGGGACGAGTCGCTGGACAACGTGCAGTTCGTGCTCACCCTGGCGATGCTTGCGTTTTTTATAACCAACTTTGAGCGATTCGCCTTTGAAACCTTTAGGCGGCGTACCGGGCAATACGCCGAGATAGCGTCCATCGCGCGTCGGCCAATCGGGATTGAGTGAGCGAAAGTCTGGATCGGTGTCACGCAGCGTCACGATTTCATACAAACCGCGACTGGTGTTCTCTGCCAAATCTTCAAGGAAGTTTTCGTCTTCCCATTCCTGAAAGGCTTCGATGAGCGCATCGGTCGCATGGTCACCCGTGCCGCTGCTCATCAAGTCAACGAGCGTAATGCCGCGCAGCCGTAAGTCAGCCTTGATGAATTTGGTTTCGATGCTATCACGCCCCAGGCGGTTCGATTTCCAGAAGACGACCGCGAACGGCTGCGTTTTGGCTTTGGCGCTGCGCTTGTGACGGTCGTTGACCTGTTTGAAGCGGTTGCGGATCATAAACAGCATGGCTTGCAAATCGTCGCGTTTTTCGGTGTTTGAACCTTCGCGTTCTTCGTCCACATAAAGGCGCTCAAGTATCAGCCCGTAATGCTGGCAGAACTCAGTAATGGTGCCTTTCTGCTGGTCAATCGATCGGTCTTGTTCCTCATGGCCGGAGTCACGGCAATAGCCAATAACATGCGTACCCGGTGGCAGTGTGCAGGTCGTGCGGACGAGGTGCAGGTAGCGATATTCGGTCATGATTACAAAGGTCTGCTTTCTTCAGTCTAAATCACTTCTAGCGGTTGAGATATAGCAGCAAAGAATTTTTGATACGTCACACCATCGAGCGCCTCTTCATAATAGCGCGGCATGATATACCCTAACTGATAGCCGATTGCTTCATAGAAAGCACGGCCACGCACATTGTTTACTGGTGTATCCACATAAATGCCGCGTGCGTTTTTTGAGCGAGCAAAGGTTTCGGCTTTTTGAACCAACTCAGTCGCAATTCCTTTGCGATGGTGAGCAGGATGAACCGCTAAGCCTTGTATTTGCGAAAGCTGATTCCAAACACGATGCTCAACAAAGACAAAGCCCGCAGGCGTCTCGTCTAAGCGTGCTAAATAAGCTGCCAAGCGGCTTGAATCCTGAGAAAAATCAACCGTCATCTGCTCAAACGAGGCGATGTAGTGTTCATCCCATCCGACTGGCTCTAAGATGCTACGGATGGCTGAGCGATGTTCAGGTGTACATGCAATAATTTGCAGATTGAGCATGTTCATTATTTATTTCCGCCATTCAGGATCGACCATCGTTGGGTCATAATCCAAGTTCAGTTTTGCTTTTGCAAGACCAAGCGCGCGTTTACGAGCCGAATCTGGTAAACCTTTCCAAGTGATGCCTTGGGGTGCTACTACCCAGTCAGGATCAATAGCGTCGAGGCGTTCTAATTCTTGAGCAGAAGTGGCGCGCGACTGTGAAACAATTTTATTTGCGATGTAGCGGATAGTGTAAGCAGAATTGAGATCAAAGCCATCAAGTGCGCGATTATCTGGATACCGTATAGCAAGAACTTTGTCATGATCCGAGGCTCGATCGGTGAATGCTTCAATGACACCCAATACTGCATCTTGCTTCTCATTTGGCAGACGGTCAAATATCTCAGCTAGAATATCGCCACGTACTGAGTGGGCATTTGGGGGTGGTGGAACGTAGCCTGCAAGTCGAAATAGTTTTAACGCATCAATATTCAGGAAGTCTGCTACTGCACGCAGTGTACGCGGATCAGGGTCTTTAGCTCCGTCAACGACACCATGATTAAGCAAGTTACGTATAACCGACTCGGCAACACCTGCACCAATGGCGAGCTGACGATTGCTCATGTCGCGACGAGACAATTCAATCTTCAAAAACTCACCGAGTGTATTGTACATACTTAGGCTCATTACAAAATTTTCGCTGCGATTGGTGCGAATTATACAACTTCCTTTATAGAATTTTGCACTTGACAATGACAATCATTGTAGCATATACTCAGTTCTAAAGAGCGCATAGTGCGTTTTGAGACGCAGTCAGTCGATTTGACTGCTTTATTTTTGCGATGTAATGCGCTCTAAAACGCGCGATAGTTGTTTAGAAACGCAATTATATCGAGAGCGATGAGAAAGTCCAAGCCATGTCAATTCTAGAATGTCAATGCCATGAGTAAAAATAAGCGGACAGCACCCGCAATCCAATTGACCGTCGGGAATGATCCTAATGTGCATCAATACGCCAGTCTGAGCGAAGCTCTCCATAAAAATGTAGGGTTTATCGCCAAACTGATTGATCCAGCCTTGCTCATGACAGATTGCTCGGACGAGTCTGACCCCTCTCCAGTATCAGAAAACCTTCCCAAGAAACGTAAATCGCGCAAGAAGTGAGCAAGCCGATCTGTATGGCAACCTGGCGCTACAAAAAGCCCAATCGAGATGGACATCGCGGCTTGAAGTCACTGCTGAAATACGTGACCTTCCGCGAGGACGCCCATCATAAAGTGCCAGAAAACGGCGCTGAGCGTTGGCACAACGACGGCCTCGGCCAGACCTGGCGTGAGGTGTATGAGAACAGACGACAGATTGCCGGACAATACATCCTGGCACATCACTTTGTACTCTCACCCGATCCCGATCTGATGGCACTCCTCCCCGAAAAAAACCGCCGCGCCGCACTGCAAGAACTGACCACACAAACGCTCAGCGATTGGTATCAAGTACGCGATTACGCTGTGCCCGAAATGAGCTTTGTGATCCACGACCGTGAAACCACCGACGAAAATGCACCGGGTCGGCAGATGCTGCACACGCACGTTTTTTGCGCAGGCACGATCCCAACTTTGGAAGGGCGCACTTGCCCAATGGTCAAAGAACGCGATGTGGTGCGCAACAAAGGCGGGCTGGATCGTGAAACAAATTTGAACCGCATTGCCGAACAAAACTGGGCCGCGATTTTAGACCGTGAGATCGGTTTAGAGTGGCGCATTGGGCGCGACATTGAACCCTATTTACTACCAGATCATGCAGCCGAGTCGCAAGCTAATCAGAGCACGCTAAGCACACCAGAAGTTGTGTGGGAGTTGCCTGACATTGAACCTGAAACACTCGTGCCGCCTGAACCAGAACCGCCTAAGCGCTCCTTTGAAATTAGCTTCTTTTGAAAGGGAACAGGTGATGATCACTCGTCGTTTTGCAATGGATTACGTGGCCGTGTGTACTGCGAGCGCCCTGGCAGGCGCTCGCCCCGCGCGCTTGGCGCGCGGTCAACGGACTGCGTCAGCAGCCGTTGCCAGGTTAACCCCTGTCTCCCTCACACGCCGGGAGGGGCTTGCTGCCGCGCTAGGCGCGCGTCGTAACGGCACAGCACTCGGAAAACCCACACGTCAGAAAGCCCGTGCGCCGCCGTTAAGTGCCCAGCCAGGTTCTAGGGGGCAAGGTGTCAAGTGTCGTACTCGACACTCATGCAAGCCATTTGATAGCAGAACGATAGCGGAAAAGGAAGCAACTGAGATGGTCGAACACAAGCGTTTTGAGGCGCGGCTGAATGTATACGTCAGCGCTGAACTGCAACGCAAATTAGAACAAATCCGCGATCAACGCGGGCCGCGCGTGACCACGCCGGACATCGTGCGTGAAGCGATCCGGCTGTACATCGACAACGAAGAGGAAATCATCGGCTCGCGTCGCCACTTCCAGCGTGGCTTGCGCGAGAGCATCGAGGCCACCAAAAGCGAACTGCAATGGAACAACCTGGTCACGCTGGCGTTTCTATGGCAGTTGCAGCAGCCGGTGTTCACTGCCACAACGCAGCAGCAAATCTCGTTCAAGGAAACGTTCGACAAGTCGCTGGCCTTTGCGACGCGCTCGTGGGAACCACTGCTGAAAGCGCTGGCGCGTGCCACTGAGCAGGCGTTTGTTGTGCCGCCAACGGAGAATCCATGAATCACACTGAACGCATTATTCACGTCTCACGGCAAGTGCGTGGGCTGACGCGCGAGCACGCCCGTCAAGCGATCGAGTTGTACCTCGAAAGCGTGGCAAACGAGTTAGCACAAGGCGATCTGGTCACGCTGCCGAGCTTGGGGCGTGTGCATGTGGTCATTCGTGAGAACGGTGGGCGCATCATCGCGGACATCACCGCTAAACAGCCGCAACTGCGCCAGCCAGGGGATCGCGTCCAGGGCTGTTGGCGGCTGAGCGACGATCTCAAAACGCAGTGTCGCCGAAGTTTTGATAGTGCTAAATCGGGTTCAACCCGGATTGAACCCGGAGAGCCAACTCTTACACGGGTTCAACCCGGCCTCAATCCGGTTAGTTCAGATAAGAAGGAGCGTTGAGTCATGTCCAAGCGAAAAACTGAGCCGAAAATCGAAGCCGTTGTCCAAACAAATCAGGACGACGTAAAGAGCCTATTTCCTGCTGAAAACCAGCCCAAGCCACTGTTCTCGTTCGACCTGGGCAACGGTTTTTGCAAAGTTCGCAGCGCACACATGAGCGCCGAATATCGCTCGATCTATGGTGTGCTCAGCCGCCGTAATACGTTGGTCAACGTCGCCGATCGACTGGTCATCGAGTTTGACGGCAGCCGTTATGTGTTCGGCGACGATGTGCGTTTATTGTGCGATACCGAGCCGACCGCGCTCACCAGCCGCATTCGTTACACCTCTGACCGATACCGTCTGCTCTTTGCCAGCGCTTTGTGGCGCACATTCAGTTCGCGGGTGAGCGAAGGCGTGCTCTACCCACGCGGTGTGATCTCGATCCCGGTAGGCGAATTCAATGTCCAAAAAGACAAAGAAGTCCGTCAACTCCTGCAAGGCGACTACGCCATTCATGGACTGAATGAAGCAACGCTTTACGCGCAGGTGCGACCTAACGACCTGATTATCATCCCGGAAGGGTTAGGCACATTCTGGCTGGCCGCTTTCGATACGGAGAACAAGTTGTTCGAGCGCTATGCACATGGCAGCACTGCCGTGGTGGACATCGGCTACTACACGACCGATGTGGTGCTCATGCAAGACGGCGTGTATGTGGTCGGCGCGGCGCAGTCGGCGGACATCGGGATGGGCACGGTCGCGGCAGCCGTACTGGAAGAGCTGCGACGACAAGGCGCGTATGGTCTGGATGTGTGGCAGATCGATGAACTACTGACACAAAAAGCCGTGACGATCAATGGTCACGAATACCCGCTTGAGGCCATTGTGCAGACAGAATTATCAGCGCTTGCCGAGCGCATCCTGAATTTCGTCAACAGCATACTGCGCGGCAAAAACATTCGCACTGTGATCATCGGCGGTGGTGGCGCAGCGCTGCTGCATCCCTATTTGAGCGTGGGCAAAGCCGATAGCTGGCTGCTTTCAGCCGATGCGCGGCGCGGCAACGTCGAAGGTGCATTCAACTTCCTGGCGCGGCGTGAGCGTGAAGCGGCAGCCCGCTCATGAACCGCCGCGTGGAATTCTCGCTCAACATGGACAACCCGCAAGAAGCGGCGTTGTACGACCTACTCGCGAATCTGTTACGGCATCGGCGGGCTGGAGAAGTCATCCGACAAGCGTTGACGGCGTACCTGTTTGCAGAAGTACGCCCGTCTGTTGCCCATTTGCCGAGGCGTGCCAATGAAAGCATATCGTCCGCTGCCGTGGACGCCGTAGACGAACAAGTTACCAGCCGTATTGTCAGCCAGTCCGCTGAAATGTTCGGGTTCTGAGCCTTAAAGGAGCGTTGAAAATGCCGCACAACCGCAGCCCGCCCTAAAAGAAAAACCC
>Ga0209512_1000515_pt1 | contig 62297 bp, 51 predicted proteins | sample frozenSSSSmetaG_FD_184142 | JGI IMG/M metagenome (GOLD analysis project Ga0209512, IMG submission 184142) | Glacier valley bacterial and archeal communities from Borup Fiord, Nunavut, Canada, to study Microbial Dark Matter (Phase II) -... | ecosystem: Environmental > Aquatic > Freshwater > Ice >...
GCCGCGTTCTGATCGACAATGTGCCTAATATCGCGGGGGTCAAACAGGTAGATGCAAGCGCCCTGTACGATGATGAAACGATCCGCTTAGCAGTAGGATCGCTGTTGCCCGATGGGGTCATGGCGTCCGTACACTTTGGCGCGGTGGCATTGACGGGACGGTTGCCAGCGGGCGCTTCTGCTGACGAGGTGACCCAGAAGGTAGGCGCCATAGCAGGCGTCAAACGAGTGGGTGCGGAGCTTGGCGCGCCGATTAATTCAGCCTGAATGGACGCTTTATTTTTTGATGGAACTAAATTCCTCAGCATCTCAACCTGAACACCGGGGCTGAAATAGACGTTGCATAAGGAATCGACAACTATGCAAAGCATCCTGAATCTCGAACAAATCGCTGAAACAACTTTCGCAAATGCTACCTATGGACTGTTCATCAATGGCGAATGGCGGGCTGCTGACAGCGGCAGCACGTTCGCCGTGACCAACCCTGCTACGGGCGAAACATTGGCAACCGTGCCGGAAGGCGGCGCTGATGACACCCGTGCGGCTATTGATGCAGCATCGGCGGCATTGCCCAAATGGTCGGCGCTGCCTGCCCAAATACGCGGTGATCTGCTGCGCAAAGTGGCGGCGCTGATGCTTGAACGGCGCGAACATCTGGCAACCGTCATGACGCTTGAGCAGGGCAAGCCGCTCAGTGAATCGCGCGGTGAGATCACGTACGCCGCCAGCTTTCTGAGTTGGTTTGCGGGTGAAGCCGAACGCGTGTATGGGCAGATGGTGCCCGCCTCATCGCCTTCCAAACGGATCATGGTGCTGCGCCAACCCGTCGGCGTAGCAGCGATCATCACGCCCTGGAATTTTCCGGCAGCCATGCTGACGCGCAAACTTGGCCCGGCCTTGGCGGCAGGTTGTACCGTAGTCTGCAAACCCGCTGAACAAACGCCGCTGTCTGCATTGGAACTCGGCAAATTGTTTGCAGAAGCGGGCTTCCCGGTGGGTGTCGTCAACATCGTAACCGCCAACAACCCAATCCCATTCTCTGACGCGATTTTTGCTGATGAACGCGTCCGCAAGATTTCATTCACCGGCTCAACTGAAGTTGGGCAACTGCTGATCGCCAAATCAGCGGCAACTGTCAAGCGCATGTCGATGGAATTGGGCGGTAACGCGCCGTTCATTGTCTTTGCGGACGCAGATTTGCCGTCAGCGGTCAACGGGGCACTGCTCTCGAAGTTCCGCAATGCCGGACAAACGTGCGTGTGCGCCAATCGAATTTTCGTACAGCGCCCTATTTATGAGCAGTTCGCGGACGCTTTCACTCGCGAAGTCGCCAAACTGAAAATCGGCAATGGCTTGTACCCGGACAGTATGATCGGTCCGCTGATTGATATGGCCGCGCGCGAAAAAGTCGAGCGGCACGTCACGCAAGCGACTTCACACGGCGCACAGGTTGTGCTCGGCGGCGCACCATGGGCGGACGCTGAAAATCGGCTCGGCACTTTCTGGCAGCCAACTGTCCTGACGCATGTTTCCGCCGATATGTTAGTGGCGCAAGAAGAAACGTTTGGGCCGGTTGCGCCGTTGATCCCGTTCGATGATGAAGACGCAGTGATCGCACAGGCGAATGATACGCCGTTTGGTCTCGCTGCCTATTTTTACACGCGCGATATCAGCCGCGTGATGCGCGTGGCTGAGCGGCTCGAATATGGAATCATCGGCGCTAATGATGGATTGCCCTCAACTGCGCAAGCGCCTTTTGGCGGCGTCAAGCACAGCGGTTTAGGGCGCGAAGGTGGCTCGATGGGTATTGATGAGTATCTGGAAGTGAAATACATTTCGCTCGGCATTTAAGAGTAACCTGAGATCATTGGGTTATTAGCTTACTCGTTCGCCAAAACGCCGTTCGCGCCCGGCCAACAGCGCGCGAATATTTGAGGAGTGCCGCACATAAACCATGCCGGTAAGGAATACCGCATACAGCGCATAGCGTGGATCGATGCGGCTGCTCGCGGCTAATCCACTCATCAGCAGCGCGCCTAAGCCGAATGCCGCCAATACCGCTAGCGACATGTAGCGCGTGCCGATCAACAGCGCGCCCCACAAAACCAAGGTGCTGCCCAGTACGAGCGGTGGCACCATCAGCAGCCATGTTCCGCCGGAAGTAGCGGCGCCCTTGCCACCGCGCAGCTTGCCTGTGATGCACAGCGCCACGACCGACCAATCATGACCGACGACGACTGCTAAAGCACCCATTACGTTAGCCGTTACCACATCCAGCGGCATGATCAGGCGTGCCAACAGTATCGCCGCAATCCCCTTACCTGAGTCGATCAACCATACAAGCGCACCCCACGCTGGCCCCAACGCGCGCAAAACATTGGTAGCGCCCATATTGCCGCTGCCTACCTCGAAAATGTTGATTCCGTTCAGCCGCCCGATCAGGTAAGCGGTAGGCAGCGAGCCGATCAGGTAGCAGATCAGCAGCAGCGGCAGCACTGTAGAAAAACTCACGCAAAAAGCCTCGTTTGATTTTTGACCACACGATCACAATGGGTATGAAAAATGATGTTAGCGCGCCGACGCCGGAAGCTTCTCCAAAATGGCGTCAACCGTGATGCCTGTCAGATCAGTGAGCACAATATGCGCTTTGCCGACACGACTTTGTGGCCCCAAGCCGACCGCGAACATGCCGCCCGCTAATGCTGCCTCTACGCCCGACTCTGCATCCTCAAAGACGACGCAGTGCATGGGCGGCGCGTTCAGGCGTCCTGCCACCCACACGAACAAATCAGGCGCGGGCTTCGGATTGCTGACGCTGTATCCATCACCAAGCGCATCGATCATTGCCAGTAAGCCCAGATTGTTGATCACATCGCGCGCGTTTTTGCTGGCCGATGCCAACCCGACTTTGATCCCCCGTTGACGCACTTCTGCCAAAAAGTGACTGACGCCAGGAAGCACATCGGCGGGCGTCATTTGCGTGAGCAGCGCGCGATAATAGGTGTTTTTGAGTTCCATCCACTGATCGAACTGCGCAGCGGGCACTTGTTTCCCTTTCAGCAGACGCAGCAAACTTTCACGCCGATCGACGCCGCGCAGTTGTTCATTATCCTCACGGGTGAACGGCAGATTGTTTTCGTCAGCAAGCTGTTTCCAGGCGCGGTAGTGATATTCGGCGGTATCGGTCAATACGCCGTCCAGATCGAAAATAAACGCTTCGGGTGAACTCATAACGCACATCCTCACTTGATAAAACTTGCAGACAAACTGACAAAGTCTGCTACAGTATCCCCCATTTTTACGCGAAACCGACGATTCGCCAACTTTCGTCATGTGCTTTTTGGCGAATCGGCTACAATAGGCACATAAATGTGGTGCTTCAAATCTCCATAGGAGTTTCCCTATGCGTTTCTCTGTACTTTTTTCTACACTGATCCCAAAAGTTCGCGCACTTAAAGTGCTGCTATGCCTGTCAATCGTGCTGGCGCTGTTTGCCGGAACGTACCGCACAACGCGTGCTGATACGGGTAATAACTGGACAGGCGCGTACTACAACAATCAAACGCTGAGCGGCGCGCCTGTGTTTACGCGCGTCGATCCGGCGATCGTCTTCAACTGGGGACCATATGGCCCTGGCCCCGGCATCGGCGGCGAACATTGGTCTGCCCGTTGGAACAGCGTGCAGTTCCTGAACGCAGGTACGTACCGCTTCAACGTGACCGCTGATGACGGCGTGCGGATTTATATCGATGGCCAGATCGTGATCGATGCGTGGCGTGACGAGTCGCCCACCACCTATTACGCGAATGTGCAGGTCGTCAGCGGCACGCACATCATTCAGGTGGATTACTATCAGGGCATCGGTGACGCCAGCTTATCCGTCTCGTGGGATTTTCTGAATACGATCTCTACCCAGTGGATTGCCCAATACTTCAACAATCCGTACCTGCAAGGGGCAGCGGTGGTCACTCGCTACGAAAACGCGATCAACTACGATTGGGGGTACGGATCACCTGATCCGGCGGTGCCTTTCGACTATTTCAGTGCGCGTTGGACGGCTAGTTTGCCCTTTTCAGCAGCGACGTACCGCTTCACCATGACCGTTGACAATGGCCTGCGCCTGTTCATCGATGATTTGCCCGTGGTCAATCAATGGCAAGTTGCCGCACCCACGACCTACGTGATCGATGTGCCATTAGCAGCGGGCATTCATACCCTGCGCGTGGAATATTTCAGTTGGGCAGGGCCGTCGCTGGCACAAATCAGCTACAACGTGGCAATCGGCCCGCCACCGTTGCAAAACCAAACGTGGTATGGTGAATATTTCAGCAACCCGAATTTGCAAGGCGCGCCGTCGCTCGTTCGTGATGATGGTGCCAGCGGCATCAACTTCAACTGGACGAACACCACACCAACGAACAACATCGGTCACGATAACTATTCGGTACGTTGGACGCGCCAATTGTATTTCCCTGGCCGCCCCTATACGTTCTACCTGACCGTTGACGATGGTGCGCGGCTGTTCATCGACAACAACCTGATCATCGATAGCTGGCAGACGCAAGCCGTCAAAACGATCCGCCAGAATGTCGATCTGACGGAAGGGCCGCACACGCTGCGGTTGGAATATTTTCAAGCCACTGGTAACGCCGTGATCAGCCTGACCTGGGATCCACCCAACGGTCAAAATCCACCCTTGCCGCCGGGGGGTGGCGTGTTCGTGCCGCCGCCAACTTCTAACGCAGGCGTCATGGCGCTGGTCACCACGGATGCGCTCAACCTGCGCAACGGCCCTGGCACTGGTTATGATGTGCTGGCAACGCTCCTTGCCAACCAGAACTTTACGGTAGTCGGGCGCGTGGCCGATAACTCATGGCTGCAACTCGACAATAACGGAATCGTCGGCTGGTCAAGCGCCAACTATTTGCAGGTGTCGGGTGATTTGAATAAGATAGCGGTAGGCGGGGGTGGTAACGTTGCGCCGCCGACGGGTCCGACGGGCGTCCGCGTCCGCACTTTCGCCAACGTGCGCGTGCGCAGCGGTCCGAGCACTTCGACTGACATCATCGACAATCTGGCGTTTGGCTCGGATGTGGATGTGATCGGACGCACCGCCGATAGTACGTGGCTGAAAGTGTCGTACGGAAACGGTGCAACGGGTTGGATTTTCTCACCCTATGTACGACTCATCAGCGGCAGCTTGACGAACGTACCCGTCACAGGCTAACGGATTCCTCAAAACTCATCATTATTATAAAAGGGCGCATACGCTGCGCCCTGAACCGCTCACTCACATAGCCAGCTCAAAATGTCAGCTAAACGTAGGGCACTGCATCGTGCAATTAGCGTGCACCTTGCTAAAATAGACGCGCCTGATTGAAATGATAAAGCCCTGCCAAACAGCAAACTCTATGTTTGCCAAACGATAAGAGAGTGAACCTATGCCCGATCGAGGGTTACGTATCCCGTACCGCTCAGCACTGCTGACCGTATTATTGACCGCTGTGCTGCTGCTCATGGCTGACCGCCCTGGCTATGCACAGGGTGAAAGCAGCGCAACGCCGCCGCCTACCAATACACTGCGCCCCACCCATATCCCCCCCGCAACCCGGACGGTCAGCCCTACCCGCACGCCAACAGTCACGGCAACGCTTGTGCCGACCATGGTGATCATGGGGACTTACCAAACCCCGGTTGCCAGCCCAATGACACCGATTCCGCCGCCAGCGCCGGTGCCTGCTGCTTCCGCCGATGATATTGTCACGATCATGTTGTTGGGCAGTGATAACTTGACGCCCGGCGTCGTCTCCAATACGGATAGTCTGATCCTGGTAGCAGTTGATCGGACGGCGAGCACGGTATCGATGATGCATCTTGCCCGCGATACGTTTGTGTACGCGCCCGGTCACACCATGATGAAGCTGAATCAAGTCATGATCACGGGCGATAAAGATGGCCCCGGTGAGGGTGGCAAGCTCATGAAGGCAACCATCCTGTATAACTTCGGCGTCAAAGTTGATTTTTATGCCCATCTCAACTTTTACGGCTTTCAGCAGGTGATCTTTCAGTTGGGTGGCTTAGATGTGAGCGTCAACTGCGCAATTCAGGGTCACCGTCTCAAATCGCCTAAAATGGATGCGTTCAAAGCGGACAGCTACGAACTATTCACCATGCCGATCGGCTATCAGAAGCTCGATCCGTACATGGCGCTGTGGTATGTGCGCAGCCGTGGCAGCAGCAGCGACATCGATCGCGGGCGTCGCCAAATGGATGTGCTGCGCGCGATCTGGCATCAAGCTAAGGGCGCGGGACTGCTGACGCAGATAACGCAGCTGTGGCCGGAAGCGCAAAAGCTGGTCGAAACCGATATGACATTGCAGGATGTATTAGGGTTAGCCCCTACCGCGTTGACGCTAGACCCGGATAAAATTCAACACTTGAACGTTGATCTGACCAAAGGCTACAAAATCTGGTACACGCCTGACAAAGGCGAATATGCGCTGCTGATGAACCGCGATGTGTGGCAAAAGGCGATGCAGGACTTCCTGACGCCGCCCACCGCCAACCGACTTGGCGGCGAGAATCCGGTAGTGGCGATCGGCGCTGCCTTGCCGCTTAAAGGCTTTGATCAGGTAGCTGCCGATGAACTAGCCTGGGACGGTTTTTCGACTCAATTATTGGGTGCAGAAACGATTTCTAATCGCGATCAGACGATCGTTTATGATTACACGGGCAACGCCAAGCCGAGCAGCCGTGAAGCGCTTCGGCAAGCGCTGCGCATCGATAAAAGCGCGATCGTTGATAAGCCTGATCCGAACCGTACCGTCGATTTTCGCGTGGAAATGGGGCGCGACTATGGGCGTTCGTGCCTGTACAAGCTGCCTCCCGAATATCAGGACGGCGGCACAGCAACGCCGCATCCGTAAAAGTTAAAGGCCATTTGGAAAGTGATCATGCGACTGTTTCCCTCAACTCAACCTCTCTCACAAGGGGCGTTACGAATGCCAGAGATCCGGCGTGAATGGTGAACCGACAGCAGTGCAAACAATACGCCAACGTTCAAGCGCAGCAGGAGTTTCAGTACGAGGGGTAAAACCGAGGCGGAGATAAGTTTTCAGAGCAGCCAATCTAAAATCTTCAGTGTACAGATGAATGTTAGTATAGCCCGCCGCGAGCAAGCGCCTGACTACAGCACTACAACAGATTGCGCCTAAGCCGATGCCCCGGTAATCGGGATCGCTTGCCACCCAACCGAGTTCGCCGCCAAAGGGGTGCCAGTGAGTGTGATCGTGTAAGCCCATGGCAGTGGCGACGATTTTTTGCTCAGGTTGGTAAACCAGCATAAACCACGATCGGGGTGGAATACGTTTGAGCCAAGGTTCAAGTTTTTTGTCATCCCAACCAAGCCAGCCCGACAACGCCATGACTTCGTAAAAGCGAAGTTCGTCGCCAGGCTGGTATTCACGCAGAATGTAATTTGGTGGGATCTTCAGCAGTGGTGGAGAGGTCAGGCGGGATTGAGGCCACACCATTTCCAGTTGTGGTAAGTCATTTAGAAGCGAATTCACGAGATAGGGTCCTCAATGGGCAGCACTGAAATGATCAGCGGCACGTAGGGTGTGTTGTAGAAAAATCGAGCAAGAACATTCAAAAAGTCTCGTTCGGGAGTAATGTTTAAGACATTTCCATTGCCTTGATGAACTCAGTGGCACTCGGATAGCGCTCGTCCGGCTCTTTGGCGAGCGCATTCACGATCGCCATTGCAGCGCGGCGCGGAATGCTCGCCGTCAGTTGGCGCGGATCGGGCGCGGGGCGTTGCAAGTGCCCGACCAGAATAGCGCCGGGATTATCGCCGGAAAAGGGCACGGTACCGGTCAGCATCTGGTAGGCCACAATGCCCAACGCGTAGGTATCCGCTGCTGGCCCGACCTGGCGCGACGAATCGATTTGTTCAGGTGCTAAATAGTTGAGCGTGCCCAAAATGCCACCGCCGCTCATCGTATTCATCGAACTGTTGGACATCATCTTGGCAAGCCCGAAGTCAGTCAGAATCGCATGACCGGGCAGCGTACCTGTCTCATCCGTCTGAAAGATGATGTTCGACGGCTTTACGTCACGATGGATAATATCATGGTCGTGCGCATAGTCCAGCGCGCTGGCAATTTCACGTAAGATCGGTAGCGCTTCTTCAAACGTCAGCTTACCTTTTTCTTTGAGATAGTGCGCCAAGGTCTGCCCGTTGACATACGCCATCGCCATATAATACGTGCCGTCGTTATCCCCGAAATCGTACACCTGCACGATATTCGGGTGATGCAGCGTAGCGACGACTTGCGCTTCACGCTCGAACCGCCGTTGAAACTCCAGATCGTGCGCCATTTGTCCGGCCATCACTTTAACCGCCGCTGTCCGATTCAAGCCGATATGCTGACCACGGTAAACCTCGGCCATGCCACCTTGCCCTGCCAGTTCGTAAAGCTGATAAGCGCCCAACCGCGAGCCGCTCCAACGGCCTTCATTACCCGATTCATAGAGCACATCATCGACTTGCGTACTGGAATTGCCACGTTTGGAAGGCGTTCTGACACGAAAGCGCCGATCGACCCACCGCTGTAGACGCACGCGCAGCGGTTGGAACAGACCGACGATTACCACGGTGGAGGCAGCGATCGCGATATTTGATTGCTGCGTACCTGTTAACAGCACAAAGACTTGTTGCAGTCCATATACTCCGGCAAAATAAACAACGGCGAGCGCACCCGTCAACGCCAGGTACACCAGCGTCCGATTGATGATGAAATCGATATCCCACAGGCGATGCCGCAGTACCGCGATTCCGAAGGTGATCGGCACTAACAGCGCCGGAAACGCAATGAATAACGGAACGCCGATCATGTTGAACAGCACACGCGGAACGCCAGCGCTCAGCGTACTGTGAAACAGCAGCGGCAGCATAATATAGACTGCAAAACCGAGCACCGCGATCGAAATACCAAAGAGCAGCCAACGCGTTTGCTGACGCTCAAAAGCATTCGATTTGCGGAAATAGCGATAGACTTGCGCAATGATGCCAGCGACTAGCCATATAATCAGCAAAATCGCCACAGAAGTGGTAGCACCTGTTTCATAACCCCGAAATGAAAGACCCAAGGCAACAATCGAAATACAGACCCAACTGACCAGCGGAATCAGGTTCCAGCGCGCAACAAGATGACCATCCGGGAACAAAAACATTGTAGCAAGCACTGAGGTATAGGCAATCTGCTGAACTAACACCACTAACGGTGCTAATTGTGGATAGGGAATCGTCAGCGACTCGATCGATGTGTTGTAAGTCACGCCTAGTGTGATCAGCGCAAACGAAAAAAGGATCGCCATCCAGTTATCGGATTTACGCAAAAAGATCAGCATACCAAACCCAACAAACGCAAAAAGCATGAGCAGCACTGAAGCGTCCAGCACGACCGCATAGGTTTCTTGGGAAATCCCAAGGCTGTCCAGTGCGGCTGCTTCACTTGTCGAGAGCAAATAAAAGGTGCGCTGTGAAGTTGGATAAACGGTTGTCAAGCGCTTGAGATGCGGCGGCACGGATGCGACGAACATCGCCAACACAGTGACGACCACGACGAACCAGGTGATGCGCATGATAGACAGCGACCTGCCAGTCATCCGAACATAGCTTTCGGTGGGCGCATTGAGGACTAGGGTGTGTTCGTTGTCGTCTTGAAGTTCTGCCAACTTGGCCCCACTTAACTTTGATTTGCCTTCGATGGGTGGTTTATCCAGTATCCATTGCTTCGCGCATTATAACAAAAAAAGTACCGCGATTTTGTTATGCCATAATCCGGTATATATAAAGTAAGTCTGAACGATCATTACGCCGCACCGCTGTGCAGCACCATTGTTGTTACTCAATAGCGCTGCGCCAGATGTTCCGCGATTTGTTCGATGATCGTCTCACTGATAGCCGCTTTGCTCTGATGATCCATTGCCAAGCTGGTGCCGCTGGCGCTCAAAATCGTGACGCTGTTCAGATCAGCGCCAAAGCCCACATCCGGCGCAGTCACATCGTTGGCGACCATGAAATCGGCATGTTTGCGCTCTAGCTTGCTTTGCGCATTACGCAGCAAGTCCTCAGTTTCGGCAGCAAAGCCAACCAACACGCGCGGATAGCCGGTTTCGCTGCGATGGGTGCCAACCGTCAGCAGAATGTCGGGCGTGCGGGTCAACGCAAGTGACATATCGCTGTTGTTTTTCTTGATCTTGTGATCGGCTATTTCAGAGGCGCGATAATCCGCTACCGCCGCTGCCATGATCAAGGCGTCGGTCTTGTCGATGCGCGAAAGGACAGCTTCTTGCATGTCCGCCGCGCTCTCGACTTCAATCAGCGTGGCGCCAGTGGGCGTCGGGAGTCCGGTGGGCGTGCTGATCAGCGTGACGTGTGCGCCTGCATCAAGTGCCGCCTGCGCAACTGCGTAGCCCTGTTTGCCCGATGAGCGGTTGGTGATGAAGCGCACCGGATCAATCGATTCACGAGTGCCGCCTGCGGTGACCATCACACGCCGTCCGCGCAGCAAGCCCGATTGTTTGCCGAGTGCGTAGCGAACTTCGCCAATCAGCGCTGCCGTCTCAGGCAGCCGCCCACGCCCGACCATGCCCGACGCGTGCCGTCCCATTTCCGGCTCGATAATTTGCACGCCGCGTTCGCTCAGAATGGCAAGGTTCGCCAACACTGCCGGGTTATCCAGCAGGTAACCGTCACCGGCAGGCGCAATGAGCAGTGGGCAGCGCGCGCCTAATACGGTCATAGACAGCAGATCGTCCGCGAAGCCGTGCGCCAGTTTCGCGATGTGCTGCACTGTCGCAGGCGCGATGATGATCAGCTCGGCACTTTCGGCTAATCCAATATGCGCAATATGCGTGGGCAAGCCACCGCTGCCGTCGGCATCCCACAAATCGGTATACACGGCGCGTCCAGTCACCGAACGAAAGGCAAGCGGTGTCACGAACTTTTGCGCCGCTTCGGTCAGGAGTACATCCACATGCGCGCCTGCCTGAGTCAATTTGCTGGCGAGATCAATTGATTTGTAACAGGCGATGCTGCCTGTCACGCCGAGCACTATCGCTTTTCCGTCAAGTACGCGGATGGTCGCCACTCGTTTTTCCTTTGCGGATTAAATGCGCAGGGCGGATGATCGTCCGCCCCGCACTGCTGCATTACGGATGTGCTGCGGAATAGCGATTCAGACCGAAGCCGTGCCCGCCGCGCGGTTGACCGCTTCAAAATCGGTGAATAAAAAGTGGTCGTGATAGTAGTGAATCCACAAGAAGCACAGGATCGCCGTGTAATAGGCGGTATCGAAATGCGCTTGCGGATCACGCGTCGGATCAACTAAACCGACAACGGCGTACACCGCGAGTCCTAACAGCAGCGAACCGAGCACCATGCTCACCGTGAAGCCGTACAAACGCAGCGAATTCTTGCCAGTTGCCATGCGATCGATCAGCTTGGAGGACTGCGCCAGTTCACCGCTTTGTTTGCGCAAACGCACAATGTAAATAGTCAGCGCCAAATATTGAAACGAATGCCAGGTGTTCAAACCCTGAAATGCAGTGTCCAGATTTTTGAGCATGGGCATCGTGAATGCCACCGCGACCGTGATCACGATGAACACTGTTTTCGGCCAATGAATGTAGCCGCCGCGCCATTCGTTATAGGTCTTGACGATGAACGCGATCAGCGCAACCACGAATACTGCCGTTGCAGACCACCACAGCCAATCGGCCTTGAAGAAATCGGGGATCACTTTGGTCAGATCGTTGGTGCCGATGTTGAAGGAGTTCTGACTGATCTTATAAGCCGCGATCGGGAACAAGCAGGTGAGCACCAACGCGTAGTCGATCATGCGCGCCCACACCGTCACCGCCGATTGTTTGCGATGATTGTACAGCTCGACGATGTACGTAACCTGATGCAGCACATGGATCGATGCCCAGAAAAAGAACACGGTCAACAGCAAAGTCAGGTTCAGAAAGGCCAACGAAACGACCACGATCGGGATCATGATCGATGAGCGAATCAGCATTGGGTAGCGTTCAACGAATTTATCATCCAGGGCAGTACGCATGAACGTCGCGTACATGTGCGGACCGCCCACGAGCAGGGCGATCACCAGATTGATTGCATTGCGCACCAATGGCTCTATATTAGTCGAGACGCCCGATGGATCGCCTGCCAGCCGCAAACCGATCAGATACAGCATGTACGGCATGGGCACCAGCAAAACGCTGAGCGTCATAAAAATCGTGTCCCAATTACGATTGCGCAGCCACAGCCCTTCGGGTTGCACCCGCTCAATGGATTGTTGTGCCAGCGCGCTATTGCCAATCGTCGTTACGCTCATCCGAACCCTCCCACACAGCTTACGGTTATCGTTACCAGATCATAACACCTTGTACCCCCAAAGTTACCGCGCTTGGCGTGAATCTGCCACTACAAACCCGATTTTCGCAATGCTTTCTGAAGATGGTTTGTGTGAAAATGCCTGATTGATAGGTAGTTCGCTTAATCAGATTGCCACTCAAATTTGTTAATGTAGAACGTTATAATTTCCGATGTTGCGCCAATTGTTCGCTACATTCGCTACAATAGTGTGCCAGTCCGAAGACAAGTCGAAAGAATTTTTATGAACCGCCCTTTTTTGAAGGCATGGCTGCCAACAGTGCTGATCGTTTTAGCGCTAGCTGTGCTGTGGCTGGCGGCGGCTGAACGCGGCTTGACGCTGAATCACCAGCCATTCTTCTTTGTTGCACTCAGCGCGGTGATCGTCACTTTCATGACAGTAGTGGAAGTGCCGCTGCAAGGCGATGGCCTGAGCATGGGTTATGCGGCCAGTCTGATGGTGCTGTTGATCCTTGGTCAACCGGCTCATTTGCTGACAGCCTTCATCGTGATCGGTGCGGGCGGACTATTCGGCGGCGCGATCCGTGCGGTATGGCGTGCTCGACAGGCGCAGCAGTCGCTTAATTGGGAAGCGCCGGGATGGGCCATTGTCGCGTCAACACAGCTTATTTTGTCCAGCGCCGCTGGTGCGTGGATGTACCGTACCCTGAATGGCTTGCTACCGCTCAGCGCACTGCCATTGAGCACGCTGCCTGCCTTGATTGGTTTGCTGGCCGCATCAATGATGGTATATATCGGTATTTATACGCTGGCGCTGCGCTGGCGTGGGGTTGATGTTGCACGTATTTTTGCGGATAACCGCTATGCGTTCTGGCTGGCATTTTTGGTGCCCGTGCCGCTGATGCTGGCGGGTGTGCTGTTGATTCAGGTGTCGCAAGTTGCATTCGTGATCTTTTCAGGTGGCCTGTTCGGGTTAGCCGTCCTATCCACTGAAATTGGGCGGCAGCGTTTGCTCTTTCGCCAACAAGTGCGCGAGCTGTCATCGCTATCGGCGGTCGGACGAGCGATGCGCGCCAACCTCGATCTGAATGCGCTCATTGAAACTATTCATTTGCAGGTCGCTACCCTGCTTGAAGTCGATACGTTCACATTGGCGCTGTACGATCCCGCGCGTGAATTAATCGAGTTTCCGCTGTCTTTTCGGGATGGTCAGCGCCGCGTATTTAACAGCCGTCCGTTGAACAAACAAGCACCGCAGGAATTGATCGACTTTGTGATCGAGCAGAAAGCTGCTCTGCTGCTTGAAGATAACATCGTAGAGCGCGCCAATACACGCCGCTTGACGCCGCCCTCCGACGTTGGAACGACCTGGCTAGGCGTGCCGCTGCTCACCTCGGATCGGGCGCTTGGCTGCATCGCCATTGGCTCCCGCGATCCCAAACGGCGTTTCACCAAAGACGATCGACGCTTGCTGACCACGATCGCCACGCAAGGCGCTGTATCGATCGATAATGCACAGCTTTACCGGCAGACACAAGAACGCTCGCGTCAGTTGGGGATGCTCAACAGCCTGACTACACAGCTCAGCGGGACACTCGACTCACAAGCGGTGCTGGATATGATCGCGCCTGCCATGACCGATATTGCCCGCACCGATGGCGTTGCCCTGTTCGTATGGTTGGATGAATTGCAGCAGCAAACGCTGGCAATGGTGCGCTCTAATGGTTTGAGCGCTGCCTTTCGCAACAATCCGCCGCTGCCATTACTATCAGGTACGATGGCGGCAGTACCATTGGTAATCGGCTCGACCAGCGAGGAACCGCGCGATGAACCGTTCAGGGCAGCATTAGCGAGCGAAGGCTTTACGAGTTGGGTTGAGCTGCCGCTGCGTTATGGCTCGGAAGTGTTGGGCATGTTGGTGGGCATGTACCGCCCGCCCAAACGTTTTTCAGTAGAAGAATTAGAAGTGCTCCGCGCATTTGCCAATCAATCGGCGCTGTCTATTCACAATGCACGGTTATACCGACGCGCCGGTGAAGCGCTTGAACAGCGCATCGCACAGTTATCAGCGCTTGCATCGATCAATCAGGAATTAGCTTCAACGCTGGATTTGCAGCATTTATTCGCGCAGGTGCTGGATTATGCGATTACCGGCACCAACAGCACGGGCGGTGCTTTACTGCTGCGCCCTACTGCTTCCACTACTGTGCCGCGAATTGTTGCGCAGCGTGGGCGTGATATTCGCAAGACAGCAGAATTGTTGCAACAGCCCACGATTATGCACGCTTTGCAGACCAACCAATTCACCGTTGAGCACAGCAACCTCTCTGAACTCAGCGTCCCGATCGCGCGCGATAATGACGTGATGGGCGTGATCACCATGTATTCGCTGGCCAAAGGCGCTTATAAACCCGACGATATTATCTTTGTGCGGCAGCTTGCAACGCAGGCGGTGATCGCGGTCGATAATGCGCGCCTGTTCAGCCGCATCGAGGAAAGCCGTGCCCGTTTGCAGGTGATCCTTGACTCGATGCATGAAGCAGTGCTGCTGATCGACGCAAACGGGATGGTGCTGTTGGCGAATCCGCAGGTCAATTTCATGTTTGAACTGCCGCTGGCGCGCATCACCGGCAGCTCAGTCGAGGCGCTGCTGGCTGATGATACGCTCGACTTTGGTACGCCATTGGGCTTTACGCCGAAAGAACTCACGCAGCTCATGGATCAAATTGGTGAGGGCCGTTGGGCGGGTGGCAGCAATCGGCTGTCCTATCGCATCGAGCGTCCGATCGTGCGCTTTATCGATCGCACCATCGTCTCCACGCATACGAACAGCGGACAGGTGAGCGGCGTACTGATGGTCTTTGCGGACGCCACCGAAGAGCGCGAATTGGTGCAGGCGCGCGAGGACCTGACGCGCATGATCGTTCACGATTTGCGCTCGCCACTCACCGCCATTTCGACCAGTATGCGCTTGCTCAGCGAGATGTCGTCGGTTGATCCGAGTTTGTCACGCTTGCTGTCGCGCACGACGGATGCTTCACAACGCGCGCTGCGCAAGCTCTTACATCTGGTCGATTCACTGCTGGACATAGCGAAGATGGAGAGCGGCTCGATCACGCTGGAACGCGCCGATCACATGTTCGCGCCAATCGCGCAAGGGGTTCGGCTGGAACTGCTGCCGCTCTCCGAAGAACTCGAAATCAAGGTCGAGGTGTTGATCCCGGACAGTTTGCCAAAGCTCGCTATCGACGCGCCCAAAATCGAGCGCGTGCTGTTGAATCTGGTCGATAACGCGTTGAAGTTCACACCGATCGGTGGTCTTGTACAGGTCAAAGCGCAGGCCACTTCCGATCGTGCTGGCTTCGCTCGTATCGATGTGTACGACAGCGGACCGGGCATCCCCAACAACTACAAAGAGCGCATTTTTGACCGTTTCGAGCAGGTCGATGGTTCGCAAGGGCGGCGGCGTGGCACGGGATTGGGATTGACGTTCTGTAAGTTGGCCGTGGAGGCGCATGGCGGGCACATCTGGATTGAAGATAATCCGGGAGGTGGCAGCGTTTTCGCCTTCACGCTGCCGATCAGCGCACTACCGAACAAAACTGCGGCTGCCGAACAAGTCGCGCAAAGTCGGCACTAAGCAGATTTAATTTATCAGAACTCGTGAAACCTTAGATTGGAACACATCATGGCCGATGGAACTCGCCGCGCGGACATTCAAATTGGGGCGCAGGTGCGCGTTGTTCAAAAGCAGGATCAACCGAGCGGTAAGCTGACAAGCGGTACTGTCGAGCGCATTCTGACGAGCAGCGCCACCCATCCGCACGGCATTAAAGTTCAGCTGACAGGTGGGGTTGTGGGTCGCGTGCAAGAAATTTTAGTGAGTTAGCAGGATGGAAAACAACCCGAGGCAATGATGCCACAAAGTAGTGAACTCATCAAGCAAGTGCTTATAGTGGGAGTGGCCTGAAGGCATTTTCGAGCAAGAGCGGGTGTTTGGGCGGGCGGTGCTGCACCTGTTGAGTGAACTATCCGGTGGGCGATTTCCCTGACGATCCCGAGCCGTCGGTTGATCCGGTGCTACCAAATACTGGATCACCTCAGAAAGCTGATAGTGACGCCATCCGATCCGGTGATCCGGTCGATTCTGGAAAAGTCGATCATGAGATGAAAGCAAAGTCAGTAACGCTTGATGCAGAAGTAAAAGAGTTTAGGCGAAATCCCCGGATCAGCGCCGCCAGAAATGGCTCAGAAAGCTGGTAGTGATGCGGGTTCATCGCTTGATCCGGTGATCGATTCGACGATCGTCGAGCATGGGCAAAGATCGCTGCCGTTGGAGTGCAATTCGTGATCCTGATCGATGACTTGGATCGCTGCCTGCCCGAAACGGTGATCCGCGTGCTGGAGAACCTAAAAAACCATCTGACTATTTCGCGCTGCGTGTGCGTATTGGCGCTCGATGCTCGCATTGTGTACCAGGGCATCAGCGTCAAGTACGGCGGCGCGATGGTAGATGGACGTGAGTATCTCGAAAAGTTCTTGAACTACTCGAGGACAGCCGTTTCGTCAATCCGCGCAAGATCAAGCGCATCCTGAACCGACTACTGCTGTTCATTGCCAAATACGAGCAAGTCACGACGAATGTGCAACTACGCCAATTCAACCTGAGTGAGTACCCGACCCCGAACCTCATCCGGCTGATCACGATGGCCGAATATTTCCCGACGCTGTTCCAATTGTTCTTATACGATCCGAAGAAAGCGGAAGCCGCTCGCAAACGCCTGACTTTCAACGCTTCCACTTCGACGCAGCGCAGTTCGAACACGATTTCGGCGTGCCGATCACTGCGACCCTGCCGCAGCTTGCTGCTGTGAACCGCTTCGTCATTGACTAAACGGGCGGCCACAAGGTCGGTCACAAAACGGCGTATGTCGGACGACAGTATTTAGCGAACCTGGGCAAAATCGATAATGGGGTCGTGTCGGTCTAGACTGGCTTTGCAATCGCCCTGGTTAACGCTGAACATCCGGCGGCGGCACATCAAAGAACAGCTTCCACCACAGCAGCCACGTCTGATTTTGTGGCGTCGCTTGCGAGTCCGGGGCGGCAATGAATGGTGTAGGCGTCGGCTGCGGTGTGACCACCCCTGGCACTGGAATCACGAGCACTTCGCCATCTTTGACCATCTTACCTTCACCGTGCGCCCATGCATCGATAAAAGCATCGCTGTTGACGTAATTGTATTCGCCCTTGAGCGCCGTGGCCTGTGAGCGCAAAGTGCCGATCACCCCGATCAGCTTGGCATGTTCTGAGTCAACCTGATGGCCTGCTGCGATCCGCCCGCTGAAGCTGATCGCCAACAGTAAACTGATCGCCAAAATCGAGCTGAACACGATTTGCATATTTGACAGCAAACGCGGTGACCGTCCGTTTTGACTCATACATATAACCTGTGCTGCTGAATATACATAATGACCGCTTCAGGCACTTGATAGCGAATAGAGTGCCCGGCGTGCAGCCGCTCGCGAATCTGCGTCGCTGAAATGCCAATCGTGGGCGCATCGACGAACTGAAAATGTCCGGCAACATTCGGCATTTGCGCGATAAGCTGGCTTATCTCGACATGATCGGCAGGGCGACGCATTACGGCCAGTGTCACATGCGCCACGATCGCCGCTGGATCGTGCCAGGTGGGTAAATCGTGTAACGAGTCGCCACCGAGCAAAAAGAAAAGCTGCGCATCGCTGAACTGCTCATGCAGCAAGCGCACCGTGTCCGACGTATAATGTGGCCCCGGACGGTCAATATCGATGCGCGACAATTCAAAACAGGAGTTACCCGCAATGGCGCGCTCAATCATGGGCAGGCGGTGCGTTATGGGCGTAATCGTATGATCGCGTTTGTGCGGCGGATCGGCGGTCAATACGAACAATACACGCGACAGATTAAGCGCGCTGACCGCACATTCAGCCAAAATCAAATGGCCGAGATGCGGCGGATCGAACGTACCGCCAAAGATTCCGATCCGCTCGGCCATCGCGTCTACTCGCCCCACTCAAGCGCCGTGTCGCCAATGTACACCATATCACCCTCAACAATACCTTCCGCCTCAAGCGCCTTGGTGATCCCCAACGCTTCCAAAATCTTCTGAAAGCGATGCGCCGACTCTTCAATATCCCAATAGGTCATCTTGGCCGCGCGCTCGATCCGCTCGCCGGAGATGCGGAAGCCGCCATCATCTTCACGCGATACTGCGAACGCGTCTTTATCTTCACCGAGCGTGTATTGCGGCGTTCCTTCAATCGAATGATTGACAGGCGGCAGCTCGCTCAGGATTTGAAAGATCTGCTGCACCAGGGAGCGCGTATTTTGTTGAGTCGCCGCCGACATGCTGAGCGCTGTATAACCACGCGCTTCCAATTCACGTTTGACGCGCGGCCAGTGCTCCTGTGCATCCGGCAAATCCATCTTGTTGAGCACGACGAGCATCGGCTTATCGAGCAAGTGCTCATCGAACAGCGCCAGTTCCGCGTTGATCTGGTTGAAATCGGCCAACGGACTCTGCCCGCCGCCATCCAACAAATGGATCAAAACGCGCGTGCGCTGAATATGCCGCAAAAAGGAATGGCCTAAGCCGATCCCTAAATGGGCACCTTCCACCAACCCCGGAATGTCTGCCGCCACAAAATCGCTGTCATCCATCCACACGACGCCCAAATTTGGCTCCAACGTCGTGAACGGATAAGCGGCGATCTTCGGTGTGGCATTGCTGATCACCGAAAGCAGCGTTGATTTGCCAGCGTTCGGCACACCCACAATGCCAACATCCGCGATCAATTTGAGTTCGAGCGATATATCGCGTTCTTCGCCGGGTTCGCCCTTTTCGGCCATTTTGGTCGCCTGATTGATGCTGGTCACAAAGCGCGCGTTACCCCGTCCGCCGCGTCCACCTCTGGCAACGACGATCTCTTGTCCCTCTTTGGTCAGATCGGCCATGAGTATACCATCTTTGGCATCACGCACGATCGTTCCGATCGGCACATCGATCCGAATATCAGCGGCAGTGGCGCCCGTCTTGTTATTGGTGCCACCCTTTTTACCATCTTCCGAACTGAATTGGTGCTGACGACTGAAGGCCGCCAACGTATTGACATGAATGCTGGCAACCAGCGTAATATCGCCGCCTTTGCCGCCGTCCCCACCATCGGGACCGCCGCGCGGCACGTACTTCTCGCGCCGAAAGTGGCTCATACCGCTGCCACCATCGCCGCTCTTAACGTGAATCTTTGCTTCATCGAAAAACATGCGACCAGTATAACGTGTGGCAAGCGACGCGTCAAATTGCGGTTGGGGTGAACACGGTATGTGCAAAATCAGTATGCCCCGGCCTGAAAACCGAAGCTCATACAGAAGAAAAACAGAAAAAAAGCGCATTGCTTCTGTTCTTCTGTATGAGCGCTGTGGCTTCAGCCCAGTGCTTTAAGCGAGCAATCAATTGTGATTTCAGCCCGGCGTTCTCGTCGCTGGATTACAGCGCTGGTAAATTCCTGAAACGCGCTATAATGAACCCGCCAACATGACCGGGCAAAAAGCACGGTTGTTGACATGCCTTAGTTTGGCACGAAACTTTCTGCAAAAGGACTTTAAGAATATGCATCGTTTTCGCAAATTACTGACTCTCGCCCTCGCCTTGACACTTGTTCTCGCCGCTGTGGGCAGCGCCAGCAAAACCGTACAGGCGCAAGCCGTCAGCGGTAAGCTGGAAATCTATTCGTGGTGGGCAGGCGATGAAGGCCCCGCGTTAGAAGCGCTCCTCAAACTGTACAACCAGAAATATCCAGACGTGAAAGTCACCAATGCGACCGTCACCGGCGGCTCAGGCGTCGCGGCGCGTGCCGTCCTCAAGACCCGTATGCTCGGTGGCAACCCGCCCGACAGCTTTCAGGTACACGCAGGTCAAGAACTGACCGGCACCTGGGTCGTCGCCAATCGTATGCAGCCGCTCACCAGCTTGTACGCCAGCGAAGGCTGGACGACCAAGTTCCCCAAAGATGTGATCGACCTGTTGACCTACAAGGGCGACATCTGGTCGGTGCCAGTTGATATTCACCGTTCCAACGTGTTCTGGTATCTGCCGAGCAAGCTCAAGGATTTGGGCGTGACCATGCCAAAGACCTGGGACGAGTTCCTGACGCAGTGCCCGATCATCAAGGCCAAAGGCGTGACTCCGTTGGCGATGGGCGAAAACTGGACTTCGATTCAGTTGTTCGAGAACGTATTGCTCGCCAACCTGGGCGTCGATAACTACCGCAGCCTGTGGGCAGGTAAGATGCTGTGGACTGATCAGAAGGTCAAGGATGCCTGGACGCAGTTCGGCAAGGTGCTCGATTGCACCAACTCCGACGCCGCCTCGCTCACCTGGCAGCAAGCCTCCGACTTGGTGATCAACGGCAAAGCCGCCTACAACCTCATGGGCGATTGGGCCGCTGGTTATTACACGACCACCAAGAAACTTGCACCCGGCACCGACTTTGGTTGGGCCGCAGCACCGGGTACCGATGGCGTGTTCATCATGCTGAGCGACTCGTTCGGCCTCCCCAAGAACATCAAGGATACCGACGCAACGATGGCCTGGCTCAAGCTGCTCGGCTCAGTCGAAGGTCAGGATGTTTTCAACCCGCTCAAAGGCTCAATTGCTGCGCGTAATGACAGCGATTTGACGAAGTACAACGTGTACTCGAAGAGCGCCGCCGCTGATTTCCAGAAAGACAAGATCGTCGGCAGCCTGGCGCACGGCGCAGTTGCACCTGAGTCATTCACCAACGACTTCGCGACGGTCATGTCAGTGTTTGTCGGTGGTGGTCATGATATTGATCTGGCGACTGCGGCTGCGGCACAGTTGACGATCGACTCACAAGCCAAGTAATCTCGCTCATACTGTTCAGCGCTTAACAACCAACGGGTCGATCAATCGATCGACCCGTTTCAATCCGCTTTTTCCACACCGCAATCCACAAAAGGAAGACTAAATAGTGCGCCTCACACGAGATCGGCTGACTGCCATTCTGATGATCATGCCGTCGCTTATTTTGCTGGCGATCTTCGTTTACGGCTTCATTGCCCAGACGGCTTATTCATCGCTGACCGATTGGAAAGGAATGTCCGAGAACCCCATCATTAATTTTATCGGGCTTAAAAACTTTCAGGATTTGTTCACGACCATACTTAATTATCGCTTTCGGGTCGATCTGATCAACACCGTCTTTTTTACGATCTTCTTCCTGATCGCGTGCCTGGGCTTAGGCTTGCTCCTTGCCATTTTGATCGATCAGAAGATTCGCGGCGAGGCATTTTTCCGCACCATCTTTTTGTTTCCGATGGCGCTGTCGTTCGTCGTCACGGGTACAGTATGGCGTTGGCTGTTCGCGCCGAGCAGCGGCCTGAACACGCTGCCCAGTGTGATCGGCTTACCCGCACTGAGTACGCCGTGGTTCACCGATAAAACGAAACTATTCACCTTTGCAGGGATCGACTTCTCAAAAATTTTAGGCGGCTTGATCGTGTTAGGTTTGGTGATATTCGCGATCATCCTGTGGCGGCGCGGACGGCGAGCGCCTGCGATTATTGCAGGGATCATCAGCCTGGGGATCATTGGCGGGGTATTGGTGACAGTGCCCATCGCAAGCACGGCATTCAACGAGCCGCGCTATGGCCTGAACGTTGCGATAATTGCCATTGTGATCGCGGCGACCTGGCAAATGTCCGGCTACACAATGGCGATCTATCTGGCAGGGCTGCGTGGTATTCCTGAAGAACTGCGAGAAGCGGCGCGCGTCGATGGCTGTAACGAATTTCAAATCTACCGCTTTGTGGTGCTGCCGCTGTTACAGCCGATCACTTTGAGCGCGATCATTATCTTAGGTCACATTTCGCTCAAAATCTTCGATCTGGTGTACGTCATGGCAGGCGATGCAAATTTGCAGGTCGATGTGCCGGGGATCAACATGTACCTGACGTCCTTTCGCGGCAATAACTTCTCGCTCGGCTCGGCTATCGCGATGATCATGCTGATTTTAGTGGCTGTGATCATTGTGCCCTATTTGACGAACACCTTTCGCGCGGAGAACACCTGATGGACGCACCCGTAATTGTGCCGATCGCGTCACGCCCGACCACCGCGCGCACTGTGGGCAGGATCAAGCCGCAGCGCGTGATCTTGTATATCTTACTGATCGCGCTGGCCGGGGTATTTTTGATCCCGATCTATCTGGTGATCACGACCAGCCTCAAAAGTCCGCAGGAAGTCGATCTGGCGCGTATCTGGGTGCTGCCACAATCGCTCCGACTCGACTCATTTGTGTTCGCTTTCAGCACGCTGAGTCCGAATCTGATCAACAGCCTTCTGTTGACCGTGCCCGCCACATTGATCTCAGCGCTGCTCGGATCGCTGAACGGCTATGTGTTGAGTAAATGGCGTTTTCCCGGCGCAAACATCGTTTTTCCGCTGATGCTGTTCGGGATGTTCATCCCTTATCAGAGCATCTTGATTCCGCTCTTTCAACTGCTGCGCAGCCTCAATTTGTATGGCAGCTTGTGGGGCTTGATGCTCGCGCACATCGTGTACGGACTGCCGATTACAACGCTGATTTTTCGCAACTATTATGCTGAAGTGCCCAATGAGATGATCGAAGCCGGACAGATCGACGGCGCAGGTTTCTTCGGCATCTACACGCAGATTTTGTTTCCGCTGTCGCTTCCGAGTTTTGTGGTCGTGATCATCTGGCAGTTCACACAAATCTGGAATGAGTATCTGTTCGCGGTGACGCTGACGAATAAAGCATCGCAGCCGATCACGGTCGCCTTGAGTCAATTAGGCGGCGGACAAGCGATCGATTTCAGCTTACAAATGGCCGGATCGTTCCTGACTGCGCTCCCAACCGTGCTGGTGTACATCCTGCTTGGCCGATACTTCATTCGCGGTTTGCTGGCGGGGTCGGTGAAGGGGTAAAGGGATTTCCCACCCTCTAAATCCCTCCCCACAAAGAGGGAGGGACTTGAAAGCCTCTGCTAGTCGCCCAGAGCAGGCACGGCTTCGGCGTTGATACCCGTCAGCGTGCGCAAAGCATCCGGCTCACCGGCAATGAAGGCGGTGGTCAGATCGCGTGCGATGTCGTCGTGATGCTGAACAGGCGGCGACTTCATGAAATAGCTGGACGGCGCTTCAAGCGTGCCCTGCAAACCGCGATCGAGGCCGAGTTTGGCGCAGCGTACCGCATCGATCACAACACCGGCGCTGTTCGGACTATCCCACACTTCGAGCTTCAATTCGATATTGAGCGGCACATCGCCAAACGTGCGGCCTTCAACCCGAATGTGCGCCCACTTGCGATCCTGCAGCCACGGCACATAGTCACTCGGACCGATATGTACGTTATCAGGATCAACATCGAACGGAATCTGGCTGGTGACCGCGTTGGTCTTGCTGATCTTTTTGCTCTCCAGACGTGACCGATCCAGCATATTGTAGAAGTCCGTGTTACCGCCAACGTTCAACTGACTGGTGCGCTCAACCTTGACGCCGCGATCGTTGAACAGATTGACCAGCGTGCGGTGTACGATCGTCGCGCCCACCTGACTCTTGATATCGTCACCGATCAGCGGCAAACCACGCTCGGCAAAACGGCGCTGCCATTCCGGTTCACGCGCGATGAACACCGGAATACAGTTCACCAGCGCACAACCCGCCTCAAGGATTTGCTCAACGTAAAAGCGCGTCGCATTCTCGCTGCCGACGGGCAAATAGTTGATCACGACGTCGGTGTGTGTATCGCGCAGCAGTTTTGCCAGATCGACGCCTTCGCCGGGCGCTTCAGTGATCACGTTGGCGAGGTATGTGCCCAACCCGTCAAGCGTAGTGCCGCGCTGAACCGGCACGTTCAAAAATGGCACATCGCTGAACTTGATGGTGTTGTTTTTGCCACTCCAGATCGCTTCGCTCAAGTCTTTGCCGACTTTATCCACGTCAATATCGATCGCTGCCGAAAATTCGATGTCATGGATATGATAGCCACCCAGGTTGACATGCATCAGACCGGGCACGCTTTCCGTTTCGTCAGCATCCTTGTAAAACTGAACACCTTGCACCAGCGATGAGGCGCAGTTACCGACACCGATAATTGCGACACGCACTTTCTTTGTATTCGCCACGAAACCTCCAAGGTTCAATAGTAGTGCAAATTTCAGCGGTTGATCCGAGCTAAACAGCGCAGATCATCCCCGCGAATTTGTAGAAGACACGTTAAACTAACATAGGTAGAACGCCGCACTCAGAAGCTGCTTACGCGCTTTTCTATATGAGTTACGCAAGAAACAGGTGAACCGCTGCATATTTTACACATTGTTCCCTATTATGCGCCCTCCTGGAGTTACGGCGGAGTCGTCCGTGCGGTGAGCGGATTAGCAACCGCACAAGCAGTGCAAGGGCATACCGTCAGCGTCCTGACGACGGATACGCTCACACCGACGCTGCGGATCGCCACGCTGCATGAAACGATCGACGGCGTGAACGTGATCCGCGTTCGCAATCGGATCGGGGGGCTGCGGCGCGTCAATTTGTCTACGCCGCTCGGCATGGGCGCTGCCTTGCACGCACTGAGTACCGTGGATATTGTGCATTGCCACGAACTGCGCACCGTCGAAAACCTGATCGCGCTGTACAGCCTTCCGCGCACTGTGCGCATTGTCGTTTCGCCACACGGCACGTTACCGATCGATACCGGACGTTCAGCGGTCAAGCGCGTGTGGGATCGTTTGTTTGGGCGTATGCTGGCAATCCGTTTCGATGGGATTTGTGCGCTGACTGCATCCGAAGCGAACGACGCACGCACCTATTGGTCGCGCGTCAACATTGCCGCACCGCCGATCGCAATCGTGCCGAACGGGGTCACGCTGCCACCGCCGAAAGTTGAGGCGCATAGCGAAGCGCTCAATGTGTTATTCCTCGGACGGCTGCACGAGCGTAAAGGGCTGCAATATCTGATTCCGGCTTTTGCGCAGGTAGCTATTTTCAATGCGCATCTAAGGCTAACCATCGGTGGGCCGGATGAAGGCATGTTGGCACGCGCTGTACAGCTTGCCGCCGAATATGGCGCTGCCGATCGAGTAACATTCGCGGGCATGTTGGACGACGTACAGCGCGATCGCGCCTTGGCGGAAGCCGATCTGTTTGTGCTGCCCGCCGTCGGTGAAGGCTTATCCATGGCGGCGCTTGAAGCGATGGCGGCGGGTGTGCCCGTAATCTTGACGCCGGGCTGCCATTTGCCGGAGGTGGTGCCGCGTGGGGTTGGCCTGATCGTGCCGCGTGAAATCACCTCATTGGCTGCGGCGATGCGCGAATTGTTGACCGATCGGGCACGGCGCGTTAGCATGGGGGCGGCGGGTCGCGCATGGATGGCGGCTGATTATACGTGGGAAGCTGTGGCGCGCCGTGCCGTCGATTTTTATGCGCAGCTTTTATAGTGTTACCCGCAATGCTGTATTTGTGATGCTTTGAAGGACGCTCAATGTCGATCGATAGCTATGGAATTCACCTGGGACCGCTGTACGTTCACTTTTACGCGCTGTTCCTGATCAGCGGGATCGTGGTGGGCGCGTGGTTAGCAGCACGGCGCGCACGTGCACAAGGGCTTGACCCTGAACATGTGTGGAATGGCCTCATGTGGGCGGTGCTTCCGGGCTTGATCGGCGCGCGGCTGTACCACATCCTGACGCCGACGCCTGCTTCCGGGCTGAGCACCGCCTATTATTTTCAGCATCCGCTCGAAATGCTGGCAATCTGGAACGGCGGATTAGGCATTTATGGTGCGGTAGTCGGCGGCATGTTGGGCATCTGGCTGTACACGCGCAGCCACAAGCAGCCGCTCTTCAAGTGGCTGGATGTAGCGATCCCTGGCTTGGCACTAGCACAGGCAATCGGACGTTGGGGCAACTTCGTTAATCAAGAGCTGTACGGTGCGCCGTCTACGCTCCCTTGGGCGATCTACATTGCGCCGGACAAGCGGCTGGCGGGCTATCAGCAGTTCGCGACGTATCATCCGCTGTTTTTGTACGAGTCGCTGCTCAACTTGCTGGCGTGCGCGCTGCTGATTTATATCGGGCGGCGCTTTGCCGATCGGCTGCGAACGGGTGATCTGGCGCTGTTGTACTTAATCATGTATCCGGCGATTCGTTTTTCGCTGGATTTTTTACGGTTGGACAGCGCCGGTATCACGAGCAGTCTGACCATTGCGCAAGGCGTATCCGGCGTGGCAATCATAGCGGCGTTCATTGTGTTGATCGCGCGTCACCGGACGGCAGCGCAGCCCACGACAATTCAGCCCGTGACAGTGGCCGAAAAGAAAGTCGACTCAGTTCCTTGATTGAAGTTCGTTCTACTAGCGAAAGTGACGCAAAAAGTTATGGCTACCGCTACGTCTCATGCTGATAATGTGCGCAAAAATGATACGTCCAAGATCGGGCGTTGGGTGCTGCTGGCGACGATCACCGCGTCAAGCATGGCCTTCATCGATGGTTCGGCGCTCAACGTTGCACTGACTGCCCTGCAAAACGATCTGCACGCATCCGGCGCTGACCTGATTTGGGTGGTCAACGGCTATCTGCTGACGCTGGCCGCTTTGATCTTGCTCGGCGGCTCATTAGGCGATCGGTTCGGGCGCAATCGCATTTTTCGGATCGGCATCATCATCTTTGTATCAGCGTCGTTCGCGTGTGGCATTTCACCGAGCATCAGCATTTTGCTGGTGGCGCGGCTCGTTCAGGGTGTCGGCGGCGCGCTGATGGTGCCCGGCAGTCTCGCGATCATCTCGGCATCGTTCAGCGGCGATGAACGCGGACGGGCGATCGGTACCTGGTCATCGTTCGGCACGGTGACCACTATTTTAGCGCCGGTGCTCGGTGGCTTCCTCGCCAATGTGGGCTTGTGGCGCGGCGTCTTTTTTATCAATTTGCCGCTCGCAGTCGTTGCGATCTGGGCGCTGCGCAAAGTGCCGGAAACGCGTGACGATCAAGCGCCGCGCCAGCTTGATTACCCCGGTACGGCGCTGATCACGTTGGGTTTGGCCGGGCTGACGTATGGCGCGATCGGGTTGGGGCAGGCCAATTCGGGGGCGCTGCCGTGGGTTGCGCTGATCGTCGGCGTTGTGGCGTTGATTAGCTTTGTGATGGTCGAAGGGCGCAGCACACATCCGTTAGTGCCGCTGGCATTATTCCGCGAGCGCACTTTCAGCGGTACGAACCTGATGACCGTTTTTCTGTACGGCGCGCTGTCTGGCTCGATCTTTTTCTTGTCGCTCAATCTGATTCAGGTGCAGGGCTATCCGTCTAACATCGCGGGACTCGCGCTGCTGCCGTTGTCGTTGATCCTGGCGGGTTTATCGCCTGTTATGGGGCGGCTTGTCGCGCGCATTGGGCCGCGTTTGCCGCTTACTGTCGGATCATTTCTGGCAGGCGTCGGCTTTGTAGTCATGGCGCTGCCTGCACAGACCAACGGCCCCACCGATTATTGGGTCAGCTACTTTCCAGGCATCGTACTGTTAGGGATCGGCATGGGGATCGTCGTCGCGCCGCTGACTACCGCCGTCATGGGATCAGTGCCCACCAATCGATCCGGCGTGGCGTCAGGGGTGAACAATGCAGTTGCTCGCGCTGCGCAGGGATTAGCGTTAGCGGCGCTCGGCGGACTGGCATTAGTGGTGTTCTCGAACGGCTTGACGGGACGTATTGCGCCGCTGAACCTGCAACCGGATGTGAGTCAGCAGTTGCATGATAACGCCAACAAACTTGCCAACATGGAGCTGCCAAAAACGCTGGACGACGCCGATCATGCAGCAGTCAAAACATCGGTTCAGCAAGCTATTCATGCGTCATTTATCGACACCTTCCGGCTGGTCTTATTGATTTGTGCGGTCGCTGCGTGGATCGCATCGGCAGCGTCCGCGATTTTGGTTGGCAATAAATTGTCCACGCCGGATGCTAAACCCGCCGATGCCAAGGCGACTGCATAAAATCAATTCAAGTGATAGATTTTGGCGGCGGGCGTATCAAGCACGAGCGTCAGATGCGCTGCAAATGCCGTATCTTGCGGTGATCGAAAAGTGCCTTCAGAGACCTGGCGCATTTGCGTCAATTGGCCGAACCAGATCACGTATTTGTCGTCAACGGGCTGTTGGCTCAAAAATGTATCCAGATCGGTCTGCGCAGTCGGGCCATAATGCGCCACCACGCGCGTATTAGTCAGGATGAAAACGCCTTCCGGCACATCACTGTAAAGGGCACTGCTCGCGTGATCAGTGAGCCAACGCGTTAATACACTATCTGGCTGCGGTTGAAACGGCATTGCATAAATCGGTGTGATGCCGCTGCGCCAATAGCCGACATAATCAATGCCGAAACGAAGCGCCGGATACAACAGCCACAAAGCAGCGAGCGCGATCAAGCCACGTTGCAAGTTGCGACTATGCGCCACGCTCGGCCATGCTCTGATCGCAGTGTCGAGCGCCACACCTAGCAGTGTCAGCGCAAAAACAAACAGTGGCGACAAGTAGCGATTGTCCGGCAAATTGAGGTACGTTCGCAGTTCCGCAGCCAACAAGAAAATGAGGTAAAGAACGCTGAATGTTGCTGGCACGGCGATCAACTGCCACGCGACCACCAGCCGAATGGTCTTGCGCAATAGGAACAGCCCGCCGAACAACCCGCTGAGCGCCGTGATGATCACCATCACGCGGATCAAAAATGGCAGCGGCGATGGTAGAAACCAGCTTGTCAGCCATTCGAGCATACTTTGCAGCACCGCCCCTGCCGTCACATTCGACGCATCGCGTGGACCGCCCAAATTGCGGGTGGCAATATAACTAGCGGCCAACCATAAAAGGACAGGCAGCCCTGCTGTCAATCCGTAGGCAACCCAATGACGCACACGCACAGCCACTTTTAAGGGTGGTAAGGTGGGTACGCGCGGCAGGATCAACACGAGTCCGCCGGTAATCACCGCGATCACGCCGATATAGCGATCCAGGAATGAGAGCGCGGCACAGGCAGCCGCCGCCAACAATAAGCGCAGGGTTGGCGTTTGTAGATAGCGCACCAGATACCAGCCGAACGCAACCGTCAGCAAGATATAGAGCGACTCACTACCGATCACGACGGCGTTGCGCCAAAGCACGACCGATAGCAAAGTCGCCAGTAGTGCCAGCCACGCCACGCCCTTCGACTTCAAAAATACGGCGTAGAATTCGCCCGCCACAAAGATCAGCGCGCCGCTTGCAACGGCATTGATCAGCCGTCCTGCCGTGGTCAAGTCCAGGCCAAGGGCGCCCAACCCGGCGATCAATATCGGAAAGAGTGGCGAAAATATCGTGAATGGAATATCGGGCATTTGGCGATAGGCAAAGTAGGTGTCGATCAGGCCGTTACCTGCTAAGACGCTGCGCGCACCGTATAGATACGACACACCATCCGGGCTGATGCCAGCGCCATGCCGCGTGCCGATCAACACCAGCGCGATTGTCAGTAGGCTCAGCGCAGCCAGCAAGCGGCGTGAAAGTGGAGGTGGGGATATCAAGTTTCAATGCCTCGCTCGGAACTGCGCGCCGCAAGGTCATAATCATAGCGATTCCGAGCGTATCCAGCAAAAGCGCCCTGAAAAGTAAGCGCTGAAAAGTAAAATGTACGCCTTGCGGCTTCAGCTCAGCGTGCGCTTACTCGGCGGGTTGGATCATCGCCGGATCGTCCGTGCGTGGGCTGTTGACCAGCGTGCTCACTGGATAGGCGATCATCAGATCGGCGGGATATGGCGTCAGCAAGCGCGTGATCTGTTGACCGTCGGTTTGTTTGTAATTGAGCCAATCCGCGTAAGCATCCGGTGGCAAAATGACGGGCATCCGATCGTGAATCGGCTTGACCACATCGTTCGCCGTGGTAGTGATCAGCGCGCATGAAGTCAGAATTTCGCCGCTGTCAGGATTTGTCCAGCGTTCCCACAAGCCCGCAAAGCCGAACGGCTGCCCGCTTTCCAACCGAATGTACATCGGCGTCTTGGTCTTGTCGGCATTCAAGCGCCATTCGTAAAAGCCGTCCGCGATCAATAAGCAGCGCCGTTTGCTGAGCGCTGCTCGATAGCTCGGCTTCTCTGCGACCGTTTCGGCGCGCGCGTTGATCAGCTTACCCGCGCCTTTCGCATCTTTCGACCAGGATGGCACTAATCCCCAGGCCATCCAGGCGAAATGGCGCAAGTTATCAGCGTCATTGAGCACAGTAGCGACGGCTTGGGTTGGCGCGACATTATAACGGCCTGGCACATCGACCGGCACGCTGTCCAGATTGAACGTTTTAGCGATCACTGTTGGATCAGGGTTCGTAAGGGTAAATCGTCCGCACATAGGTTCTAGTATCCCACAAAATATCCAGTGCTCAATTATATATTTTAAGCAAAGGCCATCATACACACAAATGTTTTACTGGTTCAGGAAACTTCCCAATCGTCAATTTTAAGGCCGGTAACACGTCCGAATTCACGAGTATTATGTGTAACCAAGGTTAAGTTGTTGGCAAGTGCGATTGCAGCAATCAACAAATCGTTAGGGCCAATAGGCGTACCTAAGTTGGCAAGTTCAGCACGAATCTTCCCGTAGCGTTCAGCAGCGCTATCATCAAAAGGCAGTGATGGAAAACGACTCAAAAACAAAAGCTGATCCGCCAAGGTTTTTTCTGGATGCGTGCTACGCATAGCGCCAAAAAACAGTTCGGCTCTCACCACTGAACAAAGGGCTATATCATGCGCGTCTATCTGCTCAATTTTTTTGATAAGCTGGTCAGAACGCTGGGTAAGATGCTGAATGCAAGTGTTCGTATCTAACAAATACTTCAAGGAAAACTCGCACGCTGTTCGTAATCACCTTGCGGCCAGCGAATGATTGGATCGTCGCTCAAAATGCCAGCCGTCCGATCAATAAAATCTCGCCATTCATCAGGCGCTGAATTTTGTAAATCGGTTGCCAGAATGTCTGAAGCTAAACGTTCCATCAAACGCACCTTGTCAGGCAGCGACAATTTGCTCGCTTCCGAAAAAACATCTTCTAATAATGCCATAGTGCGTATAAATCCCTCAGTCTGATTGAACAAACAATGCTGGATTAAATAATATCTATTCCCACAAAATTCGGCAAAAGGCAAGCACGCGCATATAATCAACGCGTTTTTGGATCGTCTCACTATCAGGAGCTACAGCAGACGCTATGCCACGTCCCGTTGCCGGACGACGGACGGACAGCCTGTTCGACAACCGCTATCGCTATGATCACATTTACCCGCGCGGACGCTCCGGCGAGACGCTGCACGCCTACGATACGCTTGACGCTGATCGTCAGGTTGTGATCAAGCGGCCTGCCCCACAAGATGCGCCACCCATGCGCGCCGGGCAGGAAGTGAGCATCCTTAACGAAAAGCGTGCCCTCGAACGGTTGGCCGGGCACCCCGTCCTGACCGAATTGCGCCACAGCGGATCGTTCCGGGTGGGCGGCCAAACGCATCAGTACATCGCGATCGATCTGGCCGAAGGGATCACGGTTGAAGATTCGGTGATCGAATTAGCGGCGCGCGGCGAACATCTGCCCGACCTTGAAACGCTGGTGATCCTCGATAAGCTGCTGGATTTATTGGAAACGGCGCACGCCCGCAAGATCATTTATAACGACGTGGACGCCAAGCACCTGTTCTGGGATCGCGCCCATTATCGATTGAAAGTGATCGATTGGGGTAACGCCGTCTTTTTGGATGGCGAAAGCACGCACATCACGCGCGCCAATGATATTTATCAATCGGCAGAACTGCTGTACTTTATTTTGTCGGGCGGCCACCGACTTGAGATCGATCGGCGCAATAACGAGCCGCTGCTTGATCTGCCGGAAAACACCGTGCCGCGCCTCAAAACGATTCTATCGCGTGCGACCAGTGCCGATCCGAACGGGCGCTATCAGGAAGTGGCGGCTTTACGGCGCGATCTGGCAGAAGTGCGTCGTCCTTTGGAACGATCGCGTGATCAGATCGTCGATCGCGCTAAAGGGCGGTTGACCAGTGCGGCCAGCCAGGATCAGTTAGAACAGCTCATTGAGACGCTGCAAGAAGCGATCACCGCCGATCCGGGTTACCCGCCTGCATTGGAACTGCGCAGCGAGATCGAAATGCGCCTTAAGCAGCTATCGATTCAGGGCGATCTGGACGCCGCGCGCATCTACATCGAGAGCGGCAATCCGGCGCGCGCCGCGAGCTTGCTCAATGAAGTGGTGGCGCGTATCGGCATCATTGATCAACCGCTGCTCGTCTTTTTGTTGGATGTGGCTGATCAATTGGAAAGCGCGCACCTGAGCCGTCCGCCTGCCGGATTAGCGCCTGCGCTTGACGCACTGTATCGCGGCGATCCGCAGTCGGCGGGGCGCGCATTGGTTACTACGCCAGAGTCGCGCCCGGACGCTTACGCCCAACAGCTTTTATTGGCGGAACGGCTGACGCAGCGAATGCCGAACGTTTCGCTGCTGCGCCCACATCTGGCGCGTATCGATCACGCGCTGAGCGCACGCATTGCCGATCGCGCCGCGTTGATGCGCCTGACCGCGCCGCTCGATAATCCGGCAGAGCATGGCGTGCAAGCGCTGCGCGGCGTGTATCTCACCTTAGCTGAGTCGCTGCCTGCCTTTGCTGAACGGCTCGATGAGGAGTCGCGCGCCGCCGCCGATCGTGCGCAGCGTACCGCACTTGAAATCGCTGATTTGTTGGAAACGGTCGGCCAAAACGTGATCGCTGAGCCGGGATTGGCGGGCAATGCGTTGTGGCACGCTGCCGCGATCGATCCGGCCAACGCTGCGTTTGAAGGGCTGAACAATACGCTGAACGCCTTTCATGCTGAGCTTGAAGCGATCAGTGCCTCAACGCTCAAAAATGACGATCCGCAGAGTGATCCATTAAGTGATCCGCTCAGGTGGCTGACCGATACCCGTAATCGGCTGAGTGGCTATGCGGCTGATTTGCCGGACAGCGCGTTTCAGTCGATCTTGCGCGGTTTGGACGACGCGATTGTACAGTGGGGCGACGCCATCAGCGCCTTTGCAGCGGGTGGTCGCCGTCCCGCCGTGGACGCCTATACGCGCGCGGCTGACGATGTGCGGCTGCTGAACGAGTCAGTGGCGCGTTGGTTCAGCGATCGGGCGCGCCAGATCGAGTCCGCCAAATATATCGAAACGCTCAGTCCCAATGCGCAGCTTGGCCGAGCGCTCGCGGATGGGTGGGACGCCTGGGATCATGGGCGCACTAGCGATGCACAAGCCAGCGCCGCGCGTGCCCGCGAAGCAGCGCAGAGTGCGGGTGAACGCGCCGCCGCCGATCGGCTCGATCGGCTGTCCGCGATCATGGCGGGTTGGCTGGCGGATGATGGGATCGCACAGCGCGCCGTGACCGAACGCGCGTTAGCCGACTCGAATGCGCTCTTACTGCCCGCCGAAGAAGCAATCTGGCGCAAGTTTTCCAGCCAGATGCCGAACATGACGATCTATCTCAAAGCGATGGTGCGCGGGTTGGTCGAACCCCTGCGTGATGCGAGTTCCGCAGCAGTGCGTATCCTGTTCATGGATTACAGTTTGCGCGGCGTATTGGCACTGCAAAGCGAAAACAACGACGACCTGAATACCTGGAAAGAAGCCGCCTCACGCGCGCTGCCCAACCCGCGTATTCAACCGCTGTACCAGACGCTGGAAACGGCGATCACGCGCCGCCATTTACTCACGACGGCGGTGCAAGCGCTCAACAACGTGCGCGGCGTAACGGATTTGCAAGCAGCACGGCAAGCGGTTCGCGCGCCGTTAGCATCGGCACAACTTGAGTCGGCGGATCAAGCCTTCCGCGCTTTGGACGATGCTTTGCGCCGCTGGGCGGACGGTGACTTTCGCAGTGCCCGCCAACTGTTAGAAAGCGCGCAAGAGCGTATTATCACGGCGGAAAAAGCGATCGCCACTTATGTAGGGAGCGAAAAGTTATCGCTGCAACCGTTCAAAATGTGGCTGAGCGGGGTCAACACGGCGGCTGAAACATTGCAAGCTGCGCGCCGATCGATCGAACAAGCCGCGCTGATTCCGGCTGCGCTGCCCGATCCGGCGGTCGAGCAAGCGCATGACCAGATTGTGACGCTCACTTTGCAAACGCTCGGTGAGGAGTACAGCGCGCTGCTCCGACAATGGCGCGATACGTATGTGACGATCCGCCAGACTTATGAGGATCAGGCGCTCACCAAAGCTGAAAAGGCGCGCTTGATCGAAGGTCACTTTTCATCATTATTCATCGATCGCCACCCGGCTTACCCGATTTATCGGCACTGGCAAGGCGCGATCGCACTGCTGCCCGATACACCGCCGAGTTATGCCAGTGAGTACGCAGCAGGGCAATATGCAGATAGTGCCGCGCCTGCTTTTGTCGCTGATGCACATGCGCCGTCCGCGTCGAACCTCAATCTTGAAGCGCCTGTGATCGGATCGCCGGATATTGAACCGATCATGCGCCCCGAAACTATCGGCACGCCACCGCCTGAAGCGCGCTTCCCATGGCTGATCGGCGTGGCAGTGATTGGCGTGGTGATAGTGGTCGCGGCGATCGGATTGTTGGCGCTGCAAAATCGCTCACCAGGGACGCTCGTGTTAACGATCGAGCCAAGCGCGGCGCAAAATCAGCTCAGCAATGGCGGTACAGCGCAAACAGCAATCGGCGCGGTAGCCGTCAAAGCGACCGATACACCGACGATCACGCTCGGCAAAAGCGCCACACCAACGCTCAGCAGTACGCCCGCGCCGCCCACGGATACTCCCGCCAATACGCCACTCCCGCCAACGGTGACCACAACCGTACTGCCGACGCTGCCACCTGTCGTGCCCACCGAAACGCGCCCACCGACCGTTACCAGTATCGCCACGAGCACGGTACAAAATACGGTCGCATCAACGCTCGCACCAACCTTAGCAGCGGGCGTCGAAACCGTATTGCCAGCCGCCAGCATCGCGAGCAGTCCGCAAACGCCGGTGAATGTGCCGAACGGCGATTACAACTTGCTGGATGGGCTGGCAACCGGTGTCTCATGGAGCGCTGATCTGTTCAGCAATGCGACGGGCAGCGGGTGGCAGTTGGGCACTTCCAACACCAAAGCAGGCAACGCGATCCAGGTGGTGCACATCGACGCCAAGCCGCTGACGGTCCTGTACGGCGCACAGGCTTCACGGCACATCACGCGCGTTGACGCCACGCTGGAGTTGATCGGCTACGATAAAACGTTAGTGCCGAATGGGTTGGTGTATTTCGGGTTGGGCTTTGATACGCCGCAAGGTCAGCGCGCCGCTGCCCAGATCAAGCTGACCACGATCAGCCCGCAGGTGATCAGCGAAGGCGTCAATTTCAACGGCAAGTTCGCGCCCAAAACGCAGTTCGGCACGGCTTCCGTCAAGATCACGCTGTCAGCACGGCGCAACGCAGATAACACGGTATCGGTGTACGCCGATGGGCAGTTGCTCGGCACCACGACCAATACCACTTACGGCCCGGCTACGCCCGTCTCGATCGTGCTGTACACGTCCGCGCAAAGCGTGCTGGTGACCGTGCGGACGCTTACTATTCATATTGGTTAATAAACACGGCGGCTAATAAACGCAGTGGCTAAAAGGATCGCGCGTGCCTGAAACTGATCTGGCTACCTTATATTCGCTCAAAAACTCGATCGATACGTTCGCGCCGGGGCATTATGCTCGCGTGTTCGAGGCGATCGATCGGCATCACGATCGGCGCTGTGCTTTCAAAGTGATGCGCGCCGAACACCTCACGCGCGACGGCCAACCGCGTTGGGAAGCAACCGCCTTCCTGAATGAAGCTGATTTATTAACGCGCATGTCCGTCTCGCCGCATATCGTGCGCCTGTACGACTGCGGTTACGTATCGGCGGAAGAAGAAAGCCCGCGCAGTGGCTACATCGTGTCATTCGAGCAGGATTTGGACGGCTTCAAGCAAGCGTCAATGGACTATGCGGCGCTGCGCTGGCGGCCTTACCTGTCGCTGGAAATACTGCCGCGTACCCAAAACTTGTTGGATGTAATGAAGCCGCACGATCCGGGCACACGCTGGCGGCTGCCCACCGAAGAAGGACTCGATCTGGCGTTGCAATTTGCGGATGTGCTGCTCATGGCGCATCGGCAGCGCATTATCTATCTGGATCACAAGCTGGAACACGTTTATTGGGATGGTACGACGTTGCGTATTATCGATCTGAACAGCTCAAAGTTGATCACGGCAAGCGACGGCGTGTTGGCCGGACAAATTCAAACTGATCTGCATAATCTGTGCGTCGGCATTCTGTACCCGATCTTCACGGGTTTATCGCCACAAAAAGGGACGCTCATGCCACAGCCCGCTGATCAAAGCGAAGTCGATGCGCGTTATGCAGAAGTCAATCATCTTGATTTTGGCTCTGAACCGACGCTCAGCGTACCTTTACAGGCTGTGCTTGAACAGGGCGCGCGCCGCCAGTTCGGGAACGCCGATCAATTGATCGCCGGGCTGAGCAAAGTCGCTACGATGTACGGTTGGGACTCCACTGACAACGCACGCGCACAGGTACGCGCCGGGTTGCGTCGGCTGCGCGCCGGACAGGATGCCATTCGGGAGGCGCGCGATCTGCTGCGTGAGGCGGCCATTGCGCATGAAGTCAACGACGATATGGACGGCGAACTGCGGCGTTTGCTGGCGCGCATCAATGATATGTTGAACTGTCGCGTGATCCCTTGAGTGCGGGCAATTCCCCGCTTCTGCTCGCGAAAAAAGATACTGCATTCATGCTGGACATGTTTTTGCTAAGGGCGCGCTGAGGCTGGCGGGTAAGTTTTGCCCCTTGCACTGGTTCTGAAGCGATTGGGTGCAGAGCAATTTGTACAGAGCAATTGTCAGGGCGCACTTTCTCCGTTACAATGCTTTTTGATAGGTGGTTTTCATTTCATACTAAGGAGTCGTTTGTGAGCGCAATCGGAGCCTTTACGCTTGTTTCACTCAGTGGTGAATTGTCTCAGGATGCGGCTAACGCCGTTCGCTTGATACAGCTCGCCGCCCTCGAAAAGGAATTCGCCCGTTTGGACGAGTCCCTTAACCGCATTCTTGTCACGACCGCTGCTTTTCCAAGTGCCGCCATTGCTGATGATGACGACCTCGAAGAAGAAGACGATCTGGACGACGATGAAGACTTCGACGACGATGATTTTGATGACGACGAGGACGATGAAGACGAAGAACTCGAAGATGATGAAGAATTCGAGGAAGATGTCGATTTCAACGCTTCGGTCGCCACGCACTGGACGTTCAACACGTTAGCGCCGGTGACTACTTTCCGCTGGTCGCTGAACTAATATGGGGGCACCACGGTGCCCTCAGACTTTCTTTTTACATCACCTATATTTATTCTCCGCATTTGCACTTAGCAGGGCTTAAATCAATCAAGAACAGGCGGTACGCGCGATGAACGTCCTCTTTGCCTCAGCTGAAATGGTGCCGTTCGCCAAAGCGGGCGGCCTGGGCGATGTCATTGGCAGCTTGCCCAAAGCTTTGCGCGCGGCGGGTGTCGATGCGCGCGTGATCATGCCGATGTACGGCTTCATCGATCGTGCCGCTTACAAGATCGCGCCGCTGTTCAATTTTCAATTCAGCAAGCGTAACGGCACTGCTGAGGTGTTCATCAGTTACACCGAATACGATGGCGTGCCCGTTTATTTTTTGACGAGCTGGCCGTTTTTTGGCGAAGGCGGCCACCTGTACACCACGTGGGATTGGGATGTGCCACGCTTCATCTTTTTCAGCCAGACCATTCTGGCGACGATGTGGCAGTTGGGGCAGGGCGCAGGTAAACGCACGCCGTGGACGCCCGATGTGCTGCACGTCAATGATTGGCATACGGCACTTGCTCCATTCTTGCTGGATTACAGCCGAGGCGATCCGTATTGGGCGAAAATGGGCAGCGTGATCACTATTCACAACATGGCCTATCAGGGCGACTCGGCGGGGGGGTGGCTATACGATGCAGGCGTGCCAGGGCGTACGCAGCCTGATCTGGTTTATCAGGATAAAACCAATAACCTGCTGGCGATCGGGTTGGCCTACAGCGATACGATCAGCACGGTAAGTCCGCGCTATGCCGTCGAAATGCAGTCGCCGCGCTTTGGCGAAGGGCTGGAAGGCATGGTGCGCGCGCGTAATCAAACGGGTGACGCGATTGGCATTCTGAACGGGCTGGACGTGGAGCGCTGGAATCCGGCAACCGATCCGTGGCTGGTCAAAACGTTCGATACCACCACCTTTTTAGCAGGTCGTGCTGTCAACAAAGCCGATTTGCAACAGGAAGCAGGCTTGCAAATTCGCCCTGATGTGCCGCTGATTGGGTTGGTGTCGCGCTTGGTTGCGCAGAAAGGGATCGATCTGGCAGTCCCTGCTTTGCGCCGCTTATTGACCGATACCGATTGTCAGTTCGTGGTACTCGGCACGGGCGAAACGGAGTTGGAGCGGCAGTTATGGCGGCTGTGCGAGGACTTCCGCTGGAAAGCGCGCGCATATCTGCAATATGACGCCTTGCTTTCACAGCGCATCTACGCGTCCGCGGATTTGTTCCTGATGCCGAGCCGCTATGAGCCGTGCGGGACGGGTCAAATGTTGGCGATGCGCTACGGCTGTCTGCCGATTGTGCGCGAAACCGGCGGCCTGGCGGATACCGTCACCAATTATGACAACGCCGATGCCGAACACGGAACGGGCTTCGTCTTTTCGTGGGAAGAGTCGGAAGCAGTGCTCGGCACGCTGCGTTGGGCAGTGGACACCTATCGCCACCGTCCGCAAGCGTTTCAGCGGATGCAGCAGCGCGCTATGCAGCAAGACTTCAGTTGGGATAGCAGCGCGCAAAAATATATTACCATGTACGAGCGCTCGTTGAGCAAACATCAGCCTTCAGGTAAAAAGGATTAATCAGCGGCTGACCCACGCGCCGATCAGGTCACCGATCCAGGTTGGCACATAGAGCATGATCGCAATGCCGATCACAATGTATGGCCCATACGGGATCGCGGAAAAAGCGCGATAGCGGCGCGTCCGCAGCAGCTTATTCGTGATGAACAGCAATGCGCCTAGTGCGCCCGTAAAGACCATGATCAACAGTGCCAGCCCAATATGCGGCCAACCCACCAGTAAGCCGCCGATCACCGCAAGCCGTACATCGCCAAAGCCAAAGACGGTACGCCCAACCTGCCTCTTACTGACCGCGCCTAGCCCTTGCCCAAAGCCGATCCCTAGCATGTACAGCAGCAGCATGATCCCCAAAGTGATCGCGCCGCCGCGTAGTAATGCGTTGATCGATACACGGTGCGTCACGAGTGAGTCGAACACAGCGAGCACGCCGATCGGCCAGATCGTGCTGTTCAGTATCCAGCGGTATTCAATATCGACTACCACATAAATCACCAGCGCAGGGGCATAGACCAATAAAAATGGCAGATCAGGTAGCCCGCCGTAAGTGGCTACGATCCATGCATAAAGCAGCGTCAGCCCGATCTCGACCAATACGCGCCGTCGCCAACGCTTTTCGCGGAAGCCGTCGATCCCGGTCAAGCGCGCAGTAATGCCCGACCAAGTGTAAAATGGCGCACGTTGACCATCTGGTAAATGCGGTATGAACGACGGCAAGGGCGGAATGGCCGTCGGTGACACGAACGGACTGGCGCTTGCCAGAAGGTGCAGCCGCCGTGCGGGTAGATAATCGGCAATCAGATTGACCAATACGCCGACCAGAAATCCAGCGACCGCGCCGAGCACCATTGGCAGTAGAGTCGATAGCGGGGAATCGGCCATTTACGGCACACTCAACACGAGCTTGCCGATAGTATCGTTAGTTTCGATGCGGCGGTGTGCGTCGGCTGCCTGTTCGATCGGATAGATACGATCGATCACAGGCACCAATTCGCCGCGTTCGAAACGTTTCAAGGCAAAATCAGCAAACGCATGGGTCAGCGCCACTTTGTCCGCTAACGGCGTCCGGCGCAAAGTCGTTCCGCGAAGGGTGAGGTTTTTCGCCATGATCCCGAACAGATCGATTTGCCCCCGCGATCCGCCTAAAAAGCCGATGTACAGCAAGCGCCCTTTATTCGCGATCGCTTTCATATCCAGATCCCAATACGGCGCGCCGACAAACTCCAAAATCACATCGACGCCGCGCCCGTCCGTTTCTGCAAGCACCCGATCGGCAAATGACTCGTTCTTATAGTTGATCGTCACATCCGCGCCAAGTTCACGACATCGCGACAACTTATCGTCGCTGCCAGCGGTCACGATCACATGCGCGCCCGCTGCCTTTGCAAGCTGAATGGCCGCCGTGCCGACGCCGCTCGCTCCAGCGTGAATCAGCACACTTTCGCCTGACTGCAAATTGCCCATGGTGAACAGGTTGAGGTACGCGGTCAGGAACACTTCAGGGATGGCCGCCGCTTGCTCAAATGACAGATTAGCCGGGATGCGCATGAGCATCCCGATCGGTACGGCGGCCAGTTCCGCATAGCCGCCACCTGTGATCACCGCCATGACCCGATCGCCAGCCTGCCATGTGCCGGAACTTTCCACAATTTCACCCGCCACTTCCAACCCCAAAATCGGGGATGCACCGGGCGGCGGCGCATAGTTGCCCATCCGTTGCAGCACATCGGCGCGGTTGATGGCGGTGGCGCGCACACGTACCAGCACATCGCCAACAGCGGACTGTGGGTCGGGTGCATCGCCATAGGTTAAGACTTCCGGTCCACCGGATTCGTGGATGATAATGGCTCGCATAGGAAAGCACCCTTGTTGATCGACTTTGAGATTAGCGCTGGCGGTGATTGTAGCATGGTTGATCGCTTGTAGTGTTGGCGGCGAGCATCCCGGTTGCTTGACAAAATCACAGAACCCTCGTAGCGATCGGTTATAATGCAGCCTGTCACAAAAGGAGTTTGAATGTCTGCTGGCTATCGAATCGCGCTGGATGTTACCGCCGAACATTGGGATCGCTTTGTCGCGACACACCCGGACGGCCATGTGCTGCAAACGTCGGATTGGGGACGGCTCAAGGTTGATTTCGGCTGGTGCGTCTTTCGGCTGGCTGTGCTCGATCAAACAGGGCAAATTGTGGCGGGCGCACAAGTTTTAGGGCGGCGCGCGCATCGCCTGCTGCCCATCGGCATGGCATACGTTCCAGCGGGGCCGCTGTTGAGCGCTGATCCGGCAGCGAACACGCTGTTCTGGCAAGCGCTTCATCGGACAACCGCACGGCGCGGCGCGATCTTCCTCAAAGTTGAGCCGTGTGACTGGTATCGGCCACGGCCTGAGCTGCGCGATCAATTGATTGCGCAAGGCTTCCACACCAGTTCGCAAACCATCCAACCGCCGCGTACCGTTGTGGTCGATCTGTCGGGTGATGAAGACGCGATCCTCAAACGAATGAACCAAAGTACGCGTTATAAAGCGCGTTTGGCTGCCAAAAAAGAAGTCGATACGCGTTGTGGCACATTGGCTGACGTGGACAGTTTCAACGCGCTCATGGCGACTACTGGCACACGTGATGCGTTCGGCGTTCACGCGCCCGCCTATTATCGACGCGCATTTGAGCTGTTCGCGGCGGACGATCGATGCGCGCTCATTCTGGCGTCGCACGCGGGTCAGGATTTAGCGGGCGTGATGATCTTTCGGCATGGTGCGCAAGCTTACTATTTGTATGGCGCGTCGAGCAATGAAGAACGCAATCGGATGCCTACTTACATTGCGCAGTGGGCAGCGATGCGTTGGGCACATGATCACGGCGCGACAAGTTATGATTTGTGGGGTGTGCCCGATGAGGACGAAGCTGCGCTCGATGCCCAATTTGAAAATCGGCACGATGGGTTATGGGGCGTGTATGGTGCTAAGCGTGGGTGGGGTGGCGCTGTCGTGCGCAGCGTGGGCGCTTGGGATCGCGTCTATGTGCCCGCCGTTTATGCGTTGTATCAGGCGCTGCTCAGACGACGCACACGCTGACGGCTCAGGTCGCCGGATAAATCGTAATGCCGAGCTGTGCTGCCAGCCAGATCAATATTGGCACGATGATCAGCGCGGGCAAAAAGTTGGCGACGCGCGTTTGCTTCACGTTCAATAACAGCAGGGCGATTGCCATGAGCAGCAAACCGCCCGTTGCGGTCAGTTCGCGAATGTATGGATTGTTGGCGTCCAGCACCGCCGCGCCCGCTGCCAGTGAATTTGCCAACGCCATGCCGAGCAGCGCGAATCCGCCTTGAATGATCAAGGTAGGCAGTACCGAAAACGCGACGCCGATCCCCAAACTTGCGGCGAAAGCCATTGCTGCGAAAAAGTCCAGCGTCGATTTAATCGTCAGTAATTTAATGTCGGCGGCATTAATCCCGTTTTGCACCGAACCCAGGATCGCCAACGGACCAATGCAAAATAGAAGGCTGGCCGTTACGAAACCGTTGATAAAACGCGCACGTCCCGCTGCTGTTCCTTGTACGCTGCTTTGCGCCAGACTCACATTACCGCTAGCGTTTGCTGGCGCAGTCCGCTGTACGCGTGCTTGCAACCATCCGCCAAAACGTTTGAGCGCTGTATCCAGATCAAGCAGTTCACCGATAATCGTGCCGATCAACAGGCACAACAGCGGGATCAGAATATTACCCGTACGCAAGGTATCCTGTATTCCGACCGAGAGCGTGACCAACCCCAAACAAACCATGATCGATTCCTGCATTTTGGCGGGCAGCCGATCCCCGATCGTGATTCCGATCAGGCTGCCAATGATGATCGCCGCGATGTTGAGCAGTGTTCCGGTCATGCAGTTCCTCTAGATGAACAGGGGATAACAGAGCGATTCAGCCGCCGGGAATGTTCGTCGCTCCGGCACGCGGCGCAACGGGCACGCCAATCACTGCAAGCGAACCGGATGGCCCAAAAACGGGTTGGCTGCTGTCGATTAATAACGTCGGCGCAGCCGTGATCGCAGGTGCTGCTACGGTTGCCGTGCCCGCCGCTTTCGTGGCGACGCTTGTGGTCACCGTAAAAGGCAGCCAGTATATTTGTGCAATCGGCATCAATCGCGCCAGCTCAGACGTCCGCGCTTTGTTGGCGATCCCCTCTATCAGCGCTGAATCGCTTTGCACCACGGTGAACGCCACGCCGAACCCGTCCGGGCTGACCGCGATGCTGCCGATTGCGTAGCCGCTGCCGCTGTACAACAGCGTATCGGTGCTGCCATCCAACCCAATCTGATGCAGCGTCAGCGCATAGTCCGCCCATTCAAAATTCATACCAAGCGGTCGGGCACTTTTGAGCGGCGTTTTCGCGGTGCGCGTACTGTATAATACTGCGCTGCTGTTGGCGCTCCAACCCATTTGATCGGCATCAATCGGCAAAGTTGCCAGCTTGTTGGCAGTCAGATCGAACAGCGTCAGTTTGCCCGACACACTTCCCGCGAGCAGCGTCTTGGAAGGTGATAAGCGCGCGTGCCTGAAATCAGCTAGTTCAGCGATCGGCGTACTTTGACCGCTACCCACGTCTAAGCGCTCCATACCCGTTCCACGACAATTAGACGCGAGCACGCTGTTGGCGGTCGGCCATTCCAGCAGCGATCCGCCATCCTCATAAAAAAGATGTGCGCCAACCTCTGCGCTCAACACCCTTGCCGCTGGCTCTGGATCGAGAAACTCAGGATTTTGGTGCTCAGACATCACACAACTAGCAAACGTACTCGCCAATGTGCCGAGCTTGCGAGTAACTGCTCCATCCGCGCGAACCGCCTGCACTACGAATGGTGCAGCACGCGATCCGAACGGGGCGTTTACATACGCGATCTCCAAACTGTCGGGACTCCACGCGGGCGGATAATCCACATCCGTGAGTTGAGCGGGTAACTGCGCCGCCGTCGCGTTTTTGCCGATCGTCACCACGTACAGCGTATGCTTGATGCGATCGATGAAGGCGATCCGCCTACCGTCGGGTGATACACGCGGCTGACTGTAAAGGCGCGTGCTGTTGATCGCGGCAGCGTCAGTGGTCAGCGGCGCACCGGGCAAATCCGCCACGTTCGCCATGAACACGTTGCCGCCAAAAATGTGAACCAGCAGCGTTGGCGAAGCGTGCTCAGGGGCAAGGATCGCCGCGCCGCTGCCGCCGACCGTGGCCGGGTTGAACGCTGCCACCAGATGTTGAAACGTGTCCGACCATTGATCAAAGGCGTTTTTCGGCGCGAAAGCCACGATCCGATAACCCGTGCTGAACGCTATAAAAGTCGCCACCAATGAACGGCGCAGCGATCCATCCGTGCAAGCGCCCTGATAAACCGCGTCGCGCCCTAAATCGCCAATATCAGTACGCGCCACGATCGCCGTAAGGTCTGCGTTTGCCTTCTGATAGTCGTTGAGCAGCATCTCAGCGGTTTTGCCGGGCGGTTCAACGCCTAACAACGTGACCGTCATACCGGGTTGCGAACATACAGGCGCTGCACTGAGGCCGAAATATGTTTCGCTTGCATCGCGCGTGGTGACCGTCCATGCTTGCGGATAGGCAATGCTGAACTGCGCGCTGCGAAAAGTGTTGAGCGGCGGGTTTTGCTTGACGCTCGCTTGATCGCAGAGCACCGCGCGGCTGCCATCCAGATTGGTATGCACTTCGTAGATCACGCCCTGCACAGTCAGCAGAAAGCGATAGCCGGGAGTTGCCGTTTGTGGGTAGCTTTTGCCTTTTTCGGGGCAACCGAGTCCGCCATCGGGGAAAGTTTGGGCGCTGTACGTGAATGTATCGAGTCCCGGAAAAGGTTTGGGCAGATGGTCACTTAGAAATTGAGTGGCTTTTTTCACCACATCGTTGACATCGGTACTTTGAGCAGCGTTGTGCGCGCTGGCCGCACCGAGCGATAACAGAGCAATCAACAGCGCTATAAAGATGGTAATCGATCGTCGCAAAAGCCTGTCCTTATCGAATAGCGGGTATTATGCTGCGCGGCAGATCATTGGGCAGCCGATCACTGTACAGCCGGATCACTGAGCGGCGAGCATCGTGAGCAGCTGCCCAATCTGATCGATCGTGCCGCGTGCTGCACCGATCGGCTCGGCTGGCCGAAACGCTACCGGCGTGAGTCCCAGGTCGGCGGCGCTCTCCAAAAAGCTCGGATCACGGCTGACCAGCGCTACCGTATTATGCGGTACACCGAACTGTCGAACCGCCATATCGATCATCAGCGGATCGGGTGCTGTCAACGACACTTCACTCGAACACAGGTACACTCGCCACACTTCGGGCGGGATTCCTATACGTGATAACCAGGCGATTTCATCGGCGCTGCTGTAAGGTGAATTAGCCAGTGCGCCCACTGCAATCTCAGTTTGATGCAAATGGCGCAGTGCCGAAGCAGTGCCACTAGGCATCATCAATCGCCCGGCGTCGAAGCGGAGCGCCTCGCGGCCTGCCGACAAAACGGTGCTATCTGCAAAGCCATGAATGCGCAGTTCAGCATTATAAAATTCGTCCAGGCTGATACGGCCTAAATTGGCATCGAACTGAGCCGCCCGCAGCGCATTTTGGACGACGCGCGGATGGCGCGGCTTCAGCACATAGTGGTCGAGCAAGGTTTGCAGTGCTACGCCCACCGCTGGTCGTTCGTAAATGACGCTTTGAACATCAAACAAAATAGCGCGAACTGACATGCGGCACGTCACGCGATCTTCATATACAAACTTTAACATGCCAGCATTTTACCACTTTTCTGAAAAGGCTGCTGTAAAGTCGGGAGCGGCAATGGTTAAAGGCATACGGAATCACGGACATGGACGATTGCTACAACGCTTGATTACCGTGCTATAATGAGCTTGGTAAGGGTTGTTTGTGACCGTTGCCCTGTCGAACATCGAGGAACTATGCCGTCATCCGATTTAGCGCCAGTGATTGATTGGGACGTAACTTTCAAGTTTGAGGAACTGAACCAAACGATCGTTTTGATGGTCGAGCATGAGCTGCTGCTTGGTCGCACGCCAAACGGAAAAGCTGAAATGCCCGCTGCTGATTTGAGCACTTACAACGCCGTCGATATGGGCGTTTCACGGCGGCATGGCATTTTGACCAATCAGGGCGAGAACGTCAGTTATACCGACCTGGGCAGCGAAAATGGCAGCGTGCTCAACGGTCAGCGCATGACTCCGCGTGAGCCGACGCGCCTGCAAACAGGCGATATATTATATTTGGGCCATTTGAAAACACAGGTCACCGTCAAGAGCCGCCCGCGCAAAACCTCGATCATGGCGGCGCGCCCTGAATTATCGTTCGATGGTGCGCAGGTGCAGGGGCACGGGCAGCGCATTCTGGTTGTCGAGGATGATGCTGGCGTTGCGGATATGTACCGCCTGGCGCTTGAACGCAGCGGCTACACCGTGCAAATCGCGCGTGAAATGGTATCAGCAATCCGTGCGCTGAATCATGTCACGCCTAATGCGATCGTGCTGGATGTGATGCTGCCGGGCATTCGGGGGTTGGAGCTGGCGCGATACGTACGGCGCGATACCGAGTGCCCCGATATTCCGATCGTTGTCACCAGCGCCCTGACGACCCCTGAGGCGGTTAAAAATGGGATGGACTCAGGCGTCGATGTGTATATGGGGAAGCCGCTGGATTGGCGTGAACTATCACGCGTAATCGGTACGCTGGTGCAGCACAGCGAAGCGGTCAATCCGATGATCCACACCAAGAAACTGGCGGGCACGGCGCGATTGAACTTCATTCCGGCGACCACGCGGCAAGATACGATCGTGATGTTTTTCGATACGCAGCGTGAACCGCTGACCGCCGTTGTCCAGCCGGAAGTGACGCTTGGTCGCCAGAATCCGGGTGGCACTGAAAGGTATGTCGATTTGGAGTCGTACAACGCGTTCGAGCGCGGCGTGTCGCGCATACATGTCAAGATCAAGCGAATCGGCACCGAGTTCGAGGTGGAGGACTTAGCCAGCGCCAACGGCACCTACATCAATGGCTTTTCAATCGCGCCGCACAAGCCGCACCCATTGAAAAATGGCGATGAAGTGCGCATGGGTGATCTGCGAATGCACGTCTATTTCCTGTCTGAGACGGAAGTTTCCGAACGTTAAGCATATCACTTATTTGGCAGAGCTTAAGCCGTTTTGCAGCGAATGACCTTAGCCACAATAAATTTAGCGAAGACACTTCATCATGACCGTGCTATCACCGCTTAGCAATATTGACAGTCGCCGCTATCAACCGCGTTTGATTTTGCGCGGGCACACGAATACTGTGTACAGTGTGGCCTTTGCCGAACCGCGCTATCTGGCGTCGGGCAGCTACGATGGGACTGTCAAGCTGTGGGATTTAACGACAGGCAGCGCGTCTACTTTATACGGGCACGCGGGCGCAGTCTCAACCGTGAATATTGCCCCGCATCATCACTGGCTCGCGACGGGTAGCAACGATCATCGTGTCAAGCTGTGGTGGCTGGCACTGCGCTGGCGATTAGCTGCCATTTCGCGGCGCTATGTCGAGCCGCATCGGGGTGCGGTGTACAGCGTTGCCTTCACGCCGGATGAACGCTGGCTGATTTCCGGCAGCACCGATAATACGGTCAGTGTGCTCGATCTGATGCAGCCACGCGCACCCGCAATGATCCTGCAAGCGCACACTGGTCACGTGTATCAGGTTGCGATCTCGCCACAAGGGCGTTGGTTAGCTTCGGCCAGCATGGATAACACGATTGCGTTGTGGGATTTGCCGCAGGTATTAGCGCGGCGCACTACTAAGCCGCCTGAGCCGCTGATCGTCTTGCGCAGCCATACCGATGGGGTAACCAGCGTAGCCTTCTCGCCAGATGGAAAACAGCTTGCATCAGGCAGCTACGATAAGACGGTCAAACTGTGGGATTTGTCGTTTCTACCGCACGATCTGACCACCCTGCGCTATGCCGCGCCGCGCACCTTACGTGAACATGACGATTGCGTGCAAAGTGTGGCCTTTTCACCGGATGGGAAGCGCGTGGCGTCTGCCTCCAGTGATTACACGGTCAAGTTGTGGGAGATCGGCGCGGTGCGTTCTCATGCGCTGGCAACACTGCGCAAGCACACCGATAAAGTGCATACAGTCGCTTTTTCGCCTGACGGTTTGCGAATTGCATCGGGCAGCCGAGATCGCACGATCATTGTGTGGGACGCCGACTCGCGCTAATCAGCACCGCCAAGTTTCGCAACCGTGGCGCGCCGCTGAAGCGTTGTTTTGGCCTGCTTTTATTGCGCTTTCTACTCCGCCTCGATCGCCATTGCGACGGCCTCCGCGCCGCCCAAACATAGCGCCGCGACTCCACGTTGCAAGCCCCGATCGCGCAAGGCGTGCAGCAGCGTCACGATCACGCGCGCACCGCTGGCCCCGACCGGATGGCCGATCGCGATCGCACCGCCGTTGACGTTCAGCTTTTCCATCGGCAGCACATGTCCATCGCGCTCAAGGCCGACCACATCGGCCAGCGTTTGCGATGCGAATGCCTCGTTAATCTCGAATAAATCCACGTCGTCCATCGACCAGCCCGCCCGCTCCAGCGCGATCGGGATCGCCTTGACGGGTGCGTAAAACAGCCATTGCGGATGTACCGCTGCCTGTCCATACGCCACGACTCGCGCCAGGGGTGGCAAGCTGTGCGCTTCGGCATAGGCGCGCGTGGTAATCACCAGTGCCGCCGCGCCATCGTTCAGGCCAGGTGCGTTGCCCGCCGTGACGCGCCCGTTCGCTTCAAAGGCGGGCTTGAGCACTGCCAACGCTTCTAACGACGTATCGCGCCGGATCGGTTCGTCACTGTCGATCAAGGTATCACCGCGCTTGCCCTTGATCGTGATCGGCGCGATTTCCGCTTTGAATTTGCCCTCATCCGTGGCAGCAGCCGCTTTTTGATGGCTCTGGTAGGCGAATGCGTCCATTTCTTCGCGGCTAATCTCGAATTGGTTGCCGATGAATTCGGCAGCGTTGCCCATCGCCCAATTCTGCAAGCTGCACCACAATCCATCGTTGAGCAGGCTGTCGCGTAGTTCGACATGTCCATAACGCGCCCCACGGCGAGCCGTCATGTCCAGATACGGTGCATTGCTCATGCTTTCAATGCCACCCGCCACATATGCCACGCCATCCCCTGCGCGGATCGCGTTAGCCGCCAGCATCAGCGCCTTGAGTCCGCTGCCGCACGCTTTATTGATCACTAATCCGCCGACGCGATCGGGATAACCCGCGCCGAGCCATACTTGACGCGCCACCGCTTGCCCGGCACCCGCCCCGACTACCTGACCCAAAATCACTTCGTCTATGGCGTCCAGCGCAATGCCGCTGCGCTCGATCGCCGCCGTGACCGCGACGGTACCAAGTTGAGCCGCCGTCAATGATCCGAGCGCGCCCAGGAATTTACCTTGCGGAGTGCGCGCTGCTCCGACGATCACGACATCATCAGCTTGCTTTTGATTAGGCTGCTTTTGATTAGCGTCAGACATTCCAAGCCTCCTGTAATTTGCGCCACGTATCATCCAACAGATCGGGAATGACGCGCGTGTTGGCGGTGATCGTCATATAATTGGTATCGCCATTCCAGCGCGGCACGACGTGTAAATGAAAGTGATCGGCGATTCCCGCGCCCGCTGCTGCGCCCAGGTTTGCGCCGATGTTGAACGCTTGCGGATTGTAAACGCGGCGAATCGCGGCAATGGCTTTATTAGCGGTGAGCATCAAATCGGTGAGCGCTTCCGGCGTGAGCAGCTCCATTGAGGCGACGTGCGTATAGGGCACAACCATCAGGTGACCGTTGTTGTACGGATACAAGTTCAGCGTGACGAAGACGTGCTCACTGCGCGCGATGATCTGTTCGGCGCGATCGTCGGTTGTCGCTGCTTTAGCGCAAAAAACGCAGTCCACTTTTTTAGGGGTGTCCTTCTGCAAATAGCTCATACGCCACGGGGTATATAAATGATCCATCACGGTAACCTAATAAACGTTAGTTAAAGTATAAGCGTTTCGCCATGCTGCGGCAACTGAAAAGGCTCGCACGCCATGAAGTAATCAAAATTCACGAATTTTTTATAAAACTTTTATACGAGTCATATTGTGCAGTGCGCTAATGTGTGATACAGTTTCAGGTATGACAGACCGCGATGTAATTGAGTTTTGCCCAGAGCATCGGTAAACACGGGTAAAACACATTGTTCGGAGTGCATTCACGTCCGAACGGCAAACGACGACACGTCGTGACGCTTTTGCGTTATCTTGTGACGTTGCGTGTTGGCTGGCATAAAAAAACAAATTCGTAGTATCTATAAGTACACAACTGTACACAGAGTGAGAAAACTGAAAAATGGCTCCTAACCTCAAAACGCTGAAAATCATACCCCTGGGCGGTGTGGGTGACATCGGCAAAAATATGACCCTGCTCGAATATGGCAAGAATATCATCGTCGTGGATTGCGGCGTGATGTTCCCCAGTAACGATATGCCGGGGATCGACTTCATCCTGCCCAACTTTACCTATCTGCTGGAACGGCAGGATATGCTGCGCGGCATTGTGCTCACCCACGGCCACCTTGACCACATCGGCGGCTTGCAATTCCTGATGCAGCAAATACAAACTCCTATCTATGGAATGCCCTTCACGTTGGGTTTGGTCGCCAACAAAATGAGCGAAATGGGCATCAAAGTTGATCTGCGCGAAATGAACGAGCGCGATACCATGACCTTTGGGCCATTTCAGGTGGATGCGTTCCGCGTGACGCATTCGATCCCGGACTCGATGGGATTGGTGATCAAGACGCCAGTAGGGACGGTCGTACATACGGGCGATTTCAAGCTCGACGAACATCCCATCGACGGCAAGCCGACGGATTTTGCGCGCCTCAAAAAGCTGACGCAAGACGGCGTGCTCGCGCTGCTCTCGGACAGCACTAACGCCGATCGACCAGGACACACGCCATCGGATATTATCGTCGGCCAAACGCTCGCGCCGATCTTTGCAGCAGCGCCCGGACGTGTCATCGTGGCGACTTTTGCCTCACAGATCGCGCGTATTCAGCAGGTCGCGGATGCGGCGGCTAAGACGGGTCGGCAGGTCGCTATTGCAGGGCGCGGATTGCTGGAAAACGTGACATTGGCGCGTAACCTGGGCTATATCAAAGCACCCGGACTCATGCCGCTTGATCTGGCACTGAACTTGCCACCCGCCAAACTGGTGATCATGGCGACGGGCACGCAAGGCGAACCGAACTCTGCACTAACCCGCATGTCGGTCGGCAGCCACCCGCAAGTCGCGATCTCCGAAGGCGATACGGTGGTTGTGTCCGGGCGCGCTATTCCCGGCAAAGAAGAGAGCATGGCGAAGGTGATCAACGCACTGTATGATCGCGGTGCATTCGTGATCTACGGCAACATGGCGGCGATACATACGTCCGGCCACGGCTCGCAGGATGATATGCGTCAAATGATCGAAGCCGTACAGCCGCGTTATTTCATGCCCGTGCACGGTGAGATTCGCCACCAGCATCTGCACTCGCGGATCGGTCTGGAGTGCGGTATCCCTGACGAGCGCCGCTTCATCCTGAAAGCCTATCAATCGTGGGAATTTGACGGTAAGCAAGCGCGTTATGGCGTGCAAATGCCTTATCAGGATGTGCGGATCGACGGGCGCATGATTGAAGATGTGAACGAGGCTGTTTTGCGCGACCGGGAACGGCTCGCCACGGATGGATTCGTCGTCGCAGTCGTGCCAGTGGACAGCGCTGGACAGCTCGCCGGACGTCCGCAAATCATCAGTCGCGGCTTTGTTCATTTACGCGATGCAGGCACGTTGTTAGATGCTACGAACGTCGAGATCAAGCGGCTCATGCGTGATAAAGGCCGTCCGGCACATGAAGCGATCCGCGAAGGGTTGGGCGATTTCTTCTATAAGCAGACGAATCGCCGTCCCGTGGTGCTCCCTAGCATCGTGAAAGTTCTGTAGGCGTTTGCCCTCATCGCCTTTGCGAAAGTCCCTCTCCTTTGGGGAGGGATTTAGCGTAAGGGGCCGCATTTTGTCAATTCTCCTGATAACTGAAACCCAAAAGGATTTCATTCGCGCGCGGTAGCGTTAAAATAAAGGCGTCCGTTTATGACGCAGGTTGCCAGGATGCCCGATCCGCGCCCCACACCTCAAATTTGCCCCTTTCTGATCGCTGCCCACGATCCAGATTCAGTGCTGAATTACCCATCAGCGGAAAACCTATGCGCCAAATTGGGCGATCCGTTGAGCGTTTCAGCAGATTATCAGGCAAACTACTGCCTGCGCACCCGTCATTGGTTCTGCCCCGTGTTCATCGGCAAAGTCAAGAATCCACCCGTACCGATTAGCTTTGAGGAGCCGCTCCTCACTGAGGGCGTCAGCAGCGCATCGCCGGAATTGGCGCTGCCTGTCACGCGCTTCGAGAGCTTGCCACGGCGCGGTGCTCGTTCGGTAATCCGCCCATCGGCTCGTTCAGCCACTCGTTCGCGCCAGACACCACAACTTGAGCGGCGCATGGTATGGATTGCCGTACTGTTGTTGCTCCTGATCGGTGGCGCGATCGCTTATGGGGTGGCGCGTGGCAGCTTTGCCCCTGCATCGCCTATCACTTTGCTTAGCACAACATCCACACCAACGCTCGTTTCAACGGCGGCTGACGCACCTTCCGCGACTCTCACCGAGTTCGCAACGGAAACGGTTACCGACCCCTTCACGAATACGCCTGTGCTGACAGCCACTGCCAGCTTGACCGCGTCCACAACCTTCACCGTGACCGCAGTGCTCAGCGCCACTATCACGCCCACCAGCACGGCTACCAATGCCCTCAAACGCTGTGTAATTCCCGCCGATTGGCAGCCCTACACGGTTGCGGTGGGCGAAACGTACTACAAAATTTCGGTCAAGTTCGGCACCACCGTAGACGCGCTGCAACACGTCAACTGTCTGGCCGATCCGGGTCACTTGCTGGCCGGGCAAACGATCAGCGTGCCGCCGCATTCGAGCGGTTAGCGCCGCACAATCTGATTGACGAACAGCGCAATGATCCAGCCCGCTACCATCAACATCCCGAAGCGCATATGCAGCTGCGCCGTCTTGCGCAGCACCGGATTCAGCCCTGCCGGATCGCTGTTAGCTGAAACGCGCCGCATCAGTGCCAGCGCCGCCGGAAAGGTGACCACGGCGATCAAGGTATACCACGGTGCTGCTGCGCTTATCGCCGCGATCACCAGCACAACATAGGTACCGCCGATCAGCAGATAATATTCCAGGTTGGCGCGCTGCCGACCCAGGATCGTTGCGAGTGTGCGCTTGCCGATTTCGCGGTCACCTTCCAGATCGCGCAGGTTGTTGGCGTGCAAAATAGCCGCTACCAAAAATCCGATTGGGAGAGATGCCAACGCTACTGGAACATTTAAGGTGCGCGCCTGCACATAATACGCGCCGATCACAATGGCCGGTCCCATGAACAGAAATACGGTAATTTCGCCCAATCCGATGTAGGCTAATGCCGCTGGTCCCGCCGTGTAGAAAAATCCGGCCAACACGCTGAGTATGCCCATCACCAAAATCAACGGCCCGGTAACGCTCACCAGATACAAGCCGATGATCGAGCCGAGTGCAAACGCACCGATCCCGCCTAAAAAGACCTGCCGTGGCGTCAACAGTCTTTTCTGGATCGCGCCGCCTTGTCCCAACGATTTTTCACTGTCCGCACCTTTTCGATAATCGTAATAATCGTTGATCAGGTTTGTGCCAGCGTGGATCGATACTGCGCCGATCAACGTCAGCGCAAACAGCCATGGATTAAAATAGCCGTCATAGGCCGCGATCACGCAGCCCAACAGCACAGGCACAGCGGACGCCGTAAAGCTCCACGGGCGCGCTGCCCGCCACCAGGTCATTGCCCAACGGCGCAGCGGTGAAAGTTCGGCGGCTGACGCTGAACGGGGCTGCCACGGGATCAAGGTGGGTGTTACGCCGTCGATAACGAGGCTCGATAACAAGCCGAGCACCGCAAAAATCACAATTCCCGCGCCGTATGCATCCAACCGATACACTTGTGCGTCGTTCCACGTGTTATAGCCAACGCCATTGTCAACGCTCAGCGTGATCTCGACGCCGACTACGAGCGTCAGCGTATACGCTAACCCCAATTTGACCGTATTCACGATGCTCGGTAAGCTGGCAGGCAGCGCCACTGTCAGGAACACATCCCAACGGTTGGCCCCAAAGCTGCGCGCCACCTCAAAATAACGCGGTTCGATGCGCTGCACGGCGGCAGAAATATCCAGCAGCAGCAGAAAAAAGATCGAAAAGCCTAGCGCAGCGATGTTTGCCCATTCGCCATAGCGCAGCAGTGCGTAAGCGATGAAGGGCAGCAGCAAAATCTTTGGGATCGGGTTGATGGCATAGGCCAGCGGATTCAAAATAGCGCGCGCGATCGGATTGACGCCCATCAACAGCCCCAATATCACCGCTGGAATGATGCCCGCCAAAAAGCCGAGCACAATTCGCATCAGGCTAAGGCCGATCGCCGTCCACAAATCGCCGGACGCGACCATTTCGCGCAACGCCGTCGCAATGCCGGATGGTTTCGGAAAGAAGCGTGGGTCAAGCACATGCGCCGTGACCGCCCATTCCCAGGCAGCGATCAACAGCAATGGCGATAGAATCGATAATATGGTTGGCAGCCAGCGGGTCAGGTTTTTAGAATTTGTCAGCGAATTCATCAGATTGCACCGAATGCCTTTCAGTACAGCTTTCTCATAACAGGTTTTTGTGACCTACCGGAAAGCTCATCCTGATCATAGTTTAATCGATTGTGAAAAATATTGCAATTAAATTTGCGCATTGAGCGGTTCGGGGTTCATCGCGACTCCACCATTGTCAGGCGGGTAAGGCTGCGCTATAATACATGCACCTTGGGAGATAGTTTAACCGGCAGAACCGCGGACTTTGGATCCGCTAGCCCTGGTTCGAATCCAGGTCTCCCAGCTATAAAAACACGATAACGGCCACATTCATAGATAGTTCAACTGCTTTTCTCAAGGCGAGTGGATTTTCGCTTGGCTTACCTTTTCACTGCTGCGCTGTGTGCCAGAGAATCAAAAGCCCGCTGATTGATCACGTCAACCAGCGGGCAAAAAGTCGGGGTGCACGGATTTGAACCGTGGGCCTCTTGCACCCCATGCAAGCGCGCTAGCCAAGCTGCGCCACACCCCGTCTTATGTGCGTTTCATGATACTCTATTGGTGGACATTGTGCAAGGGTGGTCACTGGCTATAATCAGGCGGCATTGTAATAAGCCCTGACAAATGGCAAACTCTATGTTTGCCAAATAAGGTTCCGATTCACAGCTCATGACAGCACTTTCAATCGTTCGCGCGACGGTTCGCTCAACCGTTCAGCGACGCTTTAATCAGTTCGAGCGCTTCGATCAGCTCATGTTTGCGGTGGCAATAGCGCTCATCATGGCGATCGGCGGCGTGATCCTGGCGGGCGATCGGGCAGGCGTCGGCGTTACGCTGATCGATCCCGCGACCGCGTTGGACAGCGGAATTATGTCGACGCTGCACAGTACCATGCCGCTCCGTTTGCGTTTCAGCGATCCGATGGATATTAAAAGTGTGCATCTGACGATCACGCCGCCGATCGACGGCCTGATCAGCTGGACTGATGCGCAGCTTACCTTGACCCCTGCTCGCGCGTTGATACCCGGGCAAACTTATCAGGTGGCGCTGGATAATGGTGCGACCGCACGTAACGGACGAGTCGTGAAGCAGACCGCGCACTGGCAAATTCAGGTTGCCCCGCTGCAAATTGTATATCTTGCCCCCGCAATGCGTGCCCACAGCAGTGTGCCGACCAACTTGTGGTTAGTCGCGCCACCCAATGCGCCCATCCAACTGACGCACAGCCTGTACAGCATTGATGATTTTGCGCCTAGCCCCGATGGAACAAAGATCGCCTTTTCGCAGCGTGATAAGTCCGGCAAAACCGATCTGTATTTATTGACCGTTGCAACGGCTGAGGTTCGGCAGATCACGCGCTGTGTCAATGCGCCATGCCGGGCGCCTGCCTGGAATCCCGACGGTACGCGCTTAGTCTACGAACGCGCCGACTCGACCCGTGCGGATAGCGATGTGCGCTCCTGGCTGCTCGATCTGAGTACGCTGCAAACTGCGCCGCTGATTGCTGATTCACAGTGGCTCGGCAAAGCGCCGCACTGGTCGCCGGACGGCAAAACGATCAGTTTGTACGATCACAACGCAGGCGGCATCTTTTTGATCGATGTTGCCAGTGGTCAACGATCGTTCTTGCAAACGTTGGAAGATACATCCGGCCAATTCGCGCCGGGGAATCGTCAGCAGCTTGTGTATCAGCAGTTGATCATGGCACCACAGGGTGCTTTGCGACAACTCAGCGTAGCCGATTTTGCGGATAAGGCGGCGTATACAATCCACCCGCTGACTCCCCCGGACGGCGCGCTGACCGACGACTCAGCGGCTAGTTGGAATCCCGACGGCGCACATTTGATCGTTATGCGGCGCTATCTGGATGATCGCGAAACGCAATACGCGCAAGCCTATCAGATTGATGTTGTGACGGGTGAAGCGCAGCCGATCGTGGTTGATCCGCAATATGCACATGGCGCGCTCTCGTGGAGTCCCGATGGGGGGCGCTTACTGATGCAGCGCTACCCATTCATGCAGCCCGATGGTCAAACCGGCATTTGGATATATGCTGCACAGTCTAAAACGCTGATACAGGTAGCGCAAAATGGGTTTTTCCCGCAGTGGCTGCCGTAAACGCCGTTGCTATATCGATCACGCTTCGGGATTGATCAGTGGGCGGAACTTGTAGCCGTAAAGCAATACGCCGTGCTCTCCATCTGAACGCAGCTTGCGGGTGACCATTTCGACGCGCTGGCCGATCTGCGGGGGACTATCCAGATCGGTCAACTGCGCAGTGAGCAGCGGCCCTTCATCAAGGTGGATCAAGGCTAAGGCGTACGGCGCTTGTTCCTCGAAGCCAGCAGGCGCTTCAGTGATTGTGGTGAAGCTATAAATAGTGCCTTTGCCGCCTGCCTGAAAGACGGTGGGTGATTCAGTTTGCGTATTAATCGTTTGCAAAGTTCGCTTAGCGCGCCGCCTGACGGACTTCGTAGCGGGGCAAATCGATGATCGCGGGTGCTTGAGTCAAGGTGTACTGTTTAGGCTGCTCACAGCTTGGGCACACTTCGCGCGGCGGAAAAACCAACGTTCCGCACTTTTCGCACTTGACGCCTTTGAGGGCATACCGCTGAGCATTCATCCGCCAATTTTGAGCAACATGCATGATTCTTTGTCCTTAACCTATAGCCGTTAGTGCAGTTCGTTTGTGCATCTGGTCACAATCAATACAGCAATAATACAGCCAGAGAACTGTCAAAACCTATCATTTCAGCCTTGACAGCCTGCCAAAAGCACGCAAAACGCCCTTATTGCTGTGCTTAGCCGTTTTATCTACTTGCTGAAGATATGCGTAACGACGGTTGAGCCAAGACCACCCACGTTTTGCGCCATACCGATTTGCGGATCGGCTACCTGATTTGCGCCCGCGATGCCGCGCAGTTGCAAAACGATCTCGACCGCTTGATAAATGCCCGTCGCACCAAATGGATTCCCGCGACTTTTGAGTCCGCCAAAGGTGCTGATCGGCAGTGCGCCTGTCAAGCCGATCCGATTATCCGCCGCCAACCGCCAACCAGCTCCACGTTCGGCAAAGCCGCTGGCTTCTAACGCCAAGGTTGCCAGGATCGTTGTAGAGTCGTGCAGCTCCAGAATATCTACATCGCGCGCCGTGATGCCCGCCTGCTCATAGGCGCGCCCCGCCGATAGATTGGCCGCCAGCAAAAAGAGCAGATCAGCGCGATCGTGAAGCGCTAATGTGTCGGTGGCGATAGCGCTGCCCAGAATGTGGATCGGCTGTGGGACACGATCACCTGCTTGATCAGCTGCCGTCAGAATCACCGCCGCCGCGCCGTCAGCTTCGGGCGCAACGTCGAACAAATTGACCGGATCGGCTACTACCGGAGCACTCGCAAATCGATCGGCACGCAGCGCATTGCGGAACATAGCGTTTGGATTTTTGCCACCGTTGGCGTGCGCGTTCACGCTGAAATTCGCAAAATCGGCTACGCTCACCCCGTATTCGTGCAAATAGCGGCGCATCAGCAAGCCTGCTAGCGCGACGGGTGTTGCTCCTTGTGCCGCCTCATATTCGGAATCAGTGAACGAGGCCATAGCCGCAGTACGTTCACTGCCCACAGTATCGGTCACTTTTTCAACACCAAGCACAAGCACCGTTTGCGCAGCGCCGCTCGCGATCAGCAGTGCGCCCTGACGTAAGGCTACGCCGCCCGATGCGTCCGCCGCTTCCACACGGAACGCCTCGACGCCGCGCAGTCCGGCATAATCCGCGACCAATGCGCCCAAATGATGCTGACCGCTCAACGCGCCGCCTAACGCATTGCCCACCACAATCGCATCAACCGTGGACAATCCGGCATCACTGAGCGCGGCTTGTACGGCATGGAACGCCATTTGTCGCAGCGAAGTTCCCCAATGTTCGCCCACGGGTGTTTGCCCGATCCCGATAATTGATACCTTTTGCATCGCCATTATGAACACCCTTTCATCAAAGTTTGCGACCGATTATCGTAACGCATTTTGCCCGCGATCGGCGCGAATGAAGCTGTCAATATGGGTGTCAAAATTGCTTGCTTCAACTTTCATTCAATTGAACTAATAACCATTCTAAGATTTTCACGACTGCATCACCCGATACAGCCATTACCTCTCCGATCACATGCGTAACATCAATGTTGGCTTGCTGAGCTTGAGAACACAACTCATAAATAATGGCTGGAGCGTGCCAATAGTCTGTAGGTTCTATATTTTCAATTGACACCGCCACAAGAACGAGCCGCACTTTAGAAATATCGAGCGGGATGTTTTCATCTTCAAAAAGTTGCCAATAGTAGTTATAAAGTTGTTCAGTCGCCCCTTTCCTGGTTTTGAAAGCCGCTCGAATCCGCCTCCGATCTTCAGATGATGCTTGTATATAAAGTGTACATAGCTGATTGAAAAAGTTTTTTGATGCTTGATACTTATCCGGTAGAGCAAGATCGAGGTAGAGCAATGATAATTCTAGCGCTGACATAACTTCGTTCGTGAACGCCAAATGAACTTTTTGCAACCAGTCAGTGCGCAATCTATCAATTTCAGGAATTTGACTCAGTAAAACTTCTAATTGTGCATCCATCATAAGTGATCGTACCTACTCATCAGATTGCGCCGGCCTAAAGACCGGCGCGTTAAGCTCGCAGGGAAGGCGGGTAGAGATTTGCCGGAAGGATTAGCCGCCGGATTGCGACATTTGCCAGCCGAGCATCAATTTGGCGACGACACGCCCAACTTCGGCGCGATCGGTTTCGTTGGAAGCGCTGCCTTCAGGGGTGGTCCGCCACGTTTCGTAAACGGCTTGTGGCGATAGGCCGCTGGCGCGTTGTTGTTCGTAGTAATTGCGAAATTGTGCGGAGGCAGCGTCGGCTTGCTGCTGATCGCGTCGTCCGGGGCGGGGTGTTACGCTCACATCGAAATGGCGGCCTGTGGGTCGGTTACTTTTGCTATCGCTTCCGCGTTTTGTGCTCATCGTGTATAGAACTCCTTCATAATTAAAACATCTGCGCCCCTACTGTACTTCGTTTAAGCGCATATCGGGGCAACGTTGAGGGATTTTTAACAATTGGGCATGGAGCGCTCGGCATAAAAACGCCAGCCTATGAGCGCGTGGGCAGCTCTCGTGCCCGCTGTTGTTTACGATACTGCTGACGTTCGCGGGCAGCTTCCATCCGTGTTTGTTCGTCGGGCGTTTGGGCGATCAGCGGCGGCACCGGGCGTGGCCGATGGTTCTGGTCGAGCGCGACATACACTAAATACGCAATATTCGTGATAGTCACACCGCCGTTGAGCGGGTCTTCGGCAGAGACTTGTACGCGCGTTTCTACAGAAGTGCGCCCGGCATAGGTCACTTCGGCATCGACCGTAACCACATTGCCCACGTAGATCGGCTCCATGAACGTCATTGAATCGACCGCTACCGTCACGACAATTGAGCGGGCGTGACGCATTGCAGCCAATGCTCCGGCTTCATCCACCAGCTTCATGATCACGCCACCATGCACGTTACCGCCTGCGTTGGCATGTTCGGGATTCATCATAATGCTCAGCCGGACGCGCGAGTCGGCGGGTGTTTTCGATTCTTCGGTGATCAGCGAGTCGGTCATCGCGTTATTCCATATCAGGGCGACGGTCGGACAGGCGCTTGAACACTTCGGGGTCTTCCTCAAACACATCGATCATATCGTAGCCAAGTTCGGCCATTTGCTGCGGAAGCGGTGCTCGCCCCGGCAAATCCGACTTTTTGAGCGTTGCTTTGGGCGGCAAGTTCGGGTTGAGCGGCTTTTTAGCGCCCGCTCGCTTGCGTAGAATACGCCCATCTTTGCTGAGATCGCCCACCCATTCGCCGTCACGTGTATAGACAGCACGACCTTCTACGAAAGCGATATATTCGCCGCGCCCATCATAGATGTAGTTGGCAACGCGCGTCGCTTGCCAGTCCCCATGCGTATCGTATAAAAATTCGGGCTTTTCAGCAGATTTAACAACAGGCTTTTCGGTCATACCAGCGATCCTCTCAAGTGCTCCAAGGAGTGTGCATTGTAACACTGACTGCGGGATACAGCAGGTTTACTGCGGTAGGATTGTTGCAAAGTCAGGCGAAAACGTTAATGGATAAAGGTTTCCCCCATCCTAAATCTGCCCCATCGCGGCCTCCCCCGCCGTTGGGGAAGGAGCATTCCCCCATAAAGAAGGAAGGACTTTACGTATTGAGAACCCTTTCCCTCCTTGTGAGGGTAAGGGAATGGGGAAACTGACTTTGCACGCGCCCTGCGGCAGAATTGATACGCACCGTCTTGATGACGCCCTCCAGTAACCGATGCCAGCGCACCGCAACGCGCCCCACCGCCGCTAGTTTTAAGCGGCGACCATCGATGCGAAAGCCATTGTTCAGTTCTTTGTAGCCAAAGCTGTCAAAGTGTGCATAGCCCTTGAAGCGCGGGTAGCCCGGTCTTTCACCGGCTTTGAGACGCCGAAAGAACACTTGAAAAGCCGTATCGACTCCTTCGTCACTTGGAAAATGTGGCTATGCACGCTGTTGAATTGCCGAAAGGCGGCTTTGTAGTGCTTTACCAGGCGCAACTGCTCATTCAGGTGGATGGTTCGACCTTCAAGTTCGTAGGCATATTTCCGTTCAGCCACGCACATGTTATATCAGTTGCGCGCCGTGTCCAAACAGCACTGCAACCCCTTTTCTTGGGCAGGCGTTGGGTATAACCGATACTTGAAGGTTTTGATAGACATCGCTACAAGCCTTTTTGTGCAGCGTAACTCACATGAGGTGACCCTTTTATTCCGACTATCAACTCAATACCATCGCCAAAAAAGGGCGGAAAAAAGCAGGGTTTTCGGGTAAAGTGATGTCTCTCACAACGGTACAAGACCTGAAAGCCTATGAACGAGATTATAACACTGACCCTTTGCCTGGCGCCGTATCTGTCGAAAACACAGTTAAAGCCGTTGTGCCATATTGTGCTGGCGTTACTGTGTATGAGCGGTCGGGT